>Ga0080006_1166580_pt1 | contig 10652 bp, 9 predicted proteins | sample RS3BMetagenome_FD_69209 | JGI IMG/M metagenome (GOLD analysis project Ga0080006, IMG submission 69209) | Ferric oxide microbial mat and aquatic microbial communities from Rainbow Spring, Yellowstone National Park, USA - RS3B (SPADES... ... | reverse complement strand
CGGCAGGGGGCCGGTCACAGCACTATTTCCTGCGACCTGCATTGCCACAGGTCGCGGCGGCTCGAAGCGTTTCACGCAATAGCCCGTAAAGGGAACGAACGATGCGCCTTGATAATGCTGCGCTCGGGTTTTTGCGCAAACTCATCAGACTTAAGTCGATAAATCCGCCTGGCGACGAACTCCAGGTCGCTGTTGCGATAAAGGATCTTTTCGCAGCAAACGACATTGAGACCGAGCTCATCGAGTTCGCGCCTGGGCGCGCCAATCTCGTAGCCTATCTGCGAGGAGCCAACCGCGGCTCGCAAAAGCGCACGCTCGGTATATCCGGCCATATGGACGTCGTCCCGCCCGGGCATCTCGACTGGAACCACGACCCGTTCAAACCGGTGGAAGAGAGCGGCAGGCTCTACGGGCGCGGCGCCTCGGACATGAAGGGCGGCCTGGTTGCGATGATATTCGCGATGCTGGCGCTCAAGCGCGAAGGCGCGCGTTTAGGGGGAAACCTCAAGCTTTTGGCAACCGCCGGCGAGGAGGCAGGGGCGGTCGGCGCAAAACAACTGGTACGAGCCGGCCATGCCGCCGAGCTTACCGCTTTGCTCATTGGCGAACCAACCAACGGCGAGATCTGCATCGCGCATAAGGGCGCTTTATGGCTGGAGGTCACCTGCTACGGCAAGAGCGCGCATGGTTCAAGGCCTCACACCGGAATCAACGCGATCGCGCACATGACGCACTTGCTGAGCGCACTCTTGAGCGACCAGTTCAGCTTCAACTATGTCGAAGACCCGATGCTTGGAAAGCCTACGATAAGCGTCGGCGTGATCGCCGGCGGCGTCAAGACTAACGTCGTTGCGGACCGCTGCAGCGCTGAGATCGATATTCGAACCCTCCCGTCGCAAACTCATGCTCGGGTACTCGAAGAGGTCGCAGCTGTAATCGATTCACTCAAAGCGCGCATGCCGAACTTTAAGGTCGACATTCGAATCATTAACGACCTGCCCAACGTGAGCACCAGTTCCGACGACCCATTCGTGCGGCTTGTGCGCGAGGCAGTGACCGAAGTTCACGGACTCTGCGACCGGGTCACCGGGATGTCCGGTTATACCGACGCCAGCGCCTTCGTGCCGGCGCGAGGAGACCTTCCAGTTGTGATCCTCGGACCTGGCGATTACAAACTCGCGCATCAACCGGATGAATATATCGACATCAGCCAGTTTTTGCGCTTTATACCGCTCTACAAGTCTATCTTCGCGAAGTACCTCGGCGTGTCGTAGCAGGTTGTAGTGGCGGTCTTGCCGCGGTCTAATTTGAAAAGCGTTCGCGGTTTTTGCGCGAGGGCTACTTTACGACGAGCCAGCGCGACGGACGTCGTACCGTTTTCAGATTAGTGTGCGCGGATTGGGAACGTTAACTGTTTTTCGAATCATGTCCAACTTGTCCAGACGGAGGATCAGCGATGGATATCAAAACGAACGAACTATGCGCACAATGGGCAGAAGTGCTGGAGAGGCTCATCCAGCTAGCCTCTCAACTCGACGTCCCACAGAGCATCAAGGAATCAGAGCGGCTTATTATCGCGGCAGCAATTATCGCCTCAGCCGCCAAGCAGCAAGTTACAATAATCAATGGCTAGCGGTGGGTCGCGAGGCAGGCAGCTAAAGCCTTGCGCCAGGCGCATCGAAAACAGGCAACTGGCGCAACCCGCGTACGGGTCAACCCCAAGCTGGCTCGCGGCAATGCAAGCAAAAGCCGCGCCCGACACACGATCGCCCGCGCGACTTTCAGCTTGAAGCGCGCTCGAGGGCTAGTATAATCGCTTACAGGACAATCGCGGCGGTGGAGTCCGCCCGAAGCGTCGCTGCTCTCGTTGAGCGGCCAATGACTCCTGCGGCACTGGTGCCGCAGGAGTTTTTATTTTTGGACAGAGCGCCGGCAAATCGCGCGGCGCGCGGAACCAGCCGGCGCCGAAGCCCGCTGCAGACCGTCGCTGATGGGGCGATGCGACGCTCGATGACGCTGTGCGCGAATCGACGAAGTGACATGGGCGAGCCGAAGGTGGAACAAGCGCTTTCGCAGTTTAATCACGAATAATGCTGCGGCTCCCCCGCCGCACCGAGATAAGGGTAGCTTGATTACGCTGCCTGGCGAACCAGGCCCGAACTCTCACTGTGATGCGACACAGAGAAGACTCCGTGTCTCACCAGCGCACAGAGCGCGGCGGCAAGCAGACGATGGTGTCCGGCTTCGACTTGACGCTCGCAGAAACCAAGTATTTCTGGTCCTGGTTTATTTTCGGCTCGATCATGACTGTCGAGACCCGCCATCACCTTTGGCGTAGCTGGGGATTTTGCCCGCGCCATACATGGGCTCACGCGGTAGTGGAATGCGAGGTCTGGGGCGGCCGGCCGTTCGGCACAGCGATACTCTACGAGGACCTAATCGGACGCGCCTGCGCTGCCACCAAGACGACCGTCTTGCCGCGCGGTCCGATCCGCTGGCGTCTGCGCGGGAAGGCAAGCTGCCTTGCCTGCGATTACATCGCTATTGCGCGTGGCGCCAGCGACGAGTTTTACGCCGACCGTTGTGCCCGCATCAACCGCCGGCTTCGAGTAAGCGCTCTGCTGCTGGAGACTGAGCCGCTGTGGCGAGCGAGCGCTTGCCCGCTGTGCCTAGGCGGCCGCGGTATTGTTTGCCGCAGCCACATATTGGCCGGCGCAACCGGCCTCGACCGCAACCTTTCAGACCAGCTGGCGGATTTAAGACAAAGGCTCGCATTGTACGTCAGGTCGATGACGTGGCAGGGACCTGAAGCAACTCCCCAGGCAAGGATTTCGTGGATAGAGGCGCTCGCCTGGTTCGCTGGATGGGACTTCCCCTGCGCGCTCGCATCGCAACCGCGATCAACCGCCATTGCGTCCGAGTGACTTCGCTTGGCGCGGCGCGATCGAGTCACGACGGTGCGGGGCTACTCGCTTGCGCCTGCGGCTCTGCGCGGCGCAAACTGTCGCTCTTCGGTTGAGCCGCTCAAGGCCTCAAGGGCTGACTCGCCGCCGTACACGGTCGTCGCGACGAGGTCGAAGTAGCCAGCGCCGACTTCGCGCTGATGGCGGGTGGCGGTATAGCCGAATTTCTCTGCAGCGAATTCCGCATTCTGAAGCTCGGCGTAGGCCGCCATGTGGCGTTCTCTGTATTCGCGCGCCAACGTGAACATCGAGTAGTTAAGCGCATGGAAGCCGGCCAGTGTCACAAACTGAAATTTGTAGCCAAGCGCGGCTAATTGCACCTGGAACTTAGCGATCTGGGTCTCTGACAAATGTCGCGACCAATTGAACGAAGGCGACAGGTTGTACGTGAGCAGTTTGCCGGGATATTCTTTGTGCACCGCGCGCGCGAACTTCTCAGCAAAAGCCAAGTCTGGCGTGGAAGTCTCGCACCATAGCATGTCTGCGTAAGGCGCGTACGCCAGAGCGCGCGCCACCGCCTGCTCCAATCCGGCGCGAGTGCAGAAAAAGCCTTCGCTGGTGCGTTCGCCGGTCATAAAAACTCGATCACGCGGGTCGACGTCGGAAGTGAGCAGAGCCGCCGCCTCAGCGTCGGTGCGCGCGATTATAATCGTCGGCACTCCGGATATATCCGCAGCAAGCCGCGCGGCGACTAAACGGGCGATCGCTTCCTGGGTGGGGACCAGGACCTTTCCCCCCATGTGACCGCATTTTTTTGCCGCCGCCAACTGATCCTCGAAGTGCACCGCGGCTGCTCCGGCTCGAATCATCGCTTTGGTCAGTTCGAAGGCATTGAGCACGCCCCCGAATCCAGCTTCGGCGTCAGCCACGATCGGGGCCATCCAATCCACAGAGTCGTCACCTTCGGCGTGGCTTAACTCGTCGGCGCGCAACAAGGCGTTGTTGATTCGCTCCACTACCCTTGGCACGCTGTGAGCCGGATAAAGCGATAGATCCGGGTACATCGTCATCGCCTCGTTCGCGTCCGCTGCGACCTGCCACCCGGAAAGGTAGATTGCTTTGAGTCCGGCCTTCACCTGCTGCACGGCTTGGTTCCCGGTCATCGCGCCGAGCGCGCCGACGAACGGCTCGGTATGGAGCAAGCGCCAAAGCTTTTCCGCTCCATAGCGCGCCAAGGAATGCTCAATGTGTACCGTCCCGCGCAGCCGAACAACGTCTTCGGCCGTATAGCCGCGTTTAATATTTTTCCATCGCGGATTTTCGCTCCACTCCTTGTTTAGTTGCTCTGCCGCACGATGATTATCCAGCATAAAGTCTCCTCGTCGCACTCGATTCCTTCGGTCAGTCAGATTCAAAGACTCTCCACGTTCTCAAGATTGCGCTGGCTCGCCCGCACCTGTTGCTCGCCAAAGGCCGCTTCGACCGAATCGCGCCGCCGTCTAATCGCTCTCACCGAATAAGCTCCGGACTACCCTCAGGTTTAATTAGCGAGGCGTTTGAAGCAACAGCCGCCTCTTGTTCCGACCCGCGCTTGAGCGCCAAGCCCTGCAGCGAAGCGCAAGCTGCGCGTAGCTCGACACAAAACAATTTTGCGCCACCTCCTCGCTATCTGCCAGTCAAAGATAAGGCGAAAATGAGGCTCCTCCGATTTCCTACTTGTATGCGACCCACAGAAGCTACCGCGCCCGTGCTCCCCGAACGCTAAAAGCACCGGCGCTATAATTCACCGCTTTTCCGTATCAAAAAGGTCACGTGCGCAGGCCGAGACTCCGTGGTTTCGGCGGTTGTTGCGTAACTCGGAGGATTGGTTGAGGGCATGGGCGCTCTGGATTCGTCTCCAAACTGCTCCTCCCAGCTCATCTCAGAAGCCAGCCAGCGCAGAGGGATAAAGATCGGGGAAGAAACAAAACCAAAAGCGTCACTGCACCTCAGAGCAAAATTAGCCTAAGAAAGACTCGGCTAAAAGTCAAGAAGCTGGGTTGGGATGCTAGTCAAACAAAAATCTGAAGCGCGCTCTCGTCGGCTGATTTTTAGCGTGATTTTCGGGACTAAATACTGGCGGCCGAACTACCGACTCATACTGCCCCAGACATAAAGAACTCAGCGCCGCGTCAGACGCGCCAATGGAATCAAGCCGAGCTGCGCGAACTTAAATTCGACTTTTTCACTGCACCTCAAAGGTCATGAGGCTGGGGCAACGGATCGCGCTAAGCAGGCGTCGGTTGCGCGGCGCGGCTTGAGGAGATCAAGCGATTTAAGCTTAACTCCGCAGCCTAAAGCTCACCATTTTTTCTCGTCGATATAGGTTGTTTTCCTTTTCATTTTAGGCACAACTCCCAATTTGCCGCGCGCATCCCTCCACATACACTTCCGCTTCGGCACAGGCGCTTCACGGCATGTTTAGGGAGGTGCTGTAATGAAGATCGCAAACGGTGCGGCGCGCAACTTGGACCGAGAGCGGATTGCAGCGCGGGCAAGCAGCAAAAACATCGTTAATCCGCAAGCGGACGACGACCGCACGCCGGTGGGTCAACTAGCCCTTAGACTCGAAGCCGACTCGCTCAGCGAGCTGATCGCCCCCCTACGCGATCGGCTGCAGGCACTGCTCGGGTTCATTGAGATCGCTGCTGGAGAATCGAATGGCGAGCTTAAACGTGATCGACGGCGCCTCCTCGAACGGGTTCGGCTTGGTCTGCACGGTCTCGACCACAGTGTGAGCAATCTGGTAGAAGCCGCCTTTGCGGTTGCAGGCTCCGATTACGTAAGTCCGCAGGCATTTGCGCTTGGAGACTTAGCACCCGAGCTAGAGCCGACGCTGCGCTACTTATGCAGTCGCAAGTGCGTCGCACTGAACCTCGACGTTAGGCACTCCGACGTTATTCTGGTCTGCGATTGGCGCCGGCTGCGGTCGATCGTGCTCAATCTCGCTTTAACAGCTGTTGAACACCTAACCGATGGAGAATTAACCGTGCAAATCCGGCTCACTGGTCGGAGCAAAGACCTTCTCGACGGCAAAGTTCGTGAGCCGGCCGACCTCGAGCTTCGGTTGCTCGGCCGAACTCGTGGAAGAGCAAGACCCAGAGGAGAGGAAAAGGCCTTCGCCGAAAAATTCGGGCGTAATTTCAAGCTCGGTTTTGAGCCATCGCTAAGCGCGACACTCGCACATTACCATCTGCTCGCGCTGGGAGGAACGATTCACGTTAAAGAGGCGCGCGCAGCGGCCTGCGCATTGGCGGCGCGAATTCCGGTGAACATAATGACGGCGAGCCGCGCCCGTATGCTGACGAGCCGGCCAGGAATGCCATGATATGTGTCTATAGAGCTTTAGCCGTAGCCGGCGAAATTGCTTTACAACCTGCTGAGCTCGCACGAAACCCGCGATCAAGGGAAATCCTTGCGCGCGTCTGCTCACCAGGGGAAAGACGCTGGGGCTCGCTTACAGGAAGGGATGTCAGCAACTTCTAGGCATTTTCGTTTGATATTGCTAAATCAGACGAAAGAGACAAAACTCTGCTCCACGCGGCTTAGCGTTCAGCCTTTCGCAGCATTCACGACATGATACCTGGCGATGTCGCCTCGCATGGCGGCGCGAGGAAAATTTACCAAGGCGTCATTGAGCGCGTGATGATTCATTGCGCCGATACTCGTTCGCTTTTCATCCGCGTACCCGACGTCAACGAATTCCATTTCGTCCCGGGGCAATTCATTTCGGTAGCGATTCCGATTGACGAGCGCCGGAAGACCCGCGCGTATTCGCTTGCTTCCAGTCCGGAGGACGGCCAGCCGCTTGAGATATGTCTAAATCTGATCACCGGCGGCGTCGGTTCGCATTATCTTTTTGGGCTACAGACGGGCGCGCTGGTAAGCTTCAGCGGCCCGTTTGGTCTTTTCACTTTGGAGCGTGCTCCACAACATGAGACGATCTTTATCGCTGAAGGCACGGCGATCGCTCCGATAAGGGCGATGGTGCGGCGCGCGCTCAGCGCCGCCAGCCATCCGCCGCTCACACTTCTGTACATTGCGGCGGACCAAGCGCACCTGCTGTATCGCGCGGAGTTTGAAATGTTGGCTTCGCGGCATGAAAATTTCACCTTCGATCAACGAATCAACTCGAGCGGACGCCTGTCGGCGTTGCTCGACGAAATTGAAGAGCGCTACGTCAGGGCCGATAGCGACCGCGAGCGCCACTTTTACGCCTGCGGGGTGGGCAATGACGTGCTTCGCGTTCGCGATTTACTGCGCGCGGCCGGCTACGCGCGGCGCGCGGTTCAGTACGAGCGCTGGTGACGCCCCAGCGCCAGCCGTGGCCTAAGCCATGCCCCCGGTTAACGGAGCAGCGCGGACTTACGTTGCACCGCAAAAGCCTCGCGTCCGGCGCGAGGACCTAGCCGCGGCACCGAGCGGGGTTGCAAAACGCTCAAGTGGGAAAAGGTCCGCAAGCCGCGCGACGGCCGATTCGGGCCGCTTCAGCTCCTGAGGGCTGCGCGCAGCGCCGCACCAGCCTCAGCCAAAGCCGTCTTGCCCTGGTCAATGATGTGGCTTAGACGGAAAAAGCCGTGCACCATGCCGGGGTAACGCTTAAGCGTAACAGGCACGCCAGCCGCCTTGAGCCGCTCAGCGTAGCGCTCGCCCTCATCGCGCAGCGGATCGAATTCAGCGGTGATGATCATCGCCGGGGGCAAGCCACTTAAATCGGTTGCTTTGGCCGGGCATGCAAAGCAGCTTTCACGATCACTTGGGTCGGGTGCGTAATGGTTCCAGAACCATTCCATATCGGAACGGGTCAAAAAGAAGCCCTCGGCGAAGGCCCGATGTGACGGAGTGTCCATCGCATCGTCGGTCACCGGGTAGACCAACAACTGAAAAGCCAGCGCGGGCGCGCCCCGCTCCCGCGCCATCAACGCAACCGCCGCGGCGAGATTACCGCCCGCACTGTCCCCACCCACGGCGAGCCGCGTGGCGTCAACTCCGAGGCGTTGCGCGTTTGTAGCGACCCAGCTCGTGGCAGCGTAACAGTCTTCAAGCGCTGCGGGAAAACGATGCTCGGGCGCCAAGCGATAATCAACCGCGACCGTGAGACATCGGGCGGAATTGCTCAGCGCCCGACACACCGCGTCGTGCGTATTAAGATTGCCGATTACCCAGCCGCCGCCGTGAAAGTAGACCAGCGCCGGCAGCGAGGCTTCATGCGAAGGGATATAGATGCGCACGGCCAGCGGACCGGCCGGGCCCGGGATCTCACGATCCTCGACCCTAGCCACGGCCTGGGGCGAACCAAAGGTCCGGGTCTGCTCCTCGATCGCGCGGCGCGCCTGTTCAACCGTCAGCGCATGAAAAGGCAGCGCCCCGCCCGTTTCAAATCGCTCCAGGAAAGCTTGCGCCTGCGGATCTAGTGGCAACTCGGTGGTCCTTACCGCTTCGCTGGCGGCGCCGCGCCCAAAGACGGATGCGAACGCTGCTTCAAAACCGCGACCACGAGGAACCATGCTGCGTTGAAGTTGAACTCTTTCCTCGAACTCGCGGTTGGCTTATCCTGTGGCCGCGCTTCGCTTGCGAGATGAGACCCACGATCGCGCATTGGCAACGCCGGTCCGCAACGTAACTCAGTTGAACGTCAGCACTGTGCGGACTACTTCGCCGGCTTTCATGGCTTCAAAAGCCTCGTTGATTTCATCCAAGCTGCGCCGCCTGGTGACCATGTCGTCCAGGTTCAAACGGCCCTGCAGGTAGAAGTCCACGTAGCGCGGAATGTCAATCCTAAACCGAGTCGAACCCATGAAAGTGCCCTGCAGTTTTTTCTCGGTGAGCAGATGACGGCCGTCGATCTCGATCTTTTCTTTGCCAGGCACCATACCGATGACGGTTGCAACACCTCCTGGGGCAAGACAATAAAAAGCCTGCTCGGCAGTGACCTTTTTGCCGATCGCTTCGAATGAGTAATCCACCCCGCCGTCGCTTATCTGGCGAATCGCCTTCACCGGGTCCGAAGCCGAAGCGACCACGGTGTGAGTTGCACCGAAACGCCTGGCAGCCGCGAGTTTGTGCTCGAACACGTCGACCGCGATGATTTGCCGGGCGCCTGCAAGACGCGCGCCCTGTATAGCGGCAAGCCCCACGCCGCCGCAGCCGAAAACCGCTACCGAAGAGCCCGGAGCTACCTTCGCCGTGTTGAACACCGACCCGAGCCCGGTGGTCACCGCGCATCCGATAAGCGCTGCCCGGTCGAGCGGGATCTCCGGCGTCACTTTGACCAGCGCGTTTTCGTGCAACAGCATCTTCTCCGCATATCCGCCGACGTCCATAAATTGATGCAGCGTCTGCCCGTCAAGCCTGAGTCGCGCCGGAGCATTCGCATCACGCTGAGTCGCGGCGCGGTTGAGGCACAAATTGGGGCGTCCCGAAAGGCATTGGTCGCATTTACCGCAAAAAACCGTCAAGCAGGCAACGACGTGGTCACCGGGCTTAAAAGCAGATGCGCGCTCGCCTACCTCCTCCACCACCCCCGCGGACTCGTGCCCGAGCACCGCGGGCGCGGGATACGGATAAAGGCCCTCGATGAAGTGAAGGTCGCTGTGACAGACGCCTGCGGCAACGGTTTTGACCAGCACTTCTCTGCCAACGGGCCGGTCAATTTCTACCTCTTCCACCGTAAGCGGCTTGCCAGGCTGACGAAAAACTGCTGCTTTCACGACTTACCCCCTCTCAGTTCTTTGCCGGTAACGCTCCCCCGATGCCGAGCTTTAGGGACGGGGCGGACTTTTACACGACGATCGAGCCGCGCCAAACTCGCCTTATTGGAAATACCAAAAAAATTTGCCGCTCGCTACATCCAAACCAAAGCGCCGCAGCCCCGCCCGCTTTAAGCCATGCGCTTTTTGCTGGGTCGCCTCGAAGCGCTCAGCGCCGAGGCTCTGTGCCCTGGTCCAGCAGTTTGATCAATGCATGCACGGTCTCGGTCACTGGGACCTTAAGCCCATGGCGGCGCGCGACTCGAACGACCGCACCGGTAAGCGCATCGTACTCAAGACGCTTGCCGCGTTCGAGGTCCTGAAAGGTGGAAGTCTTGAGCGAAGACAAATTCGCCATCGAGTGCTTGTACAGTCGTTCAACGTCCTCGTCTGAGAGCTCCACGCCCTCGGCCCGCGCTACGCTTTGCACCTCGGCCATTAGCGCCCGCACCAGCGCTTGGCCGTCGGGATCGGCGAGCACTTCTCCCACGCGCCGGCGCGTCAGCGTGGTCACGGTATTAAACGTGGCATTCCACATCAGCTTCTCCCATCGCTTCTCGCGCAGTCGCAAAGTTAACTCGCCCAGGATGCCGGCGCGCTCGAACGCATCGGCGATACGCTTGGCGCGCTCGGTGATCACGCCGGTAAGTTCACCGAATTCAATCGTGCCGGTGGTGGAATGAAGCACTCTGCCCGGCGCCACCAACTCCACCCCAACCCGCGCGTTGCCGGCCATCACCGACTCCCGCCCAAAGATTTCGCACAGCCGCTGTTCTCCTTCGATACCGTTTTGCAGGGTCATTACCGCCCCACCGGGTTTGAGGCACCCCTTGATCCGCTGCGCGGCCTGCTCGGTGTCATAGACTTTGACGGCGAACAAAATCAGGTCATAAGGCGCGAATCGAGCGGGCTCATCGGTGGCCGTGACCTTAAGTTTCAAGTCGCCCCGGTAGCTCTCGAG
>Ga0080006_1088437_pt1 | contig 10652 bp, 15 predicted proteins | sample RS3BMetagenome_FD_69209 | JGI IMG/M metagenome (GOLD analysis project Ga0080006, IMG submission 69209) | Ferric oxide microbial mat and aquatic microbial communities from Rainbow Spring, Yellowstone National Park, USA - RS3B (SPADES... ... | reverse complement strand
GATGACGCTGGCCTGGGCGGTCGGTTTTATGCTGGGTTGGCTCTCAGCGTTAGCACTCGCTCAGCCCGTTGAGGCCCATGCAGGGCTGGTGCTGCTTGAGGTGTTAGCCACTGAGGCCCTCCGCGTGCGTGACTGCTATCTTCCGGCGTTGTGTGGTCACTTCCCTTTTTAAGGATTGGTCGGGATACTCTGCCTGCCGAGAACGATACGGCGGCCTATGTGTGTGCCGTTGAGTCTGCCGTCGCGGCTTGGCAGGCGGGTCAACTCTTTGTTAAGGAGGGATGCTAATGCTGTTCCTGGTATGCGGTGTGCTGGCGGCGGCGATGTTCGTTGGCTGCACGCTCGGTGATCTGCTTCGATGGGGCCGGGGGTCTCTTCTCGTGTTTTGCGGCTGGGTGGCGCTGTTGCTGGGGGTCTACATTGGGCTGTTGGTTCGGTAAGATGTCTGTGTTTCTTCTCAGGAGGATGTTTAATGTTGAGTTTCGATGCTTCTTGGCGCGGGTCGCTTCCCTTGCCTGTGTATAACTTTGAAGTAACCTTCTGTGCTGATTTTGGGGGGTGGGAGTCGTTCAGCGTGCAAGTCCAAGCTACTAGCTATGTCGAGGCGGCGCTTGCTGCCTTTGCTACCCAGCCCTTGATGGCACAACCAGTAGACAGAGTGTGTGTTGCCTTGTGTGAGAGTCCTTTCGCCTTGCTCGTGATTTTTACGAATTGTTGGGAGCATGAGGGGGTGCTGCATGCCAGGTACATCCATCAGTTTGGTGTGCCGGTGGTTAATCCGGGTCAGGCATCGCAAGTGCAGTATGTCTGCGCTACCAGTGCTAGGCATGTTCGCTTCGCTTAGGTTGCTGAAAGGAGATGTCTCATGCTTGATGCAACAACTGATGCCTTTATCGGGTGGGTAGTACGTTACCCCGCTCTGGCCCAGTCGGTGCTGGATGATCTCGATTTTGTCTGTTCACTGGTTAATCTGTCCGAGACGGGCGGCTTAGAGCGTCATGGGCCTGCGACCTTGATCGAGATGCGTCTTGCGTTGGTGCGCTTGTACCAGGTAGCCGCGCAAGCGGGCTTTAGCGAGGTGGCGGCGCTGTTCTATGGCTGGTATGAACGTTGCTGCTTGGCCCTGCTGCCCTTCTCGTCTGGCGGCATGGGGGGACGCTGATGCGGTATCGCGTGTTCGTGTTTCCGGCTCTGAGTGGGGCTGAACCGCTTATTGGGTCTGCGCTGGTCGGCGATCAGGACTGGTAAGGGGGCGGTGATGAAACATCGCTGGCTCTATCCGGCCCAGTGGGAACAGATGGCCTTTGCCTGTAAAGAAGCTGCCGGATGGCGCTGTGAGGAGTGCGGCATCGCGCATGGGACGCAGGTGGTCAATGAGGAGACGGGGGTAGTGCGAACGGTCTATCTGGCGGCCACGCACCCTGACCATGATCCCTGGAATGAGCAGGCGCGTTTGCGCTGCCTGTGCCCGTCGTGTCATATGCGGTATGACTGGTCGTGGCAACAGCGTGAGCGGCGGGTCGCACTGGAAAAGCTGCGGCATTGCGTGCTGTTGCGTTACCGCTTTGGGCTGTCGGTTCCTCTGTCTTCGTAATGGCTTGCGGTTGGCGGTGGGGTGTTCCTCGCTGCCATCATCGGTGCTGTTTTGGCATGCGGTTGAATAAGGAGTGGATGATGTCTCGAAAAGGGAAGTGTGGTACTTGCTTTGTGGGTGCCTGGTTGATTGATTTCTAAGTAGGAGGAAAGCTGCTTGAAACAAAGATGCTTTTTCGCTCTCAGGCTCCGACGCGCTGGGCCAAAAAGCATCTTTTGACACTTCAGCGTCATGGTCCAGGGCAGCCTGTGACCTTCTGGATTACGGCGATGTAAGAGGGTGTCCTGTGATAAGAATGCTGCTCCTGGGGATGGTGTGTGGTGATGTGTCTCTGTGAGTGAATGGAGAGAGTTCCATGCAACAGTATCATGTGCTGGTGTTTCGTGATCTGACTGCGCCGATTGAGACACCTGCTGATGGCAATTTCCTGGTTGAAGCGCTTGACTCGACGTTGGCGGCGGCGCAAGCGTTGGCGGCGCTGGGTGGCGGGATGGCGGATGGGATTAATGTGGTGTCGGCTCAGATGCCTGTGGAGCGAGGGGATATGTTCTTTGATTGTTTGCTGATAGACGGGGTGTTTACCTGTGCGGCCTCGATAGTGCGCTGTGCGGTTCCTGCTCTCTAGGGGCTGCTCGTCGTCGTTGCCTTGCTTCTGGTGTTCTTCCTGGTGATTTGTTCCTGTGTAGTGTGCTGTTTGCTTCCGATGGAGGTGTGTTATGGGTTTTCAAGCGGTAGGTGTGGTCGCCTCGGCGCGTCCAGTGGTCGCTGAGGACAATTCGTATGCGTTCTATGCGCTTGATCTGGCGCTGGGACGCGGTGATCGTATGGCCTGTCAGGTGTGGGAGAAGGCGCTGTATGAAACACTGCTCGATAGCGGTGAGGCGTTGGTCAATCATAAAGTGCAAGTGACCGTCCAGAATTATTCGGTGGGGACGCGCACGCTCAAAGATGGCTCGAAAGTGCCGCAACTGCGCTTCCGTGTCAGCAAAGTGGTAGACCTGGGCCTGCCGGAACATGAAAGTGTGCTGGTGGGAACAGTGACCAGTGCGCGTACCATTGCAGCGGATGATGGGACGTATAACTTTCATGCCATTGATATTGTGACCGGTCGCGGTGTGACCTATGCCTGTCAAGTGTGGGACAATGACCCGCAATTTGTGCAGCTTGGCGCGGTGCTGGAAGGGTTGGTTGATCATAAAGTGCAGGTGCGCCTGATCGGCCTGTCGGTGGGCAAGCGTAAGCTCAAGGATGGCACGGAACAACCGCAAGCCCGCTTCCGTATCACGGATGTGCATGATCTTGGTCTCTCGGACGCTGACGAGTAGGTGTTTGTGGAGGTTGGTGGGAGGCGGTCAGAGGTGGTGCTGGCTCGCCAGGGGGAGTTGCTCCTGGCGGGTCGGCGCGGTTCTTACTTCTTAGGAGGGATACTGGATGAATATGCATTTTTTGACACGTACCCATATGTATGCGCAACGCTTGGAGGTGTTCCTGGCGGTGCTGCTGCCGTTCTTTTTGATTATCGAGTCGGCGATGGCGAATGCCTGGGCCTATGCCGGTGGTGGCTTTAACGTGCATGATGTGCGTACCTATATTGCGTTGGGCCGTGGCCTGTTCTTTGAAGTGCTGACCTATTCGGCGGCCAAGCTAGTCAAGGTGCTGCTGCAAAAGGCAGGCAAGGGAGCGAAGGGACAGGCGGTGCTGGTCGGTCTGGTGGGAGCCTGGGCGATTGTGGTGAGTGCGGGCAATAACCTGGGTTGGGTGGCGGCTGGTCATGAGTTAGGCGGGTTGTTTGCCTCGGTTGGCTCGGTGCTGCCGCATCCGATGTTTGTGGCGTATGAGTATGGCCTGGGGCTGTTGCTGCCGTTGTCGGTGGGAGCGATAGCCTTTGTGGATATGGGGCATCTGGTGGAGCATGCCTTTGAGACAGCGGAATTAGATAACCGCGCGTTGGCGGTGCATGAGTCGGAGATGCATCGTACCGCCTATCTGAAGGCACAAAAGCGTCAACGGAAGAGTATTCAGACACGTTATAACGGGGTGGCTGAGAAGCGGGCGGATTCCTTTGCAACGCGGGTCGAGCAGGGAGATATGACCTTTAACACGGCGGCGCTCAAGCCTGCTCCTGGTCTGCGGCGTGTGGCGGCTCCTGCTTCGGCACCGGTCTCGGCACATGCCTCGATTCCTGCGCAAAAGGTCGTTGTCTCCCCGAACAGCCCCTCGTCTGGTAACACCCAGCCCATTGTTATTCCTGGCGTGCAACCACAGGGCAAGCCGTAAGCACGGTCTGACCCTGCGGCTCTCGCACCGGTCTCTTAGACGCCCAACGCCCGACGCCCTGCCTGCTGGCTGCCGTTGGGCGTTGGTGGGTAGCCTCTGGTCGCTAGGGGCCGTTCATGGCAAAGCAGAGTTCCTTGTTATTCCATTTCTTATAGTCACAAAAAAGGGCCAACAAGCCATTTTTTTTGCTTTCAGGCGCACCCGTAGCCCGCCACAGGAGCGCGGGGCCAGTCAAGGCGGGTTCCCTTTCAGGGTGCCTTGACGGGTGCGCTCCTGTGGCATACTCGCACGGGCCTGAAAGCAACAAAATGTGGTGCTGTTTAGCAGTAGGGAGAGAGAATAATGGGGCTTTCTTATGTGACCAAGCATCTTCTGGATGTCTCGGTCTCCACGTTGGTGATACCGGTCAACTGTCGTGGTGTGGCGGGTCGTGGACTGGCATTAGCAGCGAAAGAGCGGTATCCCAACTGGTTTCATATCTATCGAGCTTGCTGTCAGTATGGGGAACTGCGTGTAGGACGTCCGTTGTTGCATTGGGGCATGGAGCCGATGATGGTTAGTTTTCCCACGAAAGATGACTGGCGTTTTCCCTCGCGTCTGGAATGGATAGGGATGGGGTTGGTGGCCTTGCGAGGGCTGATTGTCAAGCATGGCTTATCAGAGATAGCGGTGCCAAAGCTTGGTTGTGGTGCGGGTGGTCTCTGCTGGGAACGAGTACAACCGTTGATTGAAGAGCAGTTATCGTCGCTTTCGTGTGAGGTGCTGGTCTGTATCTCTGGCTAAGGTGACCGGTCGCTATGTCGAGCTGAACGAACGGAGCATGGGCTGCTGCCCCTTTGGTTGGCTCATGCGGCGGGGGGAGACCGGCACCCATTGTTGTGAGTCTATCGCCCGCACGGCCACGATCTCTGTTGTTGGTACTGCCATACCAGGGGCTGTGGTGGTTCCCTGTTTGATTTCTTCCGCTACTACTACGGCCTGGATGCGCGTACCCTCTGGTTGCGTCTCCTCGCTGGACAAGCGATCTAAGAAGGAGGTGCGCTGATGGATAGGCAGAGTACTCCATTTGCCGATCAGCTTCCATCCGAGCTTCGCTGGCTGTGTTCCCTGGCATGGTCAGCCCTGGTGGAAGCAGGAACCGAGCAAGTTGAGCAGATATCGTCAGAGCAGGCGCTGACGACGCTCACAGGCAGGGCAGCACAGATGGACTGGTCTGCTCTGACGGCTTCCTCGCTTGATATGGCAGTTGCTGCGGCGCTAGCCTCCCTGCCTGGATACATTCCTGCGTTTCATGCGGTATGGATGCCATATGTGATGGAATGGCAACGGGTTGTTGCCGGGGAATAGAACTGTCAGGATGCGTGCGGGGGGGAGATGCATGAACCGTGCTGTTTGTGTGATCGTGCGTAGTTGTACTTTTGAAGGAGGGAGATTGATGTTGCAAGGTACTGGTGAGTTGTACGTAAGGTGCCCCTCGTGCTGGTTGGAGGATGTGCGAGAGAGGCTCTATGCTTACTATCCCTCGGTGCTGGTGACTCAGCATGAAGCCGATGAGGTGGCGTACTTCGGGTTGGATGTCCCCTGTCCGGTAGGGGATGTATTGAAAGGGTTGTGTGAACTGGTCAAGCAGTCTGAAGGTGCTGTGCAGTTCCAGTGGTATCGGGATGAGGACACGCTTGTTCCTGATCTGTTGTCTGAGCTGATTGTGCGTGATGGGAACTGAGGGACGAGTTGGCACCCCACGAACGCGGTAACATGTGGGGTACCATAACCCCTTCTTAAAAGCAGCAAAATGTGCTGCTGTTTGCTCGCTGCTTTGGAGGTCTTGGTATGGCTGAGAGCGTAGAACGGGCCTGCGCGGTGTGTTCGCTAGATGCTGCGCGGTGTCGAGAGGGCTGTCACCTGTTGGCTGAGGTGGTGCGCCTGTATGAGCAGGTGACGGATAGATCAGCGTCTTTGCCTTTGTCTGAGTTGCTGTTAGAGGCATATGAGCATGCGCGGGCGGCGTACTTTGTGCATTGTGGGCTGTGAACAGTGGTGAGAGAGGCGCAAAGCAAGTAACACGCGCCTCTCTATCTACATAGGGTCTTGGCTTCTGGTCTCTTGTTATCTCTTTTTCTTATCAGAGAGTGAGGGGTATTGATGGGACAACAACGTGTGCCTGTTGGAGTGATGCCCTGGTATCGCTCGTCTCGTGCTGATGTGCGCGCGGCGGCTCTGGCTGACCGGCATTATAGCCGAAAAACACCTGGAGCGGCTCAGTTTGTGCCACCTGGGCGGTGTTTGGTGCTGCTGACGGAGGCGGCTGATGCGCTGTGGGTGTCGTCCTGGCCCTATCCCTGCTATGTCAAGCATGCCTGGGCGGGGGCGTGGCTCTGCTCGTTGTTTCGTAATGAGTCGGCCTACCTGTCCAGCGATTTGATTGCCTGTGCGGTAGCGGCGACACGGTTTCTCTGGGGAACAGCCCCCGAACAAGGGATGATTACGTTTGTGGATCCCACGAAAGTGCGCAAGAAACGGGATTGGGGACGCTGTTATCGTCGCGCCGGTTGGTGTCAGGTGGGCTATACGCGAAGTGGTCTGCTGGTTTTGCAACAGCGTCCTTGTGATATGCCAGCCCCTCTTCCTGCGCTTGGAATGCAATTGTCTTTGTTGACTGATGGTGTGGAGGTGGGCTGATGGTTGAGACGGTTGGTCTGGTGGGCTTTGGGGTGGATACGTTGATCTTGAATGTGCGCTATGCGGATAAGCAGTTTCATCCGGTCAAGCGCGATCTGGATGAGGCATTGCAGGTAGAACTGGATGCCTTGCAAGCGGAAGCGCGGCGGGGAGAACAACCGGTGGTGTCTTCCTGGGCATTCAACGACACGCTGTTGTTTATGGAACCGCATGGGGCGGGCCGTCAATGGCGCTGGCTGCTGACCTGCCGCTTGCTCTCACTGGTGGTTTCGCGGGGCAAGTTTGGAGATGTGATAGCCCAGGTACGGCTTGCTTCTGAGTACCTGTGGTCGGTGTCCTGGGTGGGGGATGCGCTGGCTGAGGTACACCGGTTTCTGCGCTCCATCTTTGGCGAATATATCCATTTGCAAGTCTCGGAAGTGCATTTGTGCGCTGATCTGGTGGGCTTTGACTTTGCGCAAGTGGACTATGAACACTGTTTCGTTTCGCGGGTGCGCAAGCAGAGTGCGATCTATACGGCGGGGGTGGATGAGGTTGCGCTTGATTATCGACGTGTCTCCTCATTGCGCTTTAGCAATCATGGTGCGCCAATTTCTGGCATCATCTATAACAAGACGCTAGAGATTGTGCAGAAGTCCGAGAAGACCTGGTTTTACGACTACTGGCGGCGTGAGAAAGCAGGCGGTGTGGTTTGGGATGGGACGTCCGATGTCTGGCGGGTAGAGTTTCGCTTTCGGCGGGAATTTCTGCGCAATCTGGATAAGCCAGTGGAGGGGGCCTATGATTTCCTGGGGGAGATTGGTTCGTTGTGGAGCTATGCGGCGGGTCAACCGGCGGGTGGTGCGGATGGCTTGCCGGATGGCTGGCTCCGTTTGGTGATACCGACGGATGATAGCAATAGATCGCGCTGGCCGGTACATCCAGTGTGGCGGCTCGTTCAGTCGGCCTTTCGTGACGCTGGGGAAGTCGAGCTAGGGCCGGTGGTGCGCCAACGGGTGCGACAGAAAAATGTTGAGCGGGGGCTAGCGGCGGTGATCGGCTATTGTTCGACGCTAGCGGCATGGCTTGGTGGTGAGTATGCGGCTTCTGATGCGGATGTGTCGCTGCTCCTGCGCTGGTTGTATGAGGCTGGCTCGGAGTATCTGGAAGAACACATGCGCGATTTCTTAGCGGAAGTACAGAAAAAGCAGAAGTTGTATGGAACTGCTGTTGAATAAGCATAAGAGAAGGATACGATGAAACTGAGAGATGCCATTCAGGGGTATATGCTGCGTTGCCAGTCGAGAGGTTTTACGCATCGTACTTTGCAATGGTATGAACAGAAGCTCGCGTACTTCTGCTCGTATATGGAAGACCAACAGCACGTGATGGATTTAGAGGCGATAACGCTGCTGCATCTGCGCGCGTTTACGGTTTTTGTACAAGGTAGCACTGTGAGCAAGGCTGATGCTGGTCAAGGGATTAAGCCTCGCAAGAATGAAAAGATCGCTGATCTAACGGTTAAGGGCTATGTGCAGGTGGTCAAAGGTTTCTTCTCCTGGTGTGTGAAGGAGGAGTTGATCGAGAAAAATCCTGCTGCGCGTTTGGAACGTCCAAAGGTGAGCAAGTATATTATTCCGACGTTTTCTGAGGAACAGATACAGGCATTGCTTGCGGCCTGTGACCTGAAAACTGCTCTTGGCTATCGGGATTATACCATCATGCTCTTGCTGTTAGACACAGGTATTAGGGTCTCGGAATTGTGTGGGTTGCGCTTAGAGGATATTGGGCGTGATTACATTCGTGTCTTTGGCAAGGGGCGAAAAGAACGAGAGGTGGGTATGCATCCTGATACGGCGAAACACATTTGGAAGTATGTCCATAAGTTTCGTCACCCTGCTAATGAAGGTGAGCGGTGTGTATTCATCAATCGCTATGGCGTACCACTAACGCCTAGTGGTGTGGCGCAACTGCTTGTTGATGTGGGCCATCGAGCGGGTATCACTGGTGTGCGCATGTCAGCGCATACCTTCCGGCATACGTTCGCGCGCATGTACTTGAGCAATGGTGGTGATGTGTATAAGCTCTCCCGTCTGATGGGCCATAGTGAGGTACAGATTACTGAAACTTACTTGAAGGACTTTCAGAGTCGTGAAGCTCGGAAAGATCATGAACAGTTTTCGCCTGTAACGAAATTGAAGCGGGGCAGCCCTCGTGGCAAAGGTGCGAGAGTGAATAGGGATGGTTCCTTGTTTGATTAGTGCAAGAGCATAAGTGTTTACGGTGTTGGATACACGTGCTGAGACGTTTATCTGGCCGCCTCCAAACTTGTCTCACGCTGCAAGAGGTTTCATGCTTTTTCGCTGTTTAGGAGCATGAAACCTCTTAACTTTTGTTCATTTTTGGTTTTCCTGGTGATTTGGGCCGTAACAACTGTTATTGTCGTCAAGGAGCTTTCCAGGCGGTTTGATGTCTGGTTGACAGCGAGGGATTCATCTGCTATGATGGGGGAGGAGCGCCCATAGCTCAGTGGAGAGAGCATCGGTCTTCTAAACCGGGTGTCGCAGGTTCGAATCCTGCTGGGCGCGCTTAACCTATCTAGTAGCCCTCAATCCGCTTGACAAGACGCAAGAAGCCCTGGTTAGAACAATGGCAAAACCACATCTAACCAGGACTTTTTTAACAAGTCTTGTGCTGTAGCAGCAACGATCTACAGCACAAAACATCCCCGTTATGTCAACTAGTCCCCTTATCCTTATCGTCTTGTTTTGACTTCCGCCGCTTACCAAGTAACCCAATAGAAGCCACTGGAGAGAACTTATCATGCTCTTGACGAGCCGAGCGTACTCGAAAATCTTTGAGATATTCTTCAGTGACCTCAACACTACTATGACCCATCAGACGCGAAAGCTTATAAATTTCACCCCCTTGTTCCAAGTACATCCGAGCGAAGGTATGCCGGAAGGTGTGAGCAGAGACGCGCACGCCCTCTATCCCCGCTTTATCCTTTAGCTCGACAAGAAACTGCTCAACACCGCTACGGGTAAGGGGATGTCCATGACGATTGAGAAAGACCAGTTCAGTCGCATCAGCCGCAGGTATGCGCCGATACTTGTGAATATACTTCCACAGGTGTTTACTTACATCAGGCGAGATACCTACTTCACGTTCCTTACGCCCCTTACCAAACACCCTGATATAATCGTCATGCACATCTTGAAGGCGCAACCCACATAGCTCAGAGACACGAATACCAGTTTCCAGGAGAACCAGGATAATCGTATAGTCACGATAACCGAGCCAGGTAGAAAGATCACAAGCGTCAAGCATAGCCCTGATATGCTCAGGAGTAAACGTTGGTATCATATAATCAGGAACCGAAGGCAATTGAAGACGCTGAGCAGGATTCTTGTCTATCAATTCCTCATTATGACACCATGAGAAGAAGCCTTTAATGACCTGCACATAGCCCTTCACTGTCAACGGTGAAATGTGTTCATCACCATCAGCAGATGAACGAGCCAGAGGAACCGATTGCAAATGAAGCACGAACGAGCGTAAGTGAGCTATCGAGACACCACCTAATTGCCGTACTTCTTCCTCTTCATTCAACCAACGCGCAAAATAGCGCAACTTCTGTTCATACCACTCAATAGTACGGTGACTACGCCCACGTACCTTGCAATCAAGAATATAACCCTTAATCGCCTCATCAATTTTCATAGCCGCCCCCTAAGCATTCTCACAAACACCATACAGCACTTGCTTCTTTTTAACTTCCTCAACAAAGACCCGCTCACGCTCATCCAGGTAGGAGACGCCCGCCTCTGAGAGCCAGTGCAGCACTAACGACACATCCGTGTCCGTACTGGCATACTCGCCACCAAGCCACGCCGCCAGAGTCGAGCAATAGCCGATCACCGCTGCTAGCCCCCGCTCAACATTCACCTGGCGGATACGTTCCCGCACCACCGGCCCCAGGTCAGCCGTCGCCTCTTCCGCAAAGGCCGACTGAATCAGCAACCAGACCGGATGCACCGGCCATCGTGAGTGATTCGTATCATCCGTCGGTACCACATGCCGTAACCAGCCATCCGGCAAGCCATCCACATCCCCCCCAGGT
>Ga0080006_1135572_pt1 | contig 10655 bp, 8 predicted proteins | sample RS3BMetagenome_FD_69209 | JGI IMG/M metagenome (GOLD analysis project Ga0080006, IMG submission 69209) | Ferric oxide microbial mat and aquatic microbial communities from Rainbow Spring, Yellowstone National Park, USA - RS3B (SPADES... ... | reverse complement strand
CAAGACGTTCGAGATCCCCGAGGACGGTGTCGCCGACATCGTCGACCTGGACACCGGGGAGGTTCTGCTCACGCAGAACGTCGAAGCCGGCGACATCTGGCGCATGCCCGTCGTCACCGACGAAGCGATCCGCGACTGGGTCAAGCTTGCCGTTACCCGGGCGCGGAACTCGGGCATGACGGTGGTTTTCTGGCTGGACACTGAGCGGCCGCACGAAGTCGAGTTGCGCAGCAAGGTCAAGAAGTACTTGGAGGAGCACGACACCGAGGGCCTGGAAATCCAGATCATGCCGCAGGTGTGGGCCATGCGATACACCCTGGAACGCGCGATGCGCGGCCAGGACACCATCGCCGCGACCGGGAACATCCTGCGCGACTACCTCACCGACTTGTTCCCGATTTTGGAACTGGGTACCAGCGCGAAGATGCTGTCCATCGTGCCGTTGATGGCCGGCGGCGGCATGTACGAGACCGGGGCGGGCGGTTCGGCGCCCAAGCATGTCCACCAACTCGTCGAGGAGAACCACCTGCGCTGGGATTCCCTCGGTGAGTTCCTCGCTCTGGCAGCGTGCTTCGAAGACATTGGTATCAAGGCCGATAACGAGCGCGCCACGCTTCTCGGCAAGACGCTGGACGCCGCGATCGGCGAACTGCTGGAAAACAACAAGAGTCCGTCGCGTCGTACCGGCGAACTCGACGATCGCGGCAGCCAGTTCTATCTGGCGCTGTACTGGGCGCAGGAGCTAGCTGCGCAAACCGACGACGAAGAGTTGCGCGAGCATTTCGCTGCGCTGGCCGGCTCACTGAGCGAGAACGAGGCCATCATTGTGGCCGAGCTCGCCCAGGCGCAGGGCGAGGCGGTCGATATCGGTGGCTACTATCAGCCGGACAGCGAGAAGACGACTGCGGTGATGCGGCCGAGCAAGACGTTCAATGAAGCGCTAGCAGCTTCGCAAGACTCGCAAGGTTAAGGGCCGCCGGGAGAAAGTCGAGCTCGATATGGCAGGCGAATCCAAGATCAAAGTCCAGGGCCCGGTGGTCGAGCTCGACGGTGACGAGATGACCCGCGTCATCTGGAAGTTCATCAAGGACATGCTGATCCTGCCGTACCTCGACATCAACCTGGAGTACTACGACCTGGGCATCGAGAACCGCGACCGCACCAACGACCAGGTGACGATCGATGCCGCCTACGCGATCAAGAAGCACGGCGTGGGCATCAAGTGCGCGACCATCACCCCCGACGAGGCCCGCGTCCAGGAATTCAACCTCAAGAAGATGTGGCTGTCGCCCAACGGGACGATCCGAAACATCCTGGGCGGCACCATCTTCCGCGAACCGATTGTCATCTCCAATGTCCCTCGGCTGGTGCCGGGCTGGACCAAGCCGATTGTCATCGGCCGCCACGCTTTTGGCGACCAGTACCGGGCGACGAACTTCAAGGTGGACAAGCCGGGCACCGTCTCGATCACGTTCACCCCCGCCGACGGCAGTGAGCCGATGGTGCACCAGGTGGTCTCCATCCCCGAGGACGGCGGTGTGGTGATGGGGATGTACAACTTCAAGAAATCCGTTCGCGATTTCGCACGCGCCTCGTTGGCCTACGGCCTCAACGCCAAGTGGCCGGTGTACCTGTCCACCAAGAACACCATCCTCAAGGCCTACGACGGCATGTTCAAAGACGAGTTCCAGCGCATCTATGACGAGGAATTCAAGGACAAGTTCGAGGCCGAGGGGCTGACCTACGAGCACCGCCTGATCGACGACATGGTCGCGGCGTGCCTCAAGTGGGAGGGCGGCTATGTGTGGGCCTGTAAGAACTACGACGGCGACGTGCAGTCGGACCTGGTCGCGCAGGGCTATGGCTCACTGGGGCTGATGACGTCGGTGCTGATGACGGCCGACGGTAAGACGGTCGAGGCCGAAGCCGCGCATGGCACCGTGACCCGACACTTCCGGCAATATCAGGCCGGCAAGCCGACCTCGACCAACCCGATCGCCTCGATCTTCGCCTGGACACGGGGGTTGCAGCACCGCGGCAAGCTCGACAACACGCCGGAGGTGATCGAGTTCGCTCAAACCCTGGAGGACGTCGTGATCGCCACGGTCGAGAGCGGGAAGATGACCAAGGACCTCGCCATCCTCATCGGCCCTGACCAGGAATGGCAACAAAGCGAGGAATTCCTGAATTCGATCGCCGAGAATCTGGAGAAGAAGCTCGCTGTCGGCGACTAGCGGCGATTGCTCGTAAGTTCGTCGGGGGCCATGGCCAGGCATTGGGGCGGCAAGGTGATCCTGGCTGGCGGCTTCCAGCGTGCCTTCAAGGCGGACCCTCTCGGCGGACTTCATTGAGCGCGGCCATCGGCACTAGCCCGCCGATTGCCGGCGGTCCTGAGTCGTGGGGACGCACTCGTCGACAAAGCTGCTGATCACTTCGGTGACGCGGTCCGGCGCCTCGAACATCGGAATGTGCCCGACGCCCTCTAGTTCGGTGACCTTGTGGTCCTGCGGCAGGTGGGTGGTGAAATGCCGGCCGAACCTGGGCGCCGGGATGATCCGGTCCTTCTCGCAGAACACCAGGTGGGCGGGAACTGCATTCTCCGCGAGTTCCCGAAGGCCGGGCAGCAGCACGGCCTTGACGAGCAGCTGGAAATAGGCGGGACAGTGCGCGACGTCGTCGATGCAGCCGAGCAGTTCGGCGTCGCTGAGCCCGTCCGGCGACGCGCTGATCGCGTACGTGGCCAACCGCCGGCGGAAGGGTAGGCGCATCACGCGCGGCCCGAACAGCCACGCCAGGAGCAACAGCGGAATGCCCAGGACGAACTTGGCGATCACCTCGAACTTGTGCGGGCTCCACCGCGTCCAGCCGCCCGCCGGGGCGATGCCGGTGACGCTGCGCGCCCGGCCGCGCCGTTCCAGTTCGAATGCGACCCAGCCACCCAACGAGTTGCCGACGATGTGGGCGGTTTCCCAGCCCAGTTCGTCCAGCTGGCGCTCGACGTGGTCGGCCAGCACCGCCGCGGACAGGAACCACGTGCCGGCGGACGGCCCGCCGTTGTGGCCGGCCATCGTCGGTGCGAAGACCTCGTAACGGCCGGTGTCGGCCAGTCGCTGGGCCACTTGCTGCCATACCGCCTGGCTCAACAGGAACGGGTGCAGCAACAGGACCGGCCCGCCGGCGCCCAGGTGGATCGGCGGACGGTCCCCGTTATCGCTCCCCATGAGACCGACACTAAATGCGGTACCGCCGGTACCGCAAGCACGCGGAACCGCCGGTGAACGGCGCCGCACCCGCGTGAAAAGATCGAGGCATCATGAGCACCGCCATCGGATCCCGCCGGATTTTCTCCGGCGTACAGCCCACCTCCGATTCACTTCACCTCGGTAACGCGTTGGGCGCCATCACGCAGTGGGTCGCGCTGCAGTACGACCATGACGCGTTCTTCTGCGTGGTCGACCTGCACGCCATCACCATCCCGCAGGACCCCGAGGCGCTGCGACGCCGCACGCTGGTCACCGCGGCCCAGTACCTCGCGCTGGGCGTCGACCCCCGCCGCAGCACCGTCTTCGTGCAAAGCCATGTGCCCGCCCACACCCAGTTGGCGTGGGTGCTCGGCTGCTTCACCGGCTTCGGCCAGGCGTCCCGCATGACGCAGTTCAAGGACAAGTCGACGCGGCAGGGGAGCGAGTCGACCACCGTTGGCCTGTTCACCTACCCGGTGTTGCAGGCCGCCGACGTGTTGGCCTACGACAGCGATCTGGTGCCCGTGGGCGAGGATCAGCGCCAGCACCTGGAGCTGGCGCGCGACGTCGCGCAGCGCTTCAACAGCCGCTTCCCGGACACCTTCGTGGTGCCCGACGTGCTCATCCCCAAGGTCACCGCCAAGATCTACGATCTGGCCGACCCGACGTCTAAGATGAGCAAGTCCGCGACGACCGACGCCGGACTGGTCAATCTGCTCGATGATCCGGCCGTGTCCGCCAAGAAGATTCGCTCGGCCGTCACCGACAGCGAGCGCGAGATCCGCTATGACGTCGACGCCAAGCCGGGTGTGTCGAACCTGCTGACCATCCAATCGGCCGTCACCGGTGTCGGTATCGACAAGCTCGTCGACGGCTACGCCGGGCGCGGCTACGGCGACTTGAAGAAGGACACCGCCGAGGCGGTCGTCGAATTCGTCGGCCCGATCAAGGCCCGGGTCGACGAATTGATTTCCGACCGCGCCGAATTGGAGTCGGTGCTCGCGGCCGGGGCGCAGCGCGCCGAGGATGTCGCCGGCAAAACCGTGCGGCGGGTTTACGATCGGTTGGGTTTCCTTCCGCCACGGGAATAGGTTTCACTATGAGCGAGCCGGCCAAGCCGGGAGTCCTGGATCGGCTGCGCGCTCGATTCGACTGGCTCGACCACGCCATCCGCGCCTACCAGCGCTTCGACGGTGGCAACGGCAGCTTCTTCGCCGCCGGGCTCACCTATTACACCATTTTTGCGCTATTCCCCTTGCTGATGGTCGGTTTCGCGATCTTCGGATTCATGCTGACCCTGCATTCCCAGCTGCTGAACACGATCGACGACCACATCCGGTCCCAGGTGTCCGGTCCGCTGGGGGATCAGCTGCTGCGCTTGATCAACTCGGCGATCGATGCGCGCGCGTCGATCGGTGTCATCGGCTTGGTGACCGCGGCCTGGAGCGGCCTGAGCTGGGTATCGCACCTGCGGCAGGCCTTGACCGAGATGTGGTGGGAACACCGCGTCGATTCGCCGGGCTTCGTGCGTAACAAGCTTTCCGATCTCATCGCGTTGCTGGGGACGTTCGCGGTTACCGTCACCACCATCGCCCTGAGCACCCTCGGACACCCCGCGCCGATGGCCGCGGCTCTGAGGTGGCTTGGCCTGCCGCAGTTCTCGGTGTTCGATTGGCTCTTCCGCGGCATCGCGATCGTGGTGTCGGTCCTGGTGTCGTGGCTGCTGTTCACCTGGATGATCGCACGGCTGCCTCGCGAAAGGGGCGGCCTGGTCAACTCGATGAAGGCCGGGCTGATGGCAGCTGTGGGCTTCGAACTGTTCAAGCAGATGGCTTCGATCTATCTGGGCGCGGTGTCGCGCAGTCCGGCGGGCGCCACGTTCGGGCCGGTGTTGGGACTGATGGTGTTCGCCTACATCACCGCCTATCTCGTGCTGTTCTGCGCTGCCTGGGCGGCGACGGGGTCAGGGAATCCGCGCCCGCGGTCCGTCGAGCCTCCGCCGCCGGCGATCATCGCTCCCCGGGTGCAGCTGGACGAGGGACTCAGCGGCCGTCAGGCGCTGACCGCGATAGGACTGGGAGCCATGGGAGTCCTTGGTGCGCTGGTCTTTTCGCGTCTGACCCGCTGGATGCGCTAGACGGGCCGCCAGTCGCCACCCGCCATCACGGAGGCGACCTGCAGATCAGGTTCCAGCACAACAAGATTCGCGTCGTAGCCCGCATGTAGGTGGCCCACGCGCTCGAGGCCCAGAGTTCGCGCGGGCGTCGTCGCGGTCATCTGCACCGCCGCCGCCAACCCCGCGAGCGCGCAGACGTTGCGAAAGACCTGCATCATGGTGGCCGTACTGCCCGCGATCGTCGACGTGCCGCGCACCCGCGCGACCCCGGAGACCACGTCGATCGGCACCGCGCCCAGCCGAAACTGTCCGTCATCACATCCCGCCGCGGCGATGGCGTCGGTGATCAGCGAGACGCGCTCGGGGCCCGCCGCGTCGATCACCGCGGCCGTCACCGCCGGATGTAGGTGCACGCCGTCGGCGATCAGCTCCAGCGTCACCCCTGGGTCGCGCAGCAATGCGAGTACCGGGCCGGGTTCGCGGTGGTGCAGCGGTGGCATCGCGTTGAACAGGTGGGTGCCGACCGTGGCGCCGCTGGCTATGGCCCGTCGGGTCTGGTCATAGGTCGCATCCGTATGCCCCACGGCTACAACGACTCCCGCATCGAGGAAACGCCGGATCGCCGCGTCGGCGCCGGGAAGCTCGGGTGCCAACGTGACCATCCGGACCGCGCCGCCTCCGGCGTCGAGCAGGGCGTCGATCTCGGCGGGGTTCGGAGGGCGCACCTGGTCGGGATCGTGCGCGCCACAGCGCGCCCGACTCAGCCACGGCCCCTCGAGGTGGATGCCCGCGATAGTGGCGTCCCGGGTCGCCCCGGCGAGCATCCTCACGGCTGCGATGAGCTCCACTGGTGACGTGGTGACCAGGCTGGCCAGGGTGGTCGTGGTGCCATGCCTCAGGTGGAAGTCGGCCGCTGGCGCGATGCCTTGCGGGTCGGTGTACGACGCTCCGCCGCCGCCGTGCACATGCATGTCGATGAAGCCCGGCACCACAGTGCAATCGGGCAGTTGCGTGTCGGCCGGCCGAGGCGCCGGGCCGGCACCGCAGGCCAGGATCCGGCGGCCGGCGGTCTCCAGCCAGCCGGGCCGGCAGACCTGCCCGTCTAGGACCATGGTGCCCGCGCTGATCAGGACCATCTGCCACCGTTTTCCCAGAAGTGCCGGATGTCCTCGAGTTGACGGCCCTTCGTCTCCGGCGCATACCGGTAGACGAAGCCGAAAGCGATCACCGCGATCACCGCGAACACTGCGAAAGTACCTGTCCCGCCGAGTGAATGCAGCATGGTCAAAAAAACCGCGGCGATCATGGCGTTGGCCACCAGATTGGAGGTGAGCATTGCGCTCGAACCGAGCGACCGCAGCCGCGACGGGAAGCTTTCGCTGGCATACACCCAGCCCAGGGAGCCGAAGCCCAACGTAAAGCCGATGATGAACAGCAGCACGCCCGCGAACCCGAGAACCAGTCCCGCCCCGCCGATGCCCCGGGCGAACACGGCCAGCAGGACGACGTCGGCGGCGACCATGACGGCGATCCCGGACAGCAGGATTGGGCGCCGGCCCACCCGGTCGACGAGGAGTAGCGACGTCATTACCGCCGCCAAACCCGCGACCTGGACCAGGGCAGGGAGGCCCAGCAGCGCGAAATTGCCGGTGAAGCCCATGGCTTCGAAGATCCGCGGGCTGTAGTAGATGATCGCGTTGATGCCGCTGATCTGGATCAGAAAGCCGAGCGTGATCACGAAGAGGGTCGCCCGCAGGTAGGGGGGGCGAACCATCTCGGACATGCCGCCACCACTTTCGTTCAAGGCGCGGCTGATCTCGGCGAGCTCTCCGTCGACGTTGGCGGTGGGCTCCACGCGCAGCAGTGCGGCACGGGCGTCGTCGGCCCGGTCCTTCAACAGGTACCAGCGGGCGGTATCGGGCATCCGGACGAGCAAGGGCAGCAGCAGGATCGCGGGTACGGTGGCCAGCCCCAGCATCCACCGCCAACTGTGGGTGTCGGCCAGCAGGTAGCCGGTCAGATAGCCCATGATGAGCCCGCCGACGGTGGCCAGCTGATAGGCCGTCAGCAGCGATCCGCGCACCGCCGCGGGGGCCGACTCCGCCACGTACACCGGGACGACCACCACCGACACGCCGATGGCCAGACCCAGCAGGAATCGCGCCGCCAGCAGCATGGGCAACGAGACCGACAGCGCACCCAGTAGCGCGAACATCGCGTAAGAGACGAGGACGAGCAGCACCGACTTCTTGCGCCCGATCGCATTTGCGAGTACCCCCGCGCCGAACGCTCCGGGGATCTGGCCGATCACCACCATCGTTGTGAGCAGTTCTTGTTGGCCTGTGGCTAGTCCGAACTCCTGGGTCACGAATAGCTGCGCGCCGGCGATGATGGACAGGTCGTAACCGTAGATGACGCCGACGCCGGCGGCGGCGAGTCCGACCAGCGCGCCTCGCGGCCAAGCCGTCAAGGGTGTTGAGGGCGGCGGTTCATCGAGCGCGCGACCATGATCAAACTGAACACGATGATCGCACCGATGACGGCGACGCCCACCCGCACCGGCAGCCCGTCCCCGGACGGGATGAGCCCCGCGGCGTGGGCGCCCGCGCCCTGCCGGTCGGCGCCGTGCTTGGCGGGCAGCAGCGCGGGGTCCGGTTCGATCAGCGTGCCGACCCGGGTGCCCTGCGGGGTGGCGAACCCGTAGTCGAGCAGATGCGCCGCCTGCTCCCAGGGGGCTATCGGCTGCCGCGTCCCGTGCAGCAGCACCGCCATCAGCCGGCGTCCGTTCCGGTTGGCCGCGCCCACGAAGGTCTGGCCGGCGTCGTCGGTGTAACCGGTCTTGCCGCCGAGGGCACCCGGGTAGTTGAACAGCAGTTTGTTGTCGTTCTCCAGCTCGTAGCCGGGATGGTCGCCGTGTCCGGGGAATGCGAAGGTTCGCGTCGCGACGATGTCGGCGAAGGTTGGGTTTTGCCACGCGTAGCGATAGAACAGGCCCATGTCGTAGGCCGAGGTGCTCATACCGGGGCCGTCGAGTCCCGACGGAGTCGCCACCCGGGTGTCGCGGCCACCGAGCTTGGCGGCCAGCACGTTGATTTTCTCCAGCGCCGTCTGCATGCCGCCGAGCTGCATGGCCAGCGCGTGCGCGGCGTCGTTGCCCGAGTGCATCAGCAGCCCGTGCAGCAGCTGATTGACGGTGAACACGCCGCCTTCCTCGACGCCGACTTTGGTGCCCTCGGCGGCCGCGTCCTCAGCGGTGCCGGGTACCGACTTGTTGAGGGGGAGCGAATTGATGGCGGCCATCGCGACCAGCACTTTGATGATGCTGGCCGGACGGTGCCGGCCGTGTGGATCTTTTGCGGCGAGCACCGCACCGCTGTCCAGGTCGGCGACCAGCCATGCATCGGCGGAGACGTCGTTGGGCAGCGGCGGCGTACCGGGCGCGGTGACGATGCCGCAGCCGGCCAGCGCCTCGCCGCCGACCGGCTTGGGCGGGACCGCCAGCGGGATCGGCGGGTCCCCGGACTGGGGCACCTCCGACGAGTCCACTGCGGGCGGGGTGTTCACCTTGAAGGGGCAGTCCGTGGGCCCGGCATTGGGCACCGGCTCGGCCCACGACGCGGGTGCACCCGTCGCCGCCATCGTGAATAGCGCCGCTGCCAGGCACGACGCGAAACGTAGGAAGCTCATCGATTCTGCAGATTAGGCGATCGGGCGGCCGATCCCCGGGAGACGCGCTGTGACTAGTGGGGCAGAAGTTACTTTCTAGAGCCTCCGCGCTCATTGAGCGTGGGGGATACGTACGAATTTCGACGGGTTCCGGTGAGTAGCGCCCACGGTCGGTGGAGGAATCGCTAGAGCCGCTTCGAGGCCTCCGCGAGCACGCCGCGCAGGATCGACTCGATGGTGTCGAACTCGGCCTGACCGCTGATCAGCGGCGGCGCCAGTTGGACGACGGGGTCACCCCGGTCGTCGGCGCGGCAGTACAAGCCGGCCTCGAACAGCGCCGGCGAGACGTAGCCGTAAAGCAGCCGCTTGCATTCGGCGTCGCTGAAGGTTTCCCTGCTCGCCTTGTCCTTGACCAGTTCGATGCCGTAGAAGTAGCCCTCCCCCCGGACGTCGCCGACGATGGGCAGGTCGTACAGCCGTTCCAGCGTGGCGCGAAAGCCGGCCGCTTGGTGTCTGACGCGATCGTTGAGGCCCTCGCGTTCGAGGATGTCGAGGTTGGCCAGCGCCACCGCGGCCGAGACGGGGTGGCCCCCGAACGTGTAGCCGTGCGGGAACATGGTTTCGCCGCCGTTGAACGGCTCAAACAGCTTCTCGCTGGCGATCATCGCGCCCAGCGGCGAGTAACCCGACGTCAGTCCCTTGGCGCAGGTGATGACGTCGGGCACGTAGCCGAAGTCGTCACAGGCGAACATCGACCCGATCCGGCCGAACGCGCAAATCACCTCGTCTGAGACCAGCAGCACGTCGTAGAAGTCGCAGATTTGGCGCACCCGTTCGAAATAGCCCGGGGGAGGAGGGATGCAGCCGCCCGCGTTCTGCACCGGTTCCAGGAAGACTGCGGCGACGGTGTCGGGGCCCTCGAACTCGATCGCCTCGGCGATCCGGTCGGCGGCCCAGCGCCCGAAGGCTTTCTCAGTGCTGGCGTCACCGGCTTTGAACGGTTCGGGCGCGCGGTAGAAGTTGGTGTTGGGCACCCTGAAGCCGCCCGGGGTCACCGGCTCGAACGGCGCCTTGTACGACGGCAACCCGGTGATCGCCAGCGCTCCCTGGGTGGCGCCGTGGTAGGCGATCGACCGCGAAATCACCTTGTGCTTGCCGGGTTTGCCGGTGAGCTTGAAGTACTGCTTGGCCAGCTTCCAAGCCGTCTCGACGGCCTCGGTGCCGCCGGTGGTGAAAAACACCCGGTTCAGATCGCCGGGGGCGTAATGCGCAAGGCGCTCGGCGAGTTCGATCGCAGTCGGGGTGGCATATCCCCAGAGCGGGAAGTACGCCAGCGTGCCTGCCTGCCGGGCGGCGGATTCGGCGAGTTCGGTCCGCCCGTGGCCGACCTGCACCACGAACAGCCCCGACAGCGCGTCGAGGTAGCTCTTGCCGCGGTCGTCGAAGATGGTCACACCCTCGCCGCGGACGATGACGGGCGGCGTAATGCCCGCCCCATGCCGGGCGAAGTGCAGCCACAGGTTGTCGGTCATCGTGCCGTGAGAGTAGCGCCAGGCCCGGGCCGTGACCCTCAGCGGTAGTCACTCTGGTGTGACGCTCGGCGGCGCCAGTCACTCTGGTGTGACGCTCGG
>Ga0080006_1119760_pt1 | contig 10656 bp, 8 predicted proteins | sample RS3BMetagenome_FD_69209 | JGI IMG/M metagenome (GOLD analysis project Ga0080006, IMG submission 69209) | Ferric oxide microbial mat and aquatic microbial communities from Rainbow Spring, Yellowstone National Park, USA - RS3B (SPADES... ... | reverse complement strand
GTTACGGCGGATGTTGTCGGCGGGGCCGGCGGGCCGCTGGCCGGACCTGAAGCAGTGGACGGAATCAGTGAACACGGCGCAGACGAAGAGGGAATTGAGCCGGTTGGAGGTTAGTGAGAAACGCAGTCAGCCATACGGCGTGGAGCCTTGGACAAGCAAGACGGTGAAGGCATTAGGATTGGAGCATACAATACGCAGAGAAGGATGGCCAACGAAAGCCAACAATGGAAACTCGATATGATAAAACTAGCTACGTCCCCGTTTCGCTCCCTCGAGTGCGGCATCCAGCGGGACTAACCCAAAGAAAAGGAGATTCGCGGTGGCGGTGGAAAAGACAAAATGGGGAGAATTAGTACTTACCAATGCCATGGTAGCATTGGCAGCATTCGGTGCGGGTTTTTTCATTGCCAACCGGATATACGACCAGTACCGTTACATCAATACCATCGGGCTCATTCATCGTATGCAGCGGTCTGGAATTGTACCCCTTGGCAAGCTGATCCCCGGCGCATACTCCATTCCGTTCGACCACGGGCAGAGCGCCATATTTTGTCGAATTGTTCGCGGAAAGGGCGCTGGCAGTTTGCGTGAGCTTGATGTTGGTTACAACCGCCCGACCCGACCGACTTTTATGTTCACGTACAAGAATCATGACCGATTCCACACCCCGTTGATGCTACTTACGGCTGGCCACCCCGGCACGATGTGGATTGATGTGGGATTGAAAGGTCGTTTTTTATTCAAGGTGGGGCCTGATGGCCATATCATGACATTGCTCAAGGGCGACTGGGTTCCGTTCCGAGGTGGCTTACGAAGCGTTTTCCACTACAAAGGGGAGCATTACAAATACGATGCCGCTTCAGGTGATTGGCGGGAGGTCGGGAATATTCCGCGATGAGGGCAAAAGGCCGACGACCAATTCACAGAGGCTGGAATGAGGCGAAAAGCTTGTTGTGGCCCAACTGACTGTAAAGCGATCAATATTTATCATAATGTATATCCCCGATAGCTGACAACTGGTCGGATGGAATAGAACTATGTTTATAGGTGGTACAGGTTCGGTCGCGAAATCACTTCGGCGGATGAAAAAAGTGCTGCTGTGCGCGCACCCTCCGTGCAGAAGCGGCAAACATTCCATTTTGGCTACACGTTCCGGTTTCGACTCACGCCGCCTTGCGAAGTTGAATATCGATCATCGGCAGCCGCGCTTCGTCGCGATAATTTCTTCGTATTATCTCAATCTGGATATTGGGGCCATCTCTGGCGCGGATCGGAACAGGCTTGGGCAACTTCCTGCCGGCGAATGCTTCCTGCGGCATTCTGATTCCCAGGGCGCTGTGTGGCCGATGGCGGTTGTACCAATCCGCAAGGTTATCCAACCTGCGTTGGATGGACGCGGTGCGCATAGCCGGCAACGCGAGCCGTTGCCACTGCTTGAAACTTTTGAAGAATCTCTCCATCCGGCCGTTCAAAAATGGACTTCGGACGCGCGCTCGCACATGGCGGATTCGTTGCCGCCGCATCGCTTTTCCGAACTGTTTTCTGAACTGCGATCCATTGTCAGTGATGATGGATTTCGGTCTGCCATGCCTGGCGGCGGTGCCGCGCACCAGCGCGACCATATTCCGTGCGCGCGGCGTTCTAGCGTACACTTTCAAAGCCAGAATCTTGCGCGAAAATCCGTCAAGTACGGCCGCGATGAAAAAGGTGAACCACAGAACACGAATTTGCGTGATGTCGGAATGCCGAACGTGATTGGGCTTCTTCGGTTTCAGCAGGTCATGCGGCTGGATGCCAGCGGGTTCTTCCATCGCGGGTCTTGTTTTTCGCGGCGGCTTTCTCGTTTCCGATTCCCGCAACATCCGCTGGACGCTGGACCGGCTGATCTGAATTCCAGCGCGCAGCAGGTGCCGGGCCATGGAGCGGGTTCCGAATTCCGGTTCCGGGCAGAGCCGTCGCAATTCTTGCGCCGCCCAGCGTACGGCGTCATCCATGCGATTCCAGACGATGGCCCGGGCCAGCAGGCTCGGCTTGCCGCTGCCCTCGATGGATTTAATCCATGCGCGGAGCGTATTTTCGTGGATCACGAACCGCTTGGCGGTGTTTTTGATATTCCAGTCCCGCAATCGCATGATTTGCAGAATGGCCAACCGCTGGGCGGGGCGGTAATCGGGCCGCTTCTGTGGCAGCATGTTCTCCCGCCCCGCGCGGAGAATATCCAATTCCCGCCGGAGCAGGTCGGATTCAGTAACTTCATGATCCCGCTGGATCATCAATCGCATAAGCGGCGACGCGGCGGAAGCCACGCGCGTCCGCGCCAACTGCGTAGCTCCGCCCCGAGCGCTGGCCATGGCATCAGCAATGCCCGAACCGGTGGCTGAAGAAAACGGCGGCATGCAGCCCTGAACGCAGCGAAGAAACGAGGTGAAAGACTATTACCATCGGCGGCCCACGCTGGCCCCAACCCTCAATATAGCGTTCGTTGGGGCCTTTACGCCCCAATTCACACGGTTGTGCAAATTCTGCGCGACCTTGCGACCAGTTGCATGAAATAGCCATCCAAGCCATTCACAGCATCCGTAAAAAGTTCTATTCGTGTCCTGTCGCCTCGGGACTGACAGGTTGTGCTTAGGGGCCGCCAAGAAATAACCTTTCCAATCTGACTTGGTCTTTTGACCTCTGGCCGCGTTGCCCGCTCGTTATCCCGACGGGTCGGGACGGATATGCTCCTCGCGGGCGTCTTGCCAGACGCCAAAATCCCGGCGTCATATTTGTAAACGTTATTTCTTGGCGGCCCCTTACCGGACGAAAGCTGCACCACAAGGGTACCTCTATCAAAAATCCGCAGATACGAATGTTCTGGATTATAAAACATAACCATGCCTCTATATGATTGTGGCCTGCGTGAAGTGTGATGCGGGCAAGATCTAAATTGCCGCAATGTCGGCAACGGTGTATCGTTATTGGCTATGAGGCAAACGCTGCTGATACCATCTCTTGTGCTATTTATTGTCGGATCGATATGTTTTTATATTTCCACCCCGCATCAACAGGGGCGGGACGCCATTAACTTCTGTGAAGCGGGGCAGATTCACACGCTGGATCCGGATAAAATGACCTGGATGCAGGATATTCGCGTGGCGATGGGGTTATGGGAGGGCCTGGCGCAATACAATCCCCAAACCCTTGCGCCGATTCCCGGTGTGGCTAAATCGTGGAAGATTTCACATAATGGCCTGACGTATACATTTTTTCTCCGCCATAACGCCCGCTGGTCCAATGGCCAAATGGTTACCACCGCTGATTTTATATTCGCCTGGAAGCGGATTCTCCAGCCCTCCACGGCAGCGGGTTATGTCACCATGCTGTTTCATATTGCCGGGGCACGGGCTTATTTTAATTCACTTGCGGCGCACCCGCTCAAACACCTTCCATTTTCCAGCGTCGGCATAAAGGCGATTACTTCACATAAACTGGTGGTAACGCTGGCGCACCCGTGCGGATATTTTTTATCGTTAATGGCATTTCCCCCTTTTTTTCCGCTGAATCCTGCGGCCATGGCCCATTTCCGTGCCGCTGCGCACGGTGGTGTTCCGGTGCAATATGATCCGCGCTGGACCCGGCCGCCGCACCTGGTTTCCGATGGGCCGTATCGTCTGGCTGGATGGAAGTTTCATCAATATCTGGAATTGCGTCCCAACCGCTATTACTGGGATCGGCGGGCGGTGCAATGCGCAGCGTTGTATATCCGCAATTTTCCCGATGCACAATCGGCATTTCTGGCGTATCAAAGCGGGGCGGTAGATGTGCTTTCTTTTGTGCCAACACGATTTGCCCCCGCTCTGCTGCGGCAGCAACGGAAGCATATTCGAGATGATGTGCATTATCGTCCGGTGTTCGGATCTTATTATTTCAATGTGAATTGTCGGCATAAGCCGCTGAATAATCCGCTGATCCGCCGAGCGCTGGATATGGCCATTGATAAGCAGGCGATTGTCAAAGACATTCTGCGTCTTCCGGATCGACCGCTGGAGGTGCTGGTGCCTCCGGAGAGTATTCCCGGGTACAAAAGTCCGCACGGTTTGCCGATGAATATTTCAGCAGCTAAAAAATTGCTGATAAAAGCGGGTTATCCCGGCGGCAGGGGCTTGCCGATATTTAAATTCCTGACCAACAGCGGGGCGGCGATTAATATCCGAATCGCGCAGGCCATTGCGGAAATGTGGCGGAAAAATCTGGGTGTGCGGATCAGCATACATGAAGAGGAAAGCAAAATATTTAATCAGGACGTGGTACATGGCAATTATGACATCGCCCGCGCCGGCTGGTATGGTGATTACATGGATCCCACAACATGGTTGGATTTATTCCGCACGGGTAATCCTAATAATCTCACCGGCTTTTCCAATGCGCAGCTTAACGCCTTACTGCATAAGGCTTCCTATCAGACCAGTGCGGTGAGGCGCTTTGCTTTATTGCATCAGGCGGAAAAATTACTTGTGACGCGCTGGATGCCGTCGATTCCGCTGTTTCAGTACAGTGACGGCCTGATGTACAATCCGCAGCGCATCGGTGGCATATCCACCAATGTCCGAATGATAACGCTGTTAAAATATATTCATTGGATACATCGCCCGGCACCGCGGACGGCGGAGGCCCCGCAATGAAGAAATTTATTCTCTCACGATTGCTGCAGTCGGTGGTTGTGGTATGGCTGGTATACACCGCGACGTTCTGGTTGCTGATGGCCACGCCGGGCGATCCGTTTATTGGAAAAAAGCAGCCGCCGCCGGCGGTATTGGCGGCGCTGCGGCAACGCTATGGCCTGGATAAGGGAGATTTTCACGCGTATCTAGCGTATGGCTGGCAAATTATCGCGCACGGCGACTTTGGCCCGACAATCAGTTATGCCAACTGGACTGTCCTGGATGTCATTCGCAACAGCCTGCCGGTTTCAGTGGCATTGGGTGCTCTGGCGTTGCTGATTGCCCTGTGGCTGGGGGTGGCCGCGGGACTGCTGGGAGCGGTATATCGGGGACGCTGGCCAGATATCGTATTGACCGTTGGCACGCTTTTGGGAATCAGCCTGCCCACATTTGTGATTGGATCGGGCTTGTTGATGGTATTTGCGGTGGAAACATCACTGCTGCCATCGGGCGGCTGGGGTACGTTGAAACAATTAATTTTGCCGGCCTTTACACTGGCGGTTTTATTTTTGGCTTATTTAGCCAGATTATCCCGTGCCAGTACCCTGGATGTTATTTCCTCTGACTTTGTACGTACCGCGCGGGCCAAGGGACTATCCCCAATGAAAGTAATCGCCGGTCATGTGCTGCCGAATGCCTCCATTGCCGTACTGGCGTTTTTAGGTCCTGCCACCGCCAGCATTCTTACCGGCTCATTTATTGTTGAGAAAATATTCGCCATCCCCGGTCTGGGAGAAGTATTCGTCAACGCCTGTCTGGACAAGGACATACCGCTGGTGTTAGGAATTGTCTTGGTGTATACCGTCTTACTGGTACTAATGAATCTGCTGGTGGATATTGCCTGTGCCATGGCCGATCCGCGGATACGGATTTAGTTTTTTTCGTTACGCGGGGTGGGCACCGGGCCTTACCGCACCGGCAGGCTGGTGAACGGGCCAAACAGGAAGACCAACGCGTAAAATGCCAGGTTCGCCACCAGTATCAGAACACTTAACGTCATCGCGGCTTTGGCCTTGGGTGAAACGCCCACCGCCACGCCGGCTATGGCACAGCCTAAAATATGCAATTCCAGGTCCAGTGATCCGGCGAAGCCGTAGTCGGCGATTGGTGCGTGCGGAAGATAATTAAAGTGTACAATCCAATTGGCAATGAGGCATCCTGCGCCGCAGGCCAGTACAATCAGCCATGCCAGGGTGTGAACCGGCCCGGCGGTTTGATTGTCTTCGTGGCAGGGGGCGAATGATGCGGGGTCAAGGGTTAATATTTCCTGGCTCATAATTGCGGCTTCCTTTATCAAACAGTGGGATTCTAGTGTGAGCAGGGCGTGGTAGGCAAGCGGATGAACGAAAAAAAACAAGAGAACATAAATCCAAATACCGTCTCGGGCGTGCTGACCGCGCTTTTACGTCTGGCGATTCCCACCATCGCCGGGACCATCAGCTATACGCTCATGCAGTTTATGGATGGCTGGATGTTGTCCATTGTAGATCGGGAGAAGCATGGGCATGGTGTAAATCTGGCGGCCGCTTTTAATGGCGGAATCAGTGTATGGGTGCTGGTTGCCGCATGTGTGGGCGTGGCGGGGGTTATCAATACGCTTGCGGCACAATCACTGGGGCGGCAGGAACGCGATGCGCCGGCCCGGTTTGCGTGGCAGGGATTGTGGCTGGCGATGGGATCGGCGGCGGTTTTCCTTCCGCTTATAGTGCTGGTTCCCTGGGGGTTCAGGTTTTTAGGCCACCGGGGTGAACTGTTGCATCTGGAAACACTTTTTGCGCAGATCATGCTGGTGATTGCTCCCATTAACTTTGCCAATTCTGTGCTGGGCAATTTCTTTCTGGGCGTGCAGCGTCCGGTTCATCAGTTTACCGCCGGTGTCGCGGGGAATGTGGTTAATCTACTGTTGGATTGGATACTGATTTTCGGCCACCTGGGCGCACCGCGTTTAGGATTGCTGGGGGCTGCGTTGGCAACCAGTATTGGATCTGGAGTATCGCTGGGAATTCTGCTGGGTATTTTTCTGGCACGACCGTATCACGTCGGGTTTAACACGCGTCGTGCGTGGCATCTGGATATTAACAAATTGTGGCAGGTATTGCGGATCGGGCTGCCGGCGGCTTTGCAGTCATCCAGTGATATTCTCTGCTGGGCGATTTTTTCCTTGGCGTGGGTGGATCATTTCGGTGCCGCCGCCGCGGAGGCACAAAGCGCGGTGATGCGTTATTTAAGTTTGTCATTTATGCCGGCGGTTGGGATGAGCATGGCGGCCTGCGCGTTGGTGGGCAGACGAATTGGCCAACGTGACATCGCCGGGGCCAAGTCCGCGGCCCGCTGGGCGGTGGTTATCAGCATGGTGTATATGGGCGTTTGCGGGTTGATATTTTTAGTTTTTCGCGGGGCGCTGGCGGGGTTTATGCTGGGGCCGCCCGCCCAGCGGCATATCGCTGAAAGGCTGCTGATATTTTCGGCGATTTTTCAGATATTTGATGGCATGAATATTGTGTATCTTGGTGCCTTGCGCGGGGCCGGTGATACACTGGTGCCAACGCTTTATACCACCGCTTTGGCATGGGGGTTGTGCGTGGTTGGTGGGGGGCTGGTGATGTGGCGAGAACCAGCCTGGGGAGCCTCCGGCCCATGGATAATGGCGACACTGTACGTATGTATTTCGGGAATCTGGAGTTTATGGCGGTGGAACAGTCATGCGTGGCAAAAATTCAATGTCCTGGGGGCGAAGTTAATTCAGCCGTAGCAGCCGGCGCGCGTAACATGGCCATGGGTTTCCACAAAGTAAAACGTCATTGTAGTCATGCGATCTACTGGCGTGTGGTAACTTTGCAGACCCGCCGTTTGCCAATTTGCAGGATCGGTGAATGGTTTACAGAAACCTGTATTCTTGGATCGCTGATTTTTTTGCCGTCAAAACTTACCGCGCCACTTTCAACCAGTCGCCGGGCTTCACTGGTGGAGGGGGCAAAACCGACTGCTTTTATCAGCGCCAGCAGGCCGATCTGCCCGTCCTTGAGCAACGCGGAATCAATGTGTTGCGTGCTTATTTCCTGCGGCAACTGCCCTTCGGAAAATCTGCGGCGAAAATCTTCCGCGGCCGCTTGAGCATCGGCGGCACTATGGAATTGCTCCACGATCAGTCGCGCCAGCCGCTCCTTGGCCTGCCGGGGGTGGGTTTGATTGCCATCGATCAAGATCGCGATTTCCTGCGGCGATAAAGCTGTGCAAAGTTCAAACCATTGCTTCATCAGGGAATCGGGAATGCTCATGACTTTTCCGAACTGCTCCTGCGGCGCTTCCGCGACGCCTACATAATTTCCCAGAGATTTACCCATTTTCTGCACGCCATCGGTACCGCAGAGAATCGGCATAATCAGGACAATTTGCGGCTCCTGCCCCTGGCCGGCCTGTAAATCCCGTCCAACAAGATTATTAAATGTCTGATCGGTTCCGCCGAGTTCCACATCGGCCTTAATCATCACAGAGTCCCAGCCCTGCATTAATGGATACATAAATTCATGAATATATATAGCCTCGCCGGCTTTGTGCCGCTCGCTGAACGTGTCGCGTTCCAACATGCGGGCCACGGTCATCTGCTGCGCCAGGCGTAAGGCGTCGGCGAAGTTCATCGCGGATAACCATTCACTGTTGCGGCGAATTTCCAGCTTCTGCGAACTGGTATCCAGAATTTTTCCGGCTTGCGCAAAATATGATTTCGCATTTTCCTCAACCTGCTGCGCGGATAGCACAGGCCGGGTTTTCTTTTTGCCCGTTGGATCACCGATCATGGCGGTAAAATCTCCGATGATCAGCACCGCCCGGTGCCCTAAATCCTGAAATTGCCGTAATTTTCGCAGCACCACGGCATGTCCGAGATGTAAATCCGGGGCGGTCGGATCCATTCCGAGTTTGATCCGCAACTGTCGCCCCTCTTTTGCGGCCGTGATAAGCCGATTCTGCAATTCTTTTTCGGAATACAGGTGATCCACGCCCTTGAGGAGGGTTTGCATGGCAGGTGTGATGTTGTCATTGGCCAAAACGGTCATGTAAGTCGCTCCAAAAGTTATCCATGCTTCAGTCTAGCCGATAGGATAATTTTCATCCCAAGGCTTGCCAGAATCCGAAAGAATCGTGGCGTAAAAGTATTCATCAATACGCTTTCCTCCGTGCTTCGCGCCGACGGCCCTCTGGCCATCCGCCAACCCAAATATGCAGGCGTGACAGAGCACTAGCCGAAATGCCGCCGCTGACGGGCGGGCGCTATTTTGCAGATTTTCCGATATTTAGCCACCGTGCGCCGGGCCAGCGTCAGGCCCTTGGCTTTGAGTTTTTCGACAATTTCATCATCATTGAGCGGGTCAAGTTTGTCTTCTTCCGCAATGACTTCCATAAGTTTGGCCTTAATGGCATCGAAGCTGACGGTTTCCCCGGAGGAATTCTCCATGCCGCCGCTAAAAAAGGCGCGTAACGGAAAAATACCGCGCGGCGTCTGCACATATTTTTCCGCCACCGCCCGGCTGACCGTAGCAACGTGTATGCCAAGTTGATCGGCCACACTGGTCATGGGCAGCGGCTTGAGAAATTCAGGTCCCATGTCAATAAAATCTCTTTGCGCATCCACCACAACGCGCAAAACCCTCAGCAAGGTATTGCGGCGCTGTTCGATGGCTTCAATAAGCCAGCGGGCATTGCGGATATTGTTGGAAATAAATTGCCGGGTATTGCTGTCCACCGATCGGGCACGGGCCATGCGGCTGTACATGGAATTAATACACAAACGCGGCAGCCGGTCATCGGTCAGGCGGATACGGTATTCACCGGTGTGTTCATCCGGTTCAATAATCGCATCCGGTGCAACAATGGGAACCTGCCGGTCCACGAGCAACCGACCGGGCCGTGGGTGCAGATGCCGTGCCATGAAGGATTTGGCTTCGTTAATTTGATCCAGGGTCCAGCCGCTTTTAGCGGCAATCTGCGGCAACCGGTTGAGTTCCAAATCTTCCAGGTACCGGCTGATTAATGTCCGGGCGGCGGACAGGTCCAAGCCCTGATCGCGGCTGATGGCATCGATTTGCAGCAGCAGTGATTCCTTTAAGTCACGCGCGCATACACCGGCGGGTTCCATTCGCTGTTGAAGAATCGGCAATGCTTTTTCCAAGTCCTCCCGGCGCACGCCAGTCGGCAGTTCCCGGCAAATCGTATCCAAACTGTCGCGCAGAAAACCGTCTTCATCAACCCAGTCAATTAAGACCGATCCGCCGTGATGAATTGCGGGGGCAATGTCATCAATCATGTTCCATTGCTGGTGCAATTCTTCCTGCAGCGAGGCGCCGCGCGCTACGGTATTGGCCATCGCTTCCATTTTTGGATCACGATCGCCGGCCTTGGCGGAAGAAACGCGCGAGCCGGGAATATAATCTTCAAAACTGCCGGCATTTTGCTCACCTTCCGCTGGAGCGGTTGAGATGGGGGTTTCCGAGGCCGGGGGCGTGGCGGCTTCCGGTGGCATACCCGCGACGGGCGTTAAATCCGGGCCTTGATCCGCAGCCGATTCCTCTCTCTCCAAAACCGGATTGGCGGCAAGTTCCTGATCAATGCGCTCTTCCAGGGCCATGGTCGCCAATTGCAGAATTTCCATGGATTGGATCATCCGTGGAGCCAGCTTCATTCGCTGTTCCATCCGCATATGTTGAGAAGAATCTAAACGCATCTAACCAACTCGTCCAACTGGCGGAATTCGTCCGCCGCACCATACCAGATAGTATTATAACGGATATTCGTCCCAATGGCGGAGAATCGATCGCGGAATTGATCCAACGCGCAGGGTCTTTTAGTTTTCTCTTGAAGGATGAAATCACTTGACTTATGATGGAATTGTCCAGCCAAGGAAGGCTGGCGAAGATTATGCCGCACTAAAAAGGAGGCCAAGGATTGGCCGTGA
>Ga0080006_1215047_pt1 | contig 10658 bp, 13 predicted proteins | sample RS3BMetagenome_FD_69209 | JGI IMG/M metagenome (GOLD analysis project Ga0080006, IMG submission 69209) | Ferric oxide microbial mat and aquatic microbial communities from Rainbow Spring, Yellowstone National Park, USA - RS3B (SPADES... ... | reverse complement strand
GACGACCTACGCCCATCGTGCATTCGAGCGCTAGCGCGTCCGCGCAGCTCTGCAATGGCGGGACGAAACAGCCGGACTCGTAGTGAAGGATTGAAACCGCTTGCTGGGAGGCCTGCTCTACGCCGCGTGAGAGGGCCTCCTTTCTCTTGCGGCGGGCCGCCTTCGTCCTGCAGCGGGCCTCCGTCGTCGAAACACGTTCCGGTGCGTCGAGGAGAGGGCTCGCCGTGTCGACACGTCGTCACGCCGCTCGAGGAAGGAGGCACGCTGCTCGACGGCGCAGTCACGGTGCGTCGACGACCAGGCCGGCCGCTCGACCAGCGAGGCCCGGCGCGCGATGAACCAGGCCGGGCGTGTCGAGACGGCGTGACGCGGCCGGGCGACGGCGTCCCTCCATCGCGCGGCAATGGCCGTCCGGGTGTCGTTTTCTGCAGAGGGCTCGGATCCCGCCGTCTTGCGCAGCTTCTCGACGACCGGGCGACGTCGCCCGCCCTCCCGTCGGCTGCCACACGCCGCGGGCGCCGTGGCACGATGCACGGCCGGTGCGCCCCGAAGACATCACCTGGACCGCCGACGCGCTCGGCCGCCGCGACGAGCCGGGCGCCGTGCGCGTGCGGTGGCTCGGCACGGCGGGGTTCGCGATCGAGCACGACGGTCACGTCGTCCTCGTCGACCCGTACCTCACGCGCGCCTCGCTCGCCCGCTGCATCGTCGCGCCGCTGCGCTCCGACGAGGCGGCCGTCTCGCGGTACGCCCCGCGCGCGGACGCCATCGTCGTCGGGCACACGCATTTCGACCACGCCCTCGACGTGCCCGCCATCGCGCGCGCGACCGGGGCGCGCGTCTTCGGGTCGCGATCGGCGGCGGCGCTGTGCCGTGCGGCGGGCGTGGCGGCGGACCGCGTCGAGGTCGTCGAGCGGGCGGCGGGGTCCGAGCCCGTCGTGCGCGAGGTGGGGCCGTTCGAGCTGCGCTTCGTGCCGAGCGTGCACTCGCGCCTGCTCCTCGGGCGCGTGCCGCTCCCGGGCGACATCGCCGACTGCGACCAGGTGCCGATGCGCGCGCAGGCGTACAAGTGCGGGGCCGTGTTCGGCGTCGAGCTGCGCGTCGCGGGCAGGACGATCTACCACCTCGGGAGCGCCGACCTGATCGACGCGAACGCGCGCACGAAAAACGTCGATCTCCTCCTCATGTGCGTCGCCGGCTGGACGACGGGGCACGACGTTCCCGAGCGCGTGGCGCGCTCGTTCGCGCCGCAGGCCGTGCTGCTGTCGCATTGGGACGACTTCCTTCGACCCATCCACCTGCCGGCGCGCATGCTCCCGGCGATGCAGATGCCGCGGCTCGTGGAGCGGTTGACGCGCGCGGCGCCCGGCGTCCGCGTCGGGACCGTACCGCTTCTCGGCGAGGTGCGGGTGTAGGCCTCGGCTGCAACCGGCCATCGCGCGTCCCCGCCCCGTCCGGCGTGTGCTACGCGTTCGAACGCCGCCATGCCCGACTTCTTCGATCTCGCCCGCCATCTCACCCCCGAGGAGCGCGCCGTGCGCGACAGCGTGCGCGCGTTCGTCGACGCACGCGTGCTGCCGACCATCGCCGACCACTGGGAGCGCGGCAGCTTCCCGACGGAGCTCATCCCCGAGATCGCGCAGCTCGGCCTCCTCGGCTGCAACCTGCACGGGTACGGCTGCGCGGGCCTGAGCGAGACCGGCTACGGCGTCGCGATGCGCGAGCTCGAGCGCGGCGACTCCGGCGTGCGGTCGTTCGCGAGCGTCCAGGGGTCGCTCGTCATGTACCCCATCCACGCGTACGGCTCCGAGGAGCAGAAGGCGAAGTACCTGCCCGAGATGGCCAGGGGCAGGATCATCGGCTGCTTCGGCCTGACCGAGCCCGACTTCGGCTCCAACCCGGCCGGCATGCGCACGACCGCCGTCGACGACGGCGACGCGTACGTCATGAACGGCACGAAGCGCTGGATCACCAACGGCAACCTCGCGCAGGTCGCGCTCGTGTGGGCCAAGCTCGGAGGAGTCGCCGGCTCGGCCGGCGCCAAATCAGGGGATGGCGAGGTGCGCGGGTTCCTCGTGCCGACCGATCGCAAGGGCTTCGAGGCGCGCCTCATCCACAAGAAGGTGAGCCTGCGCGCGAGCGTCACGAGCGAGCTGATTCTCGAGGACGTGCGCGTGCCCAAGGACGCCATCCTGCCGGGGGTGCGCGGGATGAAGGGGCCGCTGTCGGTGCTGACGGCGGCGCGCTTCGGCATCGCTTGGGGCGTCATCGGCGCGGCGGAGGCGTGCTTCGACTGCGCGGTCGACTACGCGATGCACCGCGTCCAGTTCGCGGGCAAGCCGATCGCCTCGCACCAGCTCGTGCAAGGCAAGCTCGCCGAGATGCTCACCAGCCTCACGAACATGCAGCTTCAGGCCCTCGAGCTGTCGCGCGTCAAGCAGGAGAAGAAGCTCGTCCCCGCGCACGTCAGCATGGTCAAGCGGCACAACGTGCGCGCCGCGCTCGAGATCGCGCGCGTGTGCCGCGACGTCCTCGGCGGCAACGGCATCACGCTCGAGTACCCGGTCATGCGCCACATGTGCAACCTCGAGACGGTGTTCACCTACGAGGGGACGCACGACATCCACACGCTCGTCCTGGGCCAGCACGTCACGGGCATCCCCGCCTACGAGTGACCGCTCGCCCGCAGCCGCATGTCCTCGCCCTTCACCGTCCGCGACGCCGGCGCCGCCGACCTGCCGGCGATGGCGCGCCTCGCCGGCGAGCTCGCGCGCCAGCACCACGCCTTCGACCCGCCGCGCTTCATGGTGCCCGAGGACGTCGAGCGCGGCTACGAGCGGTGGTTCCGCCACGAGCTCGGCGACGTCGACGCGGTGCTCGTCGTCGCCGCCGGCGCCGGGGGCGAGATCGTGGGCTACGCCTACGGGCGGCTCGAGCCGCGCGACTGGAACGCGCTGCGCGAAGCGTGCGGCGCGCTGCACGACATCTTCGTCGCCCCCTCGGCCAGGCGCGGCGGCGTCGGACGCGCGCTGCTCGCCGAAGCGGTGCGCCGCCTCGAGGCGAAGGGCGCGCCGCGCGTCGTGCTGATGACCGCGTGGGCGAACGAGCCCGCGCACCGGCTGTTCGAGGCGATGGGCTTCCGGCGGACGATGATCGAGATGACGCGCGAGCGCGGCTGATACGATGGCGGCCGCCGGCCTGGGCGCCGGCCCCGATGCACGAGACCGCGAACAAGCCGCGAATCCGCCTGCCCGAGAGGCTCGCGTTCACCGCGCTCCGCGTCGCCGTCGCGGGGAGCGTCGCCGCCGGCGCGGCGGCGTGCTCGGGGGGCCGCACGACGGCGCTCACCGCCGACGCGTCCGCGGACGCTCCGAACGACGGCGGCGCCGGCGAAGCGTGCGCCGCACCCGTCTACTTCTGCGGTCCCGCGGGGCCCGACGCGTCCTGCCCCGGCAACGTGTGCAACCTCTCGCAGTGTCCGCTCGACGCGGGCTGCGAGCCGTTCGTCTGATAGCCCTCCCCGGTCGGCCCGGTCGGGCCGAGAACGCACCCGCAGGCGCGTCACGGCCCTGACGCCGCTGCCTCCGGCGGCACACGGCGGCACGCACGACCTGGCGCCGATCTCGCCCCTGCGCCGCGTATTCTGTCGGCATGCGCATTGCGTACCCATGCGCGCCGCCGCCCTGGGGGGGCCACCATGCACGACCAACCCGACAAGCCTCGCCTCCGCTTGCCCGAGAAGCTCGCCTTCACCGCGTTCCGCGTCGCGATCGCGGGCACGGTGGCCTGCACCGGGACGGTCGACGCCGCGTCGTCCAGCGCCGACGCGTCGACCGACTCGGTGGTCGACGCGCCCGTCGATGCCGCGGCCGACGCGTCGACGGACGGCTCGACCGACGCCTCGCCGTCCGACGCGCCCGACGACATCGCCGTGCTCGACGCGTCGGACGACGGCGCGAGCGACGGCTCGGCGGCCGACGCGTGCTCGAGCGGGACGATCTTCTGCGGCCCGGCGATGCCCGACGCGTCCTGCCCCGGCAGCGTGTGCAACCTCTCGCAGTGCCCGCTCGATGCGGGATGCGAGCCGTTCGTCTGATAGCCTCCCGGTCGGCCCGGTCGGGCCGAGAGAACCCGTGAAGCAGCGATGGATTCGCCACGACGCGGCGGCGATCGTCGTGCACCGCGACGGCGTCACCGTCGTCGGTCCCGACGGCGCGGGCCGGCGGTTCACCGACGCATCGGCGGAGCTGGTGCGCGTCGCGCTCGACTTCTGGTCGGAGCCGCACGCCGAGGACGATCTGGTCGAGCACCTGCGCGCGCTGGCCGGCGGATGCGATCCCGCGCTCGTGGCGGAGACGAGGACGTGCCTGCTCGCGGCGGGTGCGATCCGCGCGTTCGACCACGACACGCCCGCCCATGCGCCGGCGCCTCGGCCCGCGCGCGCGCGCGTGCTCGTCGGCGTGAGCGGCGCCATCGCGGCGATGGACGCGCCGGCGCTCGTGCGCGCGCTGCTGGCGAGGCGCTTCGAGGTGGCGGTCGCGATGACGGCGGCGGCGCGGCGGTTCACGACCGCCGAGACGCTCGAGGCGCTCACGCACCGGCCCGTCGCGCGCGGCTTCTGGCGGGGCGGCGCGCACCAGCCCGCGCCGCACGTCCGGCTCGCGACGTGGGCGGACCTGATGGTCGTCCATCCCGCGAGCGCCACGACGATCGCGCGCATCGCGCACGGCACGTGCGCCGACGTCCTGTCGGCGGCGGCCACGGCGATGACGCGGCCCGTGCTCGTCGTGCCGTCGATGAACGAGGCGATGCTGCGCTCGGGCGCGGTGCAGCGCAACCTCGAGCTGCTGCGGCAGGACGGCCGGCACCTGCTGCTGCCGCGCGCCGGGCTCGAGGCGGCCGTGGCCCCATGGGCGCGCACGCCCATCGCGGGCGCGGCGGCGGGCGTCGCTCAGGTGGTCGCCGCGATCGAGCTGCTGCTCGAGGACGTCATCCGGGCGCGCGCGGCGGCGGCAGCGACGATCGAGACGTGGGACCGCCACTACGAGCGCGCGGCCCTCGCCGAGCTGCCCTGGTACACCGAGCAGCTCGACGCGGATCTCGGCGCCGAGCTCGCCGCGCTGCCGCGCGGGCGCCTGGTCGACATCGGCACCGGCCCCGGCACGACGGCCATCTTCGCGGCGCAGCAGGGCTTCGACGTCGTCGCGACCGACGTGGCCGCCGCCGCCATCGCCGCCGCGCGCCGCCGGGCAAGCGGCCTGCCGGTTGCCTGGGTCCTCGACGACATCGTCGACAGCCGCCTGTGGGGCCGCTTCGACGTCGCGGTCGACCGCGGCTGCCTGCACTGCCTGCCCCGCTCCGACTGGCCGCGCTACGCGGAGTCGGCGCGCCGGATCGTCGCGCCCGGCGGCACGCTGCTCGTCAAGGTTCACGCGCCCGGGGAGGGCGGCGACCACGGCACGACCCCGGCCAGCGCCGACGACCTCGCGCACCTCTTCGGCGAGCACTTCTCGCTGGTGAGCGCGCGCGCGTCCTCGTTCGACGGCACCGTGCGCCCCGCGCCGAAGGCCGTGCTGGCCGTCCTGCGCCGAAACGGCGCTACCCGATGAACGTCTCCTCGAGCGACCCGACCGCCCGCAGCGCCTCGTAGAGCGCGATCCCCACGGCGTTCGCGAGGTTGAGCGACCGCACCGCCCCGAGCGTCGGGATGCCGACCACCGAGTCGGGGAATCGCGCCAGGAGCTCCTCGCTCAGCCCGACGCTCTCCTTGCCGAACACGAGCGCGTCCCCCGGCTCGTAACCGGCCTTCAGGTAGCTCTTCGCGCCGATCGCGCTGAACAGGTGGAGCTTGCGCGGGGCTGCCGCCTCCTTCGACCACGCGTGCAGGAAGTGCTCGAAATCGACGTGCTGCCGCACGTCGACCAGGTGCCAGTAGTCGACCCCCGCCCGGCGGACACTGTGCTCGTCGATGCGGAAGCCCAGCTTGCCGACGAGGTGCAGCGGCGAGCCCGTCGCGGCGCAGAGCCGCGCCACGTTGCCCGTGTTCGGCGGGATCTCCGGCTCGACGAGCACCACGTGCAGGGGCCGATCGAGCGGCCGGGCGCGAAGACGCGGCGTCGTGGAGGTCGTTCGCGGCATGGCAAGCAGTTTTTCGCCACCTGGCGGATTAGCACCACCTTGACGCTGCCGGCGCGCAAACCGTAGCCTCGCGAGTTGAAGTCACGCACGGGAGCCCTCTTGCGCACCTACTGGAAGGTCGCCTTCGCCGTCGCGTCGTCGGCCGCCGCGCTCATCGCGGCGGGGGGAACGGCTGCCGCCGCCCCCATGGATCCCGCGCCCGACCGGCTGTCTCTCAGCCCGCCGGGCGTGAATTGCCAGACGGCGGGCCCGAGCACCGTGTTTCCCGCGAACGGGCCCAATTGCCAGCCGAACAACGCCGCGTGGGCCAACATGATGTCGGAGCTCGGCTACGCCATCGCGCCGACCGCGTTCCACCCCGCGCGAACGACGGGCTTCGGAGGCTTCGCCCTGAGCCTCGAGGCGAGCTACGCGCACATCAACGCCGACAACTCGGTGACCAACCCGGACGGGTCGACCACGCAGTACTGGCACGAGGGGACGCGCGGTCCCGTCGACCCGAACACCCACAAGTTCTCGGTCGTCAACAACGCGCCCGACTCGATCCTGCAGATCTACACGCTCAAGGCGCGCAAGGGCCTGCCCTTCGGCTTCGAGATCACCGGCGCGCTCGGCTACGTCGCCAACACCTCATTGTGGGTCGGCGGGGCCGACCTGCACTGGGCCATCCTCGAGGGGTACCGCACCGGCGTGCTCGGCTACCTGCCCGATCTGGCCATCGGCGGCGGCGTGCGCACCCTCAGCGGCTCGCCGGATTTCTTCCTCACCACCGTCGCCATGGACGCCGAGGCGTCCAAGCCGATCACGCTGGCCGACAGCGCCGTGCTGACGCCCTACGTCGGCGCGCAGCGCCTGTACATCTTCGCCGACTCGACGGTGGTCAACCTGGCCCCCGGCGTCGATCCAATCGCCCAGTGCGGCTACCAGGGCAATGATCCGTCGACCGGGCAGCCCAAGTGCCAGAACATGGCCAACGGCGCCCCCAACAACGGCGCCTTCAACAACCTGAGCACCTTCAACAAGGTGCGCCTCGAGGAGTGGCGCGGCATCGCGGGGCTGACCTACCGCTACGGCGTGCTCTACCTCGGCGGCGAGTTCGCGATGGACCTCGAGGACCCCGGGGCCGAAGGCCAGCAGCAGGCGTACGGCATCAACGGCGCGCGGCAGTGGACCACGTCGTTCGAGATCGGCGTGTTCTTCTAGCGGCGCGCGCCGTCGCCGGGTGCATCGCGCTTGGCGCATGCGGCGGCGGCGCTCGCCTGGGGCCGGTCGGCATGTCGGCGCCTCCCGCCGAGCCGACCGGCGCGCCGGCGCCCGACGCGGGCATCTCCGACGCCGGTCCGCCGCTGCCGGCGGACTTCCGGGCGCACATGACGCGCGTCGTCGGGCGGCAGCTCTCGCGCGGCCACGCCGAGCGCTTCGAAGGCGTGGTGTGGGCGAACGACGTCGCGCGCGCGGCGTGGGCATCGGCCGGGGCGATGCCCGACGGCGCGATGCTCGTCGAGGAGCTCTTCGACCAGGACCACCTCCGCCAGGATCGATCCGCCGCCGACGATCGCACCGCGGGGTTGCTCGTCATGCGCAAGAGCGCCGGCTCGTGGCGCTTCGTGTCGATCGGGCCTGCGGGGGAGGTCGTCGACGACGCCGCGCACGTGGCCCGGTGCGTCGCCTGCCACCGGCAGGCGACGAGCGACTTCGTGTTCCGCCCCCCTGGTTCGCGTGCCCTTCCGGCTGTCGGGGCGCCCTCGGCAAGCCCTCAGGTGACCAGCACGGCGACGAGCGCGCCGATGACGGCGAGGGCGCCCACCGCGGTCGCGACGACCGCCGCGACGTACGAGGCGCGCAGCGCGGGACCCGCGGCCTCGCCCTCGAGCCGGTAGCACCCGCGCAGAAAAGCGCGCGCGCACCGCCCGGGCAGCCCGACGCCGACCGTGGCGATCGACAGCGCCGCCCCGGCCCCCTCCCTGGCCGCGAGCACGATCACGCCGAGCGGGCCGATGACCAGGTCCCAGCCGGCGGCGTAGAGGCCGAAGCGCAGCGCGCGCGTCGTCGCCGCGGGGGCGCCGGCGCGACGGGCGCCCCGATCGAGCGCCCACCCGTGCGCGAGGTGCGCCGCCACGAGCAGGATCGCCAGCGCAGGCACGCCCGCCACCGCGACGCGCACGAGCGTCGACCCCTCGTGCAGGAACAGGTGCTTCACCCACGCCGGCACGAGCAGCGCCATCGGCACGAAGGCGAGCAGCGTCATCGCGGCCGAGGCGAGCAGCTCGCTGACCACCGCGAAGCGCAGGGCGGGCGCGAGCGGCCCGTCGGGCAGCGCTTCGAAGAAGGCATCGGCGTCGAGCGTCGTCGCGCGCGCGGTCGCCCACATCCGCGCGAGCGCGGGCGTGCCGGGGCGCTCCCACGGGACCACCGCGACCACGCCCGATCGCGTCTGCTCGTGCAGGCACCCCGGGCAAGCGGCGTCGCCGCAGTGCGCGCAGACGACGGCGGCGGGGACCTCGGAGTCGACGAGCTCGTCGACGCCGTCCGGGTCACGGGCGCGCGCGGGCGCGGACGACGGCGTGCCGTCGCGCTTTCTCGCGTGATTCCGTGCTGCTCGCATCGGGCGCCCTCCCGCGCGAATCCGCGCGGATCATGACACGGGCCGGCCCTCAGTGCACGACCTGCCCCGCGGAGGTGCCGCGCCGCACGGCGATGTCGTCCACGCGACCGCCGAAGAACAGCGCGAATCCGACCGCGAGCAGCGACAGCCCCAGCGTCCCGTACAGTCCCCACGCGAACGCGAAACGCAGCGGCACGCCGTGCGACCCGTGGGGCGGCCGGGCCAGCAGCAGCGCCGCCGTCAGCCCCGGGACCGCGGACAGGAACGAGGCGGCGACGCGGGCGCCGCGCATCTTCATGACGCTGCGGCGGCTGAGCACGACCGGCAGCAGCACGAACCATCCCACCCCCGCGCCCCATGCCCAGCCCAGCCGCCGGGCCAGCGCGAAGCCGCTGTACGAGACGATGTCGGGCATCGTCTCGTGCACCCAGGGCGCGAAGAATGCGACCAGCCCCGCGGCGGCCAGGAGCGCGAGCGCGCCGCGCCCGCGGCGCAGGAAGGTCACCGGCAGCGGCTCCCACTCGGGCTCGCGCGGGGTCCCGTCTTCGCTCAGCGCCTCGTGCGAGGGGGGCAGCTTCTCGAGCGCGACCAGCGGCACGCCGCACACCGGGCAGGGCCCCTGCTCCTCGCGCGGGAACATCTCGCGGCAGAAGGGGCAAGCCAGCAGCGACACGCGCCGAGCATAGCGCAGCGCGCACTCCGATCGGTTCATGCGGGGGTGGACAGCGCGGGCGGCGCCCGGTTCCCGGAAGCGTTATAGAGAGACGCCATGGCTCGCCCGAGCAAGCTCGACCCCGCAGCCGTCGACGCCTTCCTGGCCGCGCACCCCGGTTGGGAGCGGGCGGGCGCCGGCGTCGCCAAGCGGTTCGCCTTCGCCGACTTCGCCGCCGCGCTCGCGTTCGCGGTCAAGGTCGGCTGCTACGCGGAGAAGCACGATCACCACCCCGACCTCGAGCTCGGCTGGGGGCGTGCGCGCGTGCTCTGGTCGACGCACGACGCGGGCGGAACGACGCAGCTCGATCTCGACGCCGCCGACGCGACCGACAAGCTCGCGCCATGAACGACGCCGAGCAGCTCGCCGCCGCGCGCGCCGAGCTGCGCGCGCACCTGGACTCGCTGGTGGGCCCCGGGCCGATCGAGCGCTTCGACGAGGCGCTCACGCACCCGAGCTACGCCAACGAGGCGGGCGTGCCCGACAACCAGCGGCTCGAGTTCCTCGGCGACGCCGTGCTCGGGCTGTGCGTGAGCGAGCTGCTCGCGGCCGCGCACGCGGGCGCCGACGAGGGGCGGCTCACACGCATGCGCAGCGCGCTGGTGAACGCAGAGGCGCTCGCCGAGTGGGCGCGGCGCGCGGCGCTGGGGGCGTGCATCGCGTTCGGGCGCGGGGCGAAGCTCGGCAGCGAGCGCGAGCAGACCAACGTCCTCGCCGACGCGGCGGAGGCGCTGGTCGCGGCCGTCTACGAGGCGCGTGGCCTGGAGGGGGCGCGCGCGCTGGTGCGCGACGTCGTGCGCGACCGCTTCGACCAGGCCGACGCGCTCGCGATGCCCGATCCGAAGAGCGCCCTGCAGGAGCGCGTGCAGGCGCGCGGCATGGCGGCGCCGACGTACCGCGTGGTCGACGTGCGGGGCCCGGCGCACGAGCAGGTGTTCGAGGTGGAGGTGCTGGTCGGCGACCGCCCCGTGGCGCGCGGCGAGGGCCGCAGCAAGCGCCTGGCGGAGCGGGCGGCGGCGATGCACGCACTGGCGGCGCTGGAGGAGACGCGCGAGTAGGCGCGGGCGCGGGCGCGGGCGCGGGCGCGGGCGCGGGCGCGGGCGCGGGCGCGGGCGCGGGCGCGGGCGCGGGCGCGGGCGCGGGCGCGGGCGCGGGCGCGGGCGCGGGCGCGGGCGCGGGCGCGGGCGCGGGCGCGGGCGCGGG
>Ga0080006_1145104_pt1 | contig 10663 bp, 6 predicted proteins | sample RS3BMetagenome_FD_69209 | JGI IMG/M metagenome (GOLD analysis project Ga0080006, IMG submission 69209) | Ferric oxide microbial mat and aquatic microbial communities from Rainbow Spring, Yellowstone National Park, USA - RS3B (SPADES... ... | reverse complement strand
CAGGAAATCTACGGTATCTACCTGGCGCACAATGCCATCAGGGCCTTGATGCACGAAGCGGCACTACGGGTGGATATCGACCCGCGAACATTGAGTTTCATCAATGCCGTGCGCGTCATACGAGACGCCATCCCGTTATTGCGGGCCGCCCGCAGAAACCAACTGCCAAAACTTTATCACGGCTTACTGGCTCAGATCGGCCGGGGAACTTTGCCGCCCAGAGATGGCCGCATCAACCCACGCGTGGTCAAAATAAAAATGTCCAACTATAAGAAAAAAGGCCCCGAACACTTGTCGCCGCCGCAACCTTGTATACCCTTTGATATTGATGTTTTCATCCTTAAGTAAACCGTATTGAGGCTAGGCGACCACCTTATATCTCTCCCTGTTGGTTGCGGTGTAGCCGCGCTGGGTCATCAGGCATGTCGTGGGCTCGGCTGGCCGGAAGGCCGTGAACGGTTACCGTTCTATAGGACTCTTACTCCCTACAATCGCGGAATTAAAGGTGTCAGGGGCGGCAATTAATGAAAATCCAATCGTTTTGATAAAAAGTGGTACTGGATTTGATGAAAAGTGGTTCTTGTATTGTTCCGGCGATGGTGTCATACTGCTGTTAAGGAATTTAAAGCCGTTTTCGCCTTTGCCAAAGCTGCTGCTGAAAAGTAATGACTTGAAATAAGGCTGGAGGCAGCATGACTTTGGCGTGCGTTGCGTTCTTAGTAAGTTAAGTGTTTTGTTCGTTTCTTTTTTTTCAGGAGTAAGAGACATGTTTTCATTAGCATCACATTCACGTAAAAGTATTGCAATTCTTTCTGCGGGAGCGGCGGCGCTGCTTTTAACGGGCATGGGAGTATCCCAAGCCTCGGCAGACAGCCTCACTTGGAATCCCTTGAAAAGCAATGCGGGCGGGACCAACGGTACCGGCACTTGGAACAGCAGTGGTACTTACTGGTACGACACCACAAGCACCACTGGTCCGGTGGCGTGGACCAACGGCGATGCGGCTTACTTTGGGACCGGCACCGGCGGGAGTGGCACCTATACGGTTACATTGGGCAGCAGCAGTGGTACATATTCAACTACCAGTCTAGGTGTCGGTAATTCCGGTAACTCCTACGTACTTGATGGCAGCGGTGGAACCGTGACGGACAGCGGGCAAGTGCTGGCGAACGGTAATCTCACACTTCAAAATATCACCCTGAACAATACGGCATACGCCAACAACACCCCCAGCGCCACGGGGATTTCACAGGCCTCCCTCGGTGCCACGCTTAACATTAGCTCGGGTGCCACACTGAATGGAGCCGATATAAACGCCGGCGGCATCAACGGCACCGGTGTTATCAATGTAAACAACGGTGGCACGCTGGCGGAGAGCAACCGTATTCAGATTAATTACGGCCCCGGAAGCGCCAGCGGCAATCAGGTCAACGTCAACGGCGGCACCGTCACCATGTCCGGTGGCATAGCCTTCCTGACCGACTCGGCTCTGAACGGCAGTGCAGGCGTGATGAACGTCGGTGCTGGTGGAACCGGCGGTACTGTCACCGTGAGCCAGTTCGGCACCGGCGGCAACGGTGTCGGGCAGATAGGAACCCTGAATGTTGACAGTGGCACGGTTACCGCGACTGCCACGCCGTCGATCACTGCAGGGTCGACCACCAATCCCAGCCTGGTGACCACAGTTGTAAACTTGAACGGCGGCGTGCTTTCGGTTCATGACATTACCGAGTCACTTAACAAGGCACCAACCGGCGGCACAGCCGGTCCGAACACCACAATTGTGAATTTCAACGGTGGCACGCTGCAGGAATATAACGCCAGTGTGGGCCTAATCGCGAATCCAAATAGCAGCACCTATACACCGACGAATCTCAACGTGCTCAACGGCGGGGCAGTTATCGACAATAACGGATTTAATACAACTATCTATAATCCGTTGCTGCAGGGAACCAATGCGGACGGTTCTCTGTCCACGGGTGGCCTGAAAGTGATTAACAGCGATCCAGGCAGAACTGGTGGCCCCGGCTCCCTGACTTTGGTGGGTGCCAATACGTACACCGGCATAACTGAAATTACATCCGGCGCAACGCTTCGGCTCTCAGGTCATTCGGATTCCAGTCCTGCAGGCGGAGCCACCGGCTTGGCCAGCATCGCGAACACCAGCTCGCTGCAGATCGACTCCGGCGGGACGTTCATGATAACTAATGATGGGGTCGGAACGCAGATCAGTGTCGGGGGGCTGAATCTGCAAGGCGGCACCATCGACTTAGGCTTTGACGGCGGCTCAGTGCAGAATCTGCTGGTTGGCAGTAAAGCTGCCATCAGCGGAACCAACATCATCAATTTGTCCGATTTAAGCGGTGGAAAGACGGCGGTTCCGAATGGTACCTACACGCTGATCGCGGATGCCGCCGGTGGGTTGACCGGAACCTTCCAATTTGCCAACGGTTCTGACACCGGCACTCTGACGGTTGGCAGCAATACCTACACCGGCACGTTGAATAACACAGACACCGCTGAAACCCTGACCGTCAGTGCGGTACCAGAGCCTGCCACGTTTGGATTCTTCGCCCTTGGCGCAATCAGCCTGGCACTGGCAGGTCGTAAACGGAGGAATCCTCGGAAGTTATCATATTGAGTTACCTCTGAAATAGCTTGGCCGTGGTGCGAACTGGAATCGTGCAATATCGCCTGTCAACGTCCGTGATTTAATGATATGCAGGTTCCCGTATCGCGCTTGATCTCGCGAATTCATGATAAAAAGTGGTACAGGATTTGATGAAAAGTGGGACTTCTATTTCCGATATAAAAGTCTATAGTTATACATAGCAAATGGCTGGTTGGCGTTGAAGGTTGCCGAATCGGGCAGCCGAATTGAAAAAGTTACGTTGTTGCAATAAAGGGCGTTCCGCTCATAGGTGTTGCATACATTGATTCTCGATTTTCTTAAAGGAGTGTCTTTATGAATGCTTATACAGTCGAGACTATTTCAGGCGACAGTCGTTCGATGCAGGAGCGGAGATTGAGAAAAGTCGCAAGCACGCCAGCCGTTCTGCCCAAGGCCGCCGTGAAGGGATTTACCCTCATTGAATTGCTGGTGGTGATATCTATTATCGCACTGCTGATTGCATTATTGCTGCCGGCGCTGGCCCGTGCTAAGGTAGCTGCCGAGGAGATTGTCTGTGCTTCGAATCTGCGTCAAATTGGCGTTGCGTTGCAGGAATATTCCAATGAGTACGGGGGTTATCCCGTGACCAACGATAATATGCTCCCCTTCGGCGGATTCCGCACCAGCACCGGGGCTAACAATGTGGCACAGTGGGGATTTTCATTGCTGTACAATGAATCCTTTGGTGTGGTCAATAACCAGATGGTCAACGTTCGACCCGGTATCCTTACGCCTAGTGCGAAAGGTATTTCGATACTTTTTTCCACGCAGCCAGGCGTGATCAGCCAACCGAACCAGATCAAGCCGAACTTTTACGATCCCCATACCGGCCTGCTGACCCGGTGGGATTTTTACGGCGGCTATTGCTATTGGGTGGATCGTGGCACGGCCAATGCTCCGCCCGGCTCAACCTTTCCAGTAGGTTACAGCGAGGCCTACGATATGCGCGTCCGGGAGCTTGCCGGGATCAGGCTGCCTAATTACAGCACGTGGAGTTTTTACAATAATACCGATACATCCCATATGCCGGCGGAAAATCCGCAGTCCAATCCCGGCGCGATTCTCGCCTCCGATATCGCGCTTATAAGCGCGACCGGTGGCGTATCGCCTACGCTTCCGGGAACATACATCGGTGAATTTGCGACATGGGGGCAAGGTAGCGGCGGCCAAGGATCGGCTTACGAGCCAGCATCCAACCATGTCGATACGCCCAATGATAACTATTTGCCCGATGGCGTGCATGAATTGTATAACGAAGGCGCGGTGGTATGGAAGCCGATGTCGCAGGTCAAGATACGCACCATGGAGAAAATTTCGTATGGCTCAGGTTTTTACTTTGCGTGGTAATTTTGTTGATCGTGCCAATCCGCAATACATCCTATATCAGGCCAGCGGTATTGCTTAGTGAACATTCCATCTCTAGCGCCCCGGTCGTGAGGGGCAATTACGTGAGATGGATGGGCAATCAATAACGTCAAAAATCGTACGGTTTATTTTATTGCTTCGAGGCGCGATATATGTTTACCCAGGCGACTTTATAACAGGAATAAATAACTTCTATGAATAACGAAAATAACGTTTGCGGAAGACGGGCATTCATGGGTGGAGCATTAGCGGCGGCGGTCGCCTCCGGGCTTCACATGGATCGCGTGGCAGGTTCATCGGTGCCTGCGGCAGAGGCATCAAAGGGCCAGCGCGTTGGCATTTCCGATGCGGCATACAGGCGGGCATGGAAACGTGCGGCGGCATATGTAGCGCGCATGACCTTGGCGGAAAAGGTCGGGCAGGTCAACAACCCCGGAAGTCAAGGCCCGTGCAATGGCACGGATGGTGTTCCCGCCATTCTTCGGCTGGGCTTGCCGCCGTATAACTATGCCTCCGATGAGGGACTGCATGGATTGGTTGATCCATTCGTTGCAACGTCGTTCCCGCAGCCTCTGGCGATGGCGTGTTCTTGGAATCCGGAACTGGCCCTGAAAGTTTATTCGGCGGTTTCGGATGAAGCTCGCGCTTATCATAAAAAAGAAAAATGGGGCCTGAGTTTTTATTCTCCCCAAACCTTGAATCTGCACCGTGATCCGCGTTGGGGACGCTGTGAAGAAGCGCCGGGAGAAGACCCCTGCCTAGCCAGTTCTTGGGCGGTGCAGGTTGTGCGCGGTATGCAGGGCGATGATCCCAACTATCTCAAAACCACCGCGTGCGCCAAGCATTTTATATGTAACAATACCGATGATGATCGACAAAGCGTGTCGGCATCGGTCAACGCACGAAGCTTCTGGGAGTATTACACCCGCGCCTATCGGGCCTGCGTGCTTGAAGGTGACGTTTTTACGTTCATGGGGGCGTATAACGCCATCAATGGCATTCCGTGTTGCGCCGACCGCTTCCTGCTGACCGACCTGCTGCGGAAGCGATGGGGGTTCCGCGGATATGTCACTTCGGATAACCCGGCGGTCTATAACATTTATAATCCACACCATTACGTTCCGACCAAGCATCAGGCCGCAGCCTTGGCCATGCAGGCCGGTTGTGATCTGATCCGCTGCAGCGCCGGCAATGAGATGACAACCAGTCTGATCCGGGCGGTAGCTTTGGAACTGGTTAGTGAGGCGGATATTGATCTATCCATCACACGGCTCTTGACTGTGCGAATTCTGCTGGGGGAACTCGATGCCCCGGAAAGTGTACCGTATAACCGTATCAACTTTGATGTGGTGGATTCTCCGGCTCACCAGGCTCTGGCGGTGGACGCCGCTCGACAGTCGATTGTGCTGTTGAAAAATAAACAGCAGTTCCTTCCGCTGGACAAGTCCAAATTACTAAATGTCGCTGTGATCGGCCCGACTGCGGGATTCCATCTCGGCGGCTACAGCGGTCGTCCATCGGTGCGTATATCCCCCTATCAGGGCATAGCCGCCGCCCTGGGAATTACGGTGCATGATCATAATGGACAGGTCTGGCCTGAGTCACTCAAGAGCGTACAGGCCGGCGTTAAAACGCAAGCGTCAAGCGAAGGCGGAAGGAACATCTGGGGGCTTGACGACGGTTCCTGGGTGGAATACGAGCCGCAGGATTTTACGGACAAAAATCGCATCGCAATCCGCCTGGCCAGTATTGGTGCCGGGGCGCTGGTGCGGGTTTGCATTGATAGCCTTGATGGCCCGGAAATCGCCACGCTGCATGTGCCGGACACCGGAGGTTGGCAAACGTGGAGTACGGTATCGGCTCCGATCAGCGGCGTGAGCGGGAAGCACAATGTGTTCTTCAAATTCAGCGGCAGAAGTGCAGGCCCGGGCAAAGGGCTATGCAATATGGAGTGGTTCCAACTGCAACCATTGACCGCCGCGCCGGCGGTGCACGCTCGCCCGGGTCATCCCACGGTGGTATACCATCCGGGCTGCACTGTCACCGGTCCGAAGGATCAGCGGATGTTTGCCGAGGCGGTGGCCGCCGCGCACCGGGCCGATGTGGTTATTATGGTTTGCGGTGTGGACCAGTCGGTGGACCGTGAAGCCCATGACCGAAAGGACACCGATCTTCCCGGCGTGCAGCATGAACTTATTAAGGCGTGCTTTCAGGCCAATCCGAAAACCGTATTGGTGCTTAACACCAACAATACCCTGGCGGTGAATTGGGAGCAGGCGAATCTGCCGGCTATTGTGGCCGCGATTTTCGCCGGTCAGGCCCAGGGAACCGCCATCGCGGATGTGCTGTTCGGAAATTACAATCCCGGTGGCAAGACGTGCTGCACCTGGTATAAATCGGTGGATCAATTGCCGCCATTCCACAACTATGACATTATGAGCGGCCGCACATACATGTATTTTGAAGGCGAGGCTCTGTATCCGTTCGGGTATGGCTTAAGTTATACCACTTTCGAATTCAGTGATCTGCAGGTCGGTTCCACGGAGCTTTCATCCGATCATAGCGTCAAGGTATCCTGTAAAGTTACCAATACCGGTTCACGCGCCGGAGCGGAAGTGGCGCAACTTTATGTTGCGGTTCCCAAGTCGCCGGTGAAGCGTCCCATCAAGGAATTGGTGGGTTTCAAGCGCGTGGAACTTAAGCCGGGTGAATCGCGCGTCATTACGTTTGAATTGCCATACAATACTCAGGCATTATGGTATTGGCATGAAAGTAGCCGAAGATTTGTTCTTCAACCCGGTGCGTTGAAGTTGTTGATCGGCAGTTCCTCGGCGGATATTCACCTGCGTGGTGAGGTTGATCTGCGGCCGGACGACAAATCGCCGCTTGGTGGTCCAAGAACATTGTGTACAACCGCATGTGGAGTTTCATAGTTTTTTCCAATACCGTCTGACGCACCGTTGCCAGCGGTTTTTAGAAGAGAACGCTTGTATTTCTATCGCTTCAAAGGAGCAGTTTGGCGATACCTGGTGTTCTGGAAATAAAGATATTCTTCAGCGGTGTACGGTCGGCTGTTCGTGGATATGCATATGGTGTGGCGGCATGGAGAAATGATAATATGACGGACCCGGCACTGGCGGTAAAAGCAATTGATCGCCGGCGTTTCCGTCTGCGCGGCTACCGCTGGGTAATCTGCGCGGCGCTGTTCGTCGTCATTGCTTTCAACTACATCGACCGCTTTGTCCTTTCGGACCTTCAACCGACGCTTCATGCCCAACTGCACCTCGGCGACATTGCCTATGGCCAGATCGTGGCTGCTTTTTCCGCGACGTTTGCGCTGGGCTACGCGCTGTGCGGCTGGTTTATGGATAAAGTGGGTATACGCCTGGGATTTCTTATCACGGTTGTGGTCTTCAGTGTTGCGGAGGCGGGCATGGCGCTGGCGGACAGCGTCACGGGCTTTATCATCGCCAACGCTATACTGGGCTTGGCGCAGGCGGCGACATTTCCCGGTGCCATTAAGGCGGTCGGCCAGTGGTTCCCGAAAAAAGAACGGGCTATTGTGATCGGAATCATTAACGGAGCGACCAGTGCGGGCGTCATTTTGGCTCCGATTCTTGTGACGCTGAGTATTCCATGGTTTGGCTGGCGCGGGGTCTTTGTCGCGGCTGGAATTCTGGGATTGTTCTGGGTGATCTGGTGGTTCTTTCAATACCATGATCCATCGGTCAATCCGCGGGTATCGCAGGCTGAACTGGATTACATCGGTAACAACAAGGCGCCGTCGACGGTTCATATCAGTTGGCTGTCACTGCTGAACTATCGGCAGTCGTGGGCGTATATCATTGCCGTCGCAATGACCGGGCCGATCTGGTGGTTTTATCTGGCGTGGATTCCCAATTTTTTCAATGAACAGCACCATCTGAACATCAAGGCCATGGTGCTGCCTGTGCTGATTATCTACGGCATGGCGGATGCCGGCAGTGTTTTCGGAGGGTGGCTGTCTTCCTGGCTGCTGGCTGGCGGATGGAGCGCCAATGCCGCGCGAAAGACGGCGATGCTGGTTTGTGCGCTGTTTGTGCTGCCCGTATTTATCGCCGCCCGCTGTGACAATGTCTGGCTGGCCTCCCTGCTGCTGGGTATGGCAACGGGCGGGCACCAGGGATTTTCCTCCAATATTTACGCCATGGCCTGCGATACAATGCCGGGAAAAGTCATCGGCTCGCTGGTTGGGCTGGGCGGTCTGGTGGGATCCGGACTTAGCACCTTTGCCGCACTGGCCGTGGGGTGGATTTTGCACGTAACGCATAACAGTTATGCCCTTCTGTTCGCTATTCCCAGTTTGGCTTACCTGGCAACCCTCCTGGTGATTCACCTTATTAATCCACACTGGCGGGCGGCGCATGATGTTGAGGTTTCCACGGCGTAAAGCGAGCCCGGGTATGTATGACGGTTATGCCCATGCTGCCCGCACGGCAGGCGTATGACAGATTCGGGGGGATTTTTTTCAAGCCGTCCAACCAGCCGAGACGGGACGGCACCTTTTCCTGGGATCGTTTATCCCGCCATCGACGGACATGGGTTTACACCCATGACGGCGTTGTACGACCGGCATGCCGCAGACCGATCACTGAAAATGTGCCTGTGGCGTTCGGAAGTCTGCGCGAGAGCGTCGCGGCTTCTGCCGCGCGGCGGGAAGATTAATATAATTTACGTAATTTGTTTTATATAGGGTGCGGGTTTATGCTACCGCCTGACCAATTTAGGATTTGACACATGATAAATATAGCCTTGGTCATTGATGCACTGGGAAGTTATGGAAGCGGCCTGCTTCGGGGAATATCACGTTTTGCCCACACCCACCCCAATTGGACCGTGGAATATGAACCCTGGATGGAGGAAGAAAATTTACCGCGCTGGCTTTTTCGGGGCAAATTTCAAGGAGTGTTGTGTCGTATCAGAAATCCGCGTCAGTTTGCGTCACTGCGACGTTTGCGCGTGCCGATAGTGGATCTGGGATCCCTCGAGCCGCCCAAGGGTATTGCCAATATCCACAGCGACCATCACGCAATCGCGCAACTGGCTGCGGATCATCTGATTCAGTGCGGTCTGCATACATTTGCCTATTGCGGTTTTGAGTCGCAGCAGGCATCGGAAAGACGTGCCGTGGCGTTTCACGCCTATATGTCTGAAAAAGGTTTCAACCCCCAGGTCTTTATCAGTCCAAGCTGGCGGGGGGGCGGGGCCGGGCGCTCGCCGGGTTGGCGATCCAGAATTGATTATGCCAATTTGTTGCCGTGGCTCAAAGCTCTGCCCAAGCCGGCCGGTATCATGGCGTGCAATGACATCTGCGGCAGACTTGTGCTGGCGGGATGTCAACACGCCGGGATACATGTTCCCGAGGAAATTGTACTGGTCGGAGTGGATAATGACGAAGTGCTGTGCGAATTGGCCGTTCCGACAATGACCAGTGTCGATCCGGCGGCTGATAGGATTGGATTCGAAGCGGCGGAAATGCTTGATAGTGTTATTGGCGGCGTAAAAGCTCCAAACAAGCCGCAGTTGGTTCCGCCGGCGGGAGTGGTCACGCGTACGTCCACGAATACCATAGCAGTAGCCGATCCGCTGGTGGCTAAAGCTCTAAGATATATCCGTGAATATACCGGCAAAGCGCTGTCGGTTGACAAGGTGCTGGATTATCTGGCCAATGAGAACATGCTGGTATCGCGCTGTACCTTGGAGCGCCGCTTCGTGTCGGTCGCGGGATTTTCCCCGTACGAAGAGATTAATCGTGTGCGCCTCAATCGCATCGAGCGTCTGTTGCGCAACACCCGCTATCCCCTGACGCGCATTGCCGAACTCACCGGGTTCGATACGGAATCCCATCTGAATCGATTCTTTAAAAGATATCGCGGTCAAACGCCGGGCCGGTTTCGTCTGCAAGCACCGTGATAGAACGTGACAGAGTGCCCGGATCGGAAAAACGGTGCGGTGGCAAATCCGTCCGCGGCGGGTGGTTATATAAGCCTCCCTGATGTTTCTGAAAAGAAGTCGTACACGACCTGGTGACGGGCGGTATTTCTGTTAGCCCGTCGGCGGTATATACTCCTGATACTGGCGCGGTAGCGCGTCAATGAATCTTCACTCCGGCGGGCACATGCGCACGTTTCCCCAGGAAAGGCGTCTTAAACAAAAACGTTCCCATACTGACGTGCTTGATCGGACTGCCCGATGGCACAACTACCTAGGCTGGCCCCCGACGCCCTATTCGCCCCATTCGCCCGATTGAATCAATATCCGGATTCACCGGAACAATCGCAATTTCAAAATTCTTCGGGTTTACCGGAATGCAGAACGGGCAATAGGCCGGAAATTTCTGCGGCACCGGCCGCAAGTTGACCATCGGCGGGTTAATGGGTGCGAACATCTCTGGCGGTCCGGCGACCAAACAAATCGATCCCACCGGCAAAAATGGCTGCATGGGCCATTCTTCAGTGCTCTCGATCGATCTAGTACATCGTTTCACTAAAACGTTTACACATCACGGAAGCGAAATATCAAATTTTTTCCAGCGATGGACTACGGGGGATGCGTTGATCTCGGCAATCCCCTGAAGAATCCGCGTTT
>Ga0080006_1104103_pt1 | contig 10664 bp, 15 predicted proteins | sample RS3BMetagenome_FD_69209 | JGI IMG/M metagenome (GOLD analysis project Ga0080006, IMG submission 69209) | Ferric oxide microbial mat and aquatic microbial communities from Rainbow Spring, Yellowstone National Park, USA - RS3B (SPADES... ... | reverse complement strand
TTTTCAACGACTTTCTCCAACAAAGAAGCGGTCCCGCCGGACATCTGCATGCCTGTAGCGGAGCGTTGCAGGTGCTCGATTTCCTTCTGTTGGTCTTCAATCATGGTCCTCTGCTTCTGAACGGTCTGTTTAAGTTCGTCATTCTCTCCTGAGAGACGATTTGTGATTTCGCTATACTCATCAAGCGCCGTCAATACAATCTCTAGAGCGTGGGCTTGGAATTGAGTGTCAGGTAGTTTCAATCCTACGTTCATTGAGTCCTGTCGAACCGCTGACGCCTTGGGTGTATCGGGTGATCGCACGAGGTTGTTGACGGGTAGAGGGGCTGGCTTGGCATCCTTCATCGCCGATCTGCCCTCACGAAAGGCCTGGTCATATTTCTTTCGCAATACTCCATTCCAGCGAAACCCACAGGCCATAGGTGTCCGACCCAATTCATGTGCAGCCTCCGCAAACGCCGCAAGTTGTGTACCTCCGGTGCGAATGTGTTTTAGGACAATTTCGGCGAGGTCCTCATCGTTGTCCAAAGTCCAAGCATTATGGCGTTTTGAGACCTCTTCTTTCGATCCATTCATGGTCTGCCGAGGTCGCCTAGCAGTGGTAGGGCGGTCGTGATTGTTCTTGCGGAGTGCCTTTGCTTTTAGAAGCTCTTTCTCATAGCGGATCTTCACGGTACTATTCCACTTGAACGCGCAGGCGCTAGCGCCTCTACTTAACAACCGTGCGGCTTCCGCAAACGCACTTTGCAACGTCCCGCCCTGACGGACAAAGGATAGTACGATCTCCGCTAGCTGTGTCTCCTCATCCGGGATCCAATGAACGAGATGCTGGTTAGTATTTTCAGAACCCACGTTTTCTATGGTAATCGCCCTCCTCTAAGCCTTGTATCTCTTGGTATAACCATTTGCAGGAAATTTACACATACGGAATACTGGGAGTCTTAGGTTGTTTACAGGACTTATGTAGTTTGTGGCGCAAACTGGAACCAGCGGATCTATCTTTTATCAAAATCCGATAGTAGGTGTTTCTGCGATCATAATCAAGGATATGAGGGTTCTGCTGGGTAAACGAAAGGGGAGCTATGAGGGACTTATTTCAAAAAATTCACTGAAAAAGACACTACAGATACAACGCAAGGTACAGAAGTATTGTTTACCATCTTATTATGCTAAAGGGGGCGCATGTCCCATAGTCAGTGATGTTGTTGGCGCGGGACTTATGCAATAATGTTGTATGTTCCTCCAGTTCCAGATCCTGCCCTTCTTCAGCTTTTGGGCAGAATAGTTGAGCCTAGACATTGTATCCAAGCTAATAGATCGGTAATGAAATAGATTTTTGAGGCGGTGGTCGTTTGTCGATAAGGGTTTATCAAGTAGATGCATTTACAAACCAAGCATTTAAAGGAAATCCTGCTGCGGTTTGTATTTTAACAGATCCGCAAAATGACGATTGGATGCAAAATGTTGCGGCTGAAATGAATTTGTCCGAAACAGCCTTCATAATTCCACAAGATAACGGATATTCTTTAAGGTGGTTCACGCCAGTTGCAGAAGTTGACCTTTGCGGTCATGCAACTTTAGCCAGCGCACATGTGTTATGGGAAAATGGACACTTGAATATGGGGTCAGAGGCTCGATTTTTCACAAACAGCGGGGTTCTATCCGCCAAGAGAAAGGATGACTGGATAGAACTAAACTTTCCATCGGAGCCTGATGAGGAGAGTGCTTGTCCGATCCATTTGCTCGATGGATTAGGAGTTGATGTCACGTATGTCGGCAGAAATCGATTCGATTATATAGTTGAAGTCGATTCTGAAGAAAAAGTAATGGAATTGCAGCCGAATTGGTCACTGTTAGAAAGAATAGACACTCGTGGAATCATTGTCACTAGCCGCTCCTCCACATCCGATTATGACTTTATTTCTAGGGCATTTTTCCCAGCATTAGGTGTTCCTGAAGACCCTGTAACGGGCTCAGCACACTGTTGTCTTGGACCTTATTGGAAAAGGAAACTCAATAAAGACGAATTTCTTGCCTACCAGGCTTCCCGTCGAGGTGGAATAATCAAGGTTACCGTTCGTGATGAACGAGTATTATTAGTAGGGCAGGCAATCACCGTGATGATCGGTCAGATCTTAACCTAACAGTATCGAGTCGCGATTAACTCCGATCTTCGACAAATTATTTAATTACACAGTGATAGACTCTACTCAAATACATCAATGACGGTTTCTGATTTAATTATCGTCTCAGCCAGTGCGTATGTGACGAATGCTACATCCTTTCATTGTGCAAGTGACAGTTCCAACTCAACGAGTTCTATAGCTACGACTAATGCGACTAATGATCTGTGGAAGTTCCCAAGAATCCGCCGCACAATTGGTGGGAATAAGCTCAGAACGCTAAATCCGGCGGTGTTATACAGCAGATATACGTACTCACTGCAAGACGATGGATGCAAGCAAAGACAAACAGTCATTATTATTTGCTTGACATGGCGTAAACCTGCCCTGCGTGAACTCACGTTAGCAAGCTACCAGGAACAGTTGCATCCGCAGTTCCATCCTTTCTTTAATGAACGGACTGCGGTTTCATTGAAAGTGATTGAAGTATCAGGCAAATCCTCTGAGCAGTTTGAACAGTTTTCGTTGTGATTCCAAGGACCATTGGAAACGTTTCTCCCCCAACAAATGCTGTCGAACATCCGATTTTCGTGAATGTGGTTCTCTTCTTGGTGCCCATAGGAAAGAAGGCTCAGGGATACATATCATTTGGAGGGTTCATCATCTTTCACGGATCTGGCAGTGATTGTGAAAACCAAAAATCGTCTCATGAGGAGGACATCTATTATGGAACCGTATCTTGCCGAAATTCGGATGTTTGGCGGCAATTTCGCACCGCAGGGTTGGGCGACATGTGACGGGCAGATTCTTTCCATTGCGGAAAACGAAGCGCTGTACACATTAGTCGGTACCACTTATGGCGGCGACGGAGTAAGCACCTTTGCTTTACCTGACCTTCGCGGGAGAATTCCAATTCACATGTCGGACAATTACGGGCTTGGCGTCAAAGGTGGCTCCGAAACGGTTTTGCTTACATCTACCGAAATGCCCAGTCACACCCATATTCCCCAAGTGGATTCCAACATCGGCAACTCTGCTACGCCCTTCAACCAGTTTTGGTCCGCAAACGACTACAAAAGTTTTTCTGCCAACGCTCGAAAATCTTGTGAACATGAGCGCGCAAGCGGTCGCTTTCACTGGAGGAAATCAACCGTACGCCAACATGATGCCTGCGCTGACTGTGACTTTCATCATCGCATTGCAAGAGATTTATCCGAACCAGAAGTAGTGCGCAGCTTGGCGCATCGCACCACATCACCTGTTCCGGAAGGAGAAATAAAGCCATGCCAGATCCCTATTTGGGAGAAATCCGAGTGTTTTCATTCAACTTTGCCCCACAAGGGTGGGCGCAGTGCAATGGACAACTCATTCCCATCAGTCAAAATCAAGCATTATTTTCGATACTCGGCAACACGTACGGCGGCGATGGACGGACAACCTTTGCGCTCCCCAATCTGACAGGCCGGGTTCCAATTCACTTTGGAAACAACATCATACTCGGTCAATTTGGGGGCGAAGAAAGCCATACCCTAACCACTCAGGAGATGCCTGCTCATACCCACATGGTGATGGCCTCGACGGACGCAGCCGACGTCATTTCACCGCTAGGTAACGTGTGGGGAAGTCTGCCAGACAACTACAGCCCACAATCCACTGCGTCTATGAATGCAGAGTCAGTCCTCGCGACGGGTGGAAACATGCCTCAGTCGAACATGCAACCGTACACGGTCGGCAACTTTTGCATCGCACTCGTAGGCGAATTCCCGCCACGCAACTAAAAGGAGGATCCTTTGCATGCCAGAGCCGTTTCTTGGCGAAATTCGTATTTTCGCTGGTAATTACGCGCCCGAGGGTTGGGCTCTTTGCAACGGTCAACTGCTTCCAATCACTCAGAATACAGCGCTGTTTTCCATTCTAGGGGCGACTTATGGGGGGGACGGGACGAGAATGTTTGCCCTGCCCAACCTCGTCGGCTGTGCCCCACTTCACCAAGGTGCGGGTCCTGGACTGACTCCGCGCACCATCGGCGAGACCATTGGGGAAGAAAGTGTGACATTGACGATTGACAACCTGCCCATGCATACACATCATGCGGTTGCTTCGTCAGGCTCGGGTTCAACGGGTAGCCCAGTGGGAACCGTCTTTTCGGAATCCCCTTCACCAGGGCCACACAGACCGCAAGTTCCATTATATTCCGCCAACCCGACCGTACCCATGAATGGCCAAGCGCTATCCAGCGTGGGTGACGGTCAACCGCACAACAACATGCAGCCCTACCTCGGACTCAATTTCATCATCGCACTGCAAGGGATATTTCCGAGTCGAAACTAGGGCTTAATTTGACATGTGAAAGTGACAAAGGAACATCCACCTAGCCCGCAAAATCGAGTGTGGCTTAACAGATCCGATTCAACAGTACCGATTTATCATCATTGGTTTCAGAAGGGGGGATCTATATGAATGGCAGAGGAACGGTTCAACGAATGGGGAAGATTGGGAGAATTGCTCTCGTTTGTTTCGTCATTCTTGCTCTTTTTTTGCAAGGAAAAACGGTTGCATTGGCCTCCACGAGTACGTGGACAGCACAAACGTCGAAATCCGATCTTCCAATGAATGGCGTAGCTTATGGTGTCGACAGCAATGGCCATGGGTTGTGGGTGACTGGGGAGAGTAATGGGAAGATCGACACGTCTCCCGATGGTGTAACATGGACGTTTTCATCGACCCAGATTGACCCTGGTTTTAATGACTATTTTAGCTCGGCTGTTTACGGAAGCGAGTGGGTGTTAGTTGGGCAAATCGGGGAGATTGTCACCTCACCAGATGGTTCCACATGGACGAAACGGAATACACCCGCAAACACGCCGGATTTGTTGGGTGTTGCCTATGGCGGCGGCACCTATGTGGCAGTAGGCCAATCCGGCACGATACTAAGGTCAACGGATGGGGCGACTTGGTCGAGTCAGACTGGGGGTACGGGAAACTTTTGGAGCGTTGCTTATGGTGGCGGTCAATTTGTGGCTGTGGGTGATTCGGGGACCCTCTATACCTCGTCGGACGGGATCACATGGACTCATCGAACATCTGGAACCACCAATAATTTAAATGGTGTTACGTTTGGTGGCGGACTCTTTCTCGCCGCCGGGGACAATGGAACGATACTGACGTCGTCAGATGCGGTGACTTGGACTTCCCGAACATCTGGCACCTCCAGCAAGTTGTATGGGGTTGCCTACGGTGCGGGTAAGTTTGTTGCAGTGGGAACGAATCTAACGATCGTTTCTTCGCTGGATGGCATCACCTGGAGTTCAGAAACACCCGGCTCAGAATCCTCGAGTGGGGATTTTCAATGTGTTGCTTACGGAGGTTCGCAATTTGTCGTTGGCGGGGGGGATTCTAGCTCAACGTCGGGATATATCCAAACGCAGGTTTATTCGAACAATGCAAACCTGAGTGGTTTGGCATTATCCTCCGGCACCCTGTCACCGGCGTTTGCATCAAGTACCACGAGCTACACGGCCAATGTCCCCAACACTGTGTCGAGTGTGAAAGTCACGTCGACGTTGGCAGACAGTAATGCGACCTTGACAGTGAACGGAACGGCCGCGACCAGCGGTAACGCTGCATCGGTTCCTCTGACTGTAGGAAGCAACACCATCACGGTCGTCGTGACGGCACAAGATGGCACCACACAGAAAACGTATACCGTAACGGTGACGCGGGATAATGGTGGCTCTGGTGGCTCTGGTGGCGGCGGATCAACTCCTCCTTCAAGTGGTGGTTCTAGTGGCGGAAGTACACCTCCGCCAACAACTCAACAAAATCAACCTACCACGCAAACGAATACAGAAGTTGAGGAAACAGTGAATACTCAGAATCAGAGTGTGAATGTGACTACGCAGGACAATAGCGTTGTGTTAACCTTTCCTGCTGGAACGTTTGATCAACCAGTAGTAATTAAGGTTTCACAGGTGACGAATTCCCCTTCAGCACCCGCAAATAATACACAAGTCGCTCCAGCTTGGAGCTTCGATGATGGAGGGCAGTCCTTAAAGAAACCTGTTTCAGTCACCTTTAGGATTGGTCACCTTCCCCCGGGGGTATCGGACCAGCAGCTTGGTATCTACAGATTGGTCGATGGTGATTGGCAATTTTTCAACATGGCGCAATCGGGGACGCTGTCTGGGACAGTCACGGCAACATTGCCGCACTTCAATGTGTGGACTGTAATGGCAATCAACACGACATTCCCAGATGTTCCAACAAACCATTGGGCATTTTCGAATATCGAGGAACTGGTGGCCAGAAATGCTGTGAGTGGATATCCCGATGGAACGTTTAATCCAAATGGTCCGGTAACCCGAGCAGAATTTGTAAAGATGCTTGCAGTTGCTCTCGGTCTTAAACCTGTGACAATGAGCGTGCAACCTTTTCATGACGTTCGTGAGGATGCATGGTATACGGGTTACTTGGATGCAGCTTTTCAGGCAGGATATCTTGAAGGAGACGATCAAGGTCTGGCTCATCCCAATTCCCTAATCACGCGTCAGGAGGCAGCTGTGATCCTGGCTCGAATCTTGGGGGCAAGTGCCAGAACGTCTGGAGACATCAATGGATTTAAGGACAGCAACGATATTGCTACTTGGGCAGAATCCTCCATTGAAATAGATGTTTCCGATCGTTTGCTCGATGGATACCCTGATGGAACGTTCCAACCGTTGCGCAATATGCAACGGGATGAAGCAGCAGTAGTGGTCGTCCGATCAACAATAGGTCCATCACAGTAATGTTTCAACTTGTGATTACAAGAAGCTGGGATCCAGTTACTGGATCCCAGCTTCTTGTATGGTGATTCGGGTTGTTTGACTGCTGATGGAGTCACAAAAGCGGGGCATTACCTTACTTTACAGGATAAACCCTGTACTCCCAGTTGCTTGAACCGCCGCTTCACGATAAGAGCAACTGTTTGGTCGGACAGACGTGTAAGTAAAATGTGTCCATGACGACTAACTGGGCAAAAGAGAGGACCCGAGGTATTCCCTGAAACGGGTAGCCAATCCTCGTATGCACGGGACAGGTTTCGGGGTGTGAACCGTAGGGAATACCAATGGACTGCCCTTCGCCCTCCTGGTCCGTTTTTGAATGTCGGATTGTGACAACAAGGTCATCAAGTACCCGCGTGATATCTTCCACATTCAGTCCAACGATCTTTGAGCGATGCATGGTACCTTCAAGCTCTATCACGATCCGTATTTAAGGAAGGATATTATTGTTGAAAAAATAGATGTTAAAAAACATTACAAAATTACACAATTTGTTTGCAAGTATTAATGAAGACCATGTGCGATCAGTTGATATAACAATTCCATGTATACAAGTGGAAATCAATCCCGACAGGTACACTGTTATTGACGGACATCACAGGCTTGTAAAGGCAAATAATCAGGGATTCGTAAATTGAAGGTTGATCAGCATATTCAATTCTTTACTTCGGCCAGGAGCTACAAGGGTTAAAATGCGATGAAGCTAATGGAATAGACCTAATTGTTCATCCAATTGGTGTCGGAATGTTTAGCGAAGAGAATAGCGGTTGAGTACAAGACCATGGTTATCGGCACAAGTCATGCTAATGGGTCATTTCAAAATTGTGAAATATCAATTCCGATTGCTTACTGTATTGGCAGTGATGGGCAACCGATTTTCGTGTCCAAAAATGATGTACGACCCGTCATCCTAGATACAGTTTTTCAATCGGTTGAAATACTTGTATTCCGCACTTCTAATTTGTAGAGAAACGCGGCGCTCCAGTATTCATGAATATTGCATATTCATTCAAAGTCGGTGTGTTACACTTATTGCAGTTATGGGCAAGTTAGCGACAGAAGAACATTGAACTTTATAGCATTGAACCAACATCGAGAGCAATGAATCTATTGTCCAATATTGCCCTGAAGGAGTCTAAAATGAAGAGAGAAGATAACATGAAAAAGATTGCTCCTCTCGTCGTGATGATGTGTGGAGTAGCTGATTCAGGCAAGAGTACATACGCACAACAGTTGGAATTAAATGGTTATGTACGTCTCTCAATCGACGAAGAAATCTGGGAAAGTCATGGGCGCTACGGGATTGACTACCCTGCTGACAAATATGAAGAGTATAAAATGGCTGCAGAGAGGAAGTTACCGAACCGTCTGATAGAACTCATTCACAGCAGGCAACAGGTGGTCATCGATTTCAGCTTTTGGCAACGTGCAAAACGGAACGAATATAAACAACTTATCGAAGAAGCTGGAGGTCAGTGGGAGCTATTTACTTAAAAGTCAGTCCTGATGTCTTACGTCAGCGACTTGCTATTCGGAGCCTGCGCTTCGAAGCAAATGCGGCTTTTCCTATCACAGAAGACATTCTTAATGCATACCTCAACGGTTTTGAAGAACTTTTTGGTGAGGGCGAAATAGTGTTAGAACCTTAAATGATATGTGTGGCTATTGGGCAGTAATACGCAATATCCACGATGTTTCGGAGGGTAGATATATGAAAATTAGTGGGACTACAGATTTCGAGTTGATTGCACGCTTAAATAAGCCCATACATGATTTACACGTGTCTTTATATCCAGAGTATTTTACGGAGTACAATTTCGAGGCTATTCGAGATTCATTTAAGCGGTGGATGACGAACGAAAATTTTATTTTCCTTCTTTTGGAAGATAACGACGAACCACTTGGCTTGGATAGAAATTAAAAACAGTCCGCAAAATGCCTTCATGAAACAACACAGATCAGTATTTGTACATCAGCTCAGTATAGTCGATGGGCAAAAAAGACGTGGATATGGTTCGCATTTAATGAAGCACGTTTACGACATAGCAAAAAGTAAAAATATAGACTTAGTTGAATTAGATTACTGGGCTGATAATGAACACGCCAAGAACTTTTATAACAAGCAAGGATTTATTGGCTATCGAGAGTTTGTGTACAAGAAACTGTGAACCTGACTTGCTGTTCTTGTTGGATTAACGGGGGCTTATGCGACAGAGAAGCGTGAGCCCCTTATTGTATTAACTGGCAGTATAGTTGAATATGATATACGAAAAAAAATATCCACCTTCTTTAATGTATTGAGTTCTAATCGGACAGCCGAAATGGTACAATTAGTAAAACGATTCTCAAGGAGTGCACTTATGGGGAGAATACCAAGAATTGTGAGTGCTTTACTAATAGTATTACTCATTTTAATTGGCGGTTTTTTCGGGTGCCGAGAATTCAGCGCAGCTCAATCTAGGGTTGATATAAACAAAATCAAGATTACCCAGCTGAACAGTTCTGAATTGCCAACAGGGATTTCGTATTCGTTTAAATTGAGAAATGGAACTGGACATACAATTAAGCAAAATACTGTTTATCTCAGTTTTCCCATAAAAAATTTGAAAGGAGTAAGCACAAATAATTTTAAGATTGAAGCTGCTGGTAACAAGCTTGACATTAAACCTAATGAAGAACTGACATTGAGCTTTTTTTGCCAAAGAGAAGATTACGTGAATAATGCTTCATTAGATATCCAACATCCTAATCTTGAGATAAAAGGTTTTATTGATACTGTGACCGAGGAAAACCATTTTGAAAAGTCTGGTGGTTTAGCTTTTTTTGCTAAATAGTTAGCTGATAGTTGAATACAAAAGATACAGTTATTACGCTAACTGGGATCGATAGTTGAATAGCGGTTGCTATTTGCATCCATTTTTTGTTCAGCTAACGGGGGCATAAATTCAAGATGGTCGTCGCCTTGGATTTGCATGAATATTCAATCCTACGAGTGTACCGTTGTGGGACTATTGGGCAGGAATGTGCAACAGTAAGGCTCCATCAATAGCGGAGAACATAATGCCTTTATTGTAGGGACCTTGTAACAGTACGTAGTTATGGTAAGGTCGTCGTAGTATGTTATTCCAGAGGAGGACAAGATATATGAGTAAATTCGGGCTGTACACTAAATTCACCACTCATGCAGGTCAACGCGACTCCCTTGTTCAAATGCTCTTAGAAGCTGCAAGTGGAATGCAGTCAGTTGAGGGCTGTGAACTATATGTTGTTAACATTCCTGACGACGAACCTGAGGGAGTGTGGGTGACCGAGATATGGAGTGATTCGTCAGCCCATCAAGCATCTTTGTCCATAGAGGAAGCAAAGGTTCTCATCCAGCGGGCAAGACCGCTCATCGTAGGAGTGGAGCAAATCAAACTACGTCCCTTGGGAGGAAAAGGACTCTAGCTGCACTTGCACATTGGTCATTTGTTTACATGAATATGCAATGACGAGTCTCTTGTCATTGTTGCGCTCCCTCGTGAAAGAAGGTTTTTCTCACGCGTGCTCGCTCATTCGCAGGATTTCACCACCGTGAACCAGTAGGGGAAGGTGAGACTGCTGCATTACGTGGGCGTGAGCCTACTAGAGCGCATACGGGAACAGAAGGTGCGGCATCGATTCACAGCATCTTCCAGAAACCTCATATGCTGCACGCATCTCTCCACAGGCTCCTTGGG
>Ga0080006_1141965_pt1 | contig 10665 bp, 4 predicted proteins | sample RS3BMetagenome_FD_69209 | JGI IMG/M metagenome (GOLD analysis project Ga0080006, IMG submission 69209) | Ferric oxide microbial mat and aquatic microbial communities from Rainbow Spring, Yellowstone National Park, USA - RS3B (SPADES... ... | reverse complement strand
ACCCCTATTATTATAACCATTATTATTGTAACTACTATAGGAATTATACTTATACTGTTGTTTGGGGTTTGTATTGCTTTTATGATTATTTTGCTTCCACTATTCCAGGTGTTTATTTCTCCCCTACCATTCTCAACTATATAACCTGATGGCACATTCACATTGTAAGTGTATGTACCATTAATTAATGTGAATGTTATATTTTCACCAGTACTATATTTTGTTATTCCATTAACTGTTACTGACCAGTTTGTCCCAGAGGGCAATCCATTCTCTATGAATGTTATCGTATATGTTTGAAATTTGAATATTATTGATACGTTCACAGGTTCTCCATTTACCGTGAATTTACCTGATGATGGATTTGGAGTATAACTCTTATTCGCTGTTGCTATTGTATATGAATATGTTCCATTTGGTTCATTAAATGTTATCGTTATGCCTGTTCCTGAATATGATTGTCCATTGCTCAAGTTAACGTACCACATCGTTCCTGATGGCAATCCACTTTCTGTGAATGTCACTGTATATGTTACTAGAGTGAATGTTATTGCCAAATTCATATTGGATCCATTCACAGTGATGCTTCCTAATGATGGTGATACAGAATAATCATTAATTGAAGCTATGCTGAATGAATATGTGCCGTTAGGTTCTGTAAATGAGATGATACTTGTGGTAGATGTTTTTGTATTCCCATTCAACGTTACAGACCATGATATTCCTGTTGGGAGGCCTGATTCTGTGAATGTGACTGAATATTTGACCTGGGTGAATGTGATTGCAACATTCACATTCGCACCGCTTACTGTGACTGAGCCTGAATATGGAGACGCAGAATATCCCTGATATATGCCAACTGTGTAGGAATAAGTGCCATTGGGTTCTGAGAATGAGATTGAGGATGTGGACGAGGATGATTCAGCACCGTTAAGGGTGACATTCCATGTTGCACCTGAAGGAAGACCTGATTCTGTGAATGTGACGGTGTATGTGACTTCAGAGAAGCTTATGGATTGAGAGACTGATGCACCATTAACTGTGAATGATCCTGTATATGATGGCTTATACTCCTTGTTGCCTGTTGATACTGTGTAGGAGTATGAACCATTTGGGAGGGATATTGAATATGAAGATTGGGATGATGGTATTGGCCCAGATGATTGCTGGCCAGTTATATTCACATACCAATAACCAGACGGGAGGCCTGATTCTATAAAAGTAACCCTATATGAAATGCTATCAAAACTCACCGAAGGCATAACGCCGTTGGGTGGGTAAGAACGCATTAAAGCCCAGTAAATATAAACATATGAAGTAGAATCACCGCTTCCTGCGCCAAAGAGAATTGGGCTTGCGGATAAGGGTATGGACGTGAAGCTGGCAGCTGATTGATAAGCTGGGTTATATAATTCAGCAGGTGAGATATTATTTGGAGTTGACGTATTTGTGGTTGCGCTTGAATAAAGTGCGACTGTACCACTATTCGATCCTATATTATAAAACGCGATTTGCGAATAGACGTAATAAGTTCCTTCCCCCTCAGCTGGGGCACCCGTTATTAAAGTTCCTGCATTATCACCAGTAAGCGAAAATACGGAAGCTGCATTGGGATCCCCTCCTGGTGGCACTCCACCACCAGCCGTATAAAATTCATAATGATATGTCAACCCGTTAAACATACCCGGAGTATCTCCCCCACCACCGTCATATATTGTTTCAGGGTCTCCCCAAAGGGATACTGAAAAACCATCAGCGGATCCGCTATAAGACCAGTATGTTTGCAAAATATAATTTCCGAGGCTTATATTATTTGGCGATAAGATATAAGCGCCAACCCCACCTGAATTATCCAGGAGTTCAACGCTATAATAAGGTGATATCGTTGGCGTTGGTACATAGTAGTTGGAGTCTCCGTTAAAATTGTATACATAATATCCCGCCAATGAATCGTAAAAGTTTGAATATAATGAAAATACACTCGCCCCATCATCATACTCCCCATAAGTGGGGCTAAGTTGGGGAGCCTCCCCAATACCCGCAGTCCCAGAAGAACTCAATAAATTAGTTGGTAGGGAAGCGAAATCAATATAAATCGTTATCGAACTTGAAGCGGGAATTGAATATAATTTTAACCAGATCGTTAAAACCCCCGAATTATTAGATTCAATCCATGCTGGAATTATCGTGTTGTTAGAGTAGGAAAATTCAAAGTTGGCTGTTGAACCAGTATAGGAGATATGGGGTTTGTAAGTTGATTCATTTAACTGAATCATCTGCTGAAAAGGACTAGGAGTGGCAGAGGATTGAGTATTGTCAATTGTTATGGGAGCCTGATATATTATGCTGGAAGGGGCGGCACTAACTTGACTTGAGAAAAATGGGATGGAAGAGAATAACAAAATAATCATCAAGAGAAAGATCAATACCTTATTCATTTTAACCAACGCGCCTTTTCATCTCTATAACATCTACTCTTGAAGTTGAGTCTGTGCCTTGTCGCAAGGGTTGTTCTACAAGCAAATAAAACAAAGGCGACCTCATATCAGAGCCTCCATTTAACGAAAAGTTTACTGCCTGATAACGCTTCAATTTTAGAAAACTTAGTTTTCGTGATACAACCACATCCGATGCAAAAATAAATGTATCCGCCGGCAGGATTAATGTGAAAAGAATAAAGTTCGACATATGTTATCTTATGAGTTTCGTATATAAAAAAATTTTTTATTGCGAGTATGACCGAAAAATATTGAAAATTACCTAGATGTCATAATTTTATCATAAAATTTATAAAATATGAGTCCTTTATTATTTTTGCACAGCAGACCCCACATGAAAGTTAATACATAATGCAAATATAAAACTTTCATCTGGGTTTTTATGTGCAGGAGAATGTAAAAAAATGAAAAAGAAATATGAAAATAAAAGAAGAAAAACGCGACACAAAAATGATGTATTTTATAGGGCTTTTCGAAGAAGGGAACATGTGTTTATCATAGGCAAAATCAGGAAGTTAGTCAATGAAATACCTCCCCCCTATAAAATTAGGGAGGAGGGAACAAGGGGAAGACCACCTTCAAATCCTAGATATATTATTACTGCTATATTAATTATAGCACTATTTTCACTATCATACGATGACATATTATCAATAAATTTTCCATTGATAGGGGAGGCAATATTGATTGCATTGATTGTTCTGGCATTCTTTATGTGGTATTTGACCAGAGAGATACTAAGAATGGAGAACATTTTATTATATTCTGACATAATATTTACAATAGTATGGACAATTGCATCAACAACATCTATAGTACAGGCCTGGGGAATACCTTTATTTGGACTTTATGCGGCGATATTTTATTATGTATGGTTGATTTTTGCTGGATTCTCTGCATCATTAGCCCTTATTTCTTATCTAATGTTCATAAAAAAATACTTGAGATTTAAGGAGATAGAGAAAAAATTTAACCAAGTAAATGAAGATTATAATAATAATTATATGATCCAATATAATAAAGAAATGAATAGCATATCTAATGAAGAAGATTCTCTTAAAACTATCAATTCTGAAATAACAGAAGCATTAAATATGTTAGAGGATGCAAGGAGGGCACCTGAAAAGATTATTTTAAATGATAAATCAGCATCTCAGGGGGAAACCATTCCTGCACAATTGAATACTGTAGTAATAGGTTTAGGTGGAGTTGGGACTGCCCTCGTGTCTGGGATAGGTATACAAACGGGGGATAAATCTTCCTATTTGAAAACTTCAATACTGGATAACCTAATAACAAAAAATGTAATAAAGGATGGCAACGAACCTTTTCTATTCATACTTTATGATACAAACGGAAATAACATAGATGCTATCAACAAAAAATATAATAATGAATTGTTTTCCAAAATAGTTAAAACTTTTACTTATCCAAACTCGTGGACACAGGTCGCCATGACCAATACTAATCCCTATTTGGTTGGGTTAAACTTTGATGTGGTACAGGGTACAGGTAATAATAGGATAGTAGGTATAGCAGCTTATAATACTATAAGGGAATTGTTTTTGAACGATATAAAAAATTCCATTAGCCAATTAATAGGCAGAACGCATAAAGACAAAACAGTTATTTATATAATAAACTCATGGGGAGGAGGTACAGGGTCAGGAACATTTATTAAGTTTGCACAGGATCTAAAGGAAAAGCTTAGTGAGATACCTGCATTTCAAGCAAGTCCCCCATATATATACGGTATAGGTGTTCTTCCTGCTGCACAGGAAGGGGATATATATAAAGCAAATGCTTATGGAGCATTTAAGGAAATGAGCTTCATAATGCAGCCGGAACAAAATATAATTGGAGAGGTACAGAGAAGAAGGATAAGAAATCCATTTAATGGATACCTCCTTGTATCCAGGGATATAACAAATCAAACAAAAGACATAGAAATTTCTACGGGAATATCAAATCTGATAATAGATTTATCAACAACAATAAAAGAACAGGGGCAGCAACTTCGCTTCGATACAACGGATATTGAGACTAGGTTTAGGGAATACTCACCAAATAATTTTTCAACCTTTGAATTTTACAATATATATTTCCCCGCATCAATATTGAGCTGGTATAAGGTAATTGGTGAACCAAATTCTAAGAAATTTAATGAAACAATATCAAATATTTCAAATAATATAGATAAGATAAAGAACGATATAAAAGAACTTCAGACAAAGGCCTATGAGTTATCGACAGAGACTAAGAATTTATCAGATATGTTAACAAAGTATAAGTCGGAGAGTCCTTATAAGAGTTTTATAGTCAAGATAAATAATTTCCAAAATCAAAATAATAATATAATAGCAGATATTGGACCAAATGGAAAAATAGATATCAGGAATTTGAGTAAGAAAGTTGAGTATCTAGAATCAGAAGATCCAAGTAAAGAAGATAATTTCCCGAATACAAAGCAAAAAGTAGGGTATTTTGTTTCAGTAGTGGATAGTGAAGAGGCACGCCTTAGATATCCATCTCCAACAGGAATTTCTTATAGTTTTTCAGTAAACCCAGAAAAATTTGCATTACCCAATGAAAAGCACGGACCAGAAAAAATTGACATAGGGGTATTAATAAACCCAGAGTACAATTTGCTAAAAATTATCCAAAATTTAGGGAAGGAAGATGAACTAGCAAACGCGTATAATTCTCTTCAAAAACCACTCGGGCAGGCTGGACCCTTGCTAACGTTGAACTATGCCAACATAGGGCTGACAATGAACATAGACCTGGAAATAATTAATTTTATAAGAGAAGTTAACCCCCCTGGGCTATTACAAAATTTAGAGACAAATCCTTTTGTAAAGAGACCTTCTGTAGGCGATATAGTGATATTACCTTCAACAAATCCAGAAATACTAAACTCAGATAAATTTCCAACCCAAGAAGCATTCAGAAGAAATCTTTTACATTCAGCAAAGGATAGGGTGGAATATGGCCAAAGTTCTTTACCATTTAAGAAATATTCAATAACCAATTACAGAATACTCTTCAATGTTCCTTTAAATTATTATTCACCGGATGAGGATCCAATGATGCCCATTATAAGAGATTACAGAAATTCATATAAAAATAAGGCAGCTAAATACAAAACTATGTTAGTTCACCATACATTGCTATATGATGTAGGCATTGAGGGATTACGTAATTTAGGAATAGAGATAGATCCTAATGAAATTGCACGGGATCAGGTAACAGGATTTTGGGTAAACTATGAACCGTTCATAGGGGAGGAATATACAAGCAAGCTATACACAGTGTTATCATATGGTAAGCTATATAAAAGCATAAATCAGATAAAAGAACTAATAAACAATGAGGTGTTTGGGGAAATTCAAAAATTGGATTACGGGGTTATTACAGTTCGTGACCTGGCAAACATCCAAAATAAAATAAATGGATTATCAGCCATCATACAGAATCTGATGAATAACATAAACAGGTTTAAGGAGAGCTTCGAAAATATAGAGAGAATATATAAATCTGCCGATGATGACTTTAAAGGAATGATGGATAATATGAAGCAAAAGGTAAGTGAATTATATGCAGAAATTGGAAAGGCACCAGAACAACTTGAGAGTGATATCAATGTTTTAAATAAAAAACTCGATGAATTGTATATAAAGTTTGACAGTGACAAAAAAATAACTGAAAGGAATAATATCAAAAAAATTAAGGAGAGCCTGAACGATCTATCAAGGAAATTGAACCCAGTAATAAATGGATATTCAGAGATATTCTCGAATTTCTAAACGCTATGAAAATATAAAATTAAGGGGAAAAATTTCAAAAAGACAATTTTCTATTTTTTTAATACTTCTTTATTATATTCAGAAATGGATTTATAATTTTTATAATTAGTATTCAGCCAATGTCCTGTCTATTCTCCTATCTCATCTTTTAAATCTTTTTAACTCTTTTAGGGCCATAACTCTTTTAGGACCATTTCTTTATTATCCCGCGCTACTTTGTAATCAGGATCAATAGCTAAGGCTTTGTCATATTCTTTTATCGCCTCTTCATATCTGCCTAAATGATACAAGGCATAACCTTTACCATTATGTGCCTCCTTGAAATTAGGATCAATAGCTAAGGCTTTGTCAAGTTCCTTTATCGCCTCTTCATGTCTGCCTAAATTATCCAAGACATAACCTTTATTATTATGTGCCTCCTTGAAATTAGGATCAATAGCTAAGGCCTTATCATATTCTTTTATTGCCTCTTCATGTCTGCCTAAAAGATACAAGGCTGCACCTTTATTATAATGTGCCTCCTTGAAATTAGGATCAATGGCTAAGGCCTTATCATATTCTTTTATTGCCTCTTCATGTCTGCCTAAAAGATACAAGGCTACACCTTTATTATTATGTGCATCCCTGTAATTAGGATCAATGGCTAAGGCCTTATCATATTCTTTTATTGCCTCTTCATATCTGCCCAAATCATATAGCCTATCACCCTCATCAAAATGCTTTTTAGCATCATCCCTGTTTATTTCTGCCCGTATAACTTTAATTGTTTGATCCTTTTTTTCATCACTTACTTCATCTTTTTTTCTTTCACCTGATTCATCTTCTTTTGTTTCCTCCTTTTGTATTGAACTATCCCCACACTCTATGCCCTCTATCATCCTTAACTCGTTTGTGATCATCACTATTTCCCCATCTATATCATATAAACCTTGATTCATCATCGCTTTTATTTTTCTTACACCCTCCATTATATTTTCAAGTGGGCCGTATAACTCTCTCACACATCCATTGTTGTAAATTTCTACAAGTACCGATCCCAAAATATCCATAAATTTATCCAAATTCATGAAAAATTCATAAATCCTCTCAGAATCTTCCATTCCTCCCTTTATATCATTTTGGTTGATACTTATTTGAGATATATCATAATTTCTTATTGTATCTATTATTTTGAATATATCTTCATTCCTACCATCTATTTTAACTGATGACATTCCTAAATCCTTGCTTACTTTACTTATTTCATCCAATAGTCCTTTCAACGCTCCATTCAAATTTATACCTTTGTGGTATAAATTGTTTATAATATAATTCTCTAAATAGAGTATCTTCTCCCTGCTTAAACCTTCTTCATTCTTTATTTCTCTGAGAATTGCATCGTTCAATACACCTTTTTTAAATAAACCTTCTATCATATCTTTTAACTTATTTTCCATTTCATTCATTATTTTTTCAGCTTCTTCCTTTGATGATTTAATGTATGATATCATGTACATTAAAGAATAGATATCGTAATTATCAGGGTTCATGGCTCTGAATCTACTGTATTTACCTTCATCCAGCACCTCTAAATATATTCCTTTATACATATTTCTTATTGATTCTATCTCGTTTATTATATTTTGATGAAGATCATTAAAGAGATTTTTTAGGCTACCCTGTATTTCATATAGGTTTATTCCTAACCTATTTAATTCTTTATCAACCCTATCCCAATTTCTGTTATGCTCTACCACCCTTTTTACCGTTTCAATATTATCTTTGAGGTTTAGTGCCTTCTTGTGAATTTCCTGAAAATTATTCCCAATAATTCTGATTGCTTCTATATTTTCAACTATGTAATATGGCAGATCAATCATCTTTGATAGGACGTCCATTTTTTTTGATCCTATGTATTCCTTCAAATCCATGATATTTACCAGCATTACTATATTAGTTTAATCTATTTTCTATTTTTTCTTTTTCTTATCTCGTTTATTAATACCCCTATTATTATAACCATTATTATTGTAACTACTATAGGAATTATACTTATACTGTTGTTTGGGGTTTGTATTGCTTTTATGATTATTTTGCTCCCACTATTCCAGGTGTTTATTTCACCCCTACCATTCTCAACTATAATATAACCTGATGGCACATTCACATTGTAAGTGTATGTACCATTAATTAATGTGAATGTTATATTTTCACCAGTACTATATTTTGTTATTCCATTAACTGTTACTGACCAGTTTGTCCCGGGGGGCAATCCATTCTCTGTGAATGTTATTGTATATGTTTGAAATTTGAATATTATTGATAAGTTCACATCTTCTCCATTTACTGTGAATTTACCTGATGATGGACTTGGTGGATAACTCTTGTTCACTGTTGCTATTGTATATGAATATGTTCCATTTGGTATTGAGAATGTTATTGTATTTGTTGTTGAAGATTTAGTTGTTCCATTTAGTGTTACTGACCATGGTGTGCCAGATGGCAATCCATTCTCTATAAAGTTTATTTTAAATAAGTAATTGTTCTTATTAAACAATAAAATAGCATTGTTGTTAAATGTTTGTCCTGCAATTATGAGAGTATTATTTTGTTCAAGAAGACCATTAATGTTTTTTATGTATGATGGAATTATGTAAGTTAAATTTAATATCGTTTGATTTGAGGGAAAATACTCCGCCAAATATGGTTTGTTAGAATTAAAATTTCCACCTATTAGAAAATTGTTTTGATAATTTGTTATTGTGTTTATATTTAAACCAGCTGGAAATAAATTTGTCAAATAATTAAAATCATCATTTGTTAAATTAAAAGAAAATATAATCTGTGCACCATTTGAAGAATTCTCAGCCGTTATTAGGTATATATATCCATTATAAGCAATTTCCCCCATAACTCCCACATAGGATGGTAAAATATTGCTTAGATCTTCAAAACTTCCATTCGTATATACAAGGCCCATGGCTGGAGGTGTACCTGGTGAACCGCCCGGTCCTGCCTTTGCACCCACCATTATAAAATTGTTTCCATTCCATAAATTATGATTTGTTGCAAAATAATATTGAATATTGTTTGTAAGGCTCACAAACTGATTTGAAACTGGATAAAAAAAGCTAATCGGTGAATATGCATTACTCGCCCCTCCTATTAGGAATATGTTATCACCAAAAGCTATTGAATTCACACTACCAAAATTATTATTGTTAGAAACTAGGCTTGAAGATAAATCAATTATGGAACCGGATGAATTATATTCCAATAAAACAGGATTACTAAATGTCCCTCCACCAATCAAAAATATTCCATCACCGTAAGAGGATGTAACTAAGTTTTGAACAGATCCTGGTAATAAATTGGATCTATCTAAAAATGAGTAATTTTGATTGTAAAATATTCCAAAGGTAGGATTTCCTGATAACGAGACTCCTGTCAAAATTAATAAATTTCCATTAGAGGATATGGACGTTATATAATTCCAGTTTGTTAGATTTATCATTTCAAAATTTGGATCTGATAAGCTGGAATAGTTTAAAACTTTTTTCAAATTTTCATTCGCATTATGATTTGGATTTAAAGATCCATAAGCCATAACTGAAAATCCAGAGACCAAGAATAAGAGAACTATTGAAACAGCCACTATTTTCATTACATTAATTTTTTTAGCCATTTTTCACTCATCTCTTTCAAACTTACCTATATAAATTGTAATGCACTTTTATTTATTTATAAATATCGTAATCATTCCTAAAAGATACGATATTGTCGACTCTCCGTTGACAAAATAAGCCCTCTGGCTATCCGCCAAATTTCTACAGCTCAAAAATATATACCGAGAATACGTTAATAATAAAGATAAAAGGTCAAATTTTAGAGATCGGGGATAGGGTAACATTGTTTTCACCTTTGTCCAGTCATACCCCCCCCCAAAAACGCATATCTTGAAGCCATTTTCTTTAAGACTTAAGGTGATAAATTCTCAATCCTCTTGGAGAACGACAATATAATTATTAGAGATCGGAAATAATTCAGAATCCCAATAACAATCCTCGTTTTCTGGGCACAATCATCGAACAGTTCTGGAGATGATCTGGAGATATATGGAGATGAGACTGTCGCATTTCTGGAAACCCTGAATTATAAGCTAAATCTGGCATATCAGGAGAATTTGGAGATGTCTGGAAATAAAGTATGTTCTCCAGATTCGGAGAGTACACCCATAACTACCTATTATTCACATTCTTTAGACATTCAGTCTTATTAAATTATGCTATTCTTACATATATATATTCACGTGTGGCTTCTTAAGAAAACTCCCCCCCCGAAAAATCTCTTCTCACATAGGCGTATGTTATTAATATCCAGTA
>Ga0080006_1156839_pt1 | contig 10666 bp, 6 predicted proteins | sample RS3BMetagenome_FD_69209 | JGI IMG/M metagenome (GOLD analysis project Ga0080006, IMG submission 69209) | Ferric oxide microbial mat and aquatic microbial communities from Rainbow Spring, Yellowstone National Park, USA - RS3B (SPADES... ... | reverse complement strand
CACGGTCAAAAATGCGTTCAACCGCGGTTCGAGCGCGGCGATTCGTTCAAGACAGGCACGCGTCAGCTCCAGCGCTGAAAACTCCCGCCGGCGCAACCCACGCTGTGCCTGGCTGATGGTCAGACGAAAAAGCTCATCGTTCATGAGATCTCACGGCTCGCGAGCAGGGGTCCACACGCTGGTGCTCTCAGGCGCAGGCCTTTTCGCACCTACGTGGTTAATCCGTAATGGCGCCGCGGCGCTACTCGATGATCTTCGGCACCTTGAACCAAAAGCCTTCCCGCTCGGGCGCGTTAGCTAGCACCGCCAGCGGGTTTGGTCGGTTAGTGACCACGTCATCGCGCATCGGCGTGCCCGCCTCGCCAACCTGCGCTGTGGGCTCGACACCGCTAAGGTCCAGCTCGCTGAGTTTTTCGATATAGTCTAAGATTGCGCTCAGGTCGTGTTGGAGCTGGGCCTCCTGGGCATCGTCGAGTTCAAGTCGCGCTAGGCGGGCGACGTGGCGGACTCCCTCCAGGCTGATCTTCGCTTCTGCCATATGTGCGGGAATTCTAGCACGGGAGTCCCGTGCGCGTCATTCGCTCCACGATGCAAAACGCGATTTGAGGCTGCAAGGTCGGTATCATCGCGGGGAGATGAGACGATACGCCAGATTGCACATCGGCGGTCTCTACTTGACAGACAGGTAGAACCGGGGCAAAGCTGCTCAACGCGGTGGCGATTGCGCCGCTCTGACGGGCGAATTGATAGACCGCGCCGGCCTTTTAGCCGGCAGCGGACCGCGGTCGTCAGGACCCAGAGCATTGGCGCTGCCAGGTGCGGGTCGAGGCGGTCCAACGGCGGGAGAATAACCTTCAGGTTGCTATGATGCGTTGTCCTGTGTGCAAGCGTGAAGTTGAGCTTTCGCCAGCTAACCGATTCCGTCCCTTTTGCTCCGAGCGATGTCGGCTCGCGGACTTGGGCCGCTGGGCGCAGGAAGAGTACCGGGTTGCGGGCGAGCCCCAGGCGAATCAGCCGAGCGAAGACCAAGAGCGCACAAACGGCAAGCGCAGCAGTGGCGACAGCGGCTGAGCCCGCTGAAAAGCGTTTGCCGGTCCGTGCATGGGGGCTTCCCGTCGGGGCGATTGGGCGCGCCTTTGCGAGGCGATGGTCGAGCATAAGGATATCAGCGCACGCGACGGTCGATGCGCCGAGGTGACCGTAGCTGATGGACGAACAACGCGAGAGCAAAATGACGGCCACGCGCGTCCATCCGAGCGCTGTCTTGGGGCCTCAAGTGGAGCTTGGCGTGGGCGTCGAGGTCGGGCCGTTCTGCGTGCTCAGCGGCCGGGTTAGGATCGGCGACCGGACGCGGTTATTGAGCCACGTAGTCGTTCTCGGTGACGCCGAGCTCGGCGCGGACAATGTGCTACACCCGCACGCAGTAATCGGCGACGAGCCGCAAGATATCGCGTATCGCGGAGATGAACGGCGGGTTCGCATCGGAAGCCGCAACGTTTTTCGCGAAGGCGCTACCGTCCATCGCGGCAGCCAGCGCGGCGACGTCACCACGCTGGGTGACGATAACTACCTGATGCAGAACGCCCATGTCGGCCATGATTGTCGAATCGGCAATCGAATCATAATCGCCGGCGGAGCACTGATCGCGGGCTGGGCTGAGATCGGCGATGGCGCGATGATCTCGGGCAACTGCGTCGTGCATCAGTTCGTACGCATCGGCAGGCTTGCCCTGATGCGCGGGTTAAGCCGCACGAGCCGGGATATCCCGCCGTTCTGCATCGCCGATCGCACCCATGTCGTGCGCGCGATCAATGTGGTTGGATTGAAACGCGCGGGATTCAGCGCGGCGGCCATCGGCGCGCTGCGCCGCGCATTTGCGCGCTTGTTCGGCGCACGGCGCAACCTGAGTTTGGCGCTCGCGGAACTCGAGGCTGGCGGCGAGCTATCAGCAGAGGTACGCGAGCTGATAAAATTCATCCGTGCTTCGAAGCGCGGAGTCGCCTTCGGCGCCAGGCAGGACGCCAGTGTCAGCCGCGAGGACTCGGCGTTTTAACTCGCTGCAAGGATTTTCGGGTTTGATACTGTCGCCTTCGCTTGTAGGCGCTCGCTCGCCGGCGAACGGTTAGGCGGGCCGTGCAACGATTGCGACCGAGTCGGGCGGCATTTCGAGCGCGCCGCTCGCCACCTTAACCGCTGCGTCGGAAGCCAGCATCACTTTGGGTGCGAGCCTGTAGCCGAGCGCAACTCGCCCGAGCCGAGGGCCGAGATTCACGGCGACGGTGATCGGTCCGCGGTCGACGCGTAGCTGCTTGGCGTCCTCGTCGAACTCGACGCCGAGCTTGTCCATTCGCCCATCCGTCAATGCCGGGGTGTTGCGGCGCAAACGGATGAGGCTCTTCCACCACTCGAGAAGTTCGGCATGCCAGCCGGCTCGAGCTTCGTTCCAATCGAGCTTGGAGCGCAAAAAGCTGTCCTCGGCCTGCGGGTCAGGAATTTCTTCGGCCTTCCAGCCAAAGGCCTCGAACTCGCGCCGGCGTCCTTCGCGCACCCCCTTGGCGAGAGCGGGATTGTCGTGGTCGGTAAAGAAGATGAACGGCGACGATGCCCCCCATTCTTCGCCCTGGAAAAGCATCGGAACAAACGGCGCTGTCATGACCAAGGCGGCGGCCGCTTTAAGTCTCCCCAGGCTCAAGAGCGCGCTCGCGCGGTCCCCCTTGGCGCGATTCCCCACCTGATCGTGATTCTGGAAATATCCCAAAAAGCGGTGGCCCGAAAGGCCGGCGGCTGGACGGCCGTGCGGGCGCGCGCGATGCTGGGAGTAGCAGCCGTCGTAGACGAATCCGTGTTGCAAAGCTTTGGCGATATGCGCTATGGGGCCGAAGTCTTGGTAGTAGCCTGAGCGCTCGCCGGTGAACGCAGCGTGGAGCGCGTGGTGAAAATCGTCGCTCCACTGGGCGTTGATTCCGAATCCGCCCGCCTCGCGCGGGCGCACGATTCGCGGATCGTTGAGGTCGCTCTCGGCGATCAGTACCAGGTGGCGACCCAGCTGGGCGCCCAAAAGTTCTACCTCGATCGCTAGCTGTTCAAGAAAATGCGTCGCCGAAGCGTCAAATATGGCGTGCACCGCGTCGAGCCTTAAGCCATCGAAATGGTAGTCGCGAAACCACATGAGGGCGTTATCGATAAAGAAGCGACGGACCGGTTCGCTGTTCGGCCCGTCGAAGTTTATCGCTTCGCCCCAGGCTATCGAGTGGCCGCGGCTGAAGTACGGCCCGAAGCGGCCGAGGTAGTTGCCGTCTGGGCCGAGATGGTTGTACACCACGTCAAGCAAAACCGCCAAGCCTCGCGCGTGGCAGGCGTCGACCAGCCGCTTGAGTCCCTCCGGTCCGCCGTAAGCATGATGAGGCGCGTACAGGTCGACACCGTCATAGCCCCATCCACGCTGGCCCGGAAACTCGGCCACGGGCATAAGCTCAACGTGTGTCACCCCCAGCTCGACCAGGTGGTCGAGGCGCGAGATGGCGGCGTCGAATGTGCCTTCCAAAGTGAACGTCCCTACGTGTAGTTCGTAGATTACGGCCGCGCTGAGCGGCGGCGCCTGCCATCGCTGATCGCTCCACCGAAACGACTGGTGGTTGACCAGACGCGAGCGTCCGTGCACCCCGTAAGGCTGGTGCGGCGAGCGAGGATCGGGAAACGGTCCCTGGCCGTCCAGAAAGAACGCGTAGTCGCTCTTGGCGTTGACAATCGGAGCGTCAACCCGCCACCATCCGCGATGACCGGCCGACATTGGGATGCGCGTTCCCGAAATCTCGAGCTCCACTTGTCGCGCAAGAGGAGCCCAAACCTCGAACTTCGCCACGGGGCCTAGTTTTCCTTGCGCGCGAGCAGGCATACCGGAAAGCGGCTGAAGAGACGGCTCACAGGGATTTTAGCGCCGTTAATCGACTCTCCAGTCAGTTCATTTCGCCAGCGAGGACCGGGCAATTCCAGCGTAGTATCATCCCACCGGCCACCCAGTTTAAGGCTAAACCGCGGCGCAGCTGCGACCACGGCGCCGGCGCGCAAAAAGGCTATCAAATGTTCCGCTCGTGCGCCCTCGGCGTAAAGCGGCTGATAAGCACTGCGCGAGCCAAACAATTCCGGCCGCCTACCACGCAGCGCCAGCGTGCGCTGGATAAGCCACAGTTTGGGCACTCCCTCCTCGCTGCGCCGCATCGCTTCCTCTGGGGTCATACCTTTAAGTTCGCTCAACAGCCGCTGGCGATTCGCGAAGTCCACCGGGCGCCGGTTGTCCGGATCGACCAGCGAAAGGTCCCACAGCTCTGCGCCCTGGTAAATGTCGGGTATCCCGGGTGCGGTGAGCTTGAGCAAGGTTTGGGTGAGCGAATTGAACCTGCCGGGATCGAGTATCCCGCGCACGAAGGCTTGGAGATCGCCGAGAAAGTCGCGATCGTCGAGGATAGCGCGGATAAAACGCTGAAGGTCAGTCTCATAGCGCTGGTTTGGCCGGTTCCACGAGGTATGAATGCTCGCCTCGCGCGTCGCTTTTTCCATATAAGCTAGCACGCGATCTGTTGTGATCGGCCATGCGCCGACCAGGGTCTGGTACAGCAGGTACTCGGCGTTGCGGTCCGGATGTGACTGCCAATAGCGCTGATTTACGGAAGCCCAGCGCGCGACGGTTTCGGTCCAGTGGCTCGGTACTTCGGATAACACGTACAGGCGCGCGCGAACGTCTTCGCTGCGCTTAGTATCGTGCGTTGAGGTAGCAAGCAGGGCAAGAGGATGACGCGCTTGCCTTTCGATCATTCGGCGATGGAAGTCTTCGAGGCTGACGCCAAACTGACGCGGCTCGGACCCAACCTCGTTTAGCGCGACGAAGCGGTTATAACAATAAAGCGCGGTATCCTCGACGCCTTTGGCCATCACTGCCGGCGTGAGCTGCTGGAAACGCATCGCTAGCTCCGTCTCGAGGCTGCCGCCGATCTCGAGCGTTAGGATGCGCTTTAAGAGGTCGAAAATTTCACCGTCAAGGTCCTCTCGCGCGTCTTTTGCTTCGGCGATCGCACGCTCGATGTATGCGATATCGTTCGGGCTGGGGCGCTCAGCCGCGGCTCGCACGTAAGTGCGATAAACCGGGAAGCGCTCAGCTACGGCGCGCAGCGCTTCGTGCAACTCGTGGCGCGTGTAGTCGCGATGGCGCCGACGGTGTTCACAGATATCGAGGAACAACGCGGTCAAGCGATTGAGATCGCTTCCGAGCATGTCGCTGAGCGCCGAGCGTTTTTTGTCGATGACGAGGGCAGCATAATCAACGGTTTCGCCGGTGAAGTCGCAATAAAATCGCGTCAGTGCTTGTTCACCCTCAGGATCGACCAACAAGCCGCCGACAAGATTGAGAAAGTCGTAGCCGGTCGTACCCGCGACCGGCCATGATTGAGGCAGTCGCTCGTCGCGTTCGAGAATCTTTTCGATCACTACCCAGGCTTGCGGCGCGCGCTGCCTTAGACGGCTCAGGTATTCCTGGGGATCGCGCAGACCGTCGACGTGGTCAACCCTGACCCCGTCGATTATTTTTTCTTCCAACCAGCGCAGCGGCAGCGCGTGCAGATCGGCAAAGACGCTTTGGTTCTCGGTTCGCAGCGCGATAAGCGAGTTGACCGCGAAAAACCGCCTGTAGGTTAGATCACGTTGAGCTGCTCGATAGAAGGCAAGGCGATAATGCTGGGCTTCGAGCAGAGCATCCAGCGCCTCAGGGTCGCCGTTAATTCGGACGCTTTCGGCGTCAACCGCGGCTGCGACCTCAGGTCGCGTTTCCAGCAAGCGGCGCAGTAAGCTCAGCAAGATCCGTGCATCGCGCCTGCGCCGCGCGGCGTCTTGCTCGTTGGCACGGCTGGGGCGCGGCAGCGCTTTGAGCGCCTCAGCAATGAACGCTAGCTCCTCAAAGCCACATCGTTGCGCCGCCGCGGTTAAAAGACCGCTCAGCGTGTGCGCCGCTAGGGGAAAACACGCTCGGCCGTAGGCGACGCTGAACGACGCTCCGTCGCGCTTAACTTTAAGCTCGCCGTTTTCCAACACGCGTCCGTAATGGTCGCCGAGCACGGGCATTAAAACCCGATTCTTGAGTTTAGCTTCCGGCGGATTCCAGTCGATATCGAAATAATCCGCGTACCGGCTCGACCGGCCGTTTTCGAGCACGTCCCACCACCAAGGGTTCTCGGCGCCTGCGATCGCCATATGATTAGGGACGATGTCGAGGAGCTGCTTGAGGCCGAGTTCGTTGAGGACCGCGCACAGGCGCGAATGCCCTTGCGGGCCGCCCAATTCCTGGCTCACTTGGTGAGGATTGACGACGTCGTAGCCGTGTGTGCTTGCTGCCGCTGCCTGCAGAGCAGGCGAAAGATAGACATGACTTATTCCGAGTGCGGCGAGATACGGTGCAAGCTCCGCGACCTGGTCGAAGCCGAAGCCGGGTCGGAGCTGGATTCGATAGGTGGCACGCGGCTCAGTCAACACGGCAAAGCACGACCACTGAGCGCGCCGCGACTTCAAACTGCTGGCCCGCGTGATAGGTCTGGCCATTCTGCCAACTCGGTTCGGCGTTGGTATCCAACACCAAAGACCAGCTTTTGCCCCAGTCGCGCGCCGGTAGGGTAAAGGCGATCGGCTCGTGATGCGCATTGAATAACAGGTAAAAGCTTTGGTCCACGATTCGATTGCCCATCGCGTCGGGACTAGGGATCGCCTCGCCGTTGAGATAAACGCCGAGAGATTTAGCGAAGCCGTTATTCCAGTCTTCGTCGGACATTTCTTCTCCGTCGGGCTTGAACCAGCCGATGTCGCTTACACCTGCGCCGTAGAGCGGCCGGCCTTGAAACCAGCGACGACGGCGAAAGACCGGATGGCTGCGGCGGAAAGCAATGAGTTGGCGTGTGAAGTCCAAAAGGCCGTGGTCGGCTTTGTCCCAGTCTAGCCAAGAGATCTCGTTATCCTGACAGTAAGCGTTATTGTTCCCGCCCTGAGTTCGACCGAATTCGTCACCAGCCGGCAGCATTGGGATCCCCTGCGAGAGAAAAAGGGTGGAGAGGAAATTGCGCTTTTGACGCAAGCGCAGGGCGTTAATCGTCGGGTCGTCGGTCGGTCCTTCAACCCCACAGTTCCAGGAGCGATTGTCGTTGGTCCCGTCCTGATTGTTCTCGCCATTAGCCTCGTTGTGCTTGTCGTTGTACGAGACGAGGTCATGCAGAGTGAACCCGTCGTGCGCGGTGATAAAGTTGATGCTCGCGATCGGCGAGCGGCGGCCCGGCTTGTAGAGGTCAGAGCTGCCTGTCAGCCGGGTGGCAAACTCGGCTAGTCGCTGATCGATCCCGCGCCAATAATCGCGTACCGTGTCGCGGTATTTCCCATTCCATTCGGACCACTGCGGCGGAAAGTTGCCGACTTGGTATCCGCCTTCGCCCAAGTCCCATGGCTCGGCGATTAACTTGACCTGCGAGAGGACCGGGTCTTGGTGGATGATGTCAAAGAACGCGCCGAGGCGGTCGACTTCGTGAAGCTCGCGAGCAAGTGCAGAGGCGAGATCGAAACGGAAGCCGTCCACGTGCATTTCCAGGACCCAGTAACGCAGACTATCCATTATTAGTTGCAGCGTATTGGGATTGGTCATGTTCAAGGTGTTGCCGCAGCCGGTGTAGTCCATGTAGTAGCGCGGTTTGTCCGCAACCAGCCGGTAATACGCAGCGTTGTCGATGCCGCGGAAGCAGAGCGTAGGCCCGAGTTGGTTGCCTTCGCCAGTGTGGTTGTAAACCACGTCGAGTATCACTTCCAGCCCGGCCGCATGCAGCGTTTTTACCATGGCCTTGAACTCGCGCACCTGTTCGCCGAGGCCGCCGCTCGCGGCGTAACGAACGTCGGGCGCGAAATAGCCAATCGAGTTATATCCCCAGTAATTCGTAAGCCCGCGCTCCACGAGATGACGGTCGGCGACAAACTGATGGATCGGCATCAGTTCCACCGCAGTGACGCCAAGTGAGCGCAAATAGTCGATCACCGGCGCACAGGCAAGGCCAGCGTAGGTGCCGCGAAGCGTCTCGGGAACCCCCGGGTGGCGCTTGGTAAAGCCCTTGACATGGAGCTCATAAATTATCGTTTCATGCCAAGGGGTATTCGGCCTCCGATCTCCGTCCCATTCAAAGCTGGGGTCAATCACCACACTCTTCGGCATCGCCGCCGCGCTATCACGGTTGTCTCGGCTCAAGTCGGCTCTGCGGTGGCCAATCCGGTAGCCGAACAGCGTGTCGTCCCACGTAATTGTTCGATCGATCGCTTTGGCGTACGGGTCGAGCAACAATTTGTACTTGTTGAATCGCAGACCCTTAGCGGGTTCATAACGACCGTGTACTCGGTAGCCATAGCGTTGGCCAGGTCCGATGCCGGGCACGTAGATGTGCCAAACCCGGTCGGTTACCTCGGTTACGGGGATTCTCGCTAGCTGCTCATTGCCGTCTGGTCCGCCAAACAGGCAAAGGTCCACCGCGGTTGGGTTCTCGGCGGCGAGCGCGAAGTTGACGCCTTCGCCGTCCCACACGGCGCCGAGAGGGTAGGCGACCCCGGGGCGCGTCCTAGTAGCAAGGCCGGTTTTAACTTCCCGACTGGACAATTCAATACCTCAATACCCGACTAGGCAATTCAATAAAGGAGGTCTGTATGCGCGAGTCGGCAGTCAGCGGGCGAACCGGTCTGTACAGCAAGCCTCGCCAGTCGAAAACGCCGAAGGGTTGCTTTGCGTTGCAGCGTCTTCTTTAGGGAAATGGCCTCAGCGCCCGCGGCCACCATATAACAATATGGCGCACGGCAAGCCGGCGAGGCAAGCTCGTCTCGTTTTGCCATTGACACAGCGCTCCACAGTGCAACAATAAATTGATGTGGGGGAGAAAAAACGGAAATGCCGCTGAGGCACTTAGATAAATGCGTTTGCCGGCGCGTCAAACGAGGTTGAGGGCGCACTGACCTGATCAGCGTGCGCGTTAAGCTGTGCTTGGGCTTAAGGAACAGACGGTCGTCGGAGCGAAAAGCTACGAGGACGCCTACGCGCGGCATCGCTGGCAAATTCCGGCGGATTACAACGTCGCGGCTGACTGCCTAGATCGCCACCGAGCAAACCCCGACAAGATAGCGCTTTACTACGAGGACGACAGCGGACCCAAGGGGACCTATACCTTTGGCCAGATTATCGAGGCCAGCAACCGCGCTGCCAACGCTCTGCGCGGAATCGGGATTGGGCGTGGCGACGTGGTTGCTGTCAACCTTCCCCAGCGGCCAGAAACCGCGATTCTACACATGGCGCTGTTTCGAATCGGCGCTATCGCTTTGCCGATCTCGCGTTTGTTCGGGCCGGACGGAATCAAATACCGCATCGAGGACAGCGGCGCGCGCGCGATCGCGATTGAAGCGGCTCAGGTTGACAAACTGGAGGAAGTGCGCAAATTGGGCTCCGACGCGCCCCAGATTATTGTGGTGGGAGGGGATAAAGGAGGATTAAACTTCGATGAGCTTTTACGCAAGGGCGCGCGCGACTTCACGATGGGGCCGACGTCCGCTGAAGACTTGATCCTTTTGATGTATACGTCGGGCACGACCGGGAACTCCAAGGGTGTTCTGCACGCGGCGCGCTTCATATTGGGGCACAATGGCGCGGATTACTCGGCCAACTTTTTCCGTGACGGAGATGTCTTCTACAGCCCATCGGATTGGGCCTGGATCGGCGGCCTGTCGCTAAGTCTTCTGGCGCTATGGCCGTACGGCGTGCCGGCGGTCGTGTGGCGCAGCGACCAGCGTTTTGATCCGCAGCGGGCGCTCAGCCTGATGGAACGCTACGGCGTTACGATGAGCTTCCTCGCGCCGACCGCGCTTAAATCATTGCGCGAAGTCAAAAAGCCCCGCGAAAGCTATCGCCAACTTCGTCTGCGCTGCGTCTCGTGCGGCTCAGAACCGGTCAGTCCGGAGCTAGCGCGATGGATCGAGAACGAGCTTCAATGCGACTTTAACCAGCTTTACGGCCAGACCGAGGCGATGATTTTCGTCGGCAATTGTTCAGCGCTAGAGAAGGCTGACCTGGAGCCTCTGGGCAAGCCTTTTCCCGGCCATCGGGTCGCGATTCTTGACCCCGACGGCGCGCCGCTGCCAACGGGTCAGAGGGGAGAAATTGCGATCGGCCGCGATAGCCCAATCGTGATGAAGGAGTACTGGAAGAACACCGAGGCGATGAAGGACAAGTTTATCGGGCAGTGGTGCCGCACCGGGGATCTGGGCTACGCTGACGAGCGCGGCTACATTTACTTCGAAGGCCGCACCGACGATATCATCAAGACCTCGGGTCTGCGGGTGGGTCCGGCCGAGGTAGAGGCGAAAATCATGGAGCATCCGGCGGTGGCGTCGTGCGCGGTGATCGGTGTTCCTGATCCGGCGCGCGGTCAGATGATCAAAGCATTCGTCAAACTGCTGCCGGGGTTCAAGCCGGGCGCGCAAATCGTTGCCGAAATCCAGCAGCACGTGAAAACCAGGCTTGCCGCACACGCGTATCCGCGCGAAGTGGAATTTGTCGACTCCTTCCCGATGACGATCACGGGGAAGATTCGGCGGGCGGCACTGCGCGAACTCGAGC
>Ga0080006_1141875_pt1 | contig 10671 bp, 11 predicted proteins | sample RS3BMetagenome_FD_69209 | JGI IMG/M metagenome (GOLD analysis project Ga0080006, IMG submission 69209) | Ferric oxide microbial mat and aquatic microbial communities from Rainbow Spring, Yellowstone National Park, USA - RS3B (SPADES... ... | reverse complement strand
GTAAGTCCGGGAAGTCCTTTATAAATGACATAACCGAGCACTAAAAACAAGGGGAATACAGACAGCAAAAGCAAGACTACACAGACCAGATAAAAAATGAGGTTCGATAATCGACGGTTTTTGTTTACTCTGCTCAAATTCGCCATCATCTTGCCCCCTCTTTTGCCGATCTCCATACTAAGAGCCGCGCTATACCGTAAAATACGACTGTTAGCAGTAATAGCAGCAGACCTATTTCATTGAGGGCGGATATATACAGGTGATAAGTTGCTTCTGTAAATTCATTGGCAATTACGCTCGCCATCGTATAACCGGGCGCAAACAAGGAACCTGAAATGTCTGGTCTATTTCCAATGACCATCGTAACGGCAATTGTTTCACTCACAGCCCTGCCAAATCCTAACATCAGCGCACCTATAATGCCTGATCGAGCATACGGAAGAGCGATGACTCGAATTACCTCAAATCTCGTGGCACCAATAGCAAGCGCTCCCTCATGCAGTTCTTTTGGAACAGCCATCAACACGTCTCGTCCCATTGCCACGATCGTTGGTAAAATCATAATCGAAAGAATGATACCACCCGCCAGATACCCTACACCCAAAGGACTACCCTGGAACATAGGCAAAAATCCAACATAGTGATGCAAGAAAGGCTCCCCCGTTGATTGTAACCAGGGCACCATCACATAGAGCCCCCACAAGCCATAAACTACGCTTGGTATGGCCGCTAGCAGTTCTATCAGCATGCCTAGGGAAGACCGCACTTTACCCCGAGCAAAGTACGTTAGATAAATGGCGGCACCGAGACCGACTATTCCTGCCACGACAAGCGCAAAAAGTGATGTGACGACCGTTCCATACAAAAAAGGCAAACCACCAAAAATCTGATGTACCGGATCCCAAGTGCTCCCTACCAGAAATCGCAATCCGAATTTTGCTATCGCATCTGCGGATTGATTCCCCAGCATAATCAAAAATAGTAGGACGAGCAAAGGAATGAACAGAACAGAAACCCAGATCCATGTGATTGCAATTCGATCCCGAAACCAGTTCACCGCAAGTCTCCTTTGTATGACTCTCTCGGAATAATGACGGTGGCATGCGAGCACCATGTCACCCGTCTGCCTACATCAACGACAGACAGACACTCTTAGGGTCAGCAATCACCCAAGAGTGTCCATCTTTCGTAATGCTTACTTACTTTACTTTACTCAGCAGCTTATGTGCTTGTGCTCTGACGTTGGCAGGCAGCGGAACATAATCCACAGATGCCGCCTCCGCTTGACCCGGACCTTCCATCCAGTTAAACAAATTCACAATGGCATCTTTCGTCGCTAGATTGGGTTGCTTTTGGTGCAACAACACCCATGAGTACCCTGAAATAGGATAGCTATTGGCACCTGGTTCCCAAACGATAGAGAAATTTGCGGACGATACATTTGGCTTTTTCGAAGCCGCAACCGCAACTGTCGCAGGCGATGGAAGCAGGTATTCACCATCCCGATTTTTCACATATCCGTAAGACATTTTGGATTGCAACACATAGGCAAGCTCTACATAGCCAATCGATCCCACTGTGTTTCGCACGTTTTCCGCCACAGCCTCATTCCCTTTTCCGCCAATCCCGACAGGCCAATTCACAGATTTACCGCGCCCTACTTGTTTAGCCCATTGTGGGCTGATTGTACTGAGAAAATCAGTAAATATATACGTGGTGCCCGATCCATCCGAGCGATGTACTACGACAATTGGAAGATTCGGCAACTTGACACCTTTGTTTATATCCTTTAACTGCGGTGCGTCCCAATTCTTAATTTTCCCTAAATAAATATCAGCTATCACTTCTGGTGTAAACTTCAATCTCGTTTTTACGTCAGGTAAATTGTAGGAAATCGCTTCGCCGCCTAAAGCAATAGGGATTTGAATGACAGGGCCGCCACTAGCCTCTGCCTTTTTCACTTCGGTTGCATTCATTGGTACATCCGATGCGCCAAAGTTCACAGTGTTTGCAGTGAATTGTTGAATGCCACCGCCACTTCCAATGGAACTGTAATTCACCATGACATGTTTTTGTTCACCGTATACGTAGAACGCTTTATTAAAGAAAGGAAAGTCGAACGTCGATCCTGCGCCGGTCAAAGATGTAACGGCTGCATCTCTGTGCACTGCAGCACCCGAAGTGGCATCTGCACGCGTATGAGTACTACTTTGAAATGCAACACCGGATAAGATGACAACGCCAGCCAAAGCAGTTATGATTTTTTTATTCTTCAATTTTAGCAAGCCCCCTATACATTTTCCTTACAGGCTTAACTATAATCTTTGATTGTGTAGGAATTGCGTGCAAATTGTAAAGGTTCCACAAACCATCGCTTATGGCGAACTGCGTGGTGAAGCTCGCCATAAGCGACGGTTTTTCTCTATTTCCCCTTTGCCTCTTCTTCTTTAAAGTATTCATTGCCTTTGAGTTGTACTTCTTGTAAAAAGAAAGATCCCAAAAAGCAGAGTACTGAGAAGACGAGCCCGACCTTAAACAGTTCACTTACACCAGCGGTCAGGCTTAGTTTTACTGCATGTAGAAGAGCTTCATACATCTGGTGTCCTGCTGTGCCAAAGCGAGCAAATTGCTTTGCAATGCCTTGCTGAGCCTGCGCAGTGAGAAGTTCTTCCGGGTTGATGGAACTCAGACTACTCGATACTTTGTGCAAAGTGGTCGGCATGACCTCAGCTAATTTGTTGCGGAACCCTTGGTTGAGAATTGTGCCAAAAATAGGCGCTGCAATTACACCACCTAGCGAACTGACAGACTGCTGACTGGAATTCACAGTGCCCATCATTGCGTATGGAAATGCATTTTGTACGGCGACATTGAGAAGTGGCATAAGTGCGCCGATGCCAAGACCAAGTACGACCATATCGATAACCACTGTCTCATACTGCGTACTGACACCCATCTGCGTAAGAAGGACCGACTCGATCACAATGACGGCTGAACTGAAGATGGCTAACGCTTTGTATTTGCCAGACTTAGTCATGATCTGACCTGACACAATGCTACCTACGATAAAACTGACCATCATCGGCGACATGACCCAGCCGCTTTGTTGTGCATTCAGTCCAATTACTCCCTGCACGAAAAGCGGGAGGAACATCAAACTGCCAAACATGGCCATTGATACGAGTAAACCAAGGATGAGGGACATGGAAAAAATGCGATTTTTAAATAATGCTGGCGCCATAACCGGCTCCGCCACGCGTCGTTCCAAGATAACGAAGAGCACAAGCAGTAGGAGTCCCGACCCAAAGAGCGCAAACTCTTGTGGTGACAACCATGCATACTGATTTCCGGCCCAAGTAAAACCCAGCAGGATTGGAATGAGTCCTACAATCAGCAGTAGAGAACCACCCCAATCTACTTTAACGCGGTGACTCATCCGAACAGTGGGCAGAAAGAAGATAACACCAAGGATAGCAAGGACGGCAAACGGCAGGTTGATGTAAAAAACCCAGCGCCAAGACCAGCTGTCTGTAATCCACCCGCCTAGTGTGGGCCCAATGATGCTAGACACGCCAAATACAGCGCCGATCACGGCCCATCCAGCGCCCCCGTTCTTTGGGTGTAAAGATGTCCCCAATGGTAGCGCGTGGCATACTCATCATGGCTCCAGCCCCGATACCCTGAAAGCCGCGTGCGAGGATGAGCTCTAGCATCGTATGGGACATCCCAGAAATCGCTGAACCGATGGCAAAAACGATGAGACCAAACAGATAAAATGGTTTACGTCCATAGACGACGACGGACGTCAGACAATTTACCGTAAATCGGTACCGTGACAGCCGATGCCATCATGTAAGATGTTGATACCCAAGCGTATAGGGCAAATCCGTGTAAATCCCCTATAATCGTAGGAATGGCGGTCGATACGACAGTCTGGTCCATAGACGAGAAAAACATCGTCAACATGACAGTTGCCAGTGCCCACCATTTCTGAGCACCAGCTATTTGATTGGTACTTTGTGCAGACGAAACTGCCAGTCCACTACGTTTCACTTTGCAACACATCCATTCACGTGGTATCATCTGCTGCTAAGTAGTATACACATCGAATATCTTAATAGAAAGATACTTTCTGGTGAAGTATTTGAAAAGGGTGATTCTAGTATGGACAGATGGTCTTCCCTTAATGAATTGTCAGATTTATTTCGTTTACAAGCGAAAGCTTGGGCGCAGGAATGGGCGCGCACTACTATGGATGGGTTGACGATTACAGAGGCGGCTGTGCTAGATGTATTAGCCCGTGAAGGATCGCAGCAACCTACCAATTTGGCGAGTGCTCTGCTGATCACCACGGGCGGGGTCACAGGTATTGCCGATAAACTTTTGCAGAAGGGACTCATCTTACGAAGTCGCGATGAGAAGGATCGGCGTGTCGTGTATTTGTCTATCACAGATCGCGGCATGGAAGTTCACCAAAGCACAGTCAAGGGTCGGCAGGAGCGTCTTCAGACCGCCATGCAGGTTCTGGATGATAGTGAAGTGGAGAATCTACTTCATATTTATAGGAAGCTAACGAATGGTCTGACACATAAAACTGTGGTGGACCCGGTACAGACCAACAGAGAATGACCTGTCAATCAAACCACAGTTGTCAACAGGTTAAGACCTGTCGATGTCAAAGGTCAACAATTCACCTTGCGATTATGATGGAATTTGGAGTTTCTAGGGGAAGGATTTCTGGGAATCGAGCGTCCCAAGCGCTTGGGCACGACAGATCGGGTGACCTCATCAATGATACATTGAATCATCGTGGCACTCTTGTCGGGATCCTCTTGAACCACCGCCAGAATGAACCGATCTTTTAAAATACTGATCAGCTCATTTCTGTTCGCTTGGTAGTCATATTGGTTCTCTTTGTCCTTGCGCGCTTCATCGATTTCGGCTTGCGCATCGTAAGCCGTAGCCGCAACCGTATTGGTGAGGTAAAGCGTCGCATAAAAGTCCTGTTGAATCCCTTCCACCGTACGTGACGTGAAATTCTCCATTTGGAGTTTATTCTTGACGAGATCGTATTTCGTTTCCACGGGCCAGCGCAAAAAATAGAGTTGCTTGAACGCCTTTGTTCCCATGCGTTTGTCGGTGAGCTGCGTGATGAGCGTTTCCGTTTCGCCGCTATCGAGCTTGAATTTGATCACACGCACGCGGATGCGCTTGCCGTTTTGCTCTAGCCATACGAAACCATCTGGACGGGTTTGCGCATCAATCGCCACGTTGAATTTCTCCCGGACGCGCATGACAAACTGAACCCCGTTTTGGACATGGCAATCGATCAACTCGAACGAAGCGTAGCCACGATCATACACGAACAGTTTTTTCTCTTGCGGATCCATCGCTTTGCAATTTTCCACATGTTTCTTGGCTAAGGTGCGCTCGTCGGTCGATAAGGGGACCAAAAGCGCATCCATCACAATATCGTTGAGGACATCATAAGCGATGGAACCCTGTGCGGTTGGCGAAGAGGCGTGCCGTCCCGTCCCGCCAAAGTGCTTGAGCAATTTCTTGTCGGCAGGCAAAGCGATTTTACTTCCGTCCACGGCGTGGAGACGATAGCCATGCCAGGTGTTGCGGCAATTCGCACGCATCACGTCAACCGTAAGGGTGAATAATTGGATGAAGGCCTCGACATTGATCTTTGCTCTTGCTTCGGAGAAGGACTGTTGTTGCATGAAGACGGGCTTGCCAAGCGCAGCGAAAAAACGCCTCAATGCGCTTTGCGTACTACATTTGAAAGAGCGTAGCATGAAAAGAATCACTTCCTCAAAAGGCATCTTCCGATCACGGGTGAAATAGGTGGGCTTCTTACGAGACGCTTCTTTGAAGCATAAACTATAAATGAGTTCTGAAGTACGTTGGATGATAAGTTGGGTTACGTTCATTGAGAATCATCCCAATACATGAAAGGTATACCATGACAGTGGTATACCTCGCGATTATCAGGAGTGTTTCGTTTTGTCAAGCTATTTTTTTATTTTATATGTCAATATTTCGAACTCCTATGTCCTTTGCTTAACCTGTTGACATTGCTTACCAGAGTCTCAACAAATCTCGGAGATCATCGACAACCAGGTCCGGTTCCAGTTCACTCAGGACGCCGTCCGGTGCAGTCACTCCGGTGCGGACCCACGCCGTCATCGCACCAGCCCCGCGCCCACCGCGAATGTCCGTATCGAGGTTATCCCCGATCACGAGCGTCCGCGCAGCCGAAATCCCGAGTCGCGCGCTACCGGCCTCGACGAAACGCGGGCTAGGCTTGCCAGCGACTTCTGCCTGAGCTCCCCACGCGGTCTCGAGAGCAGCCAAGAGGGCACCCGTCCCTGGACCGTAGGAGTGTTCGCCCGGTAACACCCGGTCGTTGTTGGTCGCCATGAACCATGCGCCGGACAAGAGGCACTGCAAGGCCCGGTCCAGTTTCTCGTACGTAATCTGTCTGTCCATGCCAAACAGCACGGCGGAAACGGGACCTCCCGCCTCCGCCTCTGCGACGGTCAGCGTAGACACATCGCGCCAGCCCGCCTCGGCTACGGCCGCGCGCAGTCCGGTCTCGCCGATAACATGCACCGTCGCGCCGACTGCGAGCCGCTCTCCAGCCAACGCGACGAGCGCCTGACTGCTCGTGAAGGTCTCAGACGCTTGCGCCTTGAAACCGAGGTGTCGAAGATGTTCTGCGACTGCCTCCGGCGTCCGCGTCGAGTTGTTCGTCCAGTACAAAAACGGAATTCCCTTTGCCTTCAGTGCTTCCATGAACTCGATCGCGCCCGGCAGCGGGGCCGCACCATGAAATAAGGTGCCATCAAGGTCAACCAAAACGCCATCGGGCCGAACCGACGCGGTCATTGCACCGCCTCCGGCGCTTGATTGAAATCGACCACAGGTTCCTGAATGCCGAGCCGATCGTTGACGGCTCGCGCTGCGGCAAACAGCAGATCAGACAATCGATTGAGATAAGAGCGAATGAATGGATTACACTGTTGCTGACGCAATAGCGACACGCACAGACGTTCCGCGCGGCGCGTGACCGTCCGCGCATGGTGCAGGTGCGATGCAGCCAGTGCGCCGCCAGGCAGTATGAACTGTCGTAACTCGGGCGTCTCCGCAGACAAGCGATCGATCACCCGCTCAAGCTGCATCACGTGCTCCTCAGTCACAAAGGGCTGATCGCGCTTTTCTTCCGGCGTGGCCAAATCTCGTCCGAGATCGAACAGGTCTCTTTGCACGCGCAGGAACACCCGCACGAGATCCGCCATGACGGGTTGATCAGCAAGGCTGCTGACCGCCACCCCGAGAATTGAATTGGCTTCGTCTATGGTCCCGTAACATTCCACGCGGAGGTCGTCCTTGGCAATTCGCCGTCCATAGATCAAACTGGTCTCCCCGGCGTCGCCGGTTTTCGTGTATAGTTTCATGCATCCACCTCATCCGGAAAGGATTCTACCACAATGCCCGCAAAGCTTGGCGTACACCGCATTGTATCACACCCCGATCTGGACGCCGGAGGGACGCCCGCCCTCGAAAGCGAGGCCAACGTCTATCTACTCGTCTACGGGCGCAGCGCTCTTTTGATCGATTCAGGGTTTTCCAGTCGAACCAGCTACCAAGACACAATCCGTCTGATCGATTCTCTTGCAGTCCGAGTCGAAGGCATCGCCCTAACGCACGGACACCCGGATCACGTCAGTGGCGCTCCGACGCTTGCCCTTGCCCTGCAGTGCCCGATCTACTGCCACCCGGACGAACAGGCCCTGATCATCCGAACATGGCAGTCGCAAGCCCTGCCACCTGAGGAGATCGCGGCAGCCCGCCAGAGGATAGTCCCTGAACTGCGCGAGAGCCATCGTCCTTTTCCCATGCCGCTCACCGTCCTGCACACCCCAGGCCACACGCACGGGCATGTCGCCCTACTGCACGAGCCAGAAGGCCAACTGTTTTGTGGAGACACCATCCTGCCAAGCGGAACCGTCTGGATTGGCCCACCGGACGGTCACATGAAAAGTTACTTGACCAGCCTGCGCAAACTCCTCGACTTGCCCGTTCGAATCGCCTACTGCGGTCATGAGGCCCCGAGTGCAGAACCTCGTCTGCCGACACAACGCATCCTCGCACGAAGACTGGATCGGGAGAACGACATACTAAATGCCCTGTTCGGTACATGGGTCAACGTCCGGGAGCTCACGTTTCGAGTCTACAAGCTGTCTGCAGGGCATCCCGTCTATCAGGTAGCGGTGCGCACTGTCTTGGCACACCTCCAGCATCTTGAAGAAGAGGGGCGCGTGGAGAGCCTATTTGACCGAATCCAAATGACCCTTGTCTACAGAGCGAGCCGTCAGGGCCAAACCGGAGACGGACCCAGTGTTCCTAATCCGTCGCACCACCCGAAAGCTGTTGACGCAGCAGATCAATTCGACGCGGATCATTGACCTGGTCCGGCATGCGGCCCTGCGTCATCAGATCATCGAGCTTCGTGTGCGCCGCCAGTGCCCGCAGGGCATCGACAGTGGGTGGCGCCAGCCTCGCCTCGCTGTCAGGATCCTCGGCCCAAGCCAATGCCTCTGCAGGGGATACCCAGAAGGCCCTTGCCACCTCGGCCGGATTGCACTTGAGATCCTCCAACCAGTTGAACTGTGCGACGATAAAGTGGGCATCGAAGCGATAACGAAAGGCTTCCGGTGTGACCCGGCGTCCAAAGTACCGCAGTGGCGCCGTCGGATTGAACCGTTTCGTCGCACGTTGCCACCCTGTGGTATCGCCTGATCGGAGCGCGGCCAAGGACTCCTCTTTCCAGTACTGCCGAACATCCGGATTCAAGCCCACTTCCTCGAGCAACTCCCGCACGCCTGTGGCAAGGAGAACCAGCGCGCCGCAGTACCGGGGATCCACAGGTTGGTCGGAAGTGGCGGCCCCCTCAAGCAGATCCGCAGCCCCCCAACCCCATCCAGCCAGTTTCCGGTTCAAATTTGTCCCCTTCCAAGACCGTCCCACGCGCTCATCAATCTCCTCAACCCGGCCACCAGGAAACGCCAAAAACCCTGGCAAGACCCGTAACTCCCGCGAGCGCTCGATCATCAGCACTTGAAAATCTGCTGTTTGACCATCTTCCTGATCCACCCGTTTCGCCGGGATGATCGTACACGATAACCGAGGACTCGCCGCGATTTCATCTTGCGCAAACATCTCAACACCTCCACCCGCCAGCAAATGACCTCTCAAGACGCGTTGACCCGCTCTCCCGCCCCCGGTGCGACGACAGCCTTACTTCCACTCGGAGGCAGGGGAAACAAAGCCGACAGGGGTACAGTTCGCCCATACTCATTCTTATAGACAACATGCTCCCTCGTAAAATGCCGCGGGCTCGGTAACCCACTCGCCGCTGCCAAAGCATAGAGACCGGACCGCATGGTCAAAATGTAATTCATGACCCGCCACTTTTTCTCCTCAGGCACAAGCGCCCGTTGATAATGTGGATCGGTTGTCGTGACCCCTGTCGGACACTTGCCTGTGTGACACTGCTGCGCCATGATGCACCCGTTGGCCATCATAAAGCCACGCGTCGAGTTGATGGCATCGGCCCCAAGCGCCAACGCGATCGCGGCCCGATCCGGAAGAACCAACTTGCCCGATGCGAAAATGCGAAGTCGCTCCCGCACGCCATACGCCACGGCCGTGTCCACCACCGCGATGAGTGCTGGGTACAGGGGTAACCCCACGGCATCCGCCATGGACTTGCACGTCGCACCAGACCCCCCTTCACCGCCATCCACCGTAATGAAGTCCGGAACAATATCGAGACGCACCATCTGTGCAAACAGCTCCTCGAGCTTGCTTTGCTGCCCAACCACAATCTTGATCCCCACCGGTTTACCACCCGCTGCTTGCAGGGCCCCTACAAACCGGAGGGCCTCTTCGGCTGTGTGCAAAAACTCGAAGCGATTCGGCGAGTTCACCGTCTGCCCCATAGGCACCTTCCGAATGGCTGCCACTTTCGCATTGACCTTGGTGCCCTCCAAGTGACCGCCGCGAATCTTGGCGCCTTGCGCAAACTTCAGTTCAAAAGCGCGAATGTGTGACTCCGAAGCCTTGGCTTTGAACTCCTCTAACGAAAATCGGCCCTGATCATCCCGGTAGCCGAAGAGCCCGGGGCCTATCTGAGCCACGACATCCGCGCCTGTTGACAAGTGCTCAGGCGCCACGCCCCCTTCGCCCGTGTTGATCCACGAGCCCCCGGCTAGCGCCACGCCCATGCCGGTCGACAGGATATAGTGCTCGCCCACTGACCCGTACGACGACGCCGAGGCACCAAACTGCCCCAGAAGCCGCCAAGGGACAGACCGTTCCGGTCCGACCACGAGCGCTTCCTCGTCCGTCAACAAAAACCGTTGCGTCACGTCCGCCACGAGAGACTCCTCGCGTGTCAGAAGGCCCTCTCGGCGAATCTGGTATTTCCGGGACGAGATACTTTCCGAATTGTTTACCTTCAGTTCAGAAGTCAGGAGTGGAAACATGTCATTGGCAATGTAATAGCCGGGCTCCTCATAGTTGCGTTTCGATCCGAAACTGATGAGGTCAGAGCGATACTTCGCCGACATTATAATACCGATGAAATCACTTCGCGAAAAC
>Ga0080006_1156837_pt1 | contig 10675 bp, 10 predicted proteins | sample RS3BMetagenome_FD_69209 | JGI IMG/M metagenome (GOLD analysis project Ga0080006, IMG submission 69209) | Ferric oxide microbial mat and aquatic microbial communities from Rainbow Spring, Yellowstone National Park, USA - RS3B (SPADES... ... | reverse complement strand
CTCCCCGGCGATTTCTTGGGTCGTGTCATGGGCGTCAGGTGCCAACCGGGACGGGATCGGCCGCGGCCCCGCGCCGCGGGGCCGGATCTCAACCTCCCCTTCATCAACCCTAGGTCCCATCCCGGCCCGGCGAGGCCCCAGACCGCCGGATTATTTGGGCCCGTCGGTGGCGAAGATCTTCATCACCTGGAAGACCGCCGGTGCCAGCAGGACCACGAAGACGGCCGGGAAGATGAACAGGAGGGTCGGGATCAAGATCATGGTCGAGGCCTTCTGAGCCTTCTCCTCGGCCTTCTGCTTTCGCTTGATCCGCAAGGTATCCGAGTGCGATCGAAGGCTCTTGACCAGACTGGCGCCGAAGCGTTCGGACTGGCCGACCACCGAGGCCAGGCTGAGAGCTTCCTCAAGGTCGGTTCGCTGGGCGAAGTGCTGGAGCGCCTCGCCGGGGCTCTTGCCGAGCTGGATCTCGCGGTCGACGATTTTCAGCTCGGCTCCCAGGGCCGGGTGCGCCGAGCGGAGTTCGTCGGCCACCCGCTTCAATCCGGCCTGAAGGCTCAGACCTCCTTCCTGACAGATGATCAGGACGTCGAGAGCGTCGGGCAAGCCTCGTCGAAGGATGGTCTGTCGGGCTTTCTTGCGGCGGTCGAGCCAGAAGCTCGGCCCGACCATCCCGGCGAGGAACAGAACCATCGAGATTGGCAGGGCCTTGCTCACCGGCAGAATCTTGGTCGTCGTCAGACCGATCCCGACGATCGTGGCGAGACCCAGCAAGAATAACTTCACGCCGAGGAAGATGTGCATGGCCTGGCGATGATAGAGCCCCGCATGCACGAGCCGGGCCCGGAGCTTGGTCCGCTCGGCCTCGTCTTCCGGCACGATGATCTTGCCCATCTTCGGCAGGGCGGATCTCGCCAGCTGCGCCACGGTCTCGACCTTCTCCTCGCCCCGATCCTTGCCGGCGAGCGAGTCGATTCTCGCGTCGAGCTTCTCCCCTCGGGAAGTGAAGAAGATCCCGCCCAGCATCGCCAGCGCGGTGACCAGGATGAAGGCGACGACCATGACGATCGTTTCGGAGTTCACGGCGGGGTCCCTCGATGCTCACTCGGTTTCTGGAAGCAGGATTAGCCCTGTCGGTCACGGATCATCGGCGGGCCAGGACCGACCGATCTCGACATGGGTCAATCGAATGCGAACCGGTCCGGTGGCCGATCACACCTGATTGGGTAGGGGGGTGCGAGCCCCACCAGGATCAACCACGAAGAATCATCAGCGCAGGTGTCACGAATCCCTAGAAATCGAAGTTGACGATTTTTCTGATCCAGAGGACGCCGACGGCCTCGACCCCGAAGGTTGCGAATAAGACATTCAGATGTTCAAAATGAATCATCGCGTAGCCGGGGTTGAGCACCAGCAAGAGCACGAGCATGAACGGAGGCAGAGCGGCGAGGAGCCAGCCTTGCATCCGCCCCTCGGCGGTCAAGGTCCGGATGGTCCCCTGGATCAGGTATCGTTCGCGGACGACGTTGGCCAGCTTGGTGAGCAGCTCGGCCAGGTTGCCGCCGGTCTGTTGCTGGACGAGGACGGCCAGGACAAAGATCTTCAGCTCGATCACGCCGGTTCTTCGGGTCAGGTCGCGAAAGGTCGCCTCGGCCGAGAGGCCGAGATTTTGCTGTTCGTAGCAGAAGGCGAACTCGGTGGAGATGGGCTGGGGGAACTCATCGGCGACGGCCATCAGAGCCTGCCCCAGCGTCTGACCGGCCCGGACGACTCGCGCCATCAGCTCGAACGCGTCGGCCAGTTGCGATCGGAGCTTCTCGATTCGTTTGTCGCGACTTTTCTTGACCCGCCAGATCGGCAGGAGCCCGGCGACCAGGGTGGCCAGCCCGATGGCGATCGGGTTGCGATAAACCAGGAAGACCGCCAGGCCGGCGATCCCCGAGAAGACGAAGGACTGGACCCCGATCCTCGCCGGGGTCGTGTCGAGTCCCGACTGCTCGACCATCGCGATGAACTTTTGCCGGATCGTCGGGTGTTCGTCGTCGGAAAGCGAGGCGGCCACCTGGCCCAGGTTCTTGAAAAGCGGAGTCTTCTTGACCTTCTCGGTCTTCTTCTTGAGAAACTCGGCATCAACGCGGTCGGCGAGCCGGGACCGGTCGCGGAGGAAGAGGTCGGAGAGCAGTTGCGAGACGGCGATGACTCCTGTCATCACCGTCAAGGCGGCCAGGGCGGAAAGAGCCGCGGGGCTCATCGGGTGGCCTCCGCTCGACCATAGCTGGTCAGCATCCGCCGCTCGAAGAGTTCGTTGGGCAACTTTTCACCGGCCGATTCCAGGGCCTCCAGGCACTTGGGCCGGATCCCCGTGCAGTAGTGATATCCTTGCGCCACGCGATCCTCATCGACGCCGGTCTGCTTGAAGACGAAGATGTCCTGCATGCTGACCACGTCCTCTTCCATGCCGACGATTTCGGAGATCTTGATGATCTTGCGGACGCCGCCCGAGAGCCTCGCGGCCTGGACGATCAGTTGCACGGCCCCGGCGATCTGTCGGCGGATGATCCAGATCGGCAAGTCGAAGCCGGCCATGCCTACCATCATTTCCATTCGACCGATCGCGTCGCGAGTATCATTGGCGTGAATGGTGGTCATCGATCCGTCGTGGCCGGTATTCATCGCCTGAAGCATGTCGAGGGTCTCGCCGCCCCGGCACTCGCCGACGATGATCCGGTCAGGCCTCATTCGCAAGGCGTTCTTGACGAGGTCGCGGGTCATGATGGCGCCGTTGCCCTCGATGTTCGCCGGCCGGGTCTCCATCCGGACCACGTGCGGCTGCTGGAGCCTCAGCTCGGCGGCGTCTTCGATGGTCGCCACCCGCTCGTCAGTGGGGATGAACGACGAGAGGGCATTCATCAGAGTTGTCTTGCCCGAGCCAGTACCTCCCGAGACGACCATGTTTACCCGCGCCCGGGTCGCCGCGGAGAGAAAATCCACCATCTCCGGCGTGATCGCGCGTTTATCGATCAGATCCTTGAACTGAAGCGGCGTCTTCGACGATCGGCGGATCGAGAGCAATGTGCCGTCGAGGGCCAGCGGAGGGATGACCGCGTTGACTCGTGAACCGTCGGGCAGTCGGGCGTCGCAGAGCGGCGAGGTCTCATCGATCCGTCGGCCGACCCGGCTGACGATCCTGCGGACGATCTCGATCAGGTGCTTTTCATCGTTGAAAACGACGTCAGAACGCGACAGTCGCCCACGACGTTCCACATAGACACATTTGGGACCGTTGACCAGGATGTCGGAGATGGTCGGGTCGCGCATCAGGATTTCGAGCGGACCGATGCCGAAGGTTTCATCGAGGACCTCGCCGATCAGCTTCTCCCGCTCGGCCAGGCTAAGCAGGTCGTTGCTCTGGCGGCAGAGTTGCTCGGCCCCTCGGCGGACCTCCTCACGCAGTTCCTCCTCGTCCATCGAGCTGATGGCCGAGAGATCCATCTCGGAAATCAACTTACTGTGCAAGTTGGTCTTGATCCGAAGCAGTCGGTCTTCCTCCGCCTCGGCCGATCCGGGGAGAAAGCTGGTCGATCCGAAACTCATACGGCTCATCTCGTCTCACTCCTTCGTTTTCTTGTCAGGATCAACCACGAAGAAAGGCGAGGCTCGGGTGGTCGAGGATCGCGTAGGGACTGATCATCTGGTCGATCCGCTCGCCTCGCTGGCGAATGTGGCTCTCGGCGATCGGTCCGAGCCATCCCGAGGCACCGGCCAGGTAGGAAATCCGGGTGGGGTCGATCCCCATCAGGCGGGTAGCCGTGGCGTCGACTCCCGGCAGGTTGGTCCCCATCACCAGCACGCCGGACGATCGGGGCGTGCCCATGATCGGCCCATCCCCCTCCATCCCGATGATCCCATCGACGATGGCGAGGTCGGGCCTCACCACCGCGTTGATGTCAAGGATCGATTCCGGGATGCCCGCGTGATGGAGCACGTTCTTGGGCCAGCCGTAAGCCACGCCCGGCATCACGCCAAAGAGGTTTTTCATGGCCAAGGTCACGCCCGCCCAGTGATGGGTTTTCATCTTGGGCAGCGAGACGACCAGGTCGGCTCGCTTCAGCGAAGTCGGCAGGTGGAAGGTTTTGAGGTGAGTGAACCCTCGGCGGTTGGATCGGGTAAAAGTCTCGTCATGATTCAGGTCGACAAACTCCAGCCTCGCCTCGTCGAGAACCGGTCCGAGCCCGGATTGTTCGAGAACATAAGCCGAATCCCGGCAGTGCCCCTGTCCCTCGGCGACGAAGACGTCACCGGCTCCCCAACCTCGGAAGACCCCGGCGACCGCCCGGACGACGGCCGGGTGGGTGTTGATGTGCGGGGCCGCCTTCGACGGCTCGACCAGATTGGGCTTGAGCAGGACCGACTTCCCCCGAGCCCAGCCGGGCCCAAGGCCCAGCTCGACGAGCCCTCGGCGAATGATCGCTTCGAGGTCCTCGTTATAAGACGCGGCCCTTGCCACGAAGACGTCGGTCCGCCAGCCGGACTCATCGGCGCGGCGGATGGCCAGAGTCGAGGCGGTCCCTCCGGCAAGCAGGCCCGCGCCGGCCATGAAGGCGCGGCGCGAGGGACCTGCCGGCGAGTTCTGCGTGGTGAGGGATTCGTCAACCATGATGGATCACCTTTCCCGATCCCGGATCTCCGAAGAGGGACCCCGGGCCACACCAGGCCAACAGCAGCATGGCCAGTTCCATCGGTCCTGGCTCTTTTCTGGAAAGATTTGCAAAGGACGAGGCTAGCCAGGCTTCGGCCTCGATCGGCCAGGCGTCCCAGGCTTTCAAACCGAGCAACCCCCAGCCGATCGAGACCGGCGCGAGTGTCTCGGCCAGCGCGATCTTGAGATAATCGATTCCTTGATCGATGATCTTTAAACGGCTTGCCGATCTCGACAATGCCAGCAATGCCAGGCCGGTCGGTCCCGGAAGCGGTCGAAGCGGTTTCTGGAAGACGATCGGATTGCCCAGGTTCCAGCCGCCAGTCGGGATCGCCCGATCGAGGAGCAGGCGGACCCCTTCACGAACCCTCGGATGGTCCGAGATTCCTTGGCGACTCAAAGCCAGCAGGGCCATCGCCGTGGGCTCGACCCAGGAATGGGTCCCGGCGACCCAGGGCCAGCCGACGATCGAGGTGTCGTGACCCATCGGGTCATCCTTCGTCCTGCTCAGCGATGTCCCCTTGTCACCGAGCAGCCAACCGACGGCCCGGGCTCGCTCGGCCTCGAATCCGTCGAGGTTGGACCAGACGAGCAAGGCCAGCGAGGTGGGCCAGCCTGGCACGGTCAGATCGCCCGATACGCCAATCGATCCGTCGGCTTGCTGGATCGTGGCGAGCCGACGGCCTGCCGCCATCGCGACGGCCCGGCCCTCCTCGCTTGACCCGGCGAGTATTGCCAGCGCGGCCAGGCTCGAAGGTTCGGCGGCGGGCCTGGAACGGGCTCGATAGCCCCAGGCGCCGGGACCCTGTCGGAGGCCGAGCAATCGGCTTCGGGCGTCGTCGAGCCAGTCGCGGATCATCGCCGAGTCCGGTCTCGGTGGGGGTAGTGCCGAGGATTCATCCATATCTGATCCATTCTAGGTCAAGCTTTGCGTCGGCCATCGATCATCATGGAAAGTTGGATCAGGCTCTTGGAGACCCGCGACGAGGGGGCCTCGATGATGACGGGAACGCCGTGGTTATTCGCCCTGTTGACGGGTTTGGGATCGTCGGGGATGTAATGGGCGATCTTGCGACCCATCGCTTCCTCGGCCTTGCCCGCGGGGACTTCAAGGGGCTGGCCATAGCGGTTGACGATCAGCCGGACGCGGTCGGCCGGCACCGGAAGGCTGTCGAGGTGCTCCAGGGCTCGCCGGACGTTCCGGAGTGAGGCGAAATCGAGCCGGAACGGGATCAGAACAAGATCGGCCTGGCGAAGGACGACCCGCTGTTCCTCGCGGTAGGAGTGATCCAGATCAACGATGATGAAGGGATAGCTGGCACGGGCCAGAGCCAGGGCCTGGGCGATGCCTTCGGGGCGGATCGAGGCGATGTCTTCGAGGTGGTGGGGAGCAGCCAGCAAGCTGACGCCCGACTCATGCTGGGCCAGAGAGCGGTCGAACATGACCCGGTCGAGCTTCGAGGCGTTCCGGCAAAGATCGGCCAGGGTGAACGTCGGCTTCAGGTCGAGCAAGGCCGAGAGGTCGCCGGCCTCGAGTTTGAGGTCGATCAGGGCGGTCGATTTGTGATGCTTCGCCAGAGCCGCGGCGAGGTTGGCGGCGATGGTGCTCGACCCGCTCCCGCCGTTGGGAGCGAGCAGGGCCACGAGTCGGCCCGATTGCGAAGGTCCCCGGGCCGCCTCGGCCAGGCGTTCGATGGCGGCTTCGAGTTCGGATTCGAGTTCCGCCGAATCGACATAATCGCCGGCGCCGCCTCGCAAGGCCCGAAGGATCAGCTTTGGGTCCGCGGCCAGACCAACCGCGAGAACTTTGCCCGGCGCCAGTCGGGAGACGAGCGGCAGAGTGGCGAACCCACGCTCGACGTCGGGAGCGAGCGCCAGGACGACCAGGTCGATCGCCGATTCGCGGCCGAGCCGCCCGGTAGCCTCGTCCAGAGTCAGGACATTTGAGGAAGAAAAGTCGTGACTGCCAAACTTGAGGATCTCGACGATTCTCGAAGCGATGGAACCTGGATCGGCGACGACGAAAGTCGGCATCGGAGCCTCTTGGACAAAATCCCTTTATCACTTTGTCAGGGCAAAGGATCCGGACCTCGGATTCAAGGCGCTTTTGAGGAAGCACCAACCGCTCTCATCAGGCTCGAAGTCGCTTTGCGAGGCGTGTCAGCCTCGACCAGGTTCTGGTTTGTTTTCCTCGAAGGCACCGGGGCCGACTTCGTCCGAGGTTTGCCTTCGGTGGTTTCGGAGGACCGTCGGACCGCGTAGCTCATCGAGTCCGCACCCGACGCGGTCCCCCGGAGGGTCCGAACTTCGAGCGTCACCATCGAGAAAGGCGAGTCTCTGTTTTTGCGGCTACCGAGCAGGTCGGCGTTGGTCACGGGGTCGGGTCTGGAGTCGTCGCTCGTGCTGTACCCTTGACCCTCGGGGCGAAGCGAGAGGTGCAGCTTTCCCGCATTCTCGGCCAGATCGAGCAATTCGGCGTCTTTGGGGCTGACGAGCAACGTAATAGCTCGAATCTCTTCGGTGGTGCCCGTCGAAGCCGCGGATGGGTCGATTGCCGGGTGAATTTGGAGCACTTCTTGATCCTGGAGAAGGGTCTGGGTATGTCCTTGGAAGACTCCTTCAAATCCCGATCCCGACTCGTTGCCACTGGTGACCTTGTTATCGTCCTTCAGGTTGACTGTCAAAAGAACGTCGACCCGGTGGCCGGCCCGGATCGTCTTGACCATGGACCGCGAGTGCGTCGGTGTGGTGATCGTGAACGCCCGCATTCCCGGGGGAATGGACTGGGCCAGGTCACGGGGTGCTTCGACCTTGGGCGGTTCGGGGGCGGCCACGACCGGGGGCGAGGCGGTCACGGGATCGTGGACCTGGATGTCCGCCAGGGTCGCGGAGTGATTTTTCTCGTCCTTGTTGTCCTTCTGGTTGCGGAGCGAAAGGTGGAGCGTTCCCTTGGTCTGGGCGAGCTGGAGCCGACTGGCATCTTCGGGAGTCACCTGGACCGTGACGGACCGGGCCTGCTCGGGATCAATCTTGTTCGCCGTCGGGGCATTGACGGTCGTGTGGACGGCCAGGATCTCGACGTTCTGCAGCAGCGTCGAGGTCGTGGCGCCGCCCGATGCGTCGCCCGAACCGCCCGAAGACGTTGTTGTCAGCAGGATATCGACGTGGTTGCCGGGTAAAAGGAATCCCGCCATGGAGGTCGAGACACTGGGTGTGGGGATCGTGATGGCCCGCATCCCTGTCTTGATCAAGGCGGCCATCCCCCGGCCGGCACCTCGCTCGGCCAGTTTCTTGCCGCGGAGCAGGTCTCCCTTATCGAGCGAGGTCATCGCGGCCCGGTCGATGGCGTCGGAGATCTTGAGGATCGCGTCGTCGGGAACTTCAGTCTTGGGGATCTCACGCGATTCGAGCATCGCTTCCTGAATGGTCTCGCCCGGCTGGACATCGGCGGCGGCGAAAACGACCGCGACTTTCTCGATCACCGGCCCGCTCGGGGGCTTCCGCATCGCCTGAACCAGGACCACGGCCGAGAGGCCGCAGACCACCGCCAGGACACCGACCACCAACGTTCGAGCGTTCATCGGCTCACCTCCCGATTCGCGGTCGATCGGACCACCTCGCGGTCATCAGGAGGCCAGACCTGGCCCAGGTCGCGACCCCACCAGACCATCGTGGCGAAAAACCCCAGGCAGGTCATCGCCGCGAACGGGACGAGCCTGCGGCGACGATCCGATCGTTGGACCTCGGCCTCGATCGTCGAATCCGGCCGCTTCCACGACATCGGATCGGCGAGCGCTTGCCTCGCATGGAACAGTTCGACGGTCAGTCCCACCAATCCCGACCGCGAGATCACCAGAGCCAGAGCATAGGCTCCGCCGAAGAATGCTGACGCCACGAAGACCTGATAAATCAGATAAGGACCAAGCCAGGAACCGACCGCCGTGAGCAGCTTGACGTCACCGGCACCGACACCACCCAGAGCGTAAAAGATCGCCAGCAGGCCAAAACCAACCCCCGCGCCGAGGAGGCTCGATATCAAACCGTCCTGGCCGCCCAGGAAGGTCGAGACGACAAGACCAGTCCCCAGCAAGGGGATCGTCAGTACGTTGTAAACCTTGAATTTCCAGAGATCCGTCGCCGAGGCGATCAGCGTGGCGACCGCGATGGCAACCAGTGGCCAGAGGTCGGTTCGAGACATCAACATCGGCGCGACTCCGAGATGTTCAGAAACGCTGAGATAATCGTTTCGGCGTGACGCGACGGTCGCGCGGCCATCTCTCCGCCCGGATCGATCGATCGGCGAATACCCTGGAAGACCAATACGACATGGAGGACCGGTTTGCTGACTCGGTCGACCAGAAAAAGCCCCAGGATGGGGCGAGCTGAGCGACTCTGGTCAGCTCAAGCCATTGACGGCACTCTGAAAGGGTCCCGACAGTGATTGACCCAGCGCGGTCACCGCCACGACGCAGGTGATCGCCACGAACGCGAGAATCAGGGCATATTCGAGCATGGTCGCCCCAGCTTCGCTCTGGCGAAACCTGCCGATTATTTGGGATCGCTTTGCCATCCTCCACGCTCTTTCTCGATAAAGCGAGGCCGGGTGGGAAATGCCGCCCGGCCCTCGTCAGCATCGACTCGATCAGCTGCCGCTGCCGCTGATGGTGTTCGAGACCGAGGTGAACTTGCCGCTGATCGACGTTCCGAGGGCGGTCACGACCGTCACCAAGGCGGCGCCGATCAAGGCCACCATCAGAGCATACTCAACCATCGTGGCGCCTTCTTCACCCGCGAAAAGCTGCTTGGCGAACTTGATCATCTGCGGTCTCCTTGAAAATGGGTAGCGACTGGATGCTCGGACCTTGCTTGACTTTCGATCGACGCGCCAGGGCCGTCGTCGATCAGGCGACAACTCCGAAACGCATGGATATTCTGCACGATCGGACTTGGCCCCAGGATTCTCACCCTGCCCGGCTCTTTGCTTCGATTCACCGCGACATCGTTTGGCCGACTCTTCTCTGCGAACGTCTGCCCACTGAGATAAACCTGTGTCGCGTTCGTCGGATTGTCAATTACCGAAAAGAAAATCGACGGGGCCGTTCGCCTCGTCAGGCGACGGCCCTGGGTCTCGATCCGATCAATAATCAACCGATCCGATCGGCAATCTCCGCAAGCGACGCGGTGCCGGTGGTGCCGAGCTGATGAATCACGATCGAAGCGGCGATCATCGCCAGTTTCATGGCTTCGATAGGTTCCGCCCCGGCGGCGAGAGCGGAGGCGAGACTGGCGGAAACCGTGTCGCCGGCCCCGACGATGTCGATCGACCCTCGAATCGGATGGGCCGGGACGTGCTCGGTGGGCTGGCCGGGCACAGCCCCGACAATCCCTCGCTCGGCCAGGGTGACGAACACCGGATGACCATTCTTCCCGGTAAGCTCGGCCACTCGGGCCTGGATCTCCGCCAGGTCCATGGCCGCCGACGGGGCCTCGGTCATCGCCGCGAGTTCGGTGGCGTTCATCTTGAAGGTCATCGGCGGGAAGTGGCGAAGCCCCTGACGACTATCCGCCAGGATGATCAACTTGTCATGATCGACGCCCGCCTGCGCTGCGGCCTCGCGGACGGTCGCGGTGACGACCCCGGTCTCGGGGCGGTCGACCTGGTCCATCAACAGGATCGCGTCGACCTGGGGGGCCAGGCTCCTCAGGCTGGCGGCCAGCCTGAGGCTCAGCGGTTCGGGAGTGATCGACCAGTTCTTCGAGTCGAGCCGGTTCAGCTCGCGAGGCGGCTTGCCGGGCTCGACGACCAGGGGCTTGCAATAAACGGGTGTCCGACGGGTCGGGTCGGTCTGGAAGTGGTCGAGGTGGACCCCAGGAAGTTGGCCGAGGGCTCGCCGAAGTTCATACCCCTCGCCATCATCGCCGGAAAAGCCCACGGCATGGATCTCGCCCACGCCGAGCGCCACCAGGTTATTGAGGATC
>Ga0080006_1141590_pt1 | contig 10676 bp, 13 predicted proteins | sample RS3BMetagenome_FD_69209 | JGI IMG/M metagenome (GOLD analysis project Ga0080006, IMG submission 69209) | Ferric oxide microbial mat and aquatic microbial communities from Rainbow Spring, Yellowstone National Park, USA - RS3B (SPADES... ... | reverse complement strand
ATGCGACAGAGTATGAAGGACTTTCCCTACGGAACGTAGGGGAGACGCTCGTAGATGATGATGCCTCTACAAGTAGCATGCTGGAATACCTAAAACATATTCCGCATGTGAAAGCAAGCATTTCAAATGAAGCGAGAAGCCCTGAACAAATGGATGTGGCTCATATAGAAGCCCCATCCGTAAGGGTGGGGTAGTTCACTAATTTCATTGCATTATTATACTGACAAATCAGGAGAATGGTGCAGAAAGTCTGCTGTTAGAGAGTGGTTTATTGCTGTTTGAAGATGTTGCAAAGCACTATGAAAAGCTGGAGGGCATCTCCTCAAGGCTAGCGATGATAGACGAGCTTACAGAGATGTTCAATAAAGTAGACAGCAGCGAGATACGCAGCCTTATATACATAACTCAAGGGCTCCTCGGTCCACCTTTCATGAGCCTGGAGACCGGCATAGCTGAAAAATTCGCAGAGGAAGCCATAGCAAGGACGACAGGCTACTCCAAGGAAGATGTTATTGCTAGTTTTAGGAAGACAGGCGACCTAGGCTCCACAGCAGAGGAATTCATATCAAAGAGCAAATTGAAGCCTATGGGCAGGAAGCACCTTAGCATAAACGACATATTTGAAATGATGAAAAAGATTGCAGAGACATCAGGCCAGGGAAGCCAGGATACAAAGATAAAGATGCTTTCAGAGCTCCTTGTCTATTCAACGCCATTAGAAGCGAGGTATATATTGAGGTTTGCACTTGGGACTCTGAGGCTAGGCGTGGGAGACGCTACAATACTAGAGGCATTGTCAAAGTCAAAGACAGGCGAGCGCTCTTTCAAGGAGAAGCTTGAGGCTGCTTACAACATGTGCGGTGACCTGGGCAAGGTCGGAGAGACGCTATTCAAGGAAGGTACAAATGGCATAGAGCACTTCAAGGTTTCGCTATTCAGCCCTATAAGGCCTGCGCTTGCAGAGAGGCTGCCAACAGCTGAAGAGATACTGGAAAAGATGGGGGGGAAGTGCGCTGTCGAGAGCAAATATGACGGCCTGAGGGCGCAGATACATATAGACAAAAGGCACAACAGGGTTGAGATATTCTCAAGAAGGCTGGAGCGCCTCACACCGATGCTGCCAGAAATAGTCAGCGCAGCACTTGCAGAAGTGAGTGCAAAGGAGGCAATACTTGATGGAGAGGCAATAGCATATAACGAGGTCACAGGCGAGTTCAGGCCTTTCCAGGAGACAATACAGAGGAAGAGGAAGCACGGCGTGGAAGAGATGAGCGAGGAGATGCCGCTACATGTGTTTGCATTCGACCTGCTCTATCTTAATGGGGAAAGCTATCTCTCAAAACCCTACCATGAAAGGAGGAAGGCGCTTGAGTCAATAGTTGCAAACACAGGCACCATAAGGATTGCTGACAGGACTATAGCCTCGACTCCAAAAGAGCTTGAGACTTATTTCGAGGATGTTGTAGGAAGGGGGCTTGAAGGCATAGTGGCAAAGGACCTCAATGCAGAGTATATAGCAGGTGCGAGGAAGTTCAGTTGGATAAAGATGAAAAGGAGCTATAGAGGTGAATTGACAGACACTGTAGACCTTGTCATAATAGGCTACTACCTTGGCAGGGGTACACGCGCAGAGTTCCAGTTTGGAGGGCTTCTGTGTGCAACCTATAATGACAAGAAGGATATTTTCGAGACAATAACAAAGATAGGGACTGGCTTCTCAGAGGCGCAGATGCAGGAGTTCAAGGCCCTTTTGGACAAGATAAAGCTCAAGTCAAAGCCTGCAAGGGTCTCATCACTTATAGAGCCTGACTTCTGGGTGGAGCCAAAGTATGTTATTACAGTGAAGGCTGATGAGATCACAAAGTCCCCTATGCATACATGTGGCAGGGAGAAGCAGCCTGATGGCACCGAATTCGGTTATGCCCTCCGCTTCCCGAGGATAATCGGTGAAATAAGGAAGGACAAGAGCCCAGAAGATTCCACTACAACAAAGGAAATAATAGAGATGTTCAAGCAGCAGAAGAAGACCAGAATAGAGGAAAGCTAGCGCTTGTGCTGGTTTATGTGGAAAAGGAAGCGCCCTGGCTCTGTGAAGCTCGCTCCGCATACCCAGCATACATACCTTTTTTCATACTCCTTGTGCATACTCCTTTTGCCGGAATCTATGCCTAGCATTTTACCACTTTTTCATCTTGTAAACATAATGGTTTGCAAGCACATCCGCATCTTCGCCGCTTATTCTGCTGATGACCTTGCCCACGCTGCCGTTAGAACCCCTTGCAAAGATTAGGAATCCGTACTTGCCGCTTGTCATGTGCACGGCCTCAACTCCTGAGCATGCCGCAAGCTCCTTTGCCACACTGTCAGAATCAAGACCGTTCTTTGGCTTCAGCAAAATTAGGTCTCTTTCGCTCCATACCTTTTTGACTTTATGTTTTGTATCCCCCACACCACCACCAAATTCTTCATAGTCATGGCTATTGTTGCACTTTATACAAATATAAGGAGATGTGGGGAGTGGTAAGAGTGGTAATATAGTATTGCCATAAGAAAGTGGAGCGCGCCATTGGAGAGTGGAGATCTATGTATGCGCGCATCTTTCTAAGAAGCATAAGACTATTACCTTCCATGCCCCACACTGAAAAGTATTATGCACTTATTTAAATTTATATATGGCTAGCATATTTTTTGTTGCATAATAATACCATAGAGGAAAATCAATTAAAATTTTGATTTTTGTTGCAATTATCGAGTAGCAAAACTTAGAAATTAACTTAAAAAATACAGTGTTTTATATTTATAAATTGGCAGAAGCAGAATATTTAAAAAGGCACTATTCGCATTTAATCCAGGTGTAATGATGAGAGTATACAAGTCAAAGGGAAAGGTAATATTTGTAGCATCAGGCCAAGGTGGTGGCTGCCCTACTATGGCAGTTACAGAAAGTGTTGCAAGGTTCAGAGATGACTACAAAGGCAGGATAAGGCTTCCAAAATCTATTGCAAAGGCAATATTTTAATTTTTATTTTTTAATTCTTTTAAGTCTATTATAAGCCCTTTCTCCTGCTCAGCCGCGGATTTCAGCAGACTATAGTCTGTCTTCTCTTTAGTTTTGATTTTGAACTCTTCCTCAAGTATCTTTTCTTGCTCAGAATATGCATTGTCAAACCTCCTAAAGCACAAGTCGCCTAATATTCTTTTTGCAATTATAGACGTAGTGACAACTGTGCCTTTTACAGCCTCAAGGCTCTTCTTGTAATCCTCCAATTCCCCTTCTTCAGTGCACGGGGCGAAGAATATAACTCCGTTAGGCGCATTTATATCGCCCACAAGCAGGTACCTGTTCAAAGGCCCTTTTTTATCACTTATTATATTATTCAAAAGCCTTGCCCTTGTCATGCTGAATTTGCCGAACCTTGTTATCTTCATGAATATTACTCCTATGTATTTTAAAGGAGCATCCATCGTTATAGTTATTCTCTTGATAAGTCCCTTCTGCAGTAGCCTGTAATATGAGTACTGCGATCTGCCCATATCAAACCCGTATTTTTTGTCTATATCTGAAAATTCAGCAGAGCCGTCTTTGTTGAGCTCCTTGAGCACTGCAAATTCCCTCTGCAGCATCGACTCCCCCTTTGCTGTAGTAATTCCTTTTTGCCTCTTTGATATTCTTTCCTTGAGCATATCTATGAATTCATCCCTCAACGGGACAAAATTGTAAGTCTCATAGAAAGGCACTGTATGCAATTCGCATTCATATTCCCCAAATCTGCTGTTGAGCTGCATCGTGAGCTTTATTGCATCTGAATTTGTCTCGCTCAGTGCGTAGAAAATGTACTGGTATTCCCATCCCTCAAGTGCGAATGCAAACTGTATTTGCGGAAAGCTCTCTGCTGCCTCCTTTACTTTGCTGTAGTCAGGTGCTTTGCCTGGAAACTTAGCCAATATCATAAACTTCAGGAAGCCGAGCTTTTCAACATCTATCTCTGCAATGTACCTTATGTTGTACTTCCTTTCAACAGCCTTAACCTTCCTGTATGCTGCAGTGCGGTCTATGCCAAGCATGCTGCCAATCAGGTTGAAGCTTGCCCTTCCATTCATGCTCAATATTGTAAGGATCTTCTTCTCTGCAGCTTCTTTGTAAAGCCTTCTTTCCTTTTTTGTAGGCATGGGTTTGGGCCCTGGCTTTTTCTGCATGATAATCATATCTATGTCAGAATTTTATACCTTTTGATTAATTTTTGCCATATACAATGCTATAATAAAATATATTTAAGTATATTTAAATTCCCTGCATTAAAATTTTTTACTGCTATTATAATTAAAAATGGAGTTGTTTTGTTGTCAAATTTACAGTGTTCCACTACATACGCTTTCTACAAAAGATTTTTAAACTTATATTTAATATCTAATACTAACAGGCGATCAGTATGGTAGACTTTGCGGACGAATTTTTGGGCAAGAGTGCTGATGAGCAAAATAGCAATATGCCACAGATAAAGATAGTGACAATAGGCGTTGGAGGGGCGGGCAACAACACGGTCAACCGACTTCTGAAGGTTGGCGTGAAGGGCACAGAGCTCGTGGCTGTGAATACAGACGCACAGCACTTCAAGATTATAGACGACAGGATAAAAAAGATACTTATTGGAAAAAGCATAACTAGAGGGTTGGGCGCAGGAGGTGATCCTTCTGTCGGAGCAAAGGCAGCAGAAGTGGACAGGCCTCTGCTTGAAGAGACTCTTTCAGGTGCACAGCTTGTCTTCCTGTGCGCAGGCATGGGTGGTGGTACAGGAACTGGCGCAGTGCCGGTGATTGCGCAGATTGCAAAGGAGCAGGGCGCGATTGTTGTATCAATGGTAACATATCCGTTCGACCTTGAGCGTGTCAGAAAAGTTAAGGCAGAGGAAGGCATACAGACACTCAGAAAGTTCAGCGACAGCGTGATAATACTGGACAACAACAGGCTGGTTAAGCTTGTACCAAACCTGCCTATGAACGAGGCTTTTGCTGTTGCTGATGACATACTCGCAAAGGCAATAGGAGGACTGGTTTGGACAATAACACAGCCAAGCCTGATAAACATAGACTTTGCCGATGTAAGGTCGATAATGGGCAGCGGTGATGTGGGATTCATATCTGTAGGCACAGGCAAGGGCAACGACAAGGTAACAGCTGCGGCAGATGCAGTGCTTAAGAACAAGCTGCTTGATGTCGACTTTGAGAATGCAAAGGGAGCGCTCATACACATATCAGGCGCAAGCGACCTGACACTCGGAGATGCAATAAAGGCAGGAGAGGTAATAACCGAACGCATGGACCCTAAGGCAAACGTAAAGTGGGGCGCCAGGATAATACCGGGATATGAAGGCCAGGTAGAGATAGTGGCAATAGTCACCGGCGTGAAGGGTGCAAGCATCCTAGGCAAATTCGAGGAGAAAGCAAGATCACAGCAATTCGGCGACCTGGAATCAATATAATTACATTTATTGGTGAGAGAATGCCCATCGAGAATAGCATAGACTATGATTTATTCACGCCTAGGATAGCCGTGGTCGGCGTAGGAGGACAGGGAAGCAACCTGGTTACAAGGCTCTTTAATTCAGGTATTAAGAGCGCAACTACTATAGCAATGAATACTGATCAAGCGCACCTCAATATAACAAAGGCGCACAAGAAGCTTCTGATAGGAAAGGAGATAACAAACGGTCTTGGTGCTGGAGGCTTCCCAGAGGTTGCTGCAAAATGTGCTGATGCAAGCAGAGGAGAGATAGAGAAGGCGCTTGAAGGCTACGACTTGGTATTCATATGCGCAGGAATGGGTGGAGGCACAGGCACAGGTGCTGCACCGGTAGTAGCCAGAGTTGCAAAGGAGCAGGGAGCAACCATAATAGGCGCAGTCACATATCCTTTCGCCCTTGAAAGAAGCAGGAAGCTCAAGGCTGAGTGGGGCATAGAGCAGCTGATGAAGGAGGCTGACTCTATAATAACAATAGAAAACGACAAGCTGCTTTCATATGTGCCAAACCTGCCTATAGAAAAGGCTTTTGCGCTCGTTGACAATATAGTTGGCAATGCAGTCAAAGGAATAGCAGACACCATAACTCTGCCGAGCCTTATCAACCTGGACTTTGCAGACCTCAGGGCAGTTGTGAAGAGCACTGGAACTTCTGTCATAAGCATTGGCAATGGCTCCGGATCAGACAGGGTAGAACAGGCTATAAGGACTACAAGGGAGCACCCGCTGCTAACAGTTGACTACTCTGGCGCAAAGGGAGCTCTAATACACGTTGTGGGTGGTTCAAACCTCACAATAAACGACGCCACTAGGATTGGCGACGGAGTGACAGAGGATGTTGCACCTGATGCGAACGTGATATTCGGCGCTAGGATGGTGCCTGAGCTCTCAGACCAGATAAGGGTAATGTCAATAATAACAGGAGTGAAGGCAAAATTTGGCTCAAAGAACGATGAGACAGCCTCTTCGCCGATAAAGATGGAGATGCTAGAAAAGATACTTTGACTTTCTTTTATTTGTTTTTGCTCTTTTGCAAAAAGTGTAAGTAATATATTCCTTTTCGATTTAACTCTGCTCGCCAGAAGTCCCCTTTCGTGAGATGGGGGATGAAAGCGAGCGAAATATTTATATAGTTTTATTGTATAAGACGTTTGTCCAAAAGGACTTTCCCTATGGAACGTAGGGGAGACGCTCGTAGATGACAATACCTCTACAAGTAACATGCTGGAATATCTAAAAAATATTCCTCATGTGAAAGCAAGTATTTCAAATGAAGCGAGAAGCCCTAAACAAGCGGATGTGGCTCAAGAAGCTCCATCTGTAAGGGTGGGGTAGTTCACCTATCTAATTGATTGAGTTGGTTAGATGTCAGAAGAGATATTATATGTGTCTATGAAGGAGATAAAGCCAGGGAGGTTCATACTGATAGACGGAATACCATGCAAGGTTGTTGATGTTGAAACCTCAGCGCCAGGCAAGCACGGTTCTGCAAAGATGCGAGTCACAGCAATAGGAATATTTGACGGGCAGAAGAAGACGCTGCTTAAGCCAAGCAGCGGGGAAGTTGAGGTGCCTGTGATAAACAAAAAGAAGGCCCAGGTTGTTTCAGTAACAGAGTCAATGGCACAGCTGATGGATTTAGAAACTTATGAAACCTACGAGGTGCCTATACCTGATGAGCTTAAGGGATCGCTCAAGTCTGGCTCAGAGGTAGAAGTTATAGAGAGCATGAACAGGTATGCAATATCGAGGATCCTTGGCTAAGAGGTGTTATAATGGAAATAAGCATAGACAAGCAAAATGAGAACAAGGTGTTACACAGGAAGGAGATACATTTCACTGCGAGCTACTCTGGCAAGACCCCATCGAGGGAAGAGCTCAAGGTGGAGCTGTGCAAGAAGCTGAACCTTGATCCAGATAAGACTATTATAGTGAAGGCAAGCCAGCTTTACGGTGTTCCTTCAAGTGATGTTTTGGCTTATGCCTATGAGAGCAAGGAGGCAATGAATACAGTTCCTGATTATATAACAAAGAGAGGAGCATCAAAGGATGCAAAAGGCCAGGCAGCAGCAAAGCCTGATGAGGGCAAAGAGGCTGCAAAGTCAAATGAGAATGAGACGCCAGAAGGCGGTGACAATAAATAACAGGTGTAGCAATGGCTGAAAAAGATGAAAAGAAACAAGAGAAGAAGGCTAAAGAAATAAAGGCATACAAGCCGGGCAAGTTCTGCCCCAAATGTGGCTCAAGGATGGCTGAGCATTCAGACAGGTACACTTGCGGAAAGTGCCACTATACTGAATGGAAGCATCAGAAGTCATAAGTAGGTGCGATGATTGAGGAGTGAAAGGCATAATGTTGCAGAGCGCAAAGCGGTGGCTGCCAAAGCCAAGCTCGCAAGGGAGAAAGCTGTTTTCTATTCTATATTCTACCTGCTGCTGATACTATTCTTCGTCCTGTTCTACATGGCAGGGCTTGGAATGATCAGCATACAGAGTGCTGACTTATTGCTCTCATCTGTGCTCTCGCTTATCTTTCCATTTGCTGCCATTGCATACCTTCTGCACAAAGGCGTGTTTGTAGGCGATGCACTTAAAGGCTTCGGCCTGGGCAGGTCTTCACTCTCTTTGAAGATGATAGGAATAGGAGTGGTATTATTCTTAGTGGTATTTGCCCTTGAACTGTTTATTACTGCATTCAGTGAAGCTACTGGCATAACAATAAATACAAATGTAAGCCTGCTGCTCCAGGGTGCCCCTGTATGGTTCTACCTGTTTGCGACATTCATAGGCCCTATAGACGAGGAAATTTTCTTCAGGGGCTTCCTTGTGCCAAGGATAGGCATAATATGGAGCGCGCTCTTCTTTGCAGTGCTTCATGCAGGTTACAACTCCTCATTCGGCATAGAGATAATAGCAGCATTCATATTCGGTTTGCTTGCAGGATATATTTTCAAGAAGACCAAGTCCTTGTATCCTTCAATAGCTGCGCACATCCTTGTTAATGCCCTTGCCGTTGCCGCAATGGCGGTGTTATGAAACTCAAGGTTGTAATTGTAGAGCCTAAATACCAGATCAATATAGGGTACATGGCAAGGGTTGCAAAGAACTTCGGCATAAAAAAGCTATATTTTGTCAAACCTAGGGCAAAGCTCCTCGGCAGGCAGTCTGTAAAATTCGCAAAGCATGCGCGCAATTTGCTTGAGAGTGCAAAAATTTACAAGAGCATAGATGACGCTGCTTCTGACTGCGGTATTGTTGTTGGTACAACAGGAATATGGCAGAAGGCAAAGGCAAACTTCAGGAACATATACCTGATAGAAGATGCTTTTGATAAGATAGCAATGGGCTCAAAGGAGTCAACAAAGGTGTGTCTTCTGATAGGGAGGGATGATACAGGGCTTACTCATAATGAACTGGAGAAGTGCGACATTATTGCATATATAGGCACAAACCCTTCGTATCCGGTGCTGAACATCTCACATGCACTTGCAATAATGCTGTTTGTGCTTACAGGAAGAAAATACTCATCAACCTACAGCAGCATCGCCCCGCAGCCTGCAAGCAGCAGTGAGATAGAGGTGCTGCTGAAGGCATTTGACAAAATAATAGAAGCAAAAAGAATAAGGGACAAGAGCGCAGTGAGGCGCATATTCAAGAAGATTATAAGCACGGCCCAGCCAACAAGCGTAGAAGTGCACGCACTTATAACCGCACTAAAATAATGACTATTTGCTGCCTGCCTGCTTCTTCCTCTTTATTATCTTAACCTTGGAAGGGGTTACTAGTATTCTGTTGTCGTCTATCTGAGCGATGTCTCCATTTACCTTAGTGACATAGTTCTTGAGCTGTGTAACGACGTTGTTCCTAGTTGTAGGTCTCTTGTTCAGCTCCTCTATATTCATAAGGATTATGTTCTTCTTCTCAAGCTCGCTCTCTATAACTCTTACATCGTCCTCGCTGACTATAGTAACAGGCTTAACATACATGTCTGCGGGTTCGTTCAGTATGTCAACGTTCTCCATCTCAGCCGAGTTCATGTAGTCCTCTATATCCATTTCCTTCGATACACCTAGCGCTTTGCCGAATTTGTCAAAAACTCCCATAAGTTACACCAGTCGCCGATTAGGCTAATATCTTAGCGTAGGCAATTTTTATAATCCTTTCCTATTTATTTTTTTATATGTATATATAAGGAAACTAGCAGCGGAAATGCAACAGCACCTATTTTTCATAGGAATTTTGTACAGCATTACAGGGAGCGTTGTCCAACTATATTTCCTAAAACTAACCAGTCTTTTGATTGCTTTTTAATTTTCCCCTTCATAACTTTACTTTATTCTTTAAGATGCAAAAATAGCAAGTACTAGTTCAAAGCTGCATAAACTCTGTCTTCAGCTGCTTGAGAGATACCAGGGATGTTGTCCTTGCAATGCCTTTCTTTGAGAGCACGTTCTTAACAAATTGATAGAATTCATCTACATCTTTTGTTCTTACTTTTATCAGCATCTCCCAGCCCCCGGTGATTATATCTACGCTTTCTATTTGTGGAAAGCTGAGAAGTTCTTTACCTATCCTTTCTGGGTTTGCATATTCTTCAGAGCTTAGGTTTACTAGCACATAGCTACAGAATCCCTCATCTATTTTATTATAATCAAATACTGCCTTGTATCCTATGATTTCACGCTTGCTTTCCATCTGTTTTATGTTGTAGTGTATAGTTGTAGATGGCTCTCTTAGTTTCTTTGCAAGTTCTACTATCCTCGGCGCACAGTACCCTGTCTTCAGCAATCCCACAATATCTTTTCTTATGTTTTTCATGATTTTAAATATTATTCAAATATTTATATTCTTTTCGGTACAGAATTCGAATTTTATTCAAGAAAATATATATTGTGGCCTGTGCACTACTTATCAAGAAAATTAAGATAAAAAGGAGGTGGTTATACGCAAAACTTTAAGGAAGATATCACATCGAATAGCGGCAAGCAGAGAAGTACTGTGAGAGAAGAAGCGCCTAGCATAACAGTATCACTATTTGATATTCAGAAAGTCGTAGAGCAGTTCACTCCGAAGCCGTCTACTGAGACTGAAAAACAAATAAAACAAATGATTGAAACAATCAAAGATGCTAAAAATTTGAATGAAGACCAACTAAAAAA
>Ga0080006_1156828_pt1 | contig 10679 bp, 9 predicted proteins | sample RS3BMetagenome_FD_69209 | JGI IMG/M metagenome (GOLD analysis project Ga0080006, IMG submission 69209) | Ferric oxide microbial mat and aquatic microbial communities from Rainbow Spring, Yellowstone National Park, USA - RS3B (SPADES... ... | reverse complement strand
CAGAGTTGTTCTTGTATACGGCTATACCTTCACCAGCAGGGAAAACTTTATTGGCTGCTTCTATGGATGCAGCTAGTACAAGTTCACCTGCTTTGTCAGCACAGACTAGTTCAATAGGATTGGAACACTCAGGAGTTGAATACTCCGGATGCGCATGGTCCACATAGTAACGAGCTCCGTTGGTGAGCACAGAGTTGACGAGACGAGTGTCTATCTCAGGAGGGTTTCCCTCGCGAGCAAATCCTCTCGCATCACGTCCGGGACTCTCATCTTCGAAATCCCAACCTACCAACCTGTCCACCCGCGCTACATATGCGTTCACCAACATCGACGCCAGAGCCATGGCATTCGGCTCTCCTGATGCATGTTCTGGAGAGCTCCCTAGCAAACGAATGCCGTACTCTGTCTCTGTGCCACATACCTTAGCTATTGCCACGATCTGACCTCAGCTCTCCGGTGACTGCTCGATTCCTATGTTCCCAGTGCAATTCCGCTCACAGGTACTGCCCAGTTCCAACCCGCTCGATAGAGCGTCCCCCTCTCGATTCATCTGCCTCAGTGAGAAGAGTACGTACGTAGACTATCCTCTCGCCCTTCTTGCCTGATATACGGGCCCAGTCATCCGGATTAGTAGTGTTGGGTAGGTCTTCGTTCTCTCGATACTCCTGACGAATCGACTCGAGTAGATCGGATAGACGTATACCCTTGCCCTGCTGTCGAATAGCTCTTTTTATGGCCAATAGCTTCGCTCTTCGTACTATGCTCTCGATCATCGCTCCTGAGGCGAAGTCCTTGAAGTAGAGAACCTCTTTGTCGCCGTTCTGATAGGTCACCTCGAGGAAGCGGTTCTCGTCATCACTACGATACATCTCCTCGACAGTAGACTCGATCATTACCGTCAAGGCCTTGTGGACGTCCCCCTGCCCCAAGGTCTCTATCTCTTCTGCATCTATTGGGAGATCAGCCACCAGGTATCTTGAGAAGATCTCGGCAGCCGCCTGTGCATCCGGCCGTTCGATCTTGATCTTTACATCAAGTCGTCCAGGTCGAAGAATGGCAGGGTCGATGAGGTCCTCTCGATTGGATGCACCGATGACTATGACATTACGCAACGCCTCCACCCCATCTATCTCGGCAAGCAGCTGAGGAACGACGGTAGACTCCATGTCGGAACTGATGCCACTGCCTCGCGTCCTGAACAACGAGTCCATCTCATCGAAGAACACTATAACGGGGACTCCTTCCTCTGCTTTTTCTCGAGCACGCTGGAAGACGAGTCTGATCTGGCGTTCGGTTTCTCCTACATACTTGTTGAGGAGCTCCGGGCCCTTCACGTTCAAGAAATAGCTCTTGGCCTTTCCGTCTCCCACCGAGTCGGCAACTTTGCTTGCCAATGAATTGGCGACCGCTTTGGCAATCAATGTTTTGCCGCATCCCGGCGGGCCATAGAGAAGAATTCCCTTGGGTGCTGGCAGACGATGCTCGGCAAAGAGGTCACGGTGCAAGAAGGGCAGTTCAACTGCATCAATGATTGCCTCGATCTGCTTGTCCAGTCCTCCGACATCTTCATAACTGACGTCAGGAACTTCTTCCAGGATCAACTCGTCCACCTCGGGCCTCGGGAGCTTCTCCAGCAACAACTGAGTACGCGGATCCATGAGCAAAGAGTCCCCGGCCCTGAGACGTACGTCGAGCAGGTCGTCGGATAGAGTGGCCACTTGTTCCTCGTCAGCGTGGCCTACTACGACTGCTCGCCTGCCATCCTCTAAGACCTCCTTCAATGTGACCACCTCCCCTGAACCGTCGTTCTCACGAGCGAACAGTACATTGAAGGAGTCGTTCAAGGCGACCTCCTGGCCACGGTGCAAGGAACTGACATCTACACCGGGATGAACTGCCACTCTCATCTTTCGGCCACCGGAGAAAACGTCAACGGTTGCATCTTCATTAGTCCTGAGGACCGTACCGTAGAGAGACGGAGGCTGGGTAAGCTTATCCACCTCCTCTCGTAAGGCCGTTATGTGCTCACGAGCTTGCTGCAAAGTGAAGGTCAATTTCTCGTTCTGAGATAGCGCATGAGAAAGCTGTGCTTTGTATTCGATCACTTTGTCCTCGAAAGCATGTGCTCGCGAAGAGGCCTCTTCCAGCCTTCTTCGCAGCATGGCAATCTCCTCTTCGGATACCCTGAGTTGCTCTTGTAGTCGATCAACCTGATGCTCGTAGTCCACGAGTCGCTTGAGGGACTCGTTAGAATCGGTCATAGGTATCACCTCCCTCCTGACCGCGACCATACACCGCTTTTCGACCTAATGGAGCTTCTAGCTCGCGCTCACCCATCAAGCTGCATTTTAAACGCTTGTGGATGCGCTAATGAACAGTTAGTCAAAACACAACCTCATCACATCTATATTTTTAATGTCTTTGCCCGTATTAATAGACACCGTTAGCCTTTTCTGCTATTTTAGACATCAGTTGTCCTATTGCAATGTTGCATATGTGATGGATAGCTACGAGCATGAGCGAAATATGGAAGAGAGGCAGGCAGCTGATATCATGAAAGTCTGGATCGACCAGGACCTGTGCACGGGAGATGGACTGTGCGAAGAGATTGCTCCTGATGTATTCGTACTCCTTGACGATGGTCTCGCATATGTGAAAGAGGATGGCAAGGCACTGTCTGATCCAGGTGGCCAAGCTTGCATGGCTATAGTGCCAGCAGGATTAGAGGACGCCGTACGCGAGGCTGCACAAGAGTGCCCAGGAGAGTGCATCTTCATCGAAGAAGACTGAGCCGACGCCTCAGATTTCTTGCCCACCTCACGCAAACTTCACGAAATTAGCTTGGCAGAGGTGATAAATCCAGTATGAGCTACCATTCGGTGATCAGGTCTAACTGAACGTTCATCTATGTGCCAACTCCTCAAGAGAAGTTCGATGGTCTCGACCAAAACGAACTTGCTCGTCTTGAGGCGGTTTCTCAGTTGAGCGGTTTGATTGATAGTGGGCAAGTAGCAGAGGAGTATCCCTCCGGGATGTAGAGCTGCTTCTACTAGATCGACAACACTCCAGGGTTCTGGAAGATCAAGAACTACCCGATCCACATTGGATTCGTCGATGCCTTCCCTTATGTCTCGGAGCTTTATCTCGTAAGGGATATCAGAACCGAGAAACTCCTCGACGTTTCTCTTGGCTATATTGGCAAAATCCTCACGCATCTCATAGCCGGTGACTAGAGCACCAGCTCTCAGCAGAGCTATGGATAGTGCCCCCGAACCGACTCCAGATTCGACCACTCTAACTCCAGGGAAAATATCCGAGATTAGAAGAATCTGGGCTAGATCCTTTGGATAGATGATCTGCGCCCCTCTTGGCATCCTAAGCACTATGTCGGAAAGGGTTGGCCTGAACACCATGAATTTTCTGCCTGAGCTGGAGATGACTACGCACCCTTCCTTGCCGCCAATGATATGGTCATGAGCGATCACTCCTGCATGACTGTGCAGCTGGCCACCGGAACGCAGTTTTACCAAGCGACGACGCCCTTTGTCGTCCACTAGCACGACATGGTCGCCTGGGGCAAGTGGTTCATTCGAGTTCATTTGCTACTGGCGGTCAAGGATCTACTTCGATGACGCACGATGGTGGATGGTGAGACTCTCTCCTGTTTCAAGCGTTCCTCTGTAGAGAAGCTCATTGGCTGAGCGTCTAGTCAACCAGACAAGCACCGAGAGGATAAAGATAGCTATCCACCATGGGTTGCCTTCTATTAGGCCCCGCCATACCCCTTTTCGGATGATCGATCCTATCAGCCAATTCACCTCTCACTCCTCTTCGCTCTGAGCCCAACCATTGGCTAACCACGCCTACGATTCGCTATCAGCCAATCCACCTCTCACCCCTCTTCTCCCTACGACAACCTCCTAGTTAGCTAGATTCTTTCGCTCTACAGATGTTCACGACTACCACATGGGCAATCTAGGGTTCTAGCTTCGTCGTATCTCTATGACGGTACCGTGCCGTTTCCCACGTCGTCGACCAAACAGATAAGCAGCAACAGCCACCAGCAGTATTCCCCCAACGATCAGCCCGGGCAACAAGTTGAGTGCTTCTTCGGCAGTTCCACCTACTTGATGTCCTATCTCACGAAACTTCTTTTCCAGGTCGTCTCTGGTGATCCTAGTGGAACCTCCATCTCCCATCATCACAACATCTCCTTCGTGTTCTTTTTCTTTGCAAGACGCAGTGGACATTCTTGGTCGCTAGGCATGATGGGGGTCATCACAACATCTCCTTCGTGTTCTTCGGTGAGCGCTTCTCCGATTCCTTGCCCTTCTTGCCTGTCGAGAATAGGTGCTTGCCCACCCAGAAGGCGAAGATCGCCAATACCAACAGAGCGATGACCAAAGTAATGAGATACGGTAGGAAGGACAGCTCGCCCTTAAAAGACGAACCAGTTTCCGTCTGCAGAATACGCAATACAGCAAGAAGCCAGAGCACGAACCCTATAGAGACAGCCACGGCAGCGATAATGCCTGCTATCAGGAGTCGGCCTATCCCTCTCAGTGGCTCTAGCGTTTCTTGCTTTGCATAGGCTATAGTCAGACGCCAAGATTCATGCACCGACTCTAGTGCCGTCTTTCGCTCCATATTGTGTCTACTTTGTGGCCAGCCACTCATTCGTCCAACCTCCTGGACAGAGCATACTCAAACAAACAGTTGCTGACATTGTTACCGGTCGAGTGGACGACATCCGATCGCTCAACCAACTAGGGTCTTTATATATGGATGAGATTGACGAGAAGACGATAGAACAACTTGCCATCAACGCAATAAGGGGCATCGCCATGGATGCGCCGCGGCGGGCCAACTCCGGTCATCCTGGTACTGCTATGGCGCTCGCTCCTCTGGCACATGTCCTGTGGACCAAGATCATGAGGTACGACCCTCAGTTCCCAGAGTGGCCCGATCGGGATCGCTTCGTGCTCTCAGCCGGTCATGCATCCATCCTCCTGTACACGATGCTTCATCTGAGCGGATATCCATTGAGCATCGATGATCTCAAAGCTTTCAGACAATGGGGCAGCTTGACTCCGGGTCATCCAGAAGCCCGTCATACGGTCGGTGTCGAGGTTACCACTGGACCGCTAGGACAGGGATTTGGCAACTCTGTTGGTATGGCCATAGCAGAGGAGTGGTTGCGTGCTCGTTTCGGTGCTTCCGCTTTCGATCACTATACCTTCACCATCTGCTCGGACGGTGACTTCGAGGAAGGAATAAGCCATGAAGCAGCATCTCTTGCCGGGCATCTAGGCCTTGGTCATCTGATCTGCATATACGACAATAATCACATAACTATAGATGGGCCTACAGAGATTACCTACACAGACAAGGTGGCCGAGAGATTTCACGCCTACAACTGGCACGTTGAGGACCTTGGAGATGCGGCCAACGACACTACAGCGATCGAGAAGGCATTGCGTGGAGCCATGGAGGTGAAAGACAAGCCATCTTTGCTGATATTGCGGACTCATATAGGCTGGCCCTCTCCTCATCTTACCGATACCTCAGCTGCTCATGGAGAACCGTTTTCGAAAGAAGAGATAGCAGAGACCAAAGAGTTGCTTGATCTACCTGTAGATCAGGAGTTCTACATACCAGATAAGGTGGTCGATTACTACAGGAACTCGGTCGAGCAGTTAGGCAGAAAGGCTCGATTTGCCTGGCAAGAACGCTTAGCCAACAACTTTGGCCTGTCCTCTGCAGACTTTGCTGAACTAGATGCATGCCTATCGGGTAAACCGCCTTCCTCCTGGCATACCGTGCTACCTGCCTTCAAAGCTGGTGAAAAAGTAGCTACTCGACAAAGCATAAATCGCGTGATCAACGCCTCACACGCCGCGATACCAGGTTTGCTAGCAGGATCGGCTGATCTTACCGGTAATACTGGCGTCAAACTGGAAGGAGCCAAGCTGTTCTCCAAGGAAGAGAGGACCGGTAGACAACTGGCCTATGGAATAAGAGAACATGCGATGGGGGCAGCTATGTGCGGTATGGCCATGCACGGTGGAGTACTGCCCGTCGGGGGGACCTTCTTCGTGTTCAGCGACTACATGCGTCCTTCTGTGCGTACAGCCGCTCTTTCCAAAGCACATGTCATATATTTCTGGACTCATGATTCGATCGGTTTAGGCGAAGACGGACCTACCCATCAACCAATTGAACAGCTGGCAGCGATGCGAGCCATGCCCGGCCTGACTGTCATTCGCCCCGCCGACGCAAACGAAAGTGCTCAAGCATGGCGATATGCGGTAGAAGCCCAAGGCCCAGTAGCTTTGGTACTCTCACGTCAGCCAATCGAGGTTCTTTCTCAGACAGAAGGCAACGAAGGACTCTTGAAGGGTGGTTATGTACTAGTAGATGGTGGTCTACAAAAGAGCCTGGATGTCGTCCTGGTAGCCACTGGAAGCGAGGTTTCTCCGTGTGTTCATGCTCGAGAGCTGCTCGAGTCGGAGGGAATCAACTGCCGTGTTGTCTCCATGCCATCCTTCGAGCTTTTCGATATGCAAGAGAAGAGCTACCAACTGCAAGTCCTTCCTGAAGGAGTACCCAAGCTCGGGGTGGAAGCTGCTTCCTCGTTCGGCTGGGATCGTTATGTGGATGCGACGGTTTGCATCGACCATTTCGGCGCATCCGCTCCTGGAGAGATAGTCATGGAGAACTTCGGCTTCAGCGCTAACAACATAGCAGCTAGAGCAGTACAACTAATTAAGAGTGGACAGTATTCGACAGCGGAAAGCTAAGTCTAAAGATGATCAAGGAACAAACAAGGACAAAGGAGGGATCTCTTCAATGACCAAGCTTCACGAACTATTCAAGGACCAAGGACAAAGTCCGTGGCTGGATAACCTCAGAAGGGACTACCTCCGCTCCGGTCGGCTCGCTGCCTACTTGGAGAGTGGTATCCGAGGAGTGACCTCCAACCCCACCATCTTTGCCAAAGCCATTGAGTCGGACACCGATTACGATGAGCAATTCGCCTCTCTAGTTGGGGAAAACAAGACGATAGAAGAGGTTTACTGGGACATGGTCATAGACGATGTCACCCAAGCGTGCGACCTTTTGAGGCCTGTCTACGAGGAGAATGGACATAACGATGGATTCGTGTCCATCGAAGTGGCTCCCTCTCTAGCTCATGACGCCAACTCCACTGTTCAAGCAGCACGCACCCTGCATAATCGCATAAACCGACCTAATTTGCTTGTAAAGATTCCCGCCACCGTCGAGGGTTTGACTGCCATAGAGACGATGATCGCCGAGGGGAAGAGTGTAAATGTAACCCTAATCTTTGGATTGGAAAGATACGAACAGGTCATAGAGGCTTACCTGAGTGGATTGGAGAGATTGCTGGCCTCTGGAGACAAACCCTTGTCCGAGGTGCACAGTGTCGCCTCGTTCTTTGTAAGTAGGGTCGATACAGAGGTGGATAAGCGTCTAGAGAAATCTCTTGCCCATGGAGGTATTTCAAGCCTTCATAAACTACAGGGAAAGGCTGCTGTAGCTCAGGCAAAGTTGGCCTACCAATTGTTTGTCTCGCGATTTACGAGCAAGCGTTTCCTGGCACTAGCTGAGAAGGGGGCTCTTCTCCAGAAGCCGCTATGGGCATCTACCTCTACCAAGAACCCTGACTATTCCGATCTGGCTTACGTGGATCCATTGATCGGACCCGACACAATCAATACTATGCCTGAAGTGACGATAGATGCCTTCTTGGACCATGGTACGGTCGAGCGCACGGTAGACAGAGATCTCGATGATGCACGCCGATACGTCGATGAACTTGCCAGTGTAGGGATCTCCATGGCCGAGGTGTCTGCCGTTCTCGAAGCACAGGGAGTTGCCTCATTCGAACAATCATTCGACGAACTCATCAAGACCCTCACTGACAAGGCAGAGAAACTCAAGGGCTAGGTCTTGCGAATGAGAGCAACGGAACGAGTTAGAGAGATATCCACCAACGAACGACCTTGTCGATCAGGATAATGACATAGTCTTGAGGTATCGCCTTGTCCAAAAGGAGACCAGAGACCGAGTGGCGAGATTGATCTCTTGTCTCGAACAATTTTTACAACTAGATGCAACTAGAGGAGTGAATAAACCCTTAAAGAACGGATGAACTCTAGGAAGAGGGATGAACGATGAAAATTGCGATGATCGGCCTGGGAAAGATGGGGGCCAATATGACCAAGCGCCTCTTGGCCAAGGGGCACCCGGTAGTAGCATACGACCTCTCCGAGACAGCACGGGCAAGCGCTCGCGCTGATGGAGCCTATACAGTAGATAGCCTGAGCGAAGCGATCAGCAAGTTGGAGGCTCCGAGGATAGCGTGGGTCATGCTTCCTGCTGGAGAGGTGACTGTATCCACCATAGAACAATTGTCCGAGCTCCTCTCCCCTGGTGACATCATTGTCGATGGTGGCAACTCTCACTACACCGAAGCGGCTCCATTGGCAGAAAAACTTGCCTCTAAAGGAATTGACTTCATCGATGCAGGAGTATCAGGAGGAGTGTGGGGGCTTGAGAACGGGTACTGTCTCATGGTAGGTGGGTCGGACAAAGCAGTGAGAGTAGTAGAGCCCATCTTTCTGGCATTGGCTCCAGAGGGGGGGTATGCCCACGTGGGACCAGTTGGAGCGGGCCACTTCGTCAAGATGGTCCACAACGGCATCGAATATGGAATGATGCAGGCATATGCTGAGGGATTCGAGATCATGGCTGCAGCCAAGGAGTTTTCCCTTGACTTGCACACGATAGCCTCTATATGGAGGTATGGGTCGGTGGTAAGGTCGTGGCTCTTGGAGCTCACCGAGAGAGCACTCGCTCCTGGATCTGGATTCGAGGAGATAAAAGGGGTGGTGGCCGACTCTGGAGAAGGACGCTGGACCGTGCAAGAAGCCATTGATCGATCAATTCCAGCGCCGGCTATCTCTGCTGCTCTGTATGCGCGCTTTGCTTCACGACAAGTCGACTCATTCGGTGGCAAGCTGCTAGCTGCCTTGAGAAATCAATTCGGCGGCCACGCGGTGGTAACCGAGAGAGAGAAACCATAGTATGACGGAACTCGAAAATCCCCTATCGGATGTGACGGAACTCGAAAATCCCCTATCGGCAGGACTCGAGTCCGAACGTATGGTTCCATCCCTGATCATGGTAGTATTCGGTGCCTCTGGTGATCTAGCCAAGAGGAAGATTCTTCCCGCACTGGAGAGTCTGGCCTCCCGTCACATACTGCCACACTCTTTTTGCGTCGTAGGAGTAGCGAGGTCTTCCTGGAGCGATGAGGATTTTCGTAAGGTAGCAATCGAGGCCGCAGAAAACCCTTGCCCTACATGGCGTCGTCTAGTAGAGAACTTCCGTTATGTAGCAGGAGACTACAGCGACTCAGCAACCTTCGAACGTTTGCGAACAGTTCTTGAGGAGGTAGACCGTACAGTTGGCACCAGAGGCAACCGACTCTACTACCTTGCCACCTTACCGGATTTATTCGGCGTAGTAGCCAAGGCCTTAGCCAACGAGGGACTCTCAAAGCCCCAGAACGATGAGGCATTCGTGCGAGTTGTCGTAGAGAAACCTTACGGTCGCGACATAAACTCGGCTAGAAAACTCGACAAAGAGATGCACTCTGTCTTCTCCGAGGAGAACATCTTCAGGATCGATCATTACATGGGCAAGGAAACCGTTCAAAATGTCCTGGCTCTGCGATTTGCCAACGCCATCTTCGAACCTATATGGAACAGGCGTTATGTCGACCATGTCCAAGTCACCGTAGCTGAGAGCATAGGAGTAGAACATCGAGGCGGTTTCTACGAAACCGCTGGGGCATTGCGTGACATAGTGCAAAATCACCTCATGCAGGTACTGTCCTTGGTTCTATTGGAACCCCCAGCCTCCGTTGACGCCGAGGGAATTCGCAACGAGAAGGTCAAGGCTCTTTCCGCTGTGCTCATCCCTAGCGTGGACGAAGTGGCTAGTCAAGCTGTCCGCGGTCAATATGGTCCTGGATGGATAGAGGGCAAGGAAGTACCTGGCTATAGAGAAGAGCCTGGTGTAGATCGAGAATCCAAGACCGAGACCTACGTGGCCATGGAACTGCGGGTGGACAACTGGCGCTGGGCTGGTGTGCCCATATACCTACGTACCGGTAAACGGCTGCCCAAAAGGGCAACCGAGGTGGTCATGCAGTTTCAACGGGTACCTCACTTGCCCTTTGCTCGTTCTCTCGCTAGGAATTTGGAGCCAAATGCATTAGTAGTACGGGTACAGCCCGATGAAGGAGTTACTCTCAGGTTCGGAGCCAAGATACCCGGTGGAGAGTTCAAACTGCGTAGCGTGTCCATGGACTTCTCTTATGGGAGTTCCTTCCTTGAACATACTCCAGAAGCATATGAGCGTCTACTAGGAGATGCCATGTCAGGTGATGCCACGCTGTTCATCAGAACGGACGAAGTAGACCAAGCATGGCAGATCGTGGATCCATTCCTAGAAGCATGGGCAGAGAATATAGTGCCCCTCAAACCCTATCCAGCCGGCACTTGGGGTCCTAAAGACGCTGATCTGCTTCTCCTTCGCGCAGGACGAAGATGGAGGACGCCATGAGCAGGACGGAGATATGGAGCGTAAAA
>Ga0080006_1155128_pt1 | contig 10679 bp, 7 predicted proteins | sample RS3BMetagenome_FD_69209 | JGI IMG/M metagenome (GOLD analysis project Ga0080006, IMG submission 69209) | Ferric oxide microbial mat and aquatic microbial communities from Rainbow Spring, Yellowstone National Park, USA - RS3B (SPADES... ... | reverse complement strand
ATCACATCTGGACGATGCGAGAGTGGATCACCATGCCAGGCGTTCAACGGCATTGAGACACCACCGGACATGGGGCCTGGCCGGGGCGCGATCTCGCTTTGGCCATCATTATCTTAGCCGATCCATCCTCCCCAGGCAATGGCAAAGGACGATCGACTCATCCCTCTTCATGGGACCAGTTGATACGTGACGAACGCGATCTTCTTGCCATCGGGCGACCAGCACGGGACATTCACGGTCCCCTGCCCTCCGAAGAACTGACCGAGCGCCTCGACCTTCCTGGTCTCGAGATTCATGATCTTCAGGGTCACGTCCTTGTTCTCGGGGTGGCCGACGACATCTTTGGCGAAGGCGATGAAGACGATCTTCTTGCCGTCGGGCGAGGGGTGGGGGAACCAGTTGTTGAAGTCGTCGAGCGTGACCTGTTCCTGGCCGGTGCCGTCGGGATTCATCCGCCAGACCTGCATCAGGCCGGTCCGGTCGGAGTTGAAATAGATCGATTTACCGTCCGGCGAATATTCCGGGCCGTCGTCGAGCCCCTTGGCCGTGGTGAGCCGGGTCTCGGGACCACCGTTGACGGGAATGGTGTAAATGTCGAACTCGCCGTCGCGACGCGCGCAGTAGGCCAGGGTCTGGCCGTCGGGCGACCAGCCGTGCCAGTACGATGGGCCGGTCGGCGTGATCAGCTTCGGCGTCCCTCCGCCGACGGGCAGGGTGTAGATCAACGATTGCCGACTTCCTTGCGACTGGTCGCTGATGGCGAGCAAGGTTCCATCGGGCGAGACGCCGTGGTCGTTGTTGCATCTCGTGGCGAACCCGGTGTCGACGACCTCGGGCGAGCCCCCCGAGGCGGGAACTCGGTAGAGCCGGCCGCCGCTGTTATAGAGCAGGGTCCGGCCGTCGCGAAGCCAGTTGGGGGCCTCGATCCGGGTGGGCGTCAGGAAGACGACCCGGCGGTCGGTCGAGGCGATCGACTGCGTTTCCAGGCTGCTGTACAGGACCGGCTTGCCCGAAGAGGCGGGAAGCGGCGAGGTCAGCTCGACATCGGAAAATGTCGCTTTCTCGGTCACCCCCTTGTCGTGCGAGCAGATGCCGAGACCGACGTAAAACGGATCCTGAAGCGTGATTCGAACCGCCGCGCCGGAGTAGGTCGGCTCGCCGCTGCCGGAGCCCAGGAACATCCGGACGTACGGACCTCGTTTCTCGATCCGGAGTCGGCGAGGGGCGACGATGTTCGCCTGGACCTCATGAGTCAGGGCGCCGGCGGACTCGCGAAACTGGAGCGAGGTCAAGCCGTCGCCATGAAGCGCGACGTCGACATAAGCCGAGTCGGCGTCGAGACTCTGGCGGATCATCAGGCAAGCCTTGCGGTGCGGGTTGACCCCCTGCCCTTCAAAGACGACCTCGCTTTCCATCGCGAGGTCGCCCGACGCCTTCTTCCAGGCATAGTGGAAGGCGTCCTTCGCGAACCACATATTCTCGCCGCTGCCCACCAGGGTGTATGACCGACCGCCGGGATCGATCATGGCCGATCCGGCCTGAAGTACGGCGCCGATGTCGCCGTGACCCTCGAACAGCCCAACCGGGCCTTGCGCCCGGGCCGTCGGCATCGTCCCCACCAGGACCACGAACCCAACCATCATCCCGAGACGATTCATGGCTCAAGCTCCCGCTCGACGGGATTCCATCGAGGCTTGACAACTTTTCGATCTTGGAGGACCGGGTCCCCCATTCTCCAACCCACCCCCGGCGGATGCAATGGCCGGAGCCGATAATCCTCATCGGCATTGGGTTCCATCCCGATCGGAACCCGACGAGGGCTTTCCGTAGCCCGGGCGTTCACGCCTGGGTTTGGATCTGGGCTGAAGAAAATCAGAAAACCGCCAGATTCAGAGTGGAGCGAACCCAGGCAGCGGCCTGGGCTCCGTTTCTCTTTCCCGGATCAGGAGGCCGCCCTTCGTCGGAAGATCCTGGAAGCGATCAACTCGCCCGGAGGGCCATCGGACCTCCAACTCGTCGACCTTCTCGACATCCCCCAGGCCAAGGTGAATCCTCGGGTCCGAGGCTGACTGAAAGCTTCCGCCACCCACCCGGGAAGCGACCCGTCGCTTGCCCCCGGCCATCGCGATGACCCTCGAACCCACCGCGTCGCGATTCGATCCGGCCCCTTCGAGACGGATCGTGAGCGACCGGCCTCCCTCGGTCCGGTTGTGGAAATAGGCGAGCGGGCCATCCTGCGCGATCAGGACCAGGTCGACCCGGCCGTCGTTGTCGAGGTCGCCGGCGGCGAGCCCTCGGGCCACCCTCGGAACTTGCCAGGGGGGACCGGCGGTCCTGGTCACGTCGACCAGCCGGCCCCGGGCGTCGCCCAGGAGAAGCTGCGCGGGCATCGTGTAAGGGAACTTCGGCCGTCCGTCGTTGACGTGGCCATTGGCCGTGGCCAGGTCGAGTTGGCCGTCGTTGTTGGCGTCCAGGAGCGTGATCCCGAACCCCAGGAGGTAGCGGCTGGGCGCGGCCAGGCCGATCCCGGCGGAGTCGTCGCCGAACATCCCCCCGCCCAGGTTCCGGTAGAAGGTGGTCGACTCGCCGTAAAAATTGGTCACGAGAAGGTCGAGCTTGCCATCGCCATCGAGGTCGCCGCAGGCGGTCCCCATCCCCGCCTGGAAGGCGCCTTCGGCATTGCAGGCGACCCCCGAGGCCAGCCCGACTTCCTCGAACTTGAGCGACCCCCGGTTCATGAACAGATAGTTGGCCGTCGTGTCATTGGCGACGAAGAGGTCGACCAGGCCATCGTCATTGACGTCCCCCGCCACCACGCCGAGCCCCCGGCCGTTGGGGTCGACGATCCCGGCCTCCCTGGTCACATCAGCGAACCGGCCGCCATCGTTGCGAAAGAGATGATCGGGTGAGCTGACCAGCCCGTGAGGCATGCAGTAGCCGTACTGGGTTGCCTCGCCGGGCCTGATGCCGACGACCGGGCAGCGCACGGGGTTGACAGCGTCCCAGGCCACGTAATGGCAGACGTAAAGGTCGAGGTCACCATCGTTGTCGAGATCGGCGAAAGCGGCGGAGGTCGGCCAGTCGCGATCGCCGCCCAGGCCGGTGGCCTCGGTGGCATCCTCGAAGGTCCCATCCCCTCGATTCCGGTAGAGGGCGTAGGACCGCCATCGGGTGATGAAAAGGTCGGGGTCGCCGTCGTTGTCGAAGTCGCCGACGGCCACGCCGTTGCCGTAGCCTCGGGGCATCGCGGCGATCCCGCTCGACCCGGTGGCGTCCTCGAAGGTCCCGTCGCGACGGTTCCGGAAGAGGCGGTCGCCGGGCGAAGGGCGCGAAGGGTCGGGCGGGAACGGCCCCCCCTGCACCGCGTAGACGTCGAGCCAGCCGTCGCCGTCGAAGTCGACCAGGCCGACCCCGCCCGAGGTCGTCTCCGGGAGCTGAGCATCGGGACTCCGGCCGTTGTCGAGGGCGAATCGCAGGCCGGCCGCCCCGGCGTCGTCGACAAAGGCCACCGAGAGTCGAGTCGAAGCGGTGGGACCGGAGGCGGCCGATTGGGTCGTCCCCGACGCCCCGGCCGGGCCGGTCGCCAGCAGGGAGACCAGGCGATCGGCGAGCGACCCGGTCGGCGGGCTCGGCTCGATCGCCAGCCGGTGGGCCCGTTCGAGCCCCTCGATGGCCTTGCGGTCGTCGGGGCGGTTGCGGCGGACGAGCGACCACCAGCCCTCGGCCTCGAAGCCCCGCCCCAGCGACTCGGCCAGCCTCGCGAGTTCCTCAAGGCTGTCGACCGGCACGCGGTTGGCCAGCAGTCGGCGGTATTGATCCTTGGCCGCGTCGAGGTCGGCCTTGCGCTTGCGGAGTTCGGCGGCCTGGTCCTTCCGGCCGGCTTCCCAGGCGAGGACGGCCAGGGCGTCGAACGCCGAGGGGTCGGCCGGGCCGACCGCGATCCGACGTTCGAGCGTCCTCCGCTGGTCGTCCAGATCCTTGCGACTGGCGGCGAGCCAGGCCCGGAGATCCAGCGCCTCGGATTCGAGCAAGGCGTCGGCGGGCAAGTGGCCGAGGGCCTGTTTCACGGCTTCAGGATCGGCCGAGGCCCGGGCGAGCCGGAGCTTCGCCAGCCAGACCGCGGGGTCGTCGGGACGTCGCCGGAGGCAGGCGTCGAGCCGCCTCGCCGCGTCCTCCCACCGGCCATCCAGCCGGTCCAGCCCGGCCTGGGCGAGCCAGACCCGGTCATCCTCGGGCGCCCGGGTCGCGGCGGTCTCGACGGCCTCGCGGATCTCATTGACCAGGACGGTCGCGTCGTCGATCAGCCAGAGGTCGCGGAGTTCGGCGGGGGGATCGGGCCAGTCGGCCCGGGTCTCGCGGCTCAGGCGACGCATGTCGTCGAGGCGAAGCTGGTAGAAATAGAGTTGCCAGAGCGTATGGGCGATCTCGATCCGGAGCTTGCCGCCGGTCCGCAGGGCCCGTTCCAGGATCGCCTCGGCCTCGGCGTATCGGCCGAGGTTGCCGGCGAGGGTCCGGGCCCTCCACAGGGCGGCCGAGGCGGACAGCGGTGAGTCCGGGGGAATCCGCGACCAGGCCACGAGGGCCGCCTCATATCGACCGGCGGCATGCTCGGAGGTCGCCAGCAGATCAGCGGCCTCGGGATCGTCGAGCCGCCAGGCCGGCAGGGCCAGGAGGACCGACCGGGCCGCCTCGAACCGCCCCCGACGGGCGTCGGATCTCGCCTGTGCCAGGGTGTTGAGGAATCGGTCCTCGGCGGCGATCCGGGCTCCCACCCACGCCAGACCGCCCACCAGGCTGAGGATCGCCATCGCGGTCATCCACTTGCGCTTCAGCACGGATCACCCCGGTCGGTCCGCCGATCGAATGGATGCCCACAAATCAAGCCAGGATCATTTTTTCTGGTAAGTTTGCCGGATCATATCCGCGGGATTGTTCGAGACCGGCTTCTCCACCTTCGGTGGTCCGTACATCGAGGCCATCTTATCCTTGGTTTCCTGACCATAATCAGGGGTCGCGGCGTTCGGGGCGGGATTGTTCGATTCACCACCGCAGCCCGAGAATCCGACCAGCAGCGCGATCAGAGCAAGCCTTCTGATCTGAACAGGCATGGATTTTCTCCGAAGAAAAGGCAGGGAAGGGTAAGACGGTTTGACGCCTTCCCTTCCCGAGGTTTGGGTTGATGATCAATAGGCGTCGGAGCTGATGACCTCGCCAAGATTCCTTGAACCCAGGGCCCACCAGGTCACAACGTTGATCGTGCTCTTGATGAACTTGACCGAGCCATCCGCCATGCCAACCTGGACGCCGCCCGCGTGGTTACTCATGGCGGTCAGGGCGTCGGTGTTATCACCAGGCTGCTGGGCGTTGCCGTCCACGCAGGACCGGGTGTTCGGCGTGTTGACGTGGTCGTACGCGTTGAAGTTGAGCGTTCCCGAATGGCTGCCGTCCCAGACCGCACCCGACCAGGCGTTGTAACCGAAAGAATTCCCGATCACGGTGTTACAGGCCTGCTGGAACTGAAGAGCTTGAGCCGCGCCGGCGGGGCCGCCAAGGTCATTCTGCACGGTCACACTGCCAACCTGGTAGATCACTCGCTTGGCCTGAGCGGAGCTGACCGGAATGGGCGAGCTTGTGGCCAGTCCGACCAGTTTCTCGGAGAACATCGCCGTATTCGTGGTGCCGTCCGTGATGCTCTGAAGTCCCACCGTGCCGGTGTTGCCGTTGGTATAGCAGGCAGCGGTTCCGGTGACCGAAGGATTCATCGGCACGAACGGGCCGCTCCAGGCCGAGATCGAGGCGGGTCCGCCGAAATTGGCCACATAGTTGGTCCAGGAGGTCGACTGCCAGGGGCCGGTCGACTGGCTCTCCGACGGACAGATCAAGGCATTGACCTTGGTGGCGCTGACGGTCGCGATATTCGCCGCGCCAAAGGCCCCGAACGAGTAATTCGCCGCGTTGAATAGTTGCTGCTGCTCCATGTAAGGCAGCAAGGCCACCGCCCACGACAAGGGCCACTCACCGGTCGGCACCAGCGGACTGCCATAGCCCGGGTTGGCGAAGCTGGACATGAGCGGCGGCATGCAGTTGTTGGTGGAAATGTAATTGTGCACCGCGAGACCGAGTTGCTTCAGGTTGTTGGTGCACTGGGCGCGTCGGGCCGCTTCACGGGCGGCCTGAACAGCGGGCAAGAGCAGGGCGATCAGGACCGCGATGATCGCGATCACCACCAGCAATTCGATCAGGGTAAAACCGCGACGATGGCGTGTGCGCATGAATGAACTCCTCGGAAAATGCCGGGATACCGCGAATCTCAGAAATGAGAATCGCATCGAAAGCTCGCGCAAACAAGAATCTCTTCCACTGGAAGGATTTCTTGATTGCCGTTGTGTCGGACGATAAGCACCGAAAGGAAAAACGCACGACTCGTGATCAGGCCAGTCGCTCCCGCATCTAAAAATGCAGGCAACAGATCAAGCCCCACCTCATGACCGTTTAGTTCATTCTTGAGCCGGTCCATCTAGTTGTCAATACGGTGGAAATCGTCTCGATCTTATTCAGAAAAGTTGGAATTTCACGAAATGGGCCAAAAATGCCATAAAAGGCAAGAATCGTGAACCGCCCGGCATGAAATCGCCGTTTATAGCGGTTGAGGGAACAAAGACGATCGATTTTGGTCTTCTCCCGCCACCGTTCTCGACTTCCGCGATGAGTCCTGACCCTTGGGTCAGACCGCCTCAAAATCGTCGATGGGACCGAGCTTCTGGCCGCGCTCTTGCCAGTCCTGGATGGCGCTTCTCATTCTGTCGATGTCGAGAACGACGAGGTAATAGATCACGATGTTGGCCAGGCCGCAAAGCGGACCGACGCAGGGGATGATCGAGCAGGGCACCAGGACGCTATAGGTCTGAGCCATTCCCTCGTTCATCGGCGGCGCACCAACACCCGCAATGGCCATGTACTTGTTGGCCTTGATGGCCAACCCATGGATGGCCCGGAAGTTCCAGTAGAGGTTCCAGAAGGGAACAAAGAGCAAGCCAACCGCCATCCCTGGGGTCGTCAACTCGGACTCGGCCCAGTCAAGCCGTCGGAGCGGCTGGATCAGGTCCCAGGCTCGGTAGATCTTGACCAGCGAGATGATGAATGCCGCCATCGAGCAGCACGCCGAGACGAAGATGACGAAGCCCCCGGTGATCGCGAGCGGGCCGGGTTCGCGATCCCCCCCCATCACGATCGGCACGAATCCCCCGATGACGCCGACCAGACCCAGCCAGTAGGTGATCGTGAACGAAGTGCTGCTGATCCTCGGCCTGGCGGAGATCGAGGCGACGGGCGGGTTGTAATGGTCCTCCACCGAGGCGCCGGGGTGTCGGATTCGCTCGATGATCCGGCTCCCGCATTTCGGGCAATCGAGCGGCTCCTGGTCCTCACTCCATTTCACATGGCAAGCGCCGCACTGATAAGTGGCCGACATGGGATAGATCTTTCTCGGGGAATTCCCAGGAAGATCGACCGGAGGGACCGGGCGATCTTTGCACCCGCGAAGGCCGATGCCCTCGCATCCGGCCAGGCATCTTAAGCGGCGATGATCCCGGTCGAAAGATGGTTGTCCGGATGCCGGATCGCCAGGCCCTGTCAGCGCTTCGACGCGATCCCGGCGGTCCTCCCGGATCTGGTTCGCTGTCAGGCCTCGGGTTGTGGCCGCTTGAACCGCTTGATCAGCGTGACCTCGTTGCCCGACTCGTTGTAGCGAAAGTCATCGACGAGCCCCTTGGCGAGCATGATCCCGAAGCCTCCTTCGCGGATCCCGAGCTCGCTCCGGACATCGAGGTGGCCGATCGGGTCTTCGTCGGAGGCGGCGTGGGGGACCTGGCCGGGGTTGAAGCCGGGGCCTTGATCCTTGATGATCAAGGTGACTTTTTCGGGGTCGATCCGATAGGTGATCCGGACGGTCAGCTCCGCGTTCTTGCGGTGGCCCCACTCGATTGCGTTGCCGCCCATTTCCATCACAACCTGCTTCAGATCTTTGATTTGCCGCTCGGTCAGGGCGGTGTGCAGGTAGAGGTCGGCCAGCATGTCGTTGGTTTGCTGGAGGTAGGTCAGCTCGCTCCGGACGTCGAAGTTGATCTCGCCGGTGATTTTTTGGCTGGTGTGTTCGTCTCGCCAGGCCAGGGCCGCGTCGATCGCCTCGAAGAGCTGGTGAGGGGTGAACGGCTTGGTCAGATAGCCGTTGGCGCCGACCCGGACGCCGCTGAGCCGGTGGTTCGGGTCGTTGAGCGAGGTAACCATCACGACGGGGATCAGGTTAGTTTCCCGGGTTCGCTTGAGCTGCTCGCAGATCTCGAAGCCGTCTCGGTCGGGAAGCATGAGGTCGAGCAGGACGAGATCGGGCTGGTACTGGCGAACGTCGTCCATGACGGTCGCCCCCTCAAACCGCTGGATCGCCTCGAAACCTCGGGCGCGGACCAGGCTGGCGAGGATATCGTTCACGTCGCGCTCGTCGTCGACGATCAGCACGGTGCGCGGCATGGGTAGAAACCCCGCGGGTCGTCGTAATCACTCCACGGCCGGCATTGTCCCGCGCCAGAGCCTTACCCGCAAGCCGTTGTCCGGTTGGAGACTGCATGCTCTTGCGAGACTTGCCCAAATTCAGCGGAAACGACGACGGCCGACCAATGACCGGGCCATCACCAGACCCAGACCGAGACTCACCATCACCAGCGTCGCCGGCTCCGGGACCGAACCCGGATAGCTCACCGTCGGCGCTCCCAGTCCCTCGGTCGGGCTACTGTAAAGGTTGATCGTCGGCATCGGCCCCGTCACGTCGAAGTTCAGCAGAGTGTTCGCTCCGCTCGGGTCCGTCGTCGCGATCGGGTTACCCGACTTGTCCAGGATCGAAAACGAGAAGTTCGCCGGGATCGGCGTGCTATAGCTCGTCGTCGCCAGATTCACCAGAAACTGCAACTGCGAACCCGGATTGAACGCCTGGTTGAAGTCGTTGAAGCTTGTCGAGTCGTTCAGCGTCACCCCCGACCCCAGGCTCCCGCTGGCCCCGTTGGTCGTCGAGATCGTCGACGACGAACCCGCCGAACCACCGGTGCCAAACGTAAAGCTCGAAACCGTCGCCTGAGCCGTGTTGAACTGGCTCCCGCCGGTCAGCGTCAAGTCGAGATAAAACGGCTCCTGCGCCGTCTGCGATTCCAGCGGCGTCGTGTCCAGCGTCACCGTGAACGTCAGATCCGCCCGGCTCACCCCCGACAAAGCCACCAGCAAGGCCAGAACGATCCCGCCTATCCGCAAAAGTCGGCTCATGATGCGTGCTCCTTTGATGTTTAGAAGTGTTTCTGAGCTTGAACCCGGGAGGCCGCCCGGACAGGCGGCCCTCCCGAGCCCAGTCGTTCCGATTCTCAGCGGGCCCCGTTGCCCGCCAGAATCCGAGGCGTGTAACTGATCGCCTGGAACGTTGGGTCGGAGAATGTCAGATAAACCGTCACGCTCTGACCGGCTCCCAGCGAACCGCCCGAGACCGCAACGTTGACATAACCGCTACCGGCCTGACCCACCTGCGAGGTCGTCCCGCTCGCCCCAACCAGCGAGGCGCCGGTCAGGTTGTCGAGCACCAGCGAGAGCGTCCCGACGATCGCCGAGGCTCCATTGTTGGTGATCGTCACCGCCTCGGAGTACTGGCCCGTCCGCCGGTTGTAAAGCAGGCCACCCAGCTTGACCCCGGTCTGCGCGGTCACATTGGCCGTCACGCCCAGTTGCAACGCGGTCGGCTGATAGACATGCGTCAACACCGCCCCGCCGCTCAAGGCCGGATAGCTCGCACTGGCAAAGTCGCCACTCCGCGAGCCGAAGGTCAAGGGAGTCAGGCTATCGAGCGGACCGGGAGTATAGCCGCCGATGAGCGTGACATGGAGACTCCCGCCCAGACTGGCGGCCCCGCTGACGGCCAGCAAGTCGGACTGGCCCGAGCCCGTCCCACCCAGCTCCAGGTTCAACGTCCCGCCCGATCCCTGCGAGTAGCTACCAGTGACGGTCAAGGTCCCGACCGCCCCGACGCCGCCCGGATTGACCGTGCCCGAGGTGTTCGCCAGGCTCGCCGAGACGGTGCCCGAGCCATTGAGCGAGCCGCCGTTGAGTGTGACGGGCGAGGTGCTCGCCAAAGACCCCCCGGCCAGGTTGGTCGACCCGCCCGACTGGGTATAAGCCCCGCCGCTGGTGAACATCGAGCCTGACCCGACAGTCACACTTCCCGCATTGGCGAACGCGCCGGCGGAGGCGAAGTTCCGTCCGCCCTGGATGGTGAAGCTCCCGGCGGCGGCATTGGTGGCGAAGCTGGCCAGGGCGTTGGTGTTGGACGAGTTGACGATGCTCGACCCGATACCATTGAGGACGATACTGGCCGCGTTAGTGACGATATTGGCCCCGGTGAACATCAAGGTCCCCGTGACGACATACTGACCCCCAGTCAGGGTCGTGCCCGAGAAGTTCGAGAACGAACTCGTCAGGTTGATGGTCCCGCTATCGACCTCGACGGTGCCGGTGTTGGCCAGGGCGAAGTTGATGGTCGAGGTTCCGGTGCCCGCCGACTTCTTCAAGGTCCCGGCGTTGCTCAGCGTCCCGCCGTTGTAGGCCGAGAACGCCGTCCCGTCCCCCTGGATGTCGACCGTGCCGCCGGC
>Ga0080006_1137390_pt1 | contig 10682 bp, 7 predicted proteins | sample RS3BMetagenome_FD_69209 | JGI IMG/M metagenome (GOLD analysis project Ga0080006, IMG submission 69209) | Ferric oxide microbial mat and aquatic microbial communities from Rainbow Spring, Yellowstone National Park, USA - RS3B (SPADES... ... | reverse complement strand
CTGCCTTCAGCTCGCGGCGGATTTCACGCGTAATCGCCGCCGCTTCCTTGTGCGTCGGCGACACCACCAGCACCGATTTGCGGTCATTCAGGGCCGCGACATACTCAGCGGCGATGGCCCGGCATCGCTCCTTGTCGTCGCCCAGCTCCTTGACCCAGCCCATGCCGTCCAGCGTCTGGAACCCGGCCAGCGTGTCGCCTTCCGAGAGCTGGCGTGCGGCGAGCTGGTAACGGCTATCGTCGGCACCCTTCTGCCGCATGATTTCCGTCAGGCGGAACGGCTTCACGCCGCCAAAGTCATTCAGCACACGCAGGAAGGCCCCACGGCTGACCGAGCCGTGTTGCATCCCGTCGCCTACGAAAAGGATTTTCAGGTTAAGCCGGTCGGCAAGCTCAAACAGCCGCACCGCGTCCTTGTGGCCCAGCATGCTGGCTTCATCGCAGACGATATGCCCGCCTTGCAGCCGGGCCTGTAGCTTCTCATCGAGGAGGAGATGAGCCACCGTTTTGGCATCCTTGAAACCGTCCTTGTGAAGCACGTCCACGGCATCGCTCGAGGTGGCGAAGAACGCCAGCGGCTTCCCGGCCAGCTCAAAGCCGCGATGGAGCGTTTTCAGCAGGTCGGTTTTCCCGGCACCGGCTGGCCCCAGCAGCGTGTTGACGCGGTTTCCCGATTCCAGCAGCCCGGTAATGGCCTGCCATTGCCCGTCATTGAGCCGCCCGCGTTCCAGCTCCGGCGACAGGCCCACCGGCCGCACGCTGCCTTGCCCTTTGGCGGCAAAGCCGCTGATGAACCGTTCCTCTTGCTGTAACGCCTTGGTGGACACCAGCCGCCGCCCGTCGATGTCGCGGGCAATCAGCCCATGCTCCGGCGAATAGCATTCGCTTGCGATGTCCTCCGGCGTCACGCTGCCCAGCCCGTGAAGCAACGCCACACGTTTGATTTCCCGCTCCGGCAGGACGCTTTGCTGCTCCGAGCAATGGTCAATGGCAAAGCGAACCGCTTCCGCCGCCGTGATGCCCCGGCCTGCCGGAATCTCTTTGTCATAGACCCGCTGGAGGGCGTCTTTCTCGCCGTCGCTGAGTTGTTCCGCCCATGCCTGCCGCAGCTCCGGCAGCGTCCAGTCCTTTTGCTTGCGGCCCCGAAGCTTTGCCCCCAGCTCACCTTTGCGGGCGGCATCGGTGATGCCCTTGGCTTCGGCTTCCGCCTCGATTTGGGCCGTCCGCTTGCTGAATGTGTCGATAGCCGATTGCGGCACCCCGGCAATCTCCCACTCATTGCCGCCTCGCCGGTCAATGCCGTAGCCCAAGCCTTCCAGCTTGCTGGCCAACCGGGCGTAAAATGCCGCCCGGTAATAGCCCTTATCGCGGACGATGTCGCCCACCTGACCGGCCTTCACCCGCCCTTCCACCGCGTCATAGGTGGCATTCCAGACCAGAAGGTGACCATGGGCGTGCATATCCGGCAGCGATTCGTCATTCTCCGGCCTCGCCGTGAAATGGCTAAACGCCGCCGCCAGAGCGTTGCCGGTCGGACGGTCGTAATCGGCACCGCCGATGCGAACGCGGGTTTGCATGTCCGGCTCGATTTCGTCGGTGAACGTCTCCCACATCGCTTCATCGAAGGCTTGCCGCAGGCGTTGCCGTTCGGCCTCGCTGGCAAAGGCTTCCACGATGGAAAACGATTTCGGCCCGGAAAAGGTGAAGTCCTTGCAGACACGGCGAAACTCGTTGGTTCGCGGCGTCAGCGATTCATCGGCAAAGGGATGCAGGTTGTCGCACAGCCGGTCAAAGCTCGCCTTATCGACCACCTGCCCGGCAAGGCCCAGCCTTTCGCCGAGCTGCCCGCCATAGCGGCCGGGCGATTCCTGCCCTTCGGAATAGTACCCCTGCCGGTCGAGTGAAGGGCCGGAAGGGAAGCAGGACGCGTAATAATTTTTCGCGTCAGCCGCCGAAGTCACGTCCCAAATCAGCAGCATGGTAACCCCCCGCAGAGGTGCAATTGGCTGGAGGCATCATATGTACCGACCTGCACAAGTCAAGCAAGGTCAGTCAAATAACTCACCCTGCAAATTTTTTTCAGGCTTGTCCCCTTAGCTCTGCTAAGGAAGTTTTTACCGGTTGAATACTAGCCTTCGGCTTATCGCACAGACAGAATCAACCGCCCATTTCAGACGTTCTTTTAGGTGGCCACATCATTCATCAAGTAGCTCTTGATGCTGGTGCAGTTTTATTTTTATATGGATAAAGACCATTTAACCTGTCCTTCCAGAGCTTCCACAACGCTGTCGGCAAAACCGGACTGGAAGCTCGTGCAATAAAATATTCGTAGGCTACAACAATTGCCTGCTCATTTTTTATTGTTGATTTTTCGAGAAGCGCATTTGCTGCCGCCGCGCTTTTGGCCGCTGACTTCCCAAATTTGTTGTAGCTCATGGTCAATTTCACTAATCCCAAAGTAATTGGAACCATCAAGAATGAGGTAATTACTCTGGAGATTTTGGCAACGACCCCCGCATCTGCAACCAATGCGACATCGAGTGAAAAAACAAGCAAACTCAATGACAGAAGGCATATGATTATAACCACGGCTATTAATGCCGACATTATTGCACACATTTTTTCTGATAACTGTTGGCTCTACCATGATGACTCTCTAATATTCTCGAGCATCCTTCTCGCACCCTCCGGCTCCTTACTTGCAAAATAAGGTTCGCTCTCAGAATCAGCCATGACAAGCTGACGCACCTTGTCCGAAGTCTTAAGCATTCGTTCACTCAAATATTCCGGCGGGATTAACCATCCGAATCCATCTTGAAGGTCGAGCTTCCTCCGGAGTTCCTGAGCCTGCCCTCGGGTATCATCGAACCACCATGTTCCCAGAAACGCCATCACCCCAGATGGCACTGCTATCCAAACAAGAAACGGTGCACATTTCGGGTAGAACACACCGATTACGCCCATCGCAAAAGTAGCCAACGACACAGCCAGAGTTGAATAAAAATACAACTTAGCTTCGTCATCTATGCACTTTACAAGTACATATGGATTAATCTTTTCTATCATTCTTTCACAATCCGTAGCTTGGAAAAGACGGGCCGAATACCCGCTTCCACTTGTTGATTGCAGCTTCCGTTTCGCCTCTTCGCTCGTGAGCAAGTGCTTGTTGCGAGTCGCGTTCCGCTTCCTGCATGGCGGCTTTAATTTTTCCTCTTGTTGTAGAATCCAAATTCGCATCAAGATTCGGACCTAGGCCCTTCGGGTCCGGGCAAGTCCAGTCAATGTAAACGGTGGCCCAATAGAAGAAATCCGCTACTCCTTGAGGCAAGCTCGTGATTGCCTCTCTGTTCGCAAAAATGTTCAGAACCAAAGTTTCAAAATGATAACTCGCAAGTCTAGGCTTATGTGTTCTCCAGTTCCAATACTTGAGCAAACGCATTGTCTGCAACAGGTATCCGTCGTGCCCTTTGGCCACTTTTGAAAGATATTGAGTATCTCTTCGAGGGTCGGTCCGCATCCAATCGCCAGTTCCATCCGGAATCAAGTAATACTCGGTAGTAGTTTTGTCATAGCTGCTTGCGATTGGAACAGCTGGAACAATGTCATACACCCATGAATAAGACAGTAAATCCAATATAATTGCTTGTTGATTCCGGTTCAGGTCTGCCTTGTAGTATGACCGAACTTTGGGAATCGATTTTTTTATCTGATTGAGCACTTTTGTAGAATTCACATATCCATAGTCGTCTCTAAAGGCATTGAGTGGAGCTTCCGTACTAGTAATTTTCAACCAATATTCATAAGTAGAGTTCGTTGCAACGGTTGCCGAAGTGTGACTTCCATTCAAAATCGCTAATAAATCAATATCGTTCAGAGGTTTGATTTTGGTTCTTCTCGCAAAGGAACCGAATGGCATGCAGCTCGATATTTTGGGACAGGCCGAATCCTGGCCGTTCAATCCTTTCAACTGGTCAAACAAGTGGTCGCGGCTCGTGCGGGCAGTGTCGGTGTCTGACTTCGTCAAATCCACCGAATCACGTTTAAACGCATCAAAAGCTCCCCAGACCGTGTAGGCCATGACGTTATCCTCGCTTTAGCTTCGGCGACACCAGCACCTAGTGACCAAAAGTATACAAAAAATTGATTTCCCTTTTCAATTTTTCTATGAATTTCGTGTCACCCACCGCTGCCGCCGGTCGCAAGGCGAAATGCTTGCCCTCCATTACCTGTTCTTTGACGCCTTTGACCGAGGTGGCGGGATTCAGGATAACGACGTGCCGGTTAACCAGCCGTCGGATTCCCTAGAACATCTCTGGTTGCACAAACGCCTTGCTTGGGCTCGTTTTCGCCTGAAATTCGGCAAGTATTGATTCCGAACCCAGCTCTCTCGCCAACGCAGACAAGTCGAGCCGCCGCAACAAATCGATGGTTATGGGTCGCTTGGCGTCCCAGAACACATAGGCTGAGAAAAATTCGCGTGCGGTCGGCGAATTCAGCAGCCCGGCGACGTAGCGGGCTTCCTGCTCACTCCGGCAAGGCACGAAATACGACGTGTCATCGAGGACAACCGGCTTACCGCAATGCGGGCCGACGACGGCAAATTGAAGCTTCTTGTAAAAGCCAGAAATCGCCACTTTCCATGGAGCAAATGTATAACTACCGATGCCAAACACCGAAAAGCGAGGCCGGTTGCGATAGATGGAGCTAGCCCGGCGGTCGAGCAGCTCACCGTGGTTTTGAAGATACGCCCATGTTTTCGGGGCCATTTCACGGATGACCGACGTTTCATCGCCGGTCGTCTGTTGCGTCACGAGCATCCAGCGGGACGGCTCCTTGCTTTGGCCGTTGGTAACTTCCGAGCTTTTCAGCATCGGGTACACAAAGTCATCCTCCAGCTCAAACACTTCATCCAGCCCGTTCCGGTAGCGATTACCTTCTTTGCGGATTTCCATGACCTTTGAACAATCGTGCTTGACGCCGGACCGCCACTTGTAGATTTCCTCACCGGCCAAATGCCGCCATCGGTAATAGGCCGGAACGTCCGCCACAAGCTGGCCATCGTGGAAGCCAATGGTTGCGGCCGGGGTTCTATCCCCCAGATGGAGATACACCCGACAGTCGTGGTTATGGCTTTGCGGGGCGAGGGAACAGACCAGCAAACAGGCATCCACAGCCGCCCCGAAGGACGCGGCAGCGTCGATAGGGTAGATTTCGGCGTCGCTCAGGCTGATTTCATTTTTCCACGCATGCACCAGCACCTTGCGGGCCACCGCCGTCTTGCAGAGCATTGCAAGCGTAGCCCGTCGTCCGCCCAGCATTTCGAGCAGCCTGATAAGCATCCACTCAGAAATATCAAAGTTGCTTTTGCCGGTAATAGCCTCCAGCCCCGCATGATTTTGGAAGTTCGATTTCGTCGGCAGATTGGAACTTCCAAGGGCACCGAGGGCCGAATTGGTGACCCACGGCGGGTTGCCGACCATCAAGACCGGCTCCGGCAGCTCACGAAGGACATTGGCCCAATCGACATTGAAAAAGCTCTCGTGGACGACCTGTACTTTTGCGGCCCGACTTCCTGCTTGGAGCTTTTCCCGAGATTTCTGCACATAGGTATCATTGATTTCAATTCCCAAGCCGGTTGTCAGCTTAGGGAATTGTTCGACAGCAGCGAGCAGGAAATTGCCGACCCCGCATGTAGGCTCCAGAACCGACGCCGGAACAATTCCCTTCTCCGATAAAAACCGGCAGATACGCGATGCCAAATCCGGTGGAGTCTGGAAATCGCCGAATTCCTCGGTCTTTGTCCCATTGTCAATTGCAGTCATGAGCCTACCGTATGCGGGTGATGCCATCGACCAAACCGGCCTGAGTAATGACGCGGGAATACTGCAACCGCCACTGCAATGCGTTCGATATTGTGAGATAGCCCTGTACTGGAGGTGTTATCAGCAGCTCCTGAGCGATACGCCGGGCTTCGATTTCGTCTACCGGGAGCATTTTGTCCTGCATAAATGCAACTAAATCATCTTCATTTCCTTGTCTTGCGATGATTTCTTTCAAACCGGCCGTCATTTGATAATCGCCGGTCTGCTTGGCCTCCACAAAAACGGTGTGGAGTATTTTGAGTGTGGCCGTGCGAGTTTCCGGTTTATCGGTCTTTTCATAGACGAACAGCAGAAGAGAGTACCCGAGCCCAAAAATCTTCTGGCGGGCATGGGTGAAGGGGCATGACGATTGTGGCTGCCGGATGCTCGTTACCTTCATGTCCACCAACAGCCCCGGCAGGTCAATCCCGCTCGCGGAGTTGCCGGGAGCGTGGACGTACCTCGCTTCAAGGTAACTTTGAAATTTATGCTCCAAATAGGTGCCTATTGCCTTACCATTATCCACACCATAGATGGTAGGTTCAGGATGAACCGATTCTACGGCCGAGAAGCCGCGTGCCGCATCAAGCAGGAGGGGAATTGTCAGTATAGGCTTTGACATATAAAATCCTTATCAAATGTTCGGAGAAATGGGACGCGTCGCACACTTCCCCCTAGTCTTGTAAGGGAACTACACTTCTTCAGCAACCGCTCAAATCGAAATCCGCTCCACGATGTTCCGCGTCACCCGCTTCTGCCGCCGGTCATAAAGCCCGGTGGTTCGCGGTTCCGCATGCCCAGCCAAGTATTGCACATCCTCCAGCGGCACGCCCTGCGTTAGCAAGTCGGTGATGGCCGTCACCCGGAAACTATGCGGCGACAGCCGCGACGGCAGCCCGGCATCCTTCAACCGCCGCTTTACCAGCTCACAAATTCGCTTGCTGGTGAGCGGCCCGGCGTCCAGCTTTCGGCTCCTGCCATTGGATACCCGAAACAGCGGCGAATCCTTGGCATCCCCGGCGATGCCCGCCGCTTCGAGATAGGCCCTGATAAAACCCTCCAAATCGTGCCGCACCGGGATTTCCCGGCTCTTGCCCCCCTTCTCCTGAAACCGCAGCACCGACTGGCTTCCATCGTGCTGAAAGTCTTGCAGCCGCAGCTTGGCCACCGCCCCCGCCCGGCAGGCGGTATAGGCCAGCGTGGCGAGGATTGCCCGGTCACGCAAGCCGACGACATGGCCGGTATCCACCGACGCCAGCAGCGTACGGGCCTGCTCGATGGTGATTTCCGGCGTCTTGCCTTCCACCACCGTATCCTTGACGCCTTTCACCGAGGCGGCGGGATTCAGGATGACGACATGCCGGTTTACCAGCCTATCGAAGAAGCCGCGTAACGCGGACAGGGCCAGATTCCGCTTTGCGGCAGACCCGCCCAGCCCGGCGAGGTATTGGCCGACCATACCCGGCGTTATCGCTGGCAACTCCACTCCCTGCCCCTCACACCAACTCAGGAACCGCGTGACCTCTCGCATGTAGGCTTTTTGGGTGTGCGGGTTGTGATGCTCCGCATAAAAATATTCATCCCATGCGAAGCGTGCAGCCCCCCCTGCCCGCTCGACCAGTACCGGCAACGCGTGCCCCATTGCTACCGCAGACACGGGAGCAAACGATGCTTTGACTAGCTCGTTTGGCATTATCACCTTCCGCCTTAACTCAAATACAGATTAGTATATATTTAGTACCGAGAGATAAACAACTAGGCAAGTCATTGAGGTTTCCAATTTTCCTTTAGAATATTAGGGTTAGACCATACCATTACTCCAGACACTGGAAGCGAATCCATGCAAGTATATCGTGTTCGCATAATTGTGTGTGTTGAACAATAGCACCGTAGCAATTGGCTAGCTTCCTGAGACAATCTAGCCCTTTCAGAATTCCCAGCCGGAATCTCAATCATACGGTGCAAAAACGGGAAGTTGGGTTGCATTGACGCAATCACCGTTGACCCATGGAACTGGGTTCCATTATCTTGTGTGAATTCCACAACTAAATATTGTCTCGGATTGAATTCACCATATTCATAAAGACATGCCAATTGCACCCAGATTGTTGTCGGTACTGCCTCCACCTGTATCTCATTCTCAATAATTTTAAGTATATCGAATGATGTTATGCTAATTTCCTTGTCATCTGCTTTGCATCTTAGTCGGTTTATGAGTTTAACGGCGATACCTTCGGCACGGTCGGGGTCCAATGCACATTTGTGTGAAAAATCGGAGAGGCGGAATCGAATCATCGATTCCAAAATCTTTCGCCTAACCGCTTGCTCGTCCGCTCTCGTCACCACAAACCTTTCCCACAATGGACCGTAGGCACGCTCGGCAATGCTTTTGGCCCATGACACCAATGTTACAGACTCTTCTTTGGCACCCTCTTTTGCAGTCATTGTGGCAAGACTTTCGGCTTTGAGGTCTGCATAGGACTAGAACGCTACCCCCATGTGCCTTCCCTGATGCAATTAGAAGGCTTAGAAGATAATTCGGACCTTGGGGGAAATAAAGGGGATTATTTCCCCCAAATGCCGTTGCATAACATGCCTGCATGCAATCGCCTTTCTGCTTGCCAAGATAGGGGCTTTGATTTAGACTGGTCTAAAGCGACTGGTCTAACCGGAAAGGAAATGCCATGGAATCTATCGGAGCCTATGAAGCAAAAACACATCTACCCCAGCTTTTGGATAGGGTAGCCAAGGGCGAAGAATTCACCATCACCAAGCATGGCAAGCCCGTGGCTAGGCTCACCGCCGCCGAACCCGATACGCAGAAGGCGAACGTGCGGCAGGTCATCGCCGAAATGCGGGCCTTCCGCAAAGGCAACACGCTGGGCGACGGCATCACCATCCGCGACCTCATCGAAGAAGGACGCCGTTTCTAAATCAGCATCCAAGGAAGGAAACATCATGGAAGAAGCCAAGGACGGTTTCGTGTTGGATTGCTCGGTGACCATGGCGTGGTGCTTCGATGACGAAGCATCAGCGTACACCGATGGCGTGCAAGACCAGCTCGGCGACGTGCGGGCCGTTGTCCCGACCATCTGGCCTCTGGAAGTGGCCAATGCGGCCATTGTCGGCGAACGCCGCAAACGGCTGGACGAAGCCCGCAGCACCCGCTTTTTCGCCCTGCTCAGCGGCCTGCCCATCGTCGTAGATGGTGATACCAGCGAGCAGGCTTTCACCGCTATCGCCCATCTCGCCCGTACCCACAACCTTTCTTCCTACGATGCCGCTTATCTGGAATTGGCCATCCGCCGGGGCCTGCCGCTGGCTTGCCTTGATGGCAAGTTGAAAGCGGCAGCCCAGACGGTCGGCGTACAGCTCTACATGCCATGAATGACGTGAACATAGGTTACGATATGGAATTATCGCATTTTACTTCACGGATTGGCGTTACTGCGTTTCCGGGTGGCCGTTCCCAAGCCGGAAGCGGCTTCCACTAACGAGATTGGAGGGACATTTTACCGGTTAAAAACCCGGAGCTGATGAAAAAGGGGCCTGTAATCGAGGCTGGCCGGGCTTTAAAGTCGCCGCATTATCGGAAACTTCCGCATAAAGCAGGCAAGACGATGAAGCAATGGAGTGATTCCGGGGATGTTTTCCGCCCTAGAGTGACTCCGGGGATAAAACGGCAAGCCTTCTGGCAGGTTGCAAACGGTAGAGTGATTCCGGGGATACAGATAGAGTGATTCCGGGGACATAACTAGAGTGATTCCGGGGATACCGTAGAGTGATTCCGGGGATACTTTAGAGTGATTCCGGGGATACTTTAGAGTGATTCCGGGGACATTTCGTGCCGTAACTCCTTTCGTGGTAATGGTTTTTTCGCCCCTAAACCTTATAACCTTGTAACCTTGTATAACTAACAACAACCCCGGATACAGACCCTGTTGTTGATTTTTTTTGGATGTGAGTGGAATGGCAAAAGGAAGTAAAACCAAAAAGACGGCCGACGAAACGGCCATGGAGGTGCCGCAATCCGGCCGCGATGAAATGAACATGGCGGAATTTCCCATCGCGGTTCTGACCGACCGGGCACCCGCAGGGGCAAAGACGCTGGTGTTCCAAGATGCCCACGGTACGCTGACCGTCACCGGCAGCGACGCCCATGGCTTACCCACCGCCCTTGACGCCGATGTCATGGTGGGCCTGCTCCAGCTCACCAAGCAAAAGAACGATTTCACGGAAGCCACCGTGAATTTCACGCGTTACGACCTCATCCGGCAACTTGGCTGGGCCAACGAGGGAAAGAGCTACCATCGCCTTGAAGAAGCCCTAAACCGCTGGCATGGCGTCTCCCTGCTCTATGACGGCTGTTGGTGGGATAACCGGGCCAAGCGGTACGGCACGGCTAAAATCCACATCCTCGAAAGCGTCGTCATCCTTGAAGGCACAGGCCGAAGCAGCGGTGACCAGCAAACCCTGCCGCTTTCTTCCTTCACATGGAACAGCAAATTTCTGGAGAGCTGCCAAGCAGGCAATCTAAAATATCTGGATACAGCGTTTTATTTTTCCTTGGTTCATCCCTCTTCCAAACGGCTTTACCGTTTCCTCGACAAGCGTTTTTATTTCCGCCCGGAATGGGTGTTCGACCTCAAGGAAATCGCCTTTGAGCGTGTGGGCTTAAGCCGCAACTACGGCAGTAACGCCGCCAAAATCAAGGAAAAACTGCAACCAGCCATCGAGGAGTTGGAGGAAAAGGGCTTCCTTGAGCCGATTGACCGCGAAGAACGGTGCTTCAAAGAACGCAACCGGCGGAACATCTGGCGCA
>Ga0080006_1158951_pt1 | contig 10686 bp, 10 predicted proteins | sample RS3BMetagenome_FD_69209 | JGI IMG/M metagenome (GOLD analysis project Ga0080006, IMG submission 69209) | Ferric oxide microbial mat and aquatic microbial communities from Rainbow Spring, Yellowstone National Park, USA - RS3B (SPADES... ... | reverse complement strand
CCCAGGGGGGAGATGTACTGATCACAGACAACCGCTTCTCCTTCCGCACGTCCCGGTGAAAGACCCCTGGCCTTGATCAAGATATCACCCACCTGAGGAGGTCCAGTATGCCCATGAACGAAACTTTCTGGTTCCCGTAACCTTTCATTGGAAGATAGAAGCTGGCCTTACCGGAATTCGTTCCCGTGCTTTTATACTTGCTGCTGAGGGGAGAGACGACCATGCAGGTATCAGCCAGAACCTTTCCTCCAAACTCTTCGATGATTTCCACCGCCTTTGACTCCCTTTCCCTGACCTCCCTAGATGTGAAAAGAAGCAGATCCGGTCCAACCTTCTTCTTTCCCTTCACTAAATTCGCTATGTATTCAATCTCCTCCGGGGACAGGTGGGGGCATCCTATTGCAATAACCTCCGGCTCAGTTGAAGATGTGTTTTTAGCCATGGTTTCCTTTATGATTTCATTACCAACTTCCACCTTTTCCCCCGATTCCACCGGAAGATTCGATTCAGGCGTTATCCCCTCCACGTGGAACATTGGAAGGGAAGAAGTTGCCGATAGAGCGGCGGAAAGCGCCTTGAGCTCCATATCCTTTGGCCTCCCCTGAACCCTGATGAGAGGAATTCTGTTCCTGAGCAAAGGACCGAGGTAGAGTCCAAGGGATGCAAATCCCGTGTAGTCCAGGGGAACTGAAACATTGATAATAATCTGAGGTCTCCTGTTCTCCGTCCTGTGGAGACCGTGGTCCGGCGTTTTGCCTATTATGGCGGATGCAAGGGCCGAAGGACCTGATTCCCTGTTCGTTCTCGCACCTATGAGAGAGTTCACATATATTATGGCGGAACTCTCAGCCCAGGCCAGATGGTCTCCGAATTGCGGTTCACTGTAAAAATAATAGGGGGTGCACGTGAAACTCTCCCTTATTCCCATGTTGAGGTAAAGATGAATGATTTCCATCTGCTTTTTCCTGAAATTTTCATCTATATCCACAGGCCCACCGTTCTCTATGTCAAATCCAAGCGGGTTCAACGTTGTGGGTACAGATACCCTGTCACTTATCTTTTTCAAAAACTGTATGCCACCATCCCCTATATTCTTGTAAGATACGCCGGAGATGTGTGCAGATTTTATCGGTATGAGCCTCTCGGCCCCGCCGAGCTCACCCAGGGCTACAAGTAGCCTGATGGCAATTTTCCTTGCCTCCCCCTGGTTCCCGTCGTAAATACTTTCCTCCTCTCTCGTCAGGTACAAATGGACTCACTTCCCTGATACAATTCTCTCAAGAGCTTCCACGGGATTATCAGACATGGTAATGCTTCTTCCTATTATAACGTAATCTGCCCCGTTTTCAACAGCGGAAGTGTAGCTTCCACCCTGGGCACCGACGCCAGGTGACAGAACTTTCAGGCCGCTCACTTCCTTTAGCTTCCTGATCCTCTCCGGTCTTGTGGCCGGCGCAACTATGCCATCAGCTCCCTCCTCCCTGGCCATTATAGCGATTTCCTCCGAACGTGGGGACAGGAAATCAAGGCTCCCCTGATGGCTCATCTCAGCCACCACATACAACTCTTTAGTAACCTTTCTGCACGACCGGACGACATCCCTTCCCGTGAAGCCATGGATTATAACCCCGGAGGCCCCGCCGGATGTGAGCTGACTTGCTATGGAAGCTGATACCTCGGGTATATCCGCTATTTTGAGGTCTGCGATCACTTTTCCATGAGATGATATTTTATTTAAAACGCCGAGACCAGCACCGAGGATGAGAGGATATCCGACCTTGAAGGCGTAAACTTGATTCCCGAGGATGGAGGCTATGTTAACAGCCCTTTCTTCATTTACGTCCAAGGCCACGATCACTCTGCTTTGCATTGCCCTCATATCCCGATACGGATTTAAGGTTTGTTTTGTAACGAGAACAACCTCACTGGCAGGATGAATATCTTGACAAAATTCCAAGAAAGAATCTATTACCCAGAACTCATGCTCAAGCAAACAGATGAGTGAATCAGAAGGTCTAATGGGCGGCAAGATGCTTCAATACGTGGATGAGCTACTGGAGAGGATAAGGGGGACACTGCTGGCCTTTATCATCATATTCTTCTTTATGTTCATCACGGGTCCTGTACCCTTTAAAATTGGGGGAACGACGCTTTACTATCCTTTCCCTTCCTTCTACCACAGTTTCTCCGTGATTCTCTTGAAATATATGGAAGAGAATCTTATCCCTGCAAAACTTGTCCTCATTAATCTTTCCCCTTTTGATGTTATAGTGAGTGTTGTCTACGTTTCCCTTTCCGTTTCCGGGGCTGTGGCAATACCCATTCTTATTTACCAGCTGATAAGATTCGCGGAGCCAGGTCTCTACAGCCATGAAAGGAAGATGGTTGTCTATTCCATCGTTCCGGTGATTTTGCTGTTTGCAGGGGGAGTGGTATTTTCTCTGAAACTGGTCATACCGCTTCTTATGGGAGTAATCTACAGATTTTCCATTGACCTCGGGGTTCTTCCAACAGTAGGCGTCGCACAGTTCATATCAATAATCCTCCTGATGACCATCGGTCTGGGAGTGGTTTTTGAAACACCTGTGGTTGTTTTTGCACTTTCTTACGTCGGTCTGGTTCCCGTTGAAACGTGGTTCAGGAACTGGAGATACGCAATTATAGCTGCCTTCTTCATTGCACTTCTCATTTCTCCTGGTGCAACAGGGGGGATAATGGAAACTACCATCGCTGTCATAGTGATATTTTTCTATTTTTCTGGTGCACTTGCAGCAAGATTCTTCGTCAAGAGAAAGGAGAAAGGGTGATTTCCGCTATGTGGCGCAACCTAAAAGAAGGTGACCACGTTTCATGCGCTATGAATTAAAAGAATGCAGACGGTAAAAAGGATGAAAGCTGGGAAAAGACTTTAGGGGAAAATGAATGATGTTAGAGGAGGAAGATGAATAATGCCATATGCTGCTTCTGCTCCGAGTGTTGATGGGTTCAAGAAGGTATCTTTCTGGCGCGAGGGAAATGTGGGGATAGTTGTTATACTATCTCCAGGGGTCATAGATAACAGCCTGATGGATGAGATGATCAAAATATTCTCTATAGCTGCGGTGGACGATAATGTCACATCCATAATTTTGACAGGGTCAAACTATGTATTCTCAAAGGGTATCTCACCTCCAGAGAGCAGAAAGTACGCTGATCTCAGGGACTACTTCAAGCGTGTTGAGGGCCTCGTTCTCTTCCTCATGTCTCTGGAGAAACCGGTATTTTCTGCGATAAACGGTGTTGCCGTAAATAATGGGGTATCCCTTGCTTTGCTAGCGGATGTGGTTTTCTATTCCGACAACACCAAGATCACACTTAACGGAGAAGAACCGCCAATTCTTCTGGGCTCGATAACACTCCCCTCGAAACTTAACGTTCAATCCGGATCCCCGGTACCGGAAGGAATAAAAGTTACGGGGGAGAATGCCATGGAGGATGTCCTCAAGCAAGTTAAACAGATTCAGAGTATTCCGTATCACATGAAAAGGAGGGCAGCCATGCAGAACGTTGAATCCGTTATTCTCAGGGAAGAGATAGGATTCTTTGATTTCTATCTGTGGTGCGAGGGTTGCCGGTCAGAAAAATAGATTGAGGAATAGATAGTGAGGCAAATAAAGTTCAATGAAATTAACATGATAAAGGGGATTATACTAATTAAGATTTATAACCGGACTTAAATTGAAGCAAAGTTTATACCACTTGTTTAAATCAAAAAAGGATGCTTTCAGAAAAAGCTCTTTACACGATAATAGCTGCGATTATAATCGTAGGAGGAATAGGTATCGGGGCTGCCTACTACAAGGAGGTCTCCACTCCCGTGACTCCTGCCGCACAGCAGAGTTCAACTCTCTTCCTCGTGATAACACCAAACAACTGGTTCAACAATTCAACAATACACCACAGACAGCCTGCATATTTCGTCGTTGGGCCTAACGGGGCCCTTGAATCGTCAGCGGTCATAAAGATTCCTGCGCATCAATTAATAACCCTAGTCATAGCTGACTATGATTCAGGTGTCACAAGCAATATTGGCCCGAACGGCACCTCTAACAACTCCACATACGCGAAGGTCATAGGCACGGTTGGAGGGGTGGAATACATATACAACGGTTCCTCTCAGTTTGTGAATGCAACGCTTTCCGGTAACTCATCCAACAACATCACAATAGCTCAGGGCCAGGGTTGGGCCGTCTCTTCACTCCCGTGGAATAACACGCTTGGAGGCTGGGAGGTCACACATACATTCACCATACTCAATGGAGGCAACATTATACTTAACGTTCCGACATTTGCCGGCACGAATCCTTCCGGTGGTGCAATCACCGTCGCCCATTTCTACCTGAATTCGACCGGAACTTACACCTGGCAGTGTTTCGTTCCGTGCGGGGATGAGCTGGACGGCTGGGGTGGCGCTATGGCAACCGCGGGCTGGATGACAGGAGTAGTTGAAGTGGTCTCCTAAGGTGGGCTCACTTGTCTCAAGAGAAGGATCTGAAGGACGAACAGAAAAGAAATTTCCTGAAGATTATGGGCGTGCTCATAATAGGGGCAGGACTGGCTGGAACACTGAGAAGCGTGGTCCAGAATATTCTCCCCGAAAGCGTGCAAGCAGAGTCATCATTTCCAACCCTCCTCCTTTCCCTTCCAAACGGGAATCCGGTGCACACAGCGGACCTCATAGTTAACAACCCGCAAATAGTTCTGTATTACTATCCACTCACAAACACACCTAATTTTCTACTTCGATTGGGGGATGCGTCTGGAAAGGATGTCAAGATTGAGGGAAGCGTGGTCAAGATCCCGGCCACGGGCCAGACATACAAGTCCCCTCCAGGAGTGGGTCCATACGGTTCAGTTGTGTCTTCATCGGCAATATGCCAGCATCTCGGCTGCATCCCGCCCGAGATAAGGTATCATCCTCCCTCTTCAACATCATTCCCCGGTAAGATTCACTGCGACTGTCACGGCAGCACGTACGATCCCTTCAACGGTTTTTCCGTGGTTACCGGGCCCACGACACACCCCCTTCCCAGTGTTGTACTAAGTTACGATCCGTCCAAGGATACATACAGCGCAACCTTGATGGTTGGCCCCACAATATACGGGCATTCCTCAGATCTTTCCGGAGGTCAGGCTGTGAGCACATCATTCACTACGATCACAACTATCCAGGGGTGATAAATTGGAAGATAAGGGTCTCCTTGAAAAAATAATGAATGAACCGCAACCCTTGCCAAGAAGGGTTCCCGACTACATGAGGGGGAAAGGGGGGATATGGTACTGGACAGGTGCCATGGTGATGATCGCGTTTTTCTACGAGGTTGTCACAGGTCTGATTCTCTTCCTTTATTATGAGCCTTCCAATGCATATGCGAGCACGGAAGCGATACTCACCATTCCCTACGGTTCAGTCATTCTCACTACCCATCTCTACGGTGCGTACATAATGATCGCACTGGTCTATGTGCATCTACTCAGGAATCTCTTCGTTGGTGCGTACAAAAAGCCAAGGGAAATGCAGTGGATATCAGGAATAATACTTCTCTTTCTGACAGTGGCTGTTGCCTACTTCGGCTATTCTCTATCCGGGGATGTTCTGTCTTCAGATGCAATAGATGTGGCAAGGGGAATCATGGACGGTTTCCCTGTGATAGGAACATATATAGCGAGAATAGTTCTCGGCAACGGTGAGTCAGTTTCCCTTTTCACGAGGTACGAGGGATGGCATATAATTCTTGCAGGGCTTATACTTGTGTTATTTGCGATGCACTTCTTCCTCGCGGAATACAACACGATAATGCCTGATCCCAAGAGGAACGCCTACAGAGTTCCCCTTGTTGACAGGGAGGAAAAAAATTACAAACCGTGGCAACCCTACAACCTGTATTATATGGCTCAGATTTCATTCTTTACCCTTGCTTTAATATTCATAATTCCGTCCATAGTCGCCATAATCCCGCATGTCCCGGCTCTTTTCTCGCCCTTCCCACAGGTCTCACCAACCAGTCCCCTCGCAATATCTGTCCCTCCCTATCCGCCCTGGTTCCTTCTCTTCGTGTATAAGGAACTTGATTTCGCAATATCCGCGGTTATTGGACCATTCTGGGCCTCTGTCCTGTTCATAGGGCTACCGCTGGTCTATCTCCTCATTATTCCCTATATAGAAAAGGCACCCACCCTAAAGCCAACGAGAAGGCCAATAATTGTTGCCACAGGGGTGATAGGTGTCATTTATCTCATTGGTCTATCAACCTGGGGTGCTCTTTATCCCGGGGTGCCTGTGAGCAATGTTGTTGCCCTGCTTTTCTTTGTTGTTCCCATGGCAATAGTTATTCCGCTGGTCTGGTATCTCGCTAACCTGATTGAATCAGGGAGAGTGAAGTCTCAGAACTCCTGGAAAATATATGTCCTCATGACGCTGGATGGATTCCTCGCTGTGCTCTCAGGTTATTCAATATTATCCGCCCTTGAAACCCATTCCCTGTTCTCAACTATCTCAATGATAATCCTCCTGGTTTTGCTGGCTATTTCTTCTCTGGTGACATATTCTCTCGTTTACGGTGTGAAAACCTCTGTTCGTGCGAAGCTTTCATCGAGGGGCTACGTCGTTTTCTCTGGAATCTATGGATTCCTCGCAATAGCAATAATATCAATCATTTCCGTGATACCCCCTACCAATACTTTCAATCAGTCCCTGTATGGCATAGGAATGGGGCTGATATTTTTCATAGCCGGAGGATTCATAATGCTATACAGGTCTCACGTATACAATGAATAGGAAAGCGCCCATATTCTTCCTTTTCTCCATATTCCTCCTCGATTTGTTTGTTCTTTCCTCAATATTTTTCCATTATATTCTGGCGACGTCAGATTCCTTCCTGCTGTTTACATCCCAGTTCGAGGAAATTCCCAATGGAATCCTTTCAATGAATTACAAATTTTTTTAATTGATAACAATTAATTTTCACCTAATCTCTTGGGTTCCTTCGGTTCTACCAGAAAGCTAATATATGGTGTTGCCCTTACTTTCTTTTGCCGTTATATGCGACAAGCAAGACAGTCCAATTGGACTGAATGAATGCTTGATTCCTGAACGGCAAAATGGATGAGGATTCGAGGTTGATGAACAGACTCGAATCTGAGATGGGAAGAGACGATCCATTCCGCAATTAATAAAAATCGGTAGAATCAACAACTCCGGTTGATCCTGCCGGCGGTCACTGCTATCGAGTTCCGACTAAGCCATGCGAGTCACAGGCCGTAAGGTACTGGCAGACGGCTCAGTAACACGCGGATAATCTACCCTTGGGTGGGGCATAACCTTGGGAAACTGAGGCTAATTCCCCATAGGACCTGCAAACTGGAATGTTGTGGGTCTGAAAGTTACGGCGCCCAAGGATGAGTCTGTGGCCTATCAGGTAGTAGGTGGGGTAAAGGCCCACCTAGCCTAAGACGGGTACGGGCCCTGAGAGGGGTAGCCCGGAGATGGGTTCTGAGACACGAACCCAGGCCCTACGGGGCGCAGCAGGCGCGAAACCTTCGCAATGCGCGCAAGCGCGACGAGGGGAACTCGAGTGCCACTGTCATTTTTGATGGTGGCTTTTCCCGATCCTAAAAAGATCGGGGAATAAAAGCTGGGTAAGACGGGTGCCAGCCGCCGCGGTAATACCCGCAGCTCAAGTGGTGGCCACTATTATTGAGCCTAAAGCGTCCGTAGCCGATCTTGTAAATCTCTGGGTAAATCCTGCCGCTCAACGGTGGGAATACTGGAGAGACTGCAAGACTAGGGATCGGGTGAGGTAAGAGGTACTCCTGGGGTAGGGGTAAAATCCTGTAATCCTAGGGGGACGACCGGTGGCGAAGGCGTCTTACTAGAACGACTCCGACGGTGAGGGACGAAGGCTAGGGGAGCAAACCGGATTAGATACCCGGGTAGTCCTAGCTGTAAACGCTGCCCACTTGGTGTTGCGCTTTCTTCGGGAAAGAGCAGTGCCGGAGCGAAGGTGTTAAGTGGGCCGCTTGGGGAGTATGGTCGCAAGGCTGAAACTTAAAGGAATTGGCGGGAGAGCACCGCAACGGGAGGAGCGTGCGGTTTAATTGGATTCAACGCCGGAAAACTCACCAGGAAAGACCATGGTATGAGAGTCAACCTGAAGAGCTTACTCGATAACATGGAGAGGTGGTGCATGGCCGTCGTCAGCTCGTACCGTAGAGCGTTCACTTAAGTGTGATAACGAGCGAGACCCCCGTCCACTTTTGCTAATATGGTCGCGAGACCATATGCACTATGTGGAGACTGCCAGTGTTAAACTGGAGGAAGGAGAGGTCAACGGCAGGTCAGTATGCCCCGAATTTCCTGGGCAACACGCGCGCTACAAAGGACGGAACAATGGGTTGCGATTCCGAAAGGAAGAGCTAATCCCGAAATCCGTTCGTAGTTCAGACTGAGGGCTGTAATTCGCCCTCACGAAGCTGGATTCCGTAGTAATCGCGATTCAACAGATCGCGGTGAATATGCCCCTGCTCTTTGCACACACCGCCTGTCAAGCCATCCGAGTTGGTTCTGGATGAGGGGATACTTCTTGGTGTCTTCGAATCTAGGATTGATGAGGAGGGCTAAGTCATAACAAGGTATCCGTAGGGGAACCTGCGGATGGATCACCTCCTAAGCTTGAATGGAGTCTCTTCCCATCATACACATTTTTTCATAAGCAAAGGATTATAATGAGAGCGTGATTTACAAATTGACGTGTTATGCTAAAGGTTGGAATAAATGCCTACGGCACCATAGGAAAGAGGGTTGCTGATGCTGTATCGAAACAGTCTGATATGGTTGTGGCAGGCGTTGTCAAGGCACATCCTAACTACATGTCACAGGTCGCGAGCAAGAGGTTCAAACTTTTCGTCCCGGATAAATCGTACCTGAAATCATTCCAGGATGCCGGTATAAAGGTGGAGGGGACGCTTGATGAACTCATCGAGGAAGCGGATATCATAGTGGATGCAACACCCGAGGGTGAGGGGGAGAAGTACAAGGCCATTTACGAGAAAGCGAATAAAAAAGCCATATTCCAGGGAGGGGAGGAACATGAGCTGACAGGTCTATCCTTCAACGCCTATGCTAACTACGAGGAAGCATGGGGCAGGGATTACGTGAGGGTTGTTTCATGCAACACAACAGCTCTGATAAGAACTATCTACCCTCTGACTTCATTTGGAAAGATAAAGGTGAGGGCAAACCTCGTCAGAAGGGCAACTGATCCTGATGACTACACCAAAGGCCCCATAAACTCAATAGTTCCCGATCTAAAGATCCCCTCGCACCACGGACCTGATGTTGCTTCTGTGATAAAAGGTCTCGATATAGAGACCATGGCAGTGAAGGTGCCAACAACACTGATGCATCTTCATTTCGTTAATGTTCAGCTTCCCAGGGAAGTAGGGAAGGATGAAATCATGGAAAAATGGAAGGGCCTCAGGAGGATAGCCTTCGTCTCCGGAAAGGACGGGGTGAAGAGCACATCGCAAATAATGGATGTTGCAAGGGAAACGGGGAGGGAGAGGTCCGATCTTTACGAGATAATGCTCTGGAAGGATTCCGTCAGCTCAAAGGGCGGGGAACTTTTCTACTACCAGGCAGTTCATCAGGAAAGCGATGTGGTTCCTGAGAACATAGATGCCATAAGGTCCATGTTCCAGCTGAAGGATAAGGAATCCTCCATAAGGGAGACGGATAGAACATTGAAGATAGGTGATCTTGTATATGGCAGATAAGGGGAAGAAGGTCAAGGAAATAGAGGACCTCAGCGGTGTCGGGGAATCCATAGCGGAGAAGCTCAGGGAATCAGGGTACGGGGACATTATGAGTCTCGCCGTTGCATCCCCGAAGGATGTCGCGGAAGCGGCGGAGATAGGGGAGAATGTGGCTGCAAAGATAATAATGTCCGCTAGGAAGGCCGCGGACATAGGAAATTTTGAATCCGGTGACATCCTCCTTGAAAAGAGGAAGGAGATCAGGAGGCTGACCACGGGTTCAAAGGCACTGGACGATCTGCTTGGCGGAGGGGTTGAGACCGCAGCCATAACGGAATTCTTCGGTGAGTTTGCTTCCGGGAAGACCCAGATAATGCATCAGCTGGCCGTGAATGCAACACTCCCTCTTGAAAAGAATGGCCTTGCGGGAGAGGTGCTCTTCATCGATACTGAGAACACTTTCAGGCCTGAGAGGATAGTGCAGATGTCCAAGCACCTGGAACTCGATCCCATGGATGTTCTCAGGAAGATTCATGTTGCGAGAGCATACAACTCGAGCCATCAGATACTGCTCGTTGAGAAGGCATACGAGCTAACAGCGAAGTACCAGGTCAAGCTTTTGATAGTTGATTCGCTCACAGCTCACTTCAGGGCTGAATACACTGGCAGGGGAACCCTTGCGGAGAGGCAGCAGCTCCTCAACAGGCATCTTCACGATTTACTGAGATTCGGGGATATATATAACGCTGCGATAGCGGTCACTAACCAGGTGGCTGCAAGGCCGGATGTCTTCTTCGGGGATCCCACAACATCGATAGGTGGGAACATAGTTGGCCATGCGAGTACATACAGGATATACCTGAGAAAATCCAAGGGAGGGAAGAGGATAGCAAG
>Ga0080006_1176924_pt1 | contig 10702 bp, 5 predicted proteins | sample RS3BMetagenome_FD_69209 | JGI IMG/M metagenome (GOLD analysis project Ga0080006, IMG submission 69209) | Ferric oxide microbial mat and aquatic microbial communities from Rainbow Spring, Yellowstone National Park, USA - RS3B (SPADES... ... | reverse complement strand
CTCAGGGCGGAGTTATGTCATATTACATCGGGGCAGAGGGCGGAATTAATATAATGAAACTAATAATAGCAAGAGAACTGCTTGGAAAAGAATTCCTGAGTTATAAATCTCAATAAATAAAGATTTAATAAATTAATTTATTTTCTTACTTTATTTCTGCTCCTAATAGCCATTAATGCTATAATCACTATTGCCACTATTATAATCACTGCTACTACTGAAATCATGGTATAAATTTCTGGACTTGATGATTTTGTTGGCCTTATCACAGTTGTTGTGGTAACTTTCGCCGGAGTTTTAAATGATTGGAAATTTGAAAGTGCTGATCCTCCCTGACTAAATACCTTTACCGCAACATAATAGGTTGTATTATAACTCAGGTTTGTTAATACATATGTTGTCTCTGAGACATTTGTGATTGATGCTACAGGTAATCCTAAGGCTCCGGTAGATGTTGAGAGGTAAATCGTATAATTAATGAATCCAATTCCTATAAACTGAGACCATGCTATCTTAAAAGTAGTATTGTTAATCATGGCAGGTATGTAAAGTTGTACTGCTGAAGGTGGAGCTGGTGATAATGTAATATTAATCCAAGTTACTTCTCCAGATACAACCGTGACTTTTGTGCTAAATGGTTTGTAAAAATTATCACTAGCGTTTACCCAATAAGACCCTTGAGTAATATTTTCAGAGAAGAAACCATTAGAGTAAACTGATACAGGAACACCATTGATTGTGACAGTTGCACTTGATGGATATACGAAACCTTTTATTGTACCTTCAGGAATAGGTGCTGTCTGGGTATAAATACTGGTGACATGCTCAGATTCAATTTCAATAGTCTGCATATTAATTTGTCCGGAAGTGGATTGCTCAAGGACATTGTATGTTCCGCTTGGCAATGTAATATTAACAACTTCATATATTCCATAATTGTAGGTTGTATAATTGAACACGGTATAATTCAAAAGAGAACCATTTATTGCTGCATAGTATCCCACTGGCATATGTATTAACAGCCATCCAGGGTAAAAAATTGTACCTGTTAATGTGTAGGTTATGGATTCAGAATAGTTTGTCATAACGAATCCCGCGGTGGAATTTACCAAGAAACCTATATTATATGCACCGGATTTTAAATTGACTGAAATGTTTTGGGTACCATTGACTGTTGCTACATAATACCAACCAGATGAATTTTCAGCCATTACTTCAACACTTATGTTGCCCATTGACCCTATAGCTACTCTGGTAAGATTAGTTGGCAATATAAAGTTGGTTCTAAAGAATGCTGATCCATTTACATATGAACCATTAACCTCTGATATTTTTAAAAATCCTATACCAGATTGATTTGTTGAGAATATGAAACCTGAGGATCCTGGTACTCCCCCAATGTAGTAATGACCATAGGATCTCATTTCAAGGAATTGCTGCATCATGGAAAGTATTGATGAATTCACTGGCAATACCCACATGGATAAACTTTTAATGTTGTAATACTCAAGCGCCGCAAATCTCTGTGACATCTGGAAAGGTGTCAGATTGGAATTTGTATTAACATTGGTGTTTATTAAAGCTACCTGTAACTTGGCATTGGGAATTGTTTGCATGGAATAGGATAAATCGCTCATGAAACTACCAGATCCCGAATAAATGGCTGAATAGTCCATTACATCAACAAATGTAACATTAGTGCCGCCTATTAATGTAAAATTCCAAAAACCTGGATTCCATGTTGCAATATCCACAGTTAGATGGCGTCCATATTTATTTAACTGGATAGCGAAGTCGTTCAAGAAATTTGCAAATTCTATTCCTACTGAACTGTTCGCGGAAGTAGGTTCCCAATCTATATTGTAACCCGTATAGTTATAAAGAAGTGCATATGTTACCATCTGATTTATTACATCATTTTCTTTAGTTGAATTTGAAAGGAAATATTCAATGTTTGAAAGTGATGCTGAAATAATCATGGGGTATGTCTGTAAATTAAGTTTATGCAATATTGGAGTTATGTTATATGGATTTGAGGAATTTGCGTAACTAAGTGTTCCAAGTGATAATGGATTAACACCACCGGAACTATTTAGCTGATAGAATTCATAAGAAATTGCAGTAAAATCTTGCCTGTTTTGCTCTATTTGTAAAATGCTTGCATTCATTCTTGGCATTCCGTTGAAAACACCGGTACAAAATGAGCATGTCCATGCCATTACTACTTTAGCTTGTTGGGGGATCCTATTATTCGGTACGTTATACTGCAATGACCATGTCGCACCTTCGGTTGTGGAGGAATATATTTGACCATTTGTTGTAAGTATGAGTTCATCTGCCTTCAAAACTACCCCATAGTATTTATTTTGAATAGCGACCTGTTGAAATGATGTATGAGTTTGTGCTATTGGGGACCAAGAAGAGGCTGTTGCGTTATAAGTGGCTGTTGCGTATACATATGAATTCGGTGTCCCCATAATGGCATAATAGTAATAAGGGCTGTTATAATTGGGTGTTTGGGTTATACTTACAAAGTCTGGATTTGTCGCCTTAATTGTTCCCTCATAGGTCCAATTAATCGGGCTCAGGGGATTTGTGCTTCCGGCAGCAAAATAAACTGAACCATTTCTTGACAATCCAACAAATGTGGTTACTCCATATGGAGGCCCATTATTTGGCCACACAAGAAATGTTGTTAGATTGACGGGTAAAGGTGTAGATTGAACTATCGTCCATTTATAATTTGCATCTGAGTATGCATATATTATTCCATTTGATTCCATAGCATAGAATGTTTCAACCTTTGTCGGATTTAGGCCAACATAGCTTCCCCAGAAATTCTCATCGAGATCGTATGCAAGTGCAACAAATGTAGTATTATTGGAATTTGTTATTTTATTTATTTTCCAATAATGGGGATAAACACCATATTCCGTAGTAGAGACATAACCATTTGAAAAGAGTACCATCAAAAGACCTGTATCAACACCCTTACTATTATACCAATTCAATGATGCTCTTATACCTACGGGATTTCCCAGTTTAATTTGACTCGTTTTGTAATTATAGATTGCGGATGCATTTCCTAAATAAATCCAGTAGTTAGAAGCTCCGTTATCAGGATGCTCAAATACATAACCGTTGCTCCAAAGAACAAATAGATTACCGTTGCTGTCGTCAGTCATTGCAACGGCACTTATAGCATTACCTGCACCTCCAGGGGTTTGGACTGCTGTATTCACACTATGTCCGGTTAGTAATCCAATTGATGAAAATAACATTATAGCTACTACTGCTATCAAAATTGTTTTTCTCATAAATTTAACAATGGTACTTTTGTTATTTATAATTTTGTATATTATTTTGAATTATCATATATTAAAAACACATTATAAGTTGTATCTCATTTATTAATGCCACCTTCAGACAGCTAAATTTTTATGTTAAAGTTCTATAAACCTCTATTAGCCCCGTGGTGTAGTGGTCAAGCATATCGGGCTTTGGACCCGACGACGGCAGTTCGAATCTGCCCGGGGCTATTCCGTTTATAAAAAGAAATGAAATAATGATTAAAAAATTAGCACTCCTTATTTCTATTTAGAGAATTATAGTCTCATTGAGTACAAGTACTCCATCCCTACTAACCTTGGAATTGTTTATTGCTTCTAAAATCTGCTCATAACCATAGGATGATGTTTGTTGCCCAGGAGTCCATGTGGCATATGTATAATAGATATTTACTCTAGATGTATATGCATAGTTGTATGTTAGATTTACTATGACCCCATTAACTATTACCCCTTGGAAATTTCCTGAACCGGATACAATATCATTACTAAGAGTTGTTCTCGCATAGATCTGGGAATTATTCTGATATATTACATTGGTTTGAATAAATCTCTTTTGTATTATATTATCCGATACTATAATCCCCGTTATTGTACCATTCTTAGCAAGTAATATATCGTAAGTGAACTTCATTGATATATAGTATATCATTGATGCATAGTTGCTTTGCTTATAAATTCCCGTTGAATTGTAGATTGTCTGCACATAACTGGTATTTATATAATCTTTATATGAGAATGTCTGATTAAAGAGGAGTATATAGCCGGTTCCATAAGTTAAAACAATATTGAAACTTGGATCGTACATCTTGCTTAAAGCATTAATATGATTTGTTATATTTTCATATTCCACTGTTCTGTAATGCGGATAATAATAGATTGTTTTTATTGCCAAATGCTCCCATACATAATCGGTATCATTCAACCAGATTGCATTACCAGGTATACTTTGGGATGGTGAACTACCCCGCCCTTACAGACGGGGTATCAACACCTCGCGGTGATGATTTCCTGTTTCCTCCAGGAAACTTACTATGTAATCCCTCATAAAAGGGAATGTATATCGGAGGTTTCCTGTCCACAGGCTCTAGGGGAAGCCCCGGCCTCGCACGAAGAATATTCAAAGGAGCATTAATGTATAAATGATCCTTATCTAATCCTATGTATATAACCTCATCTTCAAACGTTCTCTTTATTCCCTGAATTTGCTCTTTTAAAAAATTTATAATTTGTTCATTATCAAACACCTTACTACGGTACTTCACAACTTGCACGTAGTGGTGATAAAATGCCTAAACAGAATGCGATCCTCTGTCCAATCTTTACTGCATAGTTATACCTCTTTTTTATGACTATAAAATCATTGCTATAAGAAAACTTTCCCCCCAATCCCCGTTAAGTTAAAAAAACACATATATCCGATAACCTCCTGTCAACGTTGATCGTTACCAAAAAATATGTATAGTAATCCATTAGTATTTGAAATCATAAATGCTCATATAAGAATATAATAAAGTTTAAAATAATATAAAAAAAGAAAATATAATAAATTTACTGCTTCTTCATTTCGTCAATTTTCTTTGCTAGTTTGTTGGAACTGATCATTGCGAGACCGGCGAGGACGAGTGTTATTAAGACGAGAATCAGGACAACTACTTCAAATATCATGGTATTGCCTATGCCGCTTGTAGCTGATTTGACATTCGTCTGGAGTGTTCCAAGGTCTGTCTGTATTGTTGCAGTTGTACCGTTTATTGATTTTACTGTACCCTGGAGTGTTCCAAGGTCTGTCTGTATTGTTGCAGTTGTACCGCTTATTGATGTGACCTGTGTGTTAAGTGAACTGAGCGATGTCTGTATGTTACCAACATCTGTTGATACAGTTGCCACTGTTCCGTTCACGGATTCAAGCTTGGCGTTTATTGCAGTGAGGTTTGTTGTTATGTAACCGAGGGATGTCTGTAATGTGGCAATTCCTGAATTTATACTCATCACGGATGCATTGAGTGATGATAGGGAAGCCTGTACATTTCCAATGGATGTCTGTAATGTCGCTATTCCATTATTGACTGATGCTATCTTGGCATCTATGCTGCTGAGTGATGTTTCAACATTGCCCAGTGTTGTATTTATGTATACCATACCGTTGGATATTCCCATTATCTGTGAGTTTGTACTGTTCAGCTGTGCCTCTATTGTACTTCCCTGTGTCTTAATTGTCAGGAGATTTCCATTTACAGAAGTGAAACCGTTTGATACGAGTGTGTTAAGATCGTTATAATCAATGCTAAGATTTGTATTGACTCCGTTGATTGATGCTTCAATAACTGATGTGCTCAGTAAAACTCCTCCAGAAACAACTGTTATTATCTGGGAAGCATAGGGTACTGCAGAGTATGCATTGTAGAAGTATGTGTACCATCCTGCTGGTGAAGTATCATGGTACTGTGTTACAGCAAGGGTATAGGAGTATGATACATTGAGGTAATACTGACTGTTGATGTGTGGTACATTTGGCATTGGGAATGATACATTAATAGTGCCTGTGCTGTTCCAGTCTACTGGTCCCGCGAATGCTGTGTATGAGTTTCCTGAGGGTATCTGTTGAAGTGTGACATCCGCCCTGGCGGATACAACCTGTACTATTGTTAATGAAGGAGATATGCTTACCGTTGTGGATGCCGTGGCTGTCTCACCTACTGGTGATGTAACCAGCACTGTTACAGTATACTCTCCTGCATTGCTGAATGGTATGGATATCGCTGATGTTGATGTGGTCTGGTAAGGCATATCGTTAACGAACCATGCATATGAGTAGTCATGCATGTTCGGGAATTCACCGAATATTGGTGTAGCATCGAATGACAGAACAGTGGGTGCATATCCTGTTGATGATGAATTTATTATTCCTGTCTGTAAGAAGGGTATTGCATATTCATCATACGATACATTCTCCCAGTATGGTGAAGAGATCGGATATGATGAAGTTACATTGGCCCAAATCATATGGTTTGATTGATAATAGCTGGGTACGTTTGCGTATTCAGCCACGAACATGAAGCTAACCGGCTGATTTGATGTGTCTGTGAATTTCATGGATGAAGTAATGGGCGAGTACACAATTCCATTATCCATAACATACATGTTGCCGTTCCCTGAATCGTATGCGAGATTAAGTGGATCACTGCCTGTTCCTGTACTTATGCTGCCAATTACATTCAGGCCGCTGATGACAGATACGTTATTTGAATAAAAATTTGCTACGTATACGTATCCGTTAGAAGGATCAAGTGCTATTCCGAACGGGCCAGAGCCAACCACAATTCTTGCCTGAATGGAATTGGTTGTTGTGTTTATTACTGTGACATTGTAGAAATTTGTTGCATATACGAAACCGTTGTGAGCATCGAAGATTATATCATGGGGAACACCACCTATGCTTAAGGTGGTGATGACTCTGCCTGTGGTTGCATTCATTACTGCTACTTCACCAATATTCAATAGAGTGACGTATAACATATTGTTGGACGGATCGTAGGCAACTCCTTCTGGTCTTGCATGAATATTAGCAGATGAGAGTGAGAATGATTTGAAATCTGTGTTGTTCACTACGCTGATGACTGATACATTGTCGCTAAATAAATTAGGTACATAGAGAAGATTTGTCACAGGATTGTATGCCATATAGCCCGGGAAGAGACCAACGGGAATGGTTGTCTGGACAGACATGTTCGTTGCATTTATTACAAGGACATCGCTTCCACGCTCATTGGCAGCGTATATGAATCCGTTGTATGGAACGTAAATCATATTGGCAATGTAATCGTAAAAGTTGGTCGGTACTCCAGAGATTTCACCAACTACAGTATCATTGACAGGATTGACAACGTATATGGCTCCGTGCTCACCGATATAGAACATTCCTGTTGCAGGATCGTAAACTCCCGCCCCTGGACGATTAGGAATACCGAAACCTCCAACAACCTTGTTGGAAGAGCTGCCTATCTCGAGCACGTTAGTTGTTGTCTGTCCTGATGGAGCGATATACGTACCGTTCATGTATGCCTGGAAGTATACTAGATTACCTCCGAAGTTTATATTCACTGTATAAGGTATGGATGAACCGGATATGTTCAGATATGTTGTGAAAGTTGTGTAATCTGCATATGAATAGTGAGATGAAGCCTGCAATGTCACTTCCAACTGTGCAGGTGCAAGTATATGCACTCCTACCTCGAATGGGAATTTGAAGCTGTTTATACCGGTAGGATTAGTAACATTACCGTAGAATGTGAAGAATCCTGTAGCCTGGTATGTGAGATTGACTGACATATTGAAATAGTATGTGCCAAGGGCTTTGCTGTATATTGCATATTTGTTTGTTATGTTTCCATAGAATGTGTTGCTGATACTAACAGTTACTCCAGGATATAATGAGTTTGGTTCTACAGTTGCATATGGGGCATGATAGGCTATATCGTACATACCGTTGCCCCCTGTCACATTAACGAAGAGCTGAATTGGTTTCCCCACATGAGTTATAGCCGGATATGGTATTGTGGATATTGTGACAGAAATACTTTTCAGTGTTGATACTGTTATAATTGAGGTAGCTTTAGTGAAGAAATTTGGTGAAGATGCTGATGTGTTTACAGTCTTGCCATAATTGGATGTTGCCAGTGCAGTAAATGTTCCTGAAACCCTGAATGTTGCATTCATAGCTGTATGGTATGTTGACCATATTGTGGATGTTATATTGTCCATGCTAGGATACGGATAGAGTATTGAGTATGGAGTTCCTGTAAATGCAATGTTTAAGGATATGTTATGCAGTGCAGTTCCATTGTTGAACTGTACCGTGACGTTAGCATGTCCCGTTGCATTCAGTGTCACATTTGAAAGATACACGTAGAAGTGTACTGTGGAACCTATTGGAACAGTTTCAGATGTCGGTACCAGGAAAACCTGTAAATGCTGTGAAAGGACTATAATGGTGAGATTCGCATATGCTACGTTTCCAACGTTGTCAGTTATTTTCAGTTCAAAATGATAAGTTCCAGGTACGGGATGATTGCTCTGGAAATCATAGACTGAGAAATTCATATCTGGATATTGCTGAGTTCCACTTGCCAGCAGAGCCGCAGTACTATTGTAAAGATCCCACGTGTAAGGAGGGGCACCATTAAATATAATGCCGCCCAATTCAACACCTTTACTTACATTTGAAGCCGTCTCTGTAAAAACAGGCGGATTTTTAATAATTAAGGCTCCAGAATTATTTATACCGAGTTCAACTGTCGGTGGAACGTATAAAACCTTTAGGTATTCAGTTTCGTTCACAGACTGACCGATGGAATCGTTGACATATACCCTTATTATATACTGTGCGGGTAAGGTGTAACTGTGAGAGAAGAATGGTGTTGAGTTCGTAGTTGTTGGAATGCTGGTTGAGGTACCGTCTCCCCAGTATATTGTATAGGTATAGTGACCTGTTCCACCTGTCACGTATACGGTATCAGTTACGGGAGTGTTTTCAGGCACGCTTGTTATATTATTTGTTGCGTAGGGATATGTGTTTATTACGGTATAGGCCTTCAGTGGTGCTAACGTGGCATTAGTTTGTGCAGCAGATACATTTATGGAATATGTTGACCTTGATAACAGTCCAGCAGTATCATTTACCTGGAATACTGCGAGGTACTCACCTGGATTGGTGTATGTCGTTGTTATCGTTCCAGGATTATGAAGAACTGGGAGTGGGAATGTTGTTCCATTTACTCCGTTACCGAGGTTCCAAGAAAGATAATAAACTCCACTACCACCCGATATTGAATATGTGTATGTAACTGACTGGCCTGCATATATATTATTATTTGAGGCGGTGACGGAAATTTTCAGTGGATTGTATACGTTCAATTCATAAGTGGTATGAGCCGTATTTCCAACAGAATCCGTAACTGTAGCCACGACATAGTGAGTACCCGCATGATTGAACTCATGGTAAGCGCTCTGTCCCGTTGCAGTTGTAAAGGATGTGTTTCCAACTGTGAAGAACTGCCAGCTGTAGTAGTATGGTGGAAGACCACCTGTGGCCTGGCCTACCTGGAACAGGAGTTGTTCGCCTACTACTCCGTATCCCGGGAAGCTGGATACCGTTCCTGAGACTACTCCCGGTGATTGTGTGAAATTTTTGTTTATGGCATTTGGAATTGTTATTCCTATTGATCCTGAGATGAGTGCAACGTTGTTTCCTAGATCCGTAGATACAGATACATTGTTATTAGAAGGTGCTGCATTGACGAATGGAGGTATCATTGAAAGTGCTGATAGAACCATTACCGCTATTATTGCTATACTAATTAATTTGGTTGCTTTATTATACATATAGAGTTTAACCTCCAGTGTATCGATATTATTATTGTTATAAATATTTTATGAATAATTTATTCTTTGTCATACCATCTAAATTAATATTTCTTCAATATGGAATGAGATAATTTAAGTAATGGGTTTAAAATATATATATTTTGTATGACATTTGTCGGAATATTTAGAGATTTATTTTCATGGTTTTACCCATAAAATTTATTGAATTTAAGAATGGTGCATAAGTACATATAATGTCAACAAATGATTATTTTATTAATGGATAATAGAAATGTTTCGTTGAAGGTTGGAAGGACTGTTTAGCATTGTATATATGGCATCCGCAGTTCTTGACAGGATTCTCCATCACTGCACTGTTGTGAATATAAGGGGAGAATCCTATAGATTGAAGGACAGGAAGAAGAATTCTCTTCCAACATTCAAGGAGGTGAAAAAGGATGAGTAAAATCTAAAATACAAATGGGGAATTTTATTTTGCCATTTTTGGGAATATTCAATTGCCACTTACAAGAATAAAGAGGGGCATTTTCAGATCCAAGGATGGAATACTTATGCATGCGGATCTCAATGCTGTGTATAACATAATAAAAAAGGCAGTTCCTGAAGCATTTGCGGACGGGATAGAGGGTATAGGGTTATACCCAAGAAGTTTAAGCATCCCTGAATTCACAGGGATGATAATTTCCAAAGGTGGATGTTAACATGGTTAACAGAAATCGTAACCTGATACGATGCAGCATGTTAAGAGAACAAATCCGCAAGGAACTCAAAATCAGAATGAAACGTCTGATGAGACTCAGTGAAATACCCCGCCCTTACGGACAAGGTATCCTCGCCTCACTGTGAGGATTTCCTGTTTCCTCCAGGAAACTTACTATGTAATCCCTCATAAAAGGGAATGTATATCGGAGGTTTCCTGTCCACAGGCTCTAGGGGAAGCCCCGGCCTCGCACGAAGAATATTCAAAG
>Ga0080006_1189203_pt1 | contig 10704 bp, 7 predicted proteins | sample RS3BMetagenome_FD_69209 | JGI IMG/M metagenome (GOLD analysis project Ga0080006, IMG submission 69209) | Ferric oxide microbial mat and aquatic microbial communities from Rainbow Spring, Yellowstone National Park, USA - RS3B (SPADES... ... | reverse complement strand
GAACAACGAGATGAGGTTCAGGGTGATGGTCTACAATGCGGCGAGGATAGCAAGCCTGGCCTATTCTTTGGTCAGAGGGTTTCTACTGAGCCAAGCAAGTTGGATGCTTAAATATGATCCGTGTGTTTGATTATCGAATGCTCTCAGCCTACAAGTATCGTTTCTATTCCAAGCAAGAACAGGAGATGCGGTTAAGGCACTCCTTCGTCTTTCGCTGCAATCTACGCGACAAGCTTACAAAGAGGCTTGGCATCCTGAGATGCTCGCCCGCGGACGGAGGGTTGCCACCCGCTGAGCAAGTGACCCTACCATCACTGAGGATGATGGCGAGCACAAGCGTTGGGGCACGAAGCCCGGGTCTGAAGACTTGGGAGGATGTCAGATTGCACCGCTAGTGGGTCAGGGAGTGAGAATACATGCTCAAAGTTCTCGACCTCTTCTGCGGAGCAGGAGGACTGGCAAGCGGGTTCAGCAAGCAGGGTTTCGATGTGACTGGGGTGGACAGTTCCGAGCTCGCGGGAAGGACCTTTGTGAAAAACCACCGGGGCAAGTTCGTCCAGCTGGACCTCTCCAAGAATAGCGTTTCCGGGGGTTATGATGTCATCATTGGGGGTCCCCCATGCAAACCATGGTCGAATGTGAATACCGTGACAAGAGGTAGTGCGCATAGGGACTACCATCTGCTTGGAACATTCTTCCGGCATGTCGAAAGTGTCCGCCCAGCGGCCTTTCTTTTCGAGAATGTTCTGCCCGTGAAGAAATCCGGCACGTTTCGCTGGTGGGTTGCCAGGATGCAGAGGGTTGGTTACTCTGTGGACGTGAACACCGTCGCATACTCATCCTTCGGAGCGGCAACAAGAAGGCAGAGATTGATTGCTTTCGGGCTGCTCAACAGGGATGCCAGATCATTCTATCAGAGGCTTGGACGTAAAACCCTTCCTCCGAGCACTGTGAGGTCGAAGATCTGGGACCTTCGTGACAAGAACATGGGAGCATCTCCAGACCATGTATGGCCACAGCTCAAGACAATCGATAGATATCGCGAATACTACAGACAGGCAAAATATGGCTGGTACGTGCTCAAGTGGGATGAACCTGCCCCCTCCTTCGGCAATGTCACCAAAACCTATATCCTTCATCCGGAATCACTCAACGGCGGAGAGATGCGAGTGATTTCGATAAGGGAAGCTGCTCTGATAATGGGTTTCGAAGATCAGTTCGAGTTTCCGAGAGGGTCGAGTTTGACTGCGCGATACCAGATGATTGCCGATGCAGTGAGTCCTGATTTCTCAATAGCTGCGGCTCGCGCAACAATGGAAGTCTTGGGTCCTGATGGTTCCAGCGCGTGAACCGGAAAAGACACACAGATCAGTATCAGGCGCGCTCCTGAGCTGGTGGGACAGTCATGGACGCTCTTATCCTTGGAGAAGAACTAGGGACCCCTACCGGATTCTCATAGCTGAGATTCTGCTTCACAGGACACGTGCCGATCAGGTAAAGAGGGTCTATGAGGATTTCATACGAAGATACCCGACTGTGGCCGACCTCGCCCGCGCGAAGCGAGCCGATGTAATCGCAACCTTGAAACCCCTGGGGCTCCGGTGGCGGTCCAGGCTTCTACTGGCCATGGCAAGGGTGCTCCACGAACAGTACCAGGACGAGATACCCCGGAGTTCTGATCTGCTCAAATCGCTTCCCGGAGTGGGTGATTATATTGCCGCGGCCGTCCAGTGCTTCGCCTTCGGAGTCCCCACCCCAATCCTTGATGCAAACACAGTTAGGGTCACGGGCAGGATTTTCGGCGTGCCAATTTCAGACTCGGCAAGGAGAAAGGAGGAGTTCAGAAACATGTACTCCTCGTTGCACGATGTGAGCCGATCTCGCGATTTCAATTTGGCAATGATCGACCTTGCCGCGCTGTTGTGCAGACCGTCACATCCCAGGTGCCATCTCTGTCCCATCTCGACCCACTGTGAATTTGGAAGGGGCAGGAACGAAGCGTGAGAGAAGTCCTGGTAACTCAACTCGTGAAGGATGTCCTAGGTCCTCGTCGGGGGCTGAGGGAGGACATCGAGCAGAACCCCCTCAACGAGTATATCACTGGTGTTCTGGCCCCGCTCACCAGCCAGCCGAGCAGGGAAATCGAGGGCGAGTCTGAAATCCCTGCCGAGGAGTCCTGGACATCCGAAGAAGAGACTGCGGACACGGATGTGGTTGCACCTCCCACCTTCTCGCCAGTTCTTGACCCGAAGAGGCGCAGCCCAACGATGGGTCTCTCGTTCGCGGTCAGGTCGAGCGGGGAGTCGGCGATCAGCGTCTGTCTGACATGGGCTCGATACTCCCAGAAGAGGGAAGGAAACCAGTCAAAATGGTACAGAGAGCCAAGAGTTGCGAGGCTTGAGCTAAGACCAGCGGCAAGAGCTGTGTTCTGGATCGATGCTGAGGGCAGGCAGACCAGTCAGGATGCTGCTGAGATATCCCTCCATCAGAACGAGCGGACACGGGATGGTCTCCGCTTTATCACGCTGTACATGGTCAACAGATTGAAGGCGAGGAAAGACGAGATAGAAACAGCCGAAGAGCACATCTTCCAGCCACAGATCAGAGTCCGTCTCGGTGTAGGGATGAAGCTGGTTCAGGAAAGGACCCGCACCATCGAGGGGGACGACGAAAGGGTCCTCGATTTTATTCACCGGGGACAAGAGGTTCTGGCGAGAGGCCACATGTGCTCGGCGGTCTGGAGTGAAATTGACCCCGAGAGACAGCAGGACAGCGAGAGCAAACTGGATTTTCCTGAGGCAAAGAATCAACCGCCATTCCACTGGGTTGACTCGGAACTCCTGTCAGAGGAGGAGAGGCGGAGATTTTCGCCACCCGATGTGCGGACGGAGTTTGTGCCGATGTACTCAATCCCTGGTCCCGATCTTATGTGGAGGGCTGATTACGGGCCTGAGCCAGAGCTCCGTGCGGGTGCCATTTCCGAGCTGTGGGAACCAGACCGCCTGAGGGAATCACTTGAACCGCTGGTCAACGGATACGAGTCGTGGATCAATTCGCTGGAAGCAGAATCTGCCACGCTTTCAGGCTCCGATGGAGAGCTCGCTGAGAGCCTGATTGGGCGCTGCAGGACAGCCGCCGGAAGGCTCAGGGGGGGACTCGAACTTCTTTGCAGGGACCCGGAGGCACGAATGGCATTCTGCTTCGCCAACAAGGCTCTCGATGTTCAGTCGCGCTGGTCACCAAGACGGAATCCTCTGGTGTGGTACCCGTTCCAGCTAGCCTTCATACTGATGAGTGTCGAGTCAATCGTCAATCCTCGCTCGCAGTTCAGAGACGTTTGCGACCTCATTTGGGTGCCAACTGGGGCAGGGAAGACGGAAGCATATCTGGCCGTGGTGGCGTTCACAATCGCGTACCGGAGGAGGAGAGCGCTGGGTCGGACTTCAACTGAAGATAGGACCGGTGCAGGTGTTTCTGTCATAGCGCGCTACACCCTGAGACTGCTGACCATCCAGCAATTCAGGAGAATCGTTTCGTTGGTCACAGCCTGTGAACTGCTGCGGTCCTTGTGCATCCAGAGAGGGAGCATGGTTGGTTGGAGGCCCCCGTCGTGCGAGTCGCAAGAGAACTTCCTCTGGGGGACTTCGCCCTTCTCAGCAGGACTCTGGGTTGGCGGGGACGTGACACCGAACAAACTGGAGGATGGATGGGGAGGCGAGGGGCCGATCCCAGGAGCCGTAAGCATCCTCAGAGGGTCGCTGGGGAATAAGTCAGGGGAACCAGCTCAAATACTTTCGTGTCCGGCCTGCAACACAGTTCTTGCCATCTCCGAAGGGGGCATCAATCCGGGGCATCACACATTTTACTGGGTGCTGTGGATGACGGGTCCCGGAGACATTTCGGCATTCGTCGCCAGTCTTGCAAACCAGAGGATTCAGAACTGCACCTTGGAGGAAGCACATTCTTCGTCCCATTCGGACACGAACTATCACACTCTCAGAATCGAACTCAGCTCCAGTGCCGCACTGAAGTCCGAGGATGTTGATGCGCTCTGGAGCGAGATTCGCGAGAGAGCCAGGCGTGATGGGGTTGTGATTGAATTGGTCCCGGCCAGGCCGAGCAGACCAGGCTATTTCCTCAGGAGCTATATCAATACGCGCGGGAGGCCCACCGAGATCGACTTCGAGATTTTCTGCCCGAATCCGGCCTGTGAGCTCCATCGCACCTGGCAGGGAGGAGCCCCGGCAGGGTGGGTCCATTCAACGACCCCAGATGACCTTCCCTCCCATGCCCTGCCTGACGGAAACCTCCCCATTCATGTCCACCCGGCATTTAGGACCTCGGACCAGTTCACAGCCGACAGGATTCCGATACCGGCCCTGACCGTTGACGATCAGCTCTATCATCGGCCGCCAAGCATCATCGTGGCTACTGTTGACAAGTTCGCCAGGCCTGCCTTTGAGCCTAGGGCATCATCATTCTTTGGAAACGTCGACAACCACAGCTTCGTCGGGGGATACTACCGTCTGCACGCTCACCCCAAAGCAGATGACAACGGCCACCCCGCTCCGTCAGGTCGGACGACTCCGAACCACAGGAGCATTCCGCCGCCCGAACCCCCTGACCTCATCCTTCAAGATGAACTCCATCTGATCGAGGGGCCTCTCGGTAGTCTTGTGGGCTTCTATGAAACCGCGGTCGATTATCTGAGCAGAGAGCGCAGTGGTACGCCGCCAAAATACATTGCGTCAACTGCGACGATTCGGAGGGCGGAGGATCAGGTGCTTGCGACCTTCGCACGCATTGCCCAGATCTTTCCGCCCCCGGGACTTCAATCTCGCGACAGATTCTTCATCAGGGAAAGGGAGGTCCATCAGCTGGACGACACCATGCCCGGCCGTCTTTATCTTGGAATCTGTGCGCCAGGGAGGGGGCCCCTCACTCCCCTGGTCAGAATTTGGTCGCGACTCCTGCAGACCGTCTGGGATCAGCGGGGAAACAGTCGCGCAGATGGATTCTGGACCCTGACTGGATATTTCAATGCAGTAAGGGAACTTGCCGGGGCCAGAGCCCTATATCGTCAGGACATTCCACAGAGAATCAGGGACATTTCAGGCGGCAGTCCCCGCCCAATCACAGACGAGCGCAGCGTCGAACTCTCCAGCAGGACCCCTTCGACCGATCTCCCGAGCATCTTGGATCTCCTGAGCCAGCGCGAACTCACGTCCCCCGAGGCCCTCTTCACAACTTCAATGTTCGGCACAGGTGTAGACATCCCCAGAATAGCGCTCATGGTAGTCAATGGGCAGCCAAAGACCACATCGTCTTACATTCAGTCAACCGGCAGGGTGGGCAGGACATCCGGGGCACTTGTTGTGACATTCTTCAGGGCGTCACGACCTCGGGACCTCAGCCACTATGAGTTCTTCGCCGGGTATCACAGACAACTTCACAGATTCGTCGAACCAATTACGGTCTATCCGTTCGCGCCAGGCGTGATTGACAGGGCTGCGGGTCCCGTGTCCGTGCTCGTTCTCCGCAACAGGTCGAGGGTAACAACCGCCTGGTTCCCAAATGACGCCGCACGGAGGATGGCCACCAGCAGATCCAGTGCACGGGAGGTTCTCGACCTGCCTGCCATGTTCGAGCAGAGAGCACAGATGCAGCCTGCATTGAGGCGGCCAGAGTCCGGAGCCGTACAGAACGACATAAACAATAAGCTCGACAGCTGGCAATCGTCGGCAATAAGGTGGACAAGTCTGGTGCTCGTGGAATACGCAGTGGGAAGGCCTCTTTCCAGTGCAGTTGTCTTGGGGGACCCACAGCATCGGCATGCCGGTCTTGGGGTGATCTATGAGGATGCCCCTCAGTCTCTACGTGACATAGAGGAAACAACCGGGTTTCAGACTTGACACAGCACATAAGGCGCTCGCAGTTCGTGACGACGTACGGTCCCGGCGCGATACTGGAGGGACCCACCGGCCCGCGGATCATTCCGAGCCCTGAAATCGGGATATTCGTCGAAGGCTCCCGTCTCAGGCCGAACGACTTCGAGATCTCAGACCTGAGAATGTCCCAAGGGCTGCTCGGAGGAGCACGGATCTTCAGGCTACCATCGAACGCAGAGGTCGGTGAGTCATCGATGCAGGCGCTATACCGAACGAAACCCTTCCCTTTATGGAAGCTCTGCCTGAATTCGGGCAGCCATCCTGATTCGTCGTATGTGCTCTACTCAGGTGGGGCGTGTCCTGTCTGCAGGAGCACTCGGAGAAGGGGGATGGAGGCAATTCGTTTCATCGCAGCCTGTCCTGATGGACACATGGACGATGTTGACTGGCACTACTTGGTCCACCGCGGATCGTCCTGTCAGCAGACCGAGTGGTTCCGATGGTTCGGTGGAGGGGGAGCGATGTCCAACATTTTCATCGAGTGTCCCAGATGTAGGAGACGGAGCGTCAGTCTTGGCCGAGCGTACGGCGAGAGCTGGAAATGCAGCGCCAGACGCCCAGAGAACGAACCCCTGAGCTCAAAGCCAGTGCGAGTTGGATTACGGTGCCAGCGAAGCTCTAGAATAGTTCAGAGGCAGGCTTCCAATCTCAGGATACCAGAACTGCGAACCCTCTTCTCCATTCCGCCCCGTTACACAACTCTCCACAATCTCCTCCAAGTGGGACCAATCTACGAGAATATCCTTGGTAGTGCTCCAGAATCAAAGGAGCAACTTGAACGAATTCTCCGGAACCTCGTCTCGAGGGCGAGGATTGGACAGGCGTCTATGGACGAGATTCTGCGATACAGCTGGCCAGAAATTAGGAGAGCCATCAGTGATGTTCTCGCAGACTTTCCGAGGACCTATCACGAGCTCATCGTTGAAGAATTCCGTGCCCTGGAGGAATCGTCCAGAGAGGGAGCACCGCCGCAGAGAGGGCCTTTTCCCGAATCTCCGGTTATTTTTCATGTCGACCCGGACCTCGTCGAGACGGTCCGCGGCTCGTCATCCTTGACGTACAGAGTAACTCCGATCCTGAAGCTCCGCACAATTGTGGTCCAATACGGCTACAGAAGGGAGGTCGACACAGGAGTAAGGGCGAACGTGGTCCCAGTCTCCTTCTCCGACCGTCTCAATCCGGACCAGAAGTGGTATCCTGGTGCTGAGTTTCTGGGAGAGGGCGTGTTCATCACAGCCGACCAGCCTGTCACTCCCGCTTCGGAAACCTCCAGGAAATGGAGCGAAGCTCTGAGAAGGGCAGCGGATTATCCACCGGAGGTCTTCAGGGATGCAAGCTCCCGCGAGGAGTTGAATCCCCTCTTCGTCTGGTGGCACACTCTGGCCCATCTCTTGGTGAGGTCGATCGCCTCTCAGGCAGGATATTCCTCGGCTTCGATCAGGGAACGCATATTCCTGAATGCGGATGCCACGCGCGGCGGCGTGTTACTGTATGCCACCCAGCCGGGAAGCGAGGGGACATTGGGTGGGCTTATAGCTCTTGCCCCGCACTTCCAAGATATACTGAACTCTGCGACGGAGCAAATACCGACATGCTCTGCTGACCCTCTCTGTGCCGAGCGGGCATTCAAAAGCGGAGAGTACAACGGCGCCGCGTGTTACGCGTGCCTGTTACTCCCTGAGACCTCATGTGAGCACAGGAATCTGTGGCTGGATAGAACAATTCTGCGTGAAAACCCTCCATGACCGACGTGGAGATTCTTGCAACCGGCCAAGAGCTCATCTCACGGGGCGTGAGAGGATTCGAACCAGCGATGGAGGAAGCGGTAAAGGGTGCCGAAAGGGAAATTCAGGTTGTCGCGTATTTGATAACAAGACAGGCCATGAAACTCGTCGATCTCTTGGAGAGCGCTGCTGAGCGTGGAATCAGGGTGACAGTCATCGTGAACAGACTGGACAGCCAAGACCGTCCTGTCGTTGCCCGTCTGAAGGCGATCTCATTGAGGTACGGACACTTCAGGATCCTGAACTTCACGGACAGGAAGGGGAGGCAGCTCCACGCAAAAATTGTGATTGTGGACCGCAGGATGGCCCTCGTCGGATCAGCGAACTTTTCTTGGGGAGGAATGTTCTCGAATTATGAGATTGGGCTCTGCATCCGAGGAAGGCCTGCTTGGAAGCTTGCCACCGTCGTGGATGACCTTGCAGCGACTGTCGGTGCATCAACCCGGCCCTAACCAATAGCTCGAACCTTTTCTGACGATTACCCCACCTTCAGCCATTGCCTGAATCATTTTCTCACTCACCTGCCTGACTTCGCCTTCAAGCCCGAATTCGCTCGCCTTGGCTCTTAGAAATTGATTTAGCTCGAATATCAGCCGCGCCTCCGAGACCGCGCCGCCAAGTTCTCTAATCAACGACTTCGTCAGCTCCGCGCACTGGGACCTGAGTATGCTTCTCATGGCTTTGGCCCGGTCCCCAGTGAACCAGTAATCGCCGAAGGATGCTATTACGCCCCGCGACACAAGGCCCCGGAGGACGTGGCTGGTCTCCTCGGATGATCCATGAATGGCCTGCACAACTTCATCAAGAGTAAACGATCTCTCGGGGTTCTTGGCAAATAGATCAGAGATCCTTTGCTCATGGGTGTACAGCCACATCTCGTTGCCGCTCGGTTCGCGCTCATAACCTATCCTCCCGCATTTTTTGAGGTAGGTAAGGACCGAAAGAAGCATCCCATCATCCCAACGACTGTCTGATTCTTTGAGCTTCTCCAACAGTTTCCGTGTGCTCAGAGCGCTACCCGCTGACATGAGCGCCAAGAGCGTATCACGAATCATTGGCGTGTCTTCCTGCCGCGTTGAGTTCCGGCTATCATCACCGACAACTGCCCAGAACAGCTTGAACTCCTGCGATGAAGCTCTGAAGCATTTCACTATTCCTGCCTTTTCCAGTTCATCCAAGCCCGCCACAATTGCCGACCTTGGATAGTTAACCGACCGAATGATCTCGAATATATCGAAGCTACCTCTTCTCCCAGCGAGAAACTTCTCGATCGAGGCCATAATGGGATTCCTGTTCGCGGAGTACCAGACACGCCTCCCGTACGGGGTTATCCGCACACCTCCTCCCTTCTTCGTGACAAGGCCTACATCCCTGAGCCAGCCGAGCCTGTCACGAGCATCCAGATTGACCCCCCCAATCCCTCTTACGACATCATCCCAGCTGTGCAACACCTGACTGGTGTCCTCGGAGGTGATTAAGAGGAGGAGAAGGCCCGATGCCGTGGGATCCATGGACACGATTCGTGAGAGATGTTCCATGCCCAACTTCCTGCTGTCAATCACATCCCTGAACCGAATGAGACGGGGCCCGCTCACCGAATTCTCGACGACCCTAGATTCACCGAGGGTCCTCACCTGCTCGAGGAAGCCGCCGATTATCCTGTCATCGCCTGCAGGAGCGATGGTCCACTCGAGCAATCCACGGCCCCTCCTGACAAACTCCGGCGGCAATCCCATCAATTCCCGGTCCGTGTAGTGTGAGAGGAATTGCTGTTCGCTCACCCTCTTCCTTGCCCTCACGAACCCAATCGCATCATCGAGGCGGGCTTCATCAAGGCCGCCTGCCTCTTCCATAAGGAACGCCTCGGGCAATATTCGCCTTGCCCGGGAAAAGCCATAGCTGTACCAGAAGACCACAAGCAACCTCACGTATCTGCCGACCAACGCCCTGATCTTTGCCTCCTCGTATCCGTACTGGGCGACGAGTGGTTCGGTGAACATGACCTCACAGGACTCTTGGTCGCCCGCTGGACTCTGAAGAATCATTCTGGGCGCGGAGAGATTGACAAACTTTCCGCTCAGTATGCATGCCATCCCCAGCTGTTTCCTGTCCGTCTGCCTGCAGTAGATCTGGGTGAAGTTCTCGAAGCACCAAGACCCGGCAAGCGCCTCGGAATCCCCCCAGCTAGCCTTGAAAGGGTGAAGCCTTCTGAGCTCCATTGGCACATCGATTTTCCTCGCCTGAGGACTGAAGGGATGGATTCTGTTCACCAGGGGAACGGGTTGAACGCCGCTTAACTCATAGGCTCCACATCCAACATCCCTGAGTGTTTCTTCTTTGTAGCGGAAGCACATGCCGCTGCCGAGAACAGGGCAGAGAAGCGAGATATCGATGACATTGTCCTCGTAGTACTTGTCGTAAAACTGCGGTGACTTCGCAAATACCAGTCCGTTCAGAGTTGTCGTGGAAGGTCTCTGTTCCCTGACGGAAAGCAGAAACCTTGCTGGCGCCCTCATGGCTTCCAGAACCTGTCCGTTGAACACCTCCTCGCTCACTGCAAACTCCCTTACGCGAGTCAGCCATCTTACTGCCTGTCCGAAGCATCTCCTCGTCAGTTTGTTGCCGACGGCAACGGTGTGATCCAGCATGGATGGATCTCGCTCAATCAGACTGCGCGCGTTCTCGCTCGATCCGACCAAGCTCACGTACAGGCACTGCAATGCTGTTCGAACCCCCCGGTCGGTCGCAAAAGCGGGAATCCAGAAGCGCCTGATTGGAGTGTTGGTCATTCCACTCCAGATTCAGGTTGCATGCACATATATTCAGTTGGTGCTCGCTTCCTGTGGCGATATCAAGCTCAGCGATGTCGCCGAGAGGGTGATTGCCCTGAAGAAGGCCATCTCATTCGAGCTTAAGTGCTCAGAAAGAATCGTCTCCACGGACGAGGCAGCCCGGAAGGTGGTTCGGGAATT
>Ga0080006_1172258_pt1 | contig 10708 bp, 9 predicted proteins | sample RS3BMetagenome_FD_69209 | JGI IMG/M metagenome (GOLD analysis project Ga0080006, IMG submission 69209) | Ferric oxide microbial mat and aquatic microbial communities from Rainbow Spring, Yellowstone National Park, USA - RS3B (SPADES... ... | reverse complement strand
CGCTCGGAAATCCCGCGGGGAAAAAACGAACATCATCATCCTTCGTGATTTGCTCCCAGCGCGGCGCCACGAGGAAGAGGACCGCCGTAGCCATGAGCCATGCGAGGATGACCAGCCAGGAACGACGCAGTAACACATTCGCGATGAGTTGAAACATTAGCACGCATTAATGAGCGGGGCCTAGCCGTTGTCGGACGAAGTGATCCACAAGGGCTATAATGGGTAAAGCTTGTCGGCGACGAGTCGACCGTCTGGTGCCGACCCTTGAACTCAAAGAGTCGAACAATTCGACCCCGATCATTGAATCCTTCGACGCACACCGATGAATTCCGCGTAATCTCCCCAAATCCGCCAGATCGTGGACACAAGCGAGAATCCCATCGAAATGTCTTGAGATTTTTCTCAGATCGGCTCCAGCACACAGCTTGTGTCAACATCGGTGGCTCGGTGCGTTCACGTTGAAGATAGTCGATTCATGCCTTTGAGTCAAAATGAATCGAGCCCGTCAACTTACCTATCTCCCCGATCATCCCCTATTGCGTGAACCTTGTTTTTCGAGGATGAGCCCGAACCTTGAGATAACCGAAGGGTACAATCAGACGAGTTGAGAACCTCCAAGGTTGGCTTCTCCGCAAATCTCGTTCTTCGATTAAACGATTTATTCGGATACGCCAGGATCGACCGATGGACGGAAACAACTTCCCGAACAAGGCGGTTCCGCCGAAATTCTCGCATCATCCCGCATTCAGTCTCACCTCGAGATCACGGTAATTTGGTTGATTAAATCGAGGATTCCGAATTTTCAGGAACCTTTCTCGAACGAGGATGTCGGATACTTCGTACCGAGTTGAAGAGTACATGAAAAGGACATGCTCAAGCGGAAGGCCCTTGTCTTGTACCTTAGGATGTACTACTAGAAGAAGTAGGAAGCCTTGCGTCATCAGGATGACTTTTTATTGGTGTCGAGGAATAAACCTTCCGTGTCACGTTCATTCGCCCGCCAATTGGCACAAACCTGGAACGGAAAGCTGTCCCATTACCGGCAGCATCGTAATGACGAGCATGTGCTCGCGATTCTTGAAGAATCATCGCGCTACGTGGGACTTCATCTCGAAAATGACCTGGCCAGCTCCACCTACTGGAGTGATCTTCCTCTCTTCCGACGAGCCGGCGTACTCTTATTTCTGGTTGACCAAGGAGTCGTCGAGCGGACAACTCGCAACGGCCGCCGCATTTTCGAGCCGCTTCCTCACGCTGAGTCCTGGGTGCAGTCTCAGAAAGCCTTGACTGCCTTTTCCAAGCCCATTCACGAAATGATCTCGGCCCTCAGGCACGAATTCCGGAGAAGGGCGCAGTCCAGCCGCTCCTAAGGTCAGGCTTTTCCAGCCTTTGGCTGATGCCCCATCGCTGCCGGCGAACTTTCGCTCGCCAGCTCTCGGATGGCTCGATGTCGTCATTTGAAGCTCGAGGCGCGTACGAGGATCTCGTTTTGAGGAGATCCGCTTCCGCCTCGACATTCACGCCAAGATTCGTCGTGACATATTTCGGACTTCTCCTCGCCGACGCCCCATCCGCATTGACCCAGCAACCATGCTTCCGCCCAAGACCTCAGCCTCGATCCTCCCCATTCTCAAAAGTCGAGGACTCCAAAGGTCAAGCATGAACTCAACCAAGAACAAGGGATTCTGATCCTCGAACCCGCCGCTCCACTGGAAGCCGGAGACTTCGAACAGATCGGCCGTGAGATCGATCCCTACATCGAGGCGAACGGCAAACTCCACGGTCTCCTGATCGACGCGGCAGCCTTCCCGGGCTGGAAAGACCAATCGGGATTTCTCGCTCATCTGCGATTCGTCAAGAATCATCATCAAAAGATTCAGAAACTCGCCGTGGTGAGCGATAGCAAAGTCCTCACGATCGCTCCGATGATCGCGAGCCATTTCCTCAAAGTCGAGGTGAGACATTTTCCCGGCTCATCGAGAGCCGAGGCAATGGATTGGTTGGTAGGCAACGCCAACTGAGACGAGTGGGATCGTTTTTCAACATCGAACCTCAAATCTCACGAGGCATCGGCCGCGGCGAGCATGCCGCAAGCGGCAAGAATATCGCGACCACCCGAATATCGGCGTGCCACGGGTTGACCGAGATACCGCGTGAGATGGTCTCGGAAAGCCTGGAGTTCCACGCTCGATGGAGGGAAGTATCGGCCTGTGGAATCGGAAACGTCGATCAGGTCGAGCCGAACCGGCATATCGCCGATCAAATCGCCCAGCGCCCTCGCGTCTTCCTCTCCGCAATTGACGCCACCGACACACACGTAGGCCAGCATGACCCGGTCTCCTCGATCTTCAGCGTGGCGTTTCGCCGCCGCGAGAACCTCTCGGATCGGGGTCCGGCCCGCGATCGGAACCAAACGAGCTCGTTTCTCGTCGATCGCCGCGCCAATGCTGATGGACAATCTGAACTTGTGACCTTCGCGTGTGTAACGATCGATCTCGGGGACAAGTCCGACGGTGCTGATCGTGATGGCCTTTCCTCGGATGGAGGCGCCGAAGGGCGAGCGCAGCAACTCGGCGGCGGCAAGCACACGATCGTAATTGAGAAACGGTTCGCCCATTCCCATGAAGACCGCACCCGTGACCCGTCTCCCCTGGCTCTCCACGATCTCACGGGCTTGGATCACCTGGTCAATGATTTCCCAGGTGGCCAGGTTCCTTCGCTGAGTCATCCGGGCCGTGGCACAGTAAACGCAGCCCATCACGCAACCGACTTGAGACGAGAGGCAAAGGCTCACGGCACCCGGCTTGTGAAGCGGGATGAGCACGGTCTCAATCCTGAGGCCGTCAATGGTCTCAAAAACAAGCTTTTGGAAGGCGTCGACCGTGGAGATTCGCGAATCCACGAGCGTCAAACGAGGCAATTGGCCGACGAACTCGCACACTTTCCGAGGAATTTGGTGATCGCTCATCCACGAGTGCGGATCAAAATGACCTCGACCAACGACTAGGCTCAGGAGTCTTCGAACGACGCTTGGAGTCGCGCCCATCCGGCTCAACGCCAACTGGGTGGCCTGTGGATCGTAGTCACGAGGGTCGAACACCGAACTCTTCTCCGATGAATGCGAATCGTTTGTTCTGAATCCGACGATTCCGTGAACCTCGTCATAGATTTAAAATAAGCGAACTCCTGGCACGAATTCGCCGAGTTTCAGCCTTCAACTCTGGACTCAGGCCTTCCCTTAAAGTATCAGGTACGGCGGGGATCTCGAAAGGTCGGAAGGAATCCACCGTTTCGAACCTCCAAGAATGTGGGTTTATGTTGCCCATCGCTGATTATCCAACCATACAACCAATTATCGTCGAAACATCATGGAACTTTCCGAGCTCGCTTGAAAATTGAGTCAACCTTCTGAATTATTCGATCGTATGAAGGAATAACCTGTGAAATCCCCCCGAATGAAACTGGATCCTCCGACGAGAGTAGGATCAGCCGTTCGGGTTAACGGCTAACGGCTGAGTGTTCTCAAAGACCTTTCCCAGCAAGGAGTTTAGTATAATATGAATCGCAATCCCGTGGCCTGGGCGGCCTTGATTGTCTCCTCGGCCGCGCTCGTGAGTTCGTCCGGCGTCCTAAGGCCTCTGCCTGCGTCGCCGAAGTTGACGGCCGATGAGCAGAAAACGGCTCGATCTCTCTCTCTTGCCTACAACGCGGTGGCCAATTTCGTCCGGCCATCGGTCGTTCAGATCAGTGTCCAGAAGAAGTCCCCCAAGGGGATCGGTCCCAACTCTCGGATGTTTCCGTTCCCTTCGCCGAGAGGTGGCAACGGTGGAAACATGAACCCGAAGGACCTTGAGGAAATGCTCAAGCGGTTCTTCGGTCCTGACTTCGCGCCGGAGAAGCAGCAGTTCGGTGGGCAGCGTGGGGGCGGGATCGGCTCTGGGTTCGTCTACGACGACAAGGGCCATATTCTCACCAACAACCATGTTGTCGAGAACACCGACAAGATCACGGTCACTTTCCACGACGGCACCGAAGCCAGCGCAACGGTCGTGGGAACCGACGACAAATCGGACGTCGCCGTCAGCAAGGTCGACAACACCAGCTACCCGGCCCTCAAGGTCGGCGACAGCGGCGCGCTCAAGGTCGGTGATTTGGTGATGGCGATCGGGTCTCCCTTCGAGCTCAGCCAGAGTGTCACGACCGGCATCATCTCGGCAACCGAGCGGAACACGGTCGGGATCAACCAGTTCGAGTCATTCTTGCAGACGGATGCCGCGATCAACCCGGGGAACTCCGGCGGCCCGTTGGTCAATATGGATGGCGAGGTGATTGGCGTGAACTCGGCAATCGTCACCGGTAGCCGAGGGAACGATGGCATCGGCTTCGCAATCCCGATCAAGATGGCCGCCAACATCGCCGACCAGATTATCAAGGACGGCAAGGTTCACCGGGCTCGTATCGGTATCGTTCTCCAACCGCTGACTCCGGTCCTGGCCAAGCAGCTCGGCATCGACCCTCACGTGAAGGGTGTGGTCGCGGGCGAGATCGTACCTGGTAGCCCGGCCGAAAAGGCGGGGCTTCAGCAAGGAGACGTGATCATCGGCTTCAACGGCGAGAAGATCCAGAGCGCGCCGTCGTTCCGTCTCACCGTCTCCGCGAGCGAAGTCGGCAAGTCATTCGACCTGACCTACATTCGCGACGGTAAGGAAAAGAAGACCACGATCGTCCCGGCGGACTTCGACAGCGTCAACTTCCCGAAGGAGAAGGCTGAGACCGAGAAGCCTGAGGAGAAGAAGGCTGAACCCGCCAAGACCGCCATCAACGACTTCGGCCTTGAGGTCCAGCCCCTAACCCCGGAACTTGCCAAGCAACTTGCCATCGATCCCAATTTGAAGGGACTCCTCGTGAGTTCCGTCAAGGATGGGAGCCCGGCGGAGGATGCGGGAATCGTGGAAGGTGACGTGATCACCAAGGTGATCAAGGATCGCAAGCCCCAGGCGGTGACGAACGTCAAGGATTTCCAAGACCTGGCCGCCGGCCAGGAGAGCATTGGTTTCTACGTCCATGGCAAACAGGCCGGCAGGTTCGTCACCCTGACCAAGCCGAAGAAGTAATCACTTCGAGTTTCCCATCCCACATCTCGGCGAGTCGTAGACTTGACCGATGACGAAAACGAGAAGGGCCGGCATCCGCTCAACACGGAGGCCGGCCCTTCTCATTTATCATAATCCAGATTGACCCGAATCCGGCGGTCGATCCAAGGTGCTCGTCACTCAAGCGGTGGGGTCCGCTGGTGGTATCAAGCCTATCGGTATCCGGATGGATCGACTTTCATCCTATTTTGGCCGGCCATGCGGCGATGGCAAGCGGGGCTTCCGATTAATCGAAAAATGCCCGATCACGACGATTGCGCCGGATTTACTGATGACGCGGAACCGGCTGAACCGATCAAATGCCCCACGCTTCGCGGGCCTCGGTTTGCGAATTGATCCACAAAACGCGCCGAACTCGCTAAGATAGTTGACGGTGGGAGCCGAACCGGCATCACAAACTCCGCCTCGATTCTCAATGTCGTCCGACGGCCCTTACCGACGTCAATCGTGCGCAAGGCTCCATGGTCAGGAAGAATCTCGCGATGTTCGACCCACAGAATCAAACGGGTTCCGAGGAGCACGAGTCGACCGAACACTACGACCTCGAGGTGGCTCCCCGCGTCCGCAATCTGCCTCCGTATCTGTTCGGCAAGATCAACGAAGTTAAGTATCGGAAGCGTCAGAATGGGATCGACGTGATCGATCTCGGGATGGGCAATCCGACCGATCCACCCCAGGATTGGGTGATCGAAAAACTGCGAGAGGCCGTGCTCGACTCGCGAAACCATCGCTACAGCGTCGCGAATGGGGTGTTCAATCTCCGCAAGGAGGTCGCCAATCGCTACAAGGAACGGTTCGACGTGACGGTCGACCCCGACCACGAGGTCGTGGCGACCATCGGTTCGAAAGAAGGGTTCAGCCACATGTGCCTGGCCCTGCTCGGGGCCGGCGACACGGCGTTGATACCGGCACCGACATTCCCCATACACATGCATGCCATTGCCCTGGCTTCCGCCAACGTGATCTCGATCGACGTGCGCGATCCCCAGGTCTTTTTGACGCGAGTCGCTCAGGTCTGTGAAAGCCTCTATCCCCGGCCCAAGATCCTGGTCCTGAACTTCCCCCACAATCCTTCGGCGACCGTGGTGGAGACCGCATTCTTCGAAGAGGTGGTGGCGCTTGCCAAGAAATATCGCTTCTTCGTGATCCACGACTTCGCCTATGGCGACATCGGTTTCGACGGCTATCGTCCACCCAGCTTCCTCTCCGTGAAAGGGGCGAAGAGCGTCGGGTGCGAGTTCACCACGATGTCGAAGGGTTACAACATGGCCGGTTGGCGAGTCGGCTTCGCGGTCGGTAACAAGAACATGCTCGGGGCCCTGAAGGCGATCAAGGGCTATTACGACTACGGAATCTTCCAGGCTGTCCAGATCGCGGCCATCGTCGCTCTCAGGCACGGCGAGGAGGCCCGTCAAGCCCAGGTTGCCGAGTATCAAAATCGCCGAGATGTCATGGTACGGGGCCTGCGACGACTGGGGTGGGACGTCGAGAGTCCCAAAGCCGGGATGTTCGTCTGGACCGAGATGCCCGAGCCTTGGAAATCTCAGATGGGCTCGATCGACTTCGCCATGAAGCTCCTTGAGGAGGCGAACGTGGCAGTCAGCCCCGGTCGAGGCTTCGGAGAAACCGGCGAGGGTTGCCTCCGCCTCTCCTTGATCGAGAATGAGCATCGACTACGCCAGGCGGTTCGCCAGATTGGCCGTTGCCTCAAACGAGAAAATGCCCTGAGCTGAATTCCCGCTTCAGACTCAACCCGTCACGGTTTCCGGCTTGGACATTCCGCGAGAAGTCTGAACCGATGAAAGCGTTCAACAAGCTCGATCGCACAGCCCAGACAGATTCCACCTTCGAGCGGCGGAATGGCCTCTGGGTGGGTAAGTGCCTGATTTGCAACGGCCCGATCGCGTTCGATGCCCGAACCGGCGAAGGCGCGACGCTCGAGCACATCCGTGCGAAATCGCGGGGCGGCACCGAAGAACTCGAGAATTATGGAATCGTCCACGGTTCCTGCAACTGGGAAAAAGGCCGACGCTGGGACCAAAAACGTAAGCAATCCCTTGAGGATTACGATCAGTTCGTGGATCGCTTGCTCGAAAAACGGCGACAGCGCTGGCGTGCCCCGATGGAATCACTCCCCACCAAAGACTTGCGCCAATCAAACTGATGCTTGCGGTAGGATCAAGCTTTGTGTAAATTCTGTTGAACAGTTGGGGTAACTCCCTCCTCGCCTCACCGCTACCGTGATATCCTGCCTTAACCAGGAGTCGATACCATGAATCGGCTCTCTCGCCCGCAGTTCCCTCTGTTCGGCACCCTCCAGATGTCGCTCGCAACCATCGCCAGGGTGCTCCTGCTCGCGTTTGGAATTTCCCTTCATTCCGAAGCAACGGAAGCCGAGGATCAATTTTTCGAAACGAAGATCCGCCCCATCCTGGCCGGCACCTGCTTCCAATGTCATGGAGGCAAGAAGACCAGCGGTGGGCTACGGGTCGACTCTCGAGAGGCGCTCCTGAAAGGGGGCGAGAGCGGCGAAGCGATCGTTCCCGGAAATCCGGAAACGAGTCTCGTCGTTCAGGCGATCGGTTATACGCATGAATCCTTGAAGATGCCCCCCGACAAACAGCTGTCGAAAGATGTGCTCGTCGATTTCACTCGATGGATTCAGGAAGGCGCACCCTGGCCGGCCAAGGCCTTGAAAGAGGGCGACAAGGGCTCGTTCGCATCGTCTCGTCACTGGGCGTTCGAGCCGATCAAGTCGATCGATCCTCCACTCGACGAGACAGGCTGGTCGGAGAATCCGATCGATCGATTTATCGCCGCGAGGCAGTCGAAAGCTGGAATATCGCCGGTTGCCCAGGCCGACAAGCGAATCTTGATCCGACGACTTTCCTTCGACCTCACGGGTCTGCCGCCGACCTCGGAGGAGATTGATGAGTATCTCGCGGATGATTCGCCTTTGGCCGACACGCGACTGGTCGAGCGACTGCTCGCATCGCCCCATTATGGAGAACGGTGGGGACGGCATTGGATGGACGTGATCCGCTACGCGGACACCGCCGGCGATAACGCCGACTATCCTGTTCCGGAGCTGGCGCGATATCGTGATTACATCATTGATTCATTCAATCGAGATAAACCGTTCGACCGATTCGTTCGCGAGCAGATTGCCGGAGACTTACTCAACGGCCCCGAAGAAAGCCCAAACACCTACGCGGAGAACGTGATCGCAACGGGTTACCTGGCCTTGTCTCGGCGGTATGGAACGGCTCCTTTCGAGCTATGGCACCTCACGCTCGAAGACACCATCGATACGACGGGCCGGGCCTTTCTCGGACTGACTTTGCGCTGCGCCCGTTGCCACAACCACAAGTTCGACCCGATCTCTCAGAAGGAGTATTACGAACTCTACGGGATCTTCGCGAGCACCACGTTCCCATTCGCAGGAGGGGAGGAACTCGTCACGAAGAAGACGCCTCGATTGAACTTCGTCCCAATCGTTCCGCCGGACCGCGCGAAAGCCAGCCTCAAGGCCTACGCCGATAAGATCGACGCGAAAGCTCGTGAGCTCGCGAAGCTGGAGGCCGAGGCGGCCGACGTCAAAACCGTCGCCGGGCGCCAAAAGGAACTCAAGGATCGGATCAAGACGGTCGACCGTGAACTCACGCTGCTCAAACGTGCCGGACTCCCCGAGGATCTGCCCGGAGCTTACGCGGTCACGGAGGGGACTCCGGTCAATGTCGCGCTACAAAAATCAGGTGAGCCGGCCAAGCCTGGACCGATGGTTCCTCGCGCTGTACCGTCCCTGGCGTGCCTCGGCCAGATCAAGCCCCCCGCAATCCCTAGCGGGTCCAGCGGTCGCTTGCAACTCGCCAACTGGTTGACGCGCCCCGATCATCCCCTGACCGCGCGTGTCATCGTCAACCGGGTGTGGCAATGGCATTTCGGCCGAGGGATCGTCGGTAGCGCATCCAATTTCGGGCTTCGAGGCGAGGAGCCGACTCACCCCGAATTGCTCGACTGGCTCACGAGTCGCTTCATCGCCGGCGGCTGGTCCATCAAGCAGCTTCACCGATTGATCGTGGAGTCGAAAACCTACCGGCTGTCGAGCAATCTAGATGAAAAAAACGCGCGGCTCGACCCGGGAAATCGGCTCCTTTGGAGACACGATCGGCAACGGCTCGATGCCGAGTCGATTCGCGACTCGATGCTCCTGGTCGCCGGGAATCTGGATCGCGGGCGGCCGAACGCGCATCCATTCCCCCCGATCAACAAATGGGTCTGGACACAGCACAATGCCTTCAAGGAACGATATGACACCACTCATCGAAGTGTCTACCTGATGACGCAGAGGCTCTTACGCCTGCCCCTTCTCGCAACGTTCGACGGTCCGGACACGAATACCTCCACCGAGACCCGCACGCAGTCCACCGTCCCGTTGCAGGCCCTCTATCTGATGAACAATCCGTTTAGGCTCAAGGTGGATTCCGGGGTGGTGCGATCAATTGAGCGATCAGGGCGCCGAGGAGGGCTCTTCCGCGGGCCCGGACGTTGTGGACGAACTGGAAGAACGCGAGGTAGAGCGGCAGCGATTCCTGGGGGATGCCGCGATGGGGTCGCAGCCAGCTCCGCAAGAGCGACCAGAAGCCTTCGATCGTGTTGACGTGGACCTCATGGAAGCCGTCGCCGTCCTCGTCGCGGGCGTATTCGCCCTTCCCGTGGCAGACCGTCTTATGCCGATATCCCCATCCTTCCAGCCGGCCGTAGATGTCGTACTCATCGGTGTGGACGAGCGTCCCCGGGGCGATCGTCGCCGCGATCAGGGGACGGATCGTCGCCTGCTTGACGTCCGCCAGCATCCGGATCACGACCCGGCCACCCCGCTGCAGCATGCCGAAGACCGGCGGCTTCTCCTTCTCGAGCGTCCCCCGCCCCGGTGCCCCCTTCAGGCGTCGTCTTCGGCCGATCCGCCCTTTTTTTGGACGGCCTCGGGATGGCCCTTATGTCCGGCCACGACATAGACTTCGTCGCATTCGACCTCGCCGGAGAGCTGCTCCGGCGGCGTCCGGTCCACGATCCCTTGGCGGAGGGTCGTGAGCATGGCGCGGGCGTCGGACTTGTCGACGCCGAGTTCGCGGGCGATCTGCAACCCCGAGAGGTTCAGCCCCATGAGATACGAGCAAGCGACCCAGGTGCGCAGCGGTTGATGATGGCCGGCGAAGACGGTGTCGGTCAGGTCGTCGAAGCGTTTACGACAGCCCTTGCACTCGTATCGCTGACGGTCGGGCTGCGTGTCGTCGCGCCCGTTCTTGACGACCGAGGTCGAGCCGCACGAGGGACAGGCGACGCCATCGGGCCACCGCATGTCGCGGACGGTCTGGAAGCACTTGGCGTCGTCGAAGAGGTCCTGGATGTTCACCATGATGGGGCGGCCCGCGGTTCCGGTTGCGAAGGCGGTCAAGGTCGTCCGAGACGTCCAATCCTACCGAATCAGCCCGCCGGATGCCCCATCACCCCGGAATCCGTATTGAGCCATTCCAGATTCACGAAAAGCCCCA
>Ga0080006_1152760_pt1 | contig 10710 bp, 9 predicted proteins | sample RS3BMetagenome_FD_69209 | JGI IMG/M metagenome (GOLD analysis project Ga0080006, IMG submission 69209) | Ferric oxide microbial mat and aquatic microbial communities from Rainbow Spring, Yellowstone National Park, USA - RS3B (SPADES... ... | reverse complement strand
GTCCACGACTACAATCCCAAGCGGCTTGGATGACCATACCAAGTGTCCCCAATCGAGATACGGAAAGATCTGAAACACGGGCCACCTTCACCCCACGGAATGAATCCCGCCATGCCCATCCATTTGATCCGGCTCCGGAAGGCCTGGGAGTGTGAGGACCTCACCTCAAGCATGGTTAGGCACCAACGGCTCGACCTTCCCCTATCGGATCCTTCAGAGATCCTGCTTCCCGCACGAGTGAGACTGACCAGGACATTCGCCGCCCCCCGCCTGATCGCCGGGCGGGAGTCGCTTTCGATCCGACTCGAACGGGTAGCGGGTCTCGGTTCGATCCTTCTCAACGGTCAATCCGTGCCGGTTCCTGAGCCTCTTCCCGACTCGTTCGAGTTCGCCGTGGTGGATCCGCAGACTCGAAATCGCCTTGTTCTCGAAGTCGATTTCGATCGAAACCAGTTGCAATCCTCGCCCGAGACGGCGGAATGGGGGCGGATCGCCCTGGTCATCAGTTCGGTCGACTCGGTCGGGAATTAGCTGGCGACCGACAACACGACGCGGAATCTCGCTTTGCCGCTCATCATTCGATCATAGGCCTCGGCGACCCGTTCCAGTGGAAAGACTTCATTCATCGATTTCACGTCGGTTCGCTGGCTGAATGCCATGGTGTCCTGCGAGTCGATCGAGGTCCCCGAATACCACCCCTTCACGGAACGACATCCCGATAATAACAACAAGGGTGAGATCTGAATCGACTCGGCCGCTCCGATCACCATGAGTGTTCCGTTCACGGCCAAACCACCCTGGATGGCGCTCATCGCCTCGCCACTGGTGACGGTCGCCAGGATGACTTTCGCGCCCCCCAGCTTCTGGAGCGCCTGCGCGGGATCTTCAGCCTGGCTATCGATATAGGCCGAGGCCCCGAGCTGGCGAGCGAGCGGTTCCTTATCCTTCCCTCGGGCGATTCCCACCGTGAGGAAGCCCATTTTCGCCGCATACTGCACGCCAAGATGCCCGAGCCCTCCCAGCCCATGCACCGCGACGACATCCCCAGGCCTCGCGCCGCTATTACGCAAGGCGTTGAACGTGGTGACGCCCGCGCACATGAGCGGAGCCGCGTCGACGGGGGACAATTCAGCGGGCATGAGCGCCACCGCGCTGGCCGGCGCGACCAGATATTCCGCATAGCCGCCGTCGTAAGTGATTCCCGTAACCTGAGTTCGCACGCATGCGAAGAAATTGCCTCGTCGGCAATGGTCGCAATAGCCGCAGTAGCCGCCGTTCCAACCGACCCCCACGCGCTGGCCGGGAACCCAGCCCTCGACACCCGGACCAACCGCGTCGATCAACCCGGCCACCTCGTGACCCGGCACCCTCGGGTAGCTGAGGCCGGGGAATTTGCCCTCCTTGGTCAACGAGTCGCTGTGGCAGACACCGCAAGCCTGGACCTTGATTCGGACCCAGCCCGCACTCGGTTCCGGTATCGGCCGTTCGACGATTTCGAATGGAGCGTTCGGCTGAGCGACCTGAGCGACACGCATCACGGACATGTTCCCTCCTTCGGCGTCTACACCCGAAGCGACCTTTGACCGGCGAGTTGCGGCTGTTACACGCGAAGTTCCCGCCCCGCGGTAAATCCCTGGGAATGCGTCCCCAGGGCTTTGGAGTTATCTTAAACGAGCAATCAAGCGATCGCGACTCTGTTCCTTCGGGGAAGTCCGACGGGATAGACTTGAATCGGTAGAAGGTTGATGAGACGCGAGCGAATCTTCGATGAAGCGAGTGAGCCGCGTAAACGCCGGAGCGGATAGCCGAGAGGCGTCGAAAGCGGATAAGCTGTAGATGTGCGGGATTCGAGCGGGTAAGTTGCATACGATCGCTCAGGCCCCGAGATCGGTGTTTTTTCGAGCAATTTTCCGGGGTCGTCGGAAATCTTCCGCCAGGCGGACGGGCTTTGACCGGGCCGGCGAAGTCAGTTTGGATTTGCAAGTCGCATCGTTCTCGCTTGCGATTGGAAATACAGGAGCCGGATGAGTATGAGTATCGAAGAGATCACTTTCGAGGCCGAGGAGCGCATGGAGAAGAGCGTCTCGCTCCTGGCCGACCAGCTACGCGGTGTGAGGACCGGGCGCGCGAATGTGGGGCTGGTCGACTCGATCCGGGTCGACTACTACGGATCATCGACGCCCTTGAAGCAGATGGCGAATCTGAGCACCCCGGAGCCGCAACAGATCCAGATCCGCCCGTTCGACCCCTCCGTGATCGGCGACATCATCAAGGCGATCCAGACGAGCGATCTGGGCCTGATGCCGAATTCCGACGGCAAGGCCATCCGCCTGAACATCCCTGCCCTCTCGGTCGAGCAGCGCAAGAAACTGGTCGGCCGCGTGAAGGATCTCGCCGAGGAGGCCCGAGTCGCGATCCGAAACATCCGTCGCGACGCGAACAAGCAAGCCGACCAGGAAGAAACCGATAAGATCCTGACCGAGGACGACGTCAAAGCCTGCAAGGACCAAATTCAGGCCCTGACCAAGCAGTTCGAGACCAAGGTCAACGACGTCGCCGAGAAGAAGTCGAACGAGATTCTCGAGAACTAGGATCGCCGGAAAGCGTCAAAAAGCGGGGCCGCATCTTGACTGGGTGACCATCCTCCTCTATAAATAAACCCGCCGGGCGATTAGCTCAGTTGGCTAGAGCACCAGCTCGACACGCTGGGGGTCACAAGTTCGAGTCTTGTATCGCCCACTTTTAAGCTGTTGCCAAAACTTATGTTGCGGCAGCAGCTTTTTTCATTTCTATGCTGGTGCTCTCTGCCAGTGGCAGAGTTGACCGCCATGTGTCACTCCTAAGTCCCTGGAGTGCCTTGGCGTGCACTCGAATAGGGTGGCAGAGTTGCAAAGACCTGCCAGATCGCCAGATCGTCGCTCAGCGTGATCGGTGACTTCCCGTTGAGCTTTCGCCAGAGTGTCGAATAGTGCCAGCCAAGCAGTCGGGCGAGCTTGCTTCGCCCGCCCGTGCCGTGCTCGCCGTTGAGCGCGTTGCAGTTGGCCCGCAGGTCGGTGGGGGTCACTGATCGCCTTTAAGTTTGGCGACCCGTTCGTCAAGCAACTTCAATGCATCTGCCTTCGCGGATTCAGTACAAGTGAACCCAGATCCTCTTTCTAACCCGGATTATTCAGAGGGGATGAAACAAAGAGGCCTCTGATTGCGTCTAACGTGTTGATACTAAGCACGTTACTCGCGAGCCCAGAGGCCTCTTTATGAGTTTACACTCCGTTCCGCTCTTGTCACTCGATTTCTTTCCCTCCCGCCCCATAGAAATCGAGGTCGCTTCCGCTCCTCTCTCCAGCGATGCCGGCCTGCTCGTCATCCGTCAGTTCGATGATCAGATCGGACTCACCGAGCGATTCGCCGCAGCCCTTGAGGATCGCCGAGACCCCACCCTCGCCCGTCAATCCTCCCTCAGCATGGTCCGCCAGCGCGTCTACGGCATCCTCGCCGACTACGAGGACCAGAACGATCACGATACTCTCCGGTCCGATCCCGTCTTCAAGCTCCTCGCCGACCGTCTCCCCGACGACCGCGACCTCGCCAGCCAGCCCACGCTTTCGCGATTCGAGAACGCCGTCGCGATCCCCGACCTCTGGCGGCTCCGCGACGCCTTGGTCGACCAATTCCTTGCGTCCTTCCAGGAGCCGCCACGCCATCTCACGCTCGACATCGATGCCTTCGATGATCCGGCTCACGGCCAGCAGCAACTGACCTTCTTCCACGGCTATTACGAGCAGTATCAGTATCTGCCCATCGTCATCACCTGCGCCGAGAACGACATGGTCATGCTGGTCGGGCTGCGGCACGGGACCTGCCACGCCTCGCTCGGGGCCGACGACGACCTCCGCTACCTGGCCGGTCGGCTGCGGGCCGCGTGGCCCGACGTGCGGATCCATGTGCGGGGGGATAGCGGACTGGGCGTGCCGAAGATGTACGACGTCTGCCGCGAGTTGGGCCTGACCTACACGTTCGGGGTGGGCATGAATTCACGGCTCCGCGAGGCCAGCGACGAGTTGCTGAGGCAGGCCGTCGAGGAGTACGAGCGGACCGGCCATCCCCAGCGATCGTTCCGACTCATCGAGTACCAGGCCGAGAGTTGGCCCGAGCCGCGGCCGGTGGTGATCAAGGTCGAGGCTCATGCTCAGGGGACCAATCGGCGGGCCGTGGTCACGAATCGCCCCGGCTGCCGCGTGCTGCCACAGGCGGTTTACGACGAGTACGCGATGCGGGGGGAGAGCGAGAACCGGAACAAGGAGCTCAAGGTCGAGCTGCACGCCGGTCGGCTCAGCGACCATCGGTTCCTGGCGAACTTCTTCCGGCTCTACCTGCACGCCGCCGCGTTGAACTTGCTGGTCCGATTGCGGCAGACGGTCGTCGCGCCCACACCGACATCGGCGGAGGTTGGCGGCCCCGATGGGCTGCCGACCGAGGCACTCGACGAGCCGATGCGGAGAAAGTCCTTCAACAAGCGACGCAAGGACGACCCGCTGGGCGGGGGAATCGCGTGCACGTGGCGGACACGACTGATCAAGGTGGCGGCGGAGGTGATCGTGCGGGCACGCCGGGTGATCGTGCGGCTATCGGGAAGCTGGCCACACCGGGATCACCTCGTGGAAGTCAGCCGGGCCGTGGCGGCAATGATGGCGCAAGCGTGCCCCACGTAGTCGGTCTCGATTTCAGCCGGACTGAGACCTGACAGGCCGCATCGGGGAGGGGGTAGGTGTGCGCGCTGGATCGGATTTCAGAGGCAATCACTCCGGATAGCCTGCGCCCGCGGGCGATTCGGCGATAGTCTCCCCGGAAAACCATCACGCCGGAGTGGTTTGAATAATCCGGGCTAAGCCCCATAGATCGAACTAGGAGACGGCCCCCTCACGCCTCGCCGATGAGGTCCAAGACGGTGCTCAGAAATGTCTTGTCGTGGAAGCTGCTCTTGGTGAGGTAGTGGTTGGCGCCGGCGTCGAGACCACGAATGCGGTCCTCCTCGCGGTCCTTGTACGAGATGATCACGACGGGAATGTTCCGGAGCCTCGGATCGCCCTTGATGTTCTCGACGAGCTGGATCCCGTTCATCCGAGGCATGTCGACGTCGCTGACGACCAGGTCGTAGCCGGCGGTGCGGACCGCGTTCCAGCCGTCGACGCCATCCACCGCCGTGTCGACCTGATAGCCCTTACTCTCCAGGAGCTGACGCTCAAGCTCACGGACCGTGATCGAATCGTCCACGACCAAGATCCGCTTGGATTGCCGCGCCTGACGGTCGGCCTTCGCGGACGCCCCCTTGCCCCGGCGCTCATCCAGCCGTTTCAGCCGACGGCCGCTGAGCATGTTGTCGACCGATCGCACCAGGTCTTCAACGTCGACGATCAGGACCGGCCAACCGTTCTCGAGCACCGATGAGCTGCTGAGATTCGGGACCTTGCCGAGTCGAGGGTCGAGCGGGGAAACCCGCAAGTCTCGCTCCCCCTTGAAGGTGTCCACCACCACGCCGAAGCGGTGTGAACGATCGCTGACCACCACCACGGGGAGCGGTTTCTCGCCGCCAGCTTCCGAAGGGGCAGGGGGCAGCTCGAGGACGCGAGCGGCCTCGACCAGTCCGACGGGCTGATCGTCGATCAGCAGGAACGGCTTCCCTTCCAGCTCGCGGATCTCCTCGTGTTCCAGCATCAGAATCTTGTCGATCCGGTTGAGCGGGAAGGCGTAAGGCTCGCCGGCGATCTCGACCAGCAAAGCGCGAATGACCGACACGGTGATCGGCAACTGGAGCGTGAACCGCATCCCCTTGCCGGGGCGGCTGGTTACTCGCACGGTCCCGCTCACCTCTTGCACCATGCTCTGCACGACGTCGAGACCCACCCCTCGGCCGGAGATCTCGGTCACCTGTTCCCGAGTCGAGAAGCCCGGGAGAAAGAGGAAGTCGAGCAGTTCGGATTCAGAGAGCTTGGCCGCGAGCGGGGCCGTGGTGAGCCCTTTCTCGACCACCTTCTCCCGCAATCGCTCGATGTCGATCCCCCGTCCATCATCGCTGAGTACAATCTGAAGCATCCCCGCGCGATGGCGGGCCTCCAGGCGGATCGTACCGGTCGGAGGTTTGCCGGCGGCGATCCGTTCCTCGGCCGTCTCCAGCCCATGATCCATCGCGTTGCGGATCAGGTGATTGAGGGGCGCATCGAGGCGGTCGAGAATGTCGCGGTCGACCCCCGTCGTCTCGCCGTCGACCACGAGCCGCACCTGCTTGCCAAGCTGTCGAGAGACATCCCGGACCAGTCGAGGGAAACCGCGAATCCCTTCCGCCAAGGGACGCATCCGGCTGGAGAGGACCTCGTGATGGAGCCGGCCGGAGAGATCCTCGCTTCCTCGGGCGAAATCCTCGAATTGGTCGACGCGTTCGTTGAGCTCGAGGAGGCATTGCGAGGCCGTTGCCTTCGCCTTGCTCAGAAGCTCGCGATCGGCGGCCGAGAGGGTGCTAACATGAAGCCCGAAACCCGAGGAGGGAGCTCCATCGGACGCAAAGCCCGTCCGCCGGATCTCCTCAAGGGCCAGTCGGTCTTCCAGGCGCTGAAGCGTTTCGAGGATGCCACTCTGTCGCGTCTTAAGTTGTAACAGGGCATCCACGAACGGCCTGAGCTGCCTCGTCTGAACAAGCGATTCGCCGGCAAGCCCCATCAGCCTGGTGAGGCTATCGGCGGTCACGCGCACCACGCGGTCGGGGGCCTCCGACGCGGGAGCCTGCGCGGGAGACGGCTGGCGGGCGGAAGACTCCGTTTCGGCGGGGTCAGGAGACCCGTGACGAGCGGAAAACTCCTGGCGAGCGGGGGGTGTCAGCTCCCTGTCCTCGGGGGATTTCACGGGCGGAAGTGGATCCGAGGGGGGCGTCAGATCCGTTTGCAGATCCTCGCCCGATGCCGCACTCTGGCCTTCCCTCGAAGAAGACAGGGGACTCACGGCAGGAGCCCGAACCTCACCCGTCAGCACCGATCCCAGATCCGCCACCAGCCCTTCGATCTCCTCGGCGTTTTCGGATTGCCACGATTCGACGGCCGACTCTTCCAGTTGAGCCATCCGCCCCAGGAAGTCCACGCCTCGCAGCAAGGTGTCGATGTGGCCGGGCTGGAGCGACAGCTTCCCCTTCTGCGCGGCCACGAAGGCATCCTCCATCGCGTGCGCAACCCGCACGGCGGCGTCGAGCCCCACGATCCGAGCCGCACCCTTCAGCGAGTGCGCCGCGCGCATCAACGGCTCGATCACCTCCGGCCCGCTCGACGACCCTTCGAGTGCCAAAAGCCCCGACGACAACGCGGCGATCCGCTCGTCGGCTTCCATGCGGAACAGCTCCATCATGGAGAAACCGCTCAGGTCGTCGCTCACTGGTTGAAGCTCCTGAGGGTCGAGAAAATCCGTTGTTCATCAAGGAAACCGACGCTCTTCCCTTCCCAGGGGAGGATCGCCTGGCTGTAGCTGACCGCCGGGTTCGCCAGTGTCGCCGGGACTTCGGAGAGCCTCGCCCTGGCAACTCGATGGATCCCCAGAACCTCATCGGCCGGAAAGACCCAGGTCTCGGAATGTTCCCGATCTCGAAGGACGATCAGACGAGGCTTTGGGGCGGTGAGCGCGCTCGCCCCTTCGTTGACGACCTCTGGTTTTGGCTCCCCATCCTTCTCGATGCCGAGCAGACCACGGAGCGAGATGAAGAGCTGCAACTGGCCCCTCAAATTGACCAGGCCGGTGAGGATTTCGTTGGACCTGTGGGGGATCCGATGGACCGGGCGGGTCGTCGTCACCTCGGCCACCGCTCGGCTGGCGACGGCGAGCCATTCGCCCTTGAGACGAAAAATCAACAGGCTCACGACTTCGCCTCGGATCGCGGAAGAGGCATCGTCTTCCGGATCCTCTCCCGGAGCGGCGGCCGTGGCCAGCCAATCGGTCCACTCCGCCAGGTATCCCTCGGGAGCGGGGCGATCGAAGAACGTGCGGGCCGCCCCGGCATAGATCGAGCAATTTCGGCAATGGATGTGGGTTTCGAGCTCCGGACAACTTCGGTCGCCGGCGACGCCGATGCGGTTCCAGCAGTCGTTGGCTCCTTGAAGGCTCGACGGCGGCTCGGCATCCGGCCTCGTCTCGATTGAGAGCGGGTTGTGAGCCTGGCTTGTCATGTCAGTTCAGTCCTTTCGCGGCACGGGCGCGATCGGCTCGACGCCGATAGGTTGAGGCGGCCGACGAATCCCCTCGGCGATCGGCCAGCAGAGCTAATGCGAGAAGCGCCTCGTCGTGACCAGGATCGAGGTAGACCGCTTTGTTGAAGCATCGCTCGGCGCCGTCGCGATCGCCGGTGGCCTGGGAAACCACGCCCAGCAAATAGAACGCGGCGGCGTTCGGCCCCTTGGTCCGGATCTGTTTGTCGATCAGCCGGATCGCCTCGTCGTGCCGGCCCTGATCGGCCAGCTCGCCCGCCTGTTCGAGCAGCGGCCGGACCTCCGAGGCAAGTGGAGCCGTGGCCGCCGAGATGGCGGCCGTCGGCTCCGGCGAGACGATCGTCTCGAAATGAAATTCCGAATCCTCGACCGGTGGCTCGCATCGCGTCCTCACCGGGTAGGTCGAGCCTGGCCCCGTCTTCGGTTGAGCCTTCGCCTTCTGAAAAGCGAAACAGGCCGGGTCGCCGAAGGTGACAAATAAGGGAGTGGCGACCGGGATGGCCAGCAGATCTCCTCCTAGATGGTCGGCATGACCGACGAGTAAGATACCGTCCTCCGCGAGCAGCCGATCGATGGTTCTTAAGGTCTGTACCTTGGCTTCCCGCGTGAGATAGATCAAAAGGTTTCTACAGAATATGACATCGTACGGAGGTTCGTCGTCGAGCAGGTCGGGGTCGAGCACGCTGGCGCATCGATAGCGGATAGCTCCTAGTATCGCCGGGACGATCTGATACCCTCCGGCTCGTGCCTGAAAATAACGGGCGCGGAAGCCGAGATCGGTTGCTCGGAAGGAGTTCGACGAGTAAAACCCTCGGCGAGCATGGTCGAGATTGCGCGCCGCGACGTCGACGCCGTGGATCTGAAAACGGCTCAGGTCGAGCCCGGCGTCCCGCAGCGCCATGGCGATCGAAAGTGGTTCCTCTCCGCGGGCGCAGGGCATGCTTAGAATACGGATAGGGGGACCTAACGGTAACTCAACGAGTCGCCGCTTCGCAAAGCTCTGAAGCAATCGAAACGGCCGTTCGTCGCGAAAGAACCAGCTCTCGGGAATGACGACTTCCTCGACCAGCTCCTGAAGCTCGGCCATCGAGCCGCGAAGCCGGGCTTCGTAGGTCTCGATGCTATCAAGGCCGAGCGCGACCATCCGCTTTCTCACCCCCCGCGAGACCAGGCTCGGGCTCACCGAGGCCGAGTCGAGACCGATCCTGTCGACCAGCAAGGCCTCGATTGCCTGGATCGTGGATGGCGTCTCGAGCTGCTTCATCGCCTGCCCGCTCCGAGGATGACGTCCGAGGGTGACGTGGCATCGATTCCGATCTCATTCGACCCGTGATCGCCCGGCGCGTCGGTCGAGCCTCCCGGATGTTCGTCGGTCTTCTCCCAACCGCCGAACAGGGCGTCACGCAAAGACTCGGGCAGGACGCGATCGACATCGATCAGCTGGGCCAGCGATTGGCCTCGGGAATCGATCTGGATCATTTCACCCAGGAACGGAGCGTCGTCGATCCGCATCGAAGGAAAGACAACCTTTTGCTGATCGACGCGAATGACGTCGTTGACCTGCTCGGCGATCAAACCCAGGAGGAGCGATCCCTCCCTACCTTTGCCGCCGACCCGGTGAGGTTCCGCGGGAGCAACGTGGCCCTGGCCGGACTCGAGCTTTCTCGCCTCGACCACGATCACTCGGGTGCTGAGCCGGCTGGGCGCGGAGACCTTGCCGAGCAACAGGCCCATGTCGATCGCCGGCACGACCCGGCCTCGATAACCGAACAGGCCCGCGAGAAAGGACGGAGTGCGAGGAATCGGCCGAGGCTCAACCTTCGGGACTACCTCGACGACTCTCGCCACATCCACCGCGTAATTTTCCCGGACGACTCGAAATGTAAGAAGAAGCATGTTGATGGACCGGGCCGAGGCCGCCTAAGTGGATCGCTTAAGTCGTGAATGTCGAAGGATCGGGCGAGAGCATCGTGGACGAAGCGGAAGGGAGAGGGAGGGCCTCGCCATCGCCGATCTTGAATCGAGAGACCTCCTCCTTCAAGTCGCTCACGGCCTCCCGAAGGCTGTCGGTCGCCTTGTTGAACTCGCGAAGCGAGACCGTCGTCTGGTTGGCGGCTTCGCTGAGCCGGATCATGGCCTCGCGGATTTGATCGGCCCCTTGCGACTGAACCCGCATCCCCTCGGTGACCTGGTCGAACCGTTCCCCCAAGCCTTGAACGGCGGTGATGATCTGGCCGAGCTGACCGCCGATCGTCCCGACCTCGGAGACGACCTGGCGCACCTGCTCGCTGAACTTGTCCATCTCCATCACACCGGCCGAGACGCTGTACTGCATCTCTTTCACCATCCGCTCGATGTCGAGGGTGGCCACGGCGGTCTGGTCGGCGAGCCGGCGGATCTCTCGAGCGACGACGAGGAATCCCAAGCCATATTCACCGGCCTTCTCGGCCTCAATCGCCGCGTTTATCGATAG
>Ga0080006_1155252_pt1 | contig 10714 bp, 11 predicted proteins | sample RS3BMetagenome_FD_69209 | JGI IMG/M metagenome (GOLD analysis project Ga0080006, IMG submission 69209) | Ferric oxide microbial mat and aquatic microbial communities from Rainbow Spring, Yellowstone National Park, USA - RS3B (SPADES... ... | reverse complement strand
AAGCTTAACCTTTATTCCCTTTTTTGAAAGGTTAATTGCTGTTGTTCTTCCCTGAAATAAAGGTCTTGTTTCAGTTGCATTTACAACAAACTCTTTTCTTTCTTCTTTTGCTTTAAAAAGAATTGCTTCAACAGTGCTTGAGTTGCAATGAGTATAGATTACATCATGGTTTGCTATAAGCCTAGAGCCAAAGCTTGCTATTTTTTCTTCATCTTCTTCAAGCTTTCTTAGCAATTCTTCTGCTTTGCCGAATTTGTTTAAGTATTTTAAAACATTTCTTAGCATTGGTTCTGTTGGTCTTGCTTTTTCAAGCTCTTTTGTAATCTTCTGCTTATCCTTTGCTAAAGCCCAAGCCTTTATTCCAGCTTTTGCAATCCTTTCAGCTCCCCTTATCTTCATTTTTTTTATATCATCAACAATTTTAAGTGCTCTTTCCATTTTATCCCCTTTTGAAAACATTTACAATATGCAACTCATTTTTGAAACTTATTGCTTTTTTGAATACTTCTTTTGGTAATTCTCTTACCTCCTCTCTTATTGGATCATTTATAAAAAAGCTTTCTCCATTGTAGCCACTTACAACAACCCAGACTGGAACCTCTTGTTTTGTTGAATTTATTGCTTTTCCATTTACAACAACTATTGGGATTTTATTTTGTTTTAAGCTTTCTTTTATTACTCTTAAAGCTGAGCTTTTGCTTACTTTTTTTTCTTTTATCCCTAGCTTTTTTGAGCTTTCTTTAACTTCTTCAAAGCTAGCTCTTAGAACATCTAAGCTTTTTCCTAGCTCAAGAGCATAAAACCTAGCAAATCCTTCATCTTTTTCTGAGCTTAATATTTCTGCTTTTACTCCTCGCTTAGCCGCAGCATAAGCTATGCCATGCCTGCTTGCATAGAAAACACTCCCCTTTGAAGTTTCTACCAAAAGCTTAAGAAAATTTTCCTTATTCATTTTAAAGTTTCTTTTAAAGTAGTTTAAAGCCATGCTTAAGCTAATAGCACCGCTTTGAAAAGCTTCTCCTTTGAGCAAAGGAACGTTATACAAAACAACCTTTTTTTCTTTTTTCACTACACCACCTTTGCAGGGGGTGGGATTTGAACCCACGAAGGCTCTAAAGCCAGCAGATCTTGAGTCTGCCGCGTTTTCCTGGCTCCGCCACCCCTGCTTTTACTTTTCTTCTATTATCCTCTTTCTTTGTTGTTTAAACATTTCAAGAACCTCCTGAGTAGTTGTTGCATCCTCAGGAGATTTATCGCTTCTTATTCCTTCACTAACCATTCTTGGAAATCTTAGAGCAAGACCATAGCCAAGTTCTTCTTTGCAAGCAGTATGCGTTGGTGACTTTGTTATCTCATCTGCAGCAACAACTATAACATATTTTGGTTCAACCCAAAAGTCTGGAACGATGTTTGAATCAACTCTTGCTGGTTTATGGTCAACTCTTATTTTATCAAGAGTCTTCTTTAAGTTTTGCATTTGTTCTTCACTGAAACCACTTCCAATCTTTGCAATAGTTCTAAACATATCCTTTTTCTTATCATAAACACCGCAAAGCAAACCTCCGAATTCAAACTCTGCTCTTAAACCCCTTCCAAGGAAGTAGCCAAGGATTACAAGGTCAAGAGTATCGCTTAGTTCTCCACGATAGCTTCTTTTCATTTTTATCCATGCAAACTTTCTTGCTCCAGCAATATAGTGCGCTTCAAGGTCTTTTGCAACAATTCCTTCTAGCCCTCGCTCGATTGCTTCTTCGAAAAACTTTTCCATTTCTTCAGCGCTTTCAACTTCAATCTTTTCTGAAAGCCTTATCCTACCTTTATTTTTTATTATTCTTTCAAGCTCTTCTCTTCTTTTTTTATAGGCAACTCTTGTATAATCTTTTCCATTCGCATAGAGCAAATCAAAAGCAAAAAGGTATATTGGGATCTCTTTTGCTTTTTCCTTTACTTCATACTTTCTTTTCCTTTGAATTGTTTCTTGAAAAGGGAAAAATTGTTTTGTTGTTTCGTTGTAACCAATTGCTTCTCCTTCAATTATCGCTTCGTTTGCATCAACTTCTTTTAAGCATGCTTCAACTATATCTGGAAACATATTCGTTAAATTTTCTATTCTCCTTGAAAAAATCATAACCTTGTCTTCTTTTTTGTTTATGTGCACTTGCATTCTTAAGCCATCATATTTTGCTTCAACAGCACATTTTCCATTCATTTTTTCAAGTATTTCTTTTGCAGTTGGAAGCCTTTCAGCTAGAGCAGGTCTTATTGGAGAAAAAAGCTTTATCTTAAAATTGTTAATTCCCTCTTTTCCTTCTTTATAAAAAACTTCAGCTACTCTTCCAAGGTCACAGCAAAGATTGTAAGCTCTTTCAAGCTCTTCTCTAAAGCTTCTATTTCCTAGCTTTGCAAGAGAAAGAGCTTCTATTATAGTTGGGTCTCCAACACCTAGCCTAAGCTTTCCTATTGGAAACCTAGCAATAAATTTTGCTTCAATCTCCGAAGCGTTTGAAAATAGATGGGTAAGAAGAAGGATTTTCTTTTCTTGGCTTCCTTCTCCACTTGTTGTTGCAATTCTGTAAAAAGTATCATAAACAGAATTTATACTTAGCTTTTCTTTTATTACCTTTTTTTGTTTACTTTGCTCAATTAGTTCTTTTGCAACAATTCCAAGGTCTCCTTCCTTTTTATAAAGTTTCTCAACTTCACTTCTTGAAAAACCAGTTGCTCTTGCAATTGCTTCTTCATCAAATTTTTCTGCGATTCCGATCTCAACACCAGTAAAAGGTGGTGCAACAATTCCTTGGGTTAAATAAACAAGTTGTTTTATTTCATCCTTGCTTGCTTTTTTGAACATCTCAGCCAGAGCATCCATCATCCCTAGCCTAGAAGAGATTCCTTCAATTTTTTCATAAAAATTAGCAACTTCTTCGAATAGCATATTAATATAATGTTTTCTCATTTAATAATTTTTATTTTAGATTTGGATTTTTAAGAAGAAAAAGTATAAAAGAGAATATAAAAATAATAACATGCTTGTTTTTAACAATAGGGAAGAAGCAGGAAGACTTCTTGCACAAAAACTAAAACAAAAAATAAAAGGCAATGAGCTTGTTTTTGGAATAACAAATGGTGGTGTTTTAGTTGCAAAAGCAATTGCTGTTGAACTTAATCTCAAGCTTTTTGCTATTGTTGTAAAGAAGATTCCCTCCTCTATAGATATTGAGCTTGGGATAGGTGCTGTAACAAGTAGTGGAGAGGTATACCTAAACAAAGAAGTAATACAAACTCTTTCAGAAGATGAAAAAAGAATAAAAGAGGGAATAGAAGAAAAAATAAGGGAAGCAAAAGAAAAGGAAAAGATTTTTGGAAAGATTCCAGATATTAAAGGAAAAGTTGTTATTCTTGTAGATGATGGGGCTGCGACTGGTGCAAGTGTTTTTGCAGCATTAAAAGAATTAAAAAAGAAAGGAGCAAAAGTAATTGTTGCACTTCCAGTTTCTTCAAAAGAAGTTTATGAAAAATTAAAAAAGGAAGCAGATGATGTCGTTTGCTTAATCGTTGATGAAAACCTTTTTGCTGTTGGAGAATACTATAGAAACTTTGAACATGTTGATGACTCTTTAGTTCTTCAGCTTCTAAAATATTAGCTTTTCATTCTTTCTTCTAGTTCTTCGAGTTTTTTTGATAAAACTTTTGGAAAGTTTTGGAATATTGAAAAGAATTTTTTTGCATCATTAAATTCTTTTAACCAAGCTTCTTTATCTATTTCAAAAAGTTTTTCAAGCTTCTCTTTTTCTATTCCAAAATCAAATTCATCGTAGTTTGGAATAAAACCAATAGGTGTTTTTATTGCATTTACTTTTCCTTTACTTCTTTCAATGACCCATTTTATTACATACATATTCTTATTAAAACCTGGCCAAATGAAATTTCCTTTCTCATCCCTTCTAAACCAGTTTACAAGAAATATCCTTGGTTTTTCCTTTAATTTTTTCCCAAACTTAAGCCAATGTAAAAAGTATTTTGCCATATCATAGCCCAAAAAAGGTCTCATTGCCATTGGGTCATTTTTAAGTTGTTTATAGTTTTCAATTACCGCAGCTGTTGTTTCACTTCTAAGCATTGCTCCAAAAAGCACTCCTTCTTCCCATGAAAATGTTTCAAAAACCAATGGAAAAAGCTCTTTTCTTCTGCTTCCAAAAAGGATTGCATCGATTTTTAGTCCAAGTGGATCAAAGAAATATTTAGATAAATTTTGATATTTTAGAATTGAAACAGTAAACCTAGAATTTGGGTTAGCTTTTTCTAAAATTTTACTTTTCGTTTCTAGCCCATCCCACCATGGTCCAAGATTTTTTGTTAAACCGACATTTGTAAAAATAGTATCCTTCTTTATAATTTTCATTATATTGCTGTTTGTTTTTTCATTTGTTCCGTTTGCAACTCCAAACATCCCATACTCTGGGTTTATCGCATAAGCTTTTCCTCCTTTTTCGTGAATCCAAATTATATCATCGCTCAAAAGCTTAACCTCCCAATCTTTAAATTCTTTCTCTGGTTTAATAGTAGCGAGGTTTGTTTTTCCACACATGCTCGGAAAAGCAGCAGAAATACCAAAAGATTCCTTCTCTGGATTAATAACTTGAATTGCCATCATATGCTCAGCAAGCCATCCCTCTTTTCTTGCTTGAAAGCTTGCAATTCTTAAGCTATGGCATTTCTTTGTTAGAATTGCATTTCCACCATATTCTGTGTTAACACTTATTATTTCATTCTTTTCTGGAAAGTGAACGATGTAACGATTTTTTGGATCAAGTTTGCAGGTTGAGTGGATTCCAAAAACAAAATCTTCACCTTTTTTAATTCTCAATATCGCTTTTTTTGTTACCTTTGCAAGAATAAGTTCATTCAAAGCAACATATTCATTATCTGTAAGCATTACTCCAACTTTTGAATAAGCTGATTTTTCTGGACCAAGAATATAGGGAACAACATACATTGTTTTTCCTTTCATTGAATTTTTTAAAATTTTGAATAACTTTTTTCTAATCTTCTTTGGATCAAGCCAGTTGTTTGTTGGTCCAGCATCTTCTTTCTTTTTTGTTGCTATATATGTTGAAGCTTCACTTCTTGCGGCATCATAAGGTTTTGTTCTAAACAAATAGCAATTTTTCCATTTTAGTTTTACAAGCCTTTTTTCTTTCAATAATTTTTCAATTAAAAATTCTTTTTCATTTCCAATAAGAATCTTTACCTCTTTTGGATTTGTAATTCTTGCAATATTTTCAATCTTTTTAGAAAGTTTTTCTCCCAAAAGTTCATTTTGCTTTTTTGTTAGCATCTCAAATTTTTTGGTAAGAAAATTTTAAATTATTTCTCCTTTTCTTTCTTTTCGAAAAAGTTAAAAATAAGCTATGAAAAAGAAAAATATGAAAATTGCAAGGATTTTGCTTATTTTCTTCATTTTAATAATCTTAATCGCTTTGCTAATAATTATTAAAATTCCAAGCTTTGGACTTCCGAAAAATCTTACAAGAGAAGAAACAATTTCAATGATTAATAGCTCTCTCCAGCAAGCTTATAAAAATGCTAGAATTGAATTCGTTTCAATAAATTCTTCAAAGCTTCACCCTGGTTATTGGGAAGTGAATGTTGTCGTTTCAAAAAACCCAAATTCTCCTTGTCCAGAAACCTTTGTTTTAGAATACGATACTTTTTATGGCTTGGATTGGAAAATTCAAAATAATTTAACAAGAGATTGCATTGTTTTTGGAGCACAAAATAATACTAACTACATTTATGGAAGAAGAGAAGAAGCGATGAGCAGAGCTTCTCAATTCGATTTCGTAAAAAACTTTATTAAAAATTGTAACCAAAGTTTATACGTTGATGCAGCACCAACACTAAAAAATTCAACAAATGCTTGGGATGTTATATATGTTTGTGGGGTAAAAGTATTACACGTTTTCATCTCTCAAAAAGGTGGAGAGCTTATTTCAACTTCTTAGAACTTTTTATAATTGAAGCAGTTTCAATTAATTCATCTGGTGAAAGGTTAAAAACCCTTTTTTTAAGTTGTTCCTCTTTAAAACTTTTTGTTTGCTCTATACCAAAAGCAATCTTTATTGCATTCTTTAATGTTTTTTTCTTTTGCTGCATTAGTATGTTTATTATTCTTTCTTCTTCTTTCTCTAGCTCAAAATATTTTGGTTTAAGCTGAATAAAAACAGAATCTACTTTTGGCACCGGGTTAAACTTTTCTTTTTTTATTTCAAATAACTTTTTTATTTCAAAATGCAAGTTTGAGAAAACGCTTATTCTCGAATACTTTTTTCCAGATGTTGCAAGAAGATGTTCAACAAATTCTTTTTGCAATGAGTAATAAACCTCATTTATACCAACTTCTTTGCAGATTTCGTAAGTTTTTATCAGAATTTTTGAAGAAATGTGATAAGGAGGGTTTGAGATTATTTTGTTTGTTTTTAATTCTCTTAGCTTTTCATAGTCCTCTTCATTGAGTTGAAGAAAATCCTTGTTCCAAATTTCAAGATTTTTTATACCTTTTGCTAGGTTTTTTGAAAATTCAAAAAGCTTTTTATCCTTTTCTATCGCTACAACATATTTTGCTCTTTCACACAAAAACTTTGTCAGATTTAGTTTTCCACTTCCAATTTCTAAAACAACATCATTACTGTTTGCAAATTTTGCTTCCTCTTTTGCAATATTTTCATTTATAAAAACTTGTGAGAGTTTCATTTTACCTTCTTACAAATAGATAATAACGTTGTTCTGTTGAAAGTTCTTCAATTATTCTTTCAACTATCATTCTTTTTGCATTTGGAAGGAGTGGAATCCTTTGATTTACTTCTTCTAAAGAAGAAAACTCTTTCTTTTCCCTTTCTTCTAGAATTTGTTTTAAATGTTTTTTTCCAATACCAGGAAGAAGTTCAAGAGAATGCTGTCGAATGTTTAAAGGACCAGCTTTATTAAAAACATCAACAAACCTTTTTTCATTTTCATCTATTATCTTTAAAATTGCATTTGGAAGTTCATTTCTTGCATTAAACGTTAAATCTTCATACTTTATTTTTCCTTTTATCTTATCTACAACATCTCTCCCCTCTTTACCAATGAAAACTTTATCGCCAACTTTTACTTCTTTTTTTACACTTGCTTCAAGAAGGGTAAAGAACTTTTCACCAACAAGTTGAACTATTGGTGTTGGGCTAGGAGAGGAGGACTTTCCAGTAGGTAAATAATCTATTACTATTCCAAATTCCTCTAATTCCTTCTTTTTCTTCTCCTCTTCCTCCATTTAAATTACCCTTTTTTTGTTTCATTTATAAGTTCCATTATTTTTTTTATTTCGCTTTCATCCAAAGTATAAGGCTCATTCGCGATTATTTGTCTAAGAGTATCTTCATTTTTTGGAAGAACCTCAACGATCTTTATCTTTGCCTCTTCGCTTAGCTTTTTTATTTCGCTTAGCTCTTGAATTAGCTTTTCAGCTTTTTCTTTCGAGATTTTTGAAAACTTCTTTGCGTGCTCATAAGCAAGTTCTTGTTCGTAGCCAAGCTCACTTTCCTTTTTTCTATTTTCTAGAATCTCTAAAACTTCTTGAATCGAAACAATTCTCTTGTTAAGTATAGATTTTCCAATCATTTTTCCACCTTTTTAAGGTCTACAGGCAATGCAATAATCTTTTTCTTAACATTATAATCATTTATTTCAACGACATAAGCCTTTCCCCTTTTTTCTATTATTTTTCCAATTCTTCCATTAAATCTTGGATGTGGAATGTTCTTAGCATTTCTTCTTATATTTATCGCTACAACATCTCCAATTTCAAATTTTTGTAGCATCTGATTTATAGTAAGCTTTTCTTTGCTTTTTAGCTTCCTTGTCCTCTTTGAAAGCTTTCCTCTTGAGCGAATCATAATAATTTTTAGAAATAGGAATATTAAATATTTTGTTTGAAATTTTGTTATTAACCAGCGGTAAAAAATCGAATTTTTAAATAAAGGATTTGAATTTTTCAGATGCCTATGGATGTATTAAAAAGAAATGAAAGTAATATAGAAGAAAAAAAAGTATTAATAAAACCAATTAAGGAGTATTCTAAAAAGTTTCAAATCAGTACTACGGAATTTCCAAGAGTAATAGACTACCTAAAAGCAGGAGGTTATGAAGAAACAGCAAGAGTACGTGAAATTGATTTTGTTTTGTCAGCAACTAAATTGAAAATAAGATTTATAAACGGTAGAATTTTCTTTATCCCTTTTTTAGATGGTAACATGACTGTTATTGGCTTTCCACTAGAAATGTTTAACCAAGAATTAAAAGATAAAATAATAAAGTTTAAGAATGAAGAGAGTGTAGACGAATATATTCAACTTTTTTTTGATCTTTTTGGGCCTTACAATGATACCCTTACAATCATAAAGAAAAATAGGATATATTTAATATCTGCAGAAAATGAATTGGAAAATATTAGATTGGATAGCAATATAATTATTGCAAAAGTAAACTTAAAAACTCAACAAAAGGAGGATGTAAAACAAATAGACGGTGGAATGATTGAAATAAATGCCGAAGATGAGCAAAGATTAGAAGAAATTGTTAAAAAACTTAAAAAAGATTTAAATTTACACAATCCGATTTCAAAACACTATTATGGAATGGTTGAAAATAATGAATTCAAATTAAGAGAAAAAAGCTAGAGTTTTTTTCCTTCTTTCCACATAGAATCAAAAAAGCTTTTAAATAGCCTAACTACCCCTTTATTTTCAAGAAGTAGGTAGATAAAGTTTGTAGGGTCTTTTTCACTTTCTATTGTAAGATTTAATGAGGATAGATCAATTACTCCAAAAGAAATGGTAGATTCGTAGACTATTGGCAATTTACGGACTTCACATCCGATCTTTTTATAATTGAAAGCAGCAAGCTCTTTATTCTTATTATTAACAACCCCAGCAACCTTCACTTTTACTCCTCTTTTTACTGCCTTCTCCAAAGGCTCAAACCATTCCCCTTTTGGGTATTTAAACCTGCTAAAAATATCAATCTCTTCTTTTGCTCTCTCATCAAGCTCTTCTGTTCCCTTCCCAAAAGAGGTCCAATCCAAAAAACTTACTACCTCCTCCTCTTTTATTTTGCTTAGTTGATAAGTTTCTTGAAGACTTTGGATTCCCTCTACCAGCTTTGTTCTTTTTTCTTCTAACTCCTTAATGAACGGAAAGAAAGCATTCTTTGGTGGAGCAACTTCAAACTTTGTTGGATGTCCTGGAAGAATAGCTAAAAAACCTTTATTAGCAAGCTTTTTAACTCTGCTTGCGGGAAGTCCCCTTTCGAAAGATAGGGGATGAAAACGAGCAAGCAAAAGTTTGAAGAGGGTAAAAACAAAAACAAAACGAAAGATTTATAAACTTACAATACTAATAATATTATGGTGGGAAAATAAAGAAAAAAGTCGAAGGGAGAAAGGTAAAATGCCCTTACTGTGGATACGAATGGATAACTAAAACTGACCATGTCTATGTTTCTTGTCCAAGTTGTTTAAGGAAGGTTAAAGTTAGGGAACTGAAAAGGGAGTAGTATGCTAAGTTATAAATTTAGAATTTATCCTAATAAAAATCAAAAGCAAATACTTGAAAAGAATCTTATCCTTTGCAAAGATATGTATAATCTTCTACTTGAGCAACTTAACAAAGCAAACAAAGAAGAAAAAGAAATTGATTTGCAAGCTCTTGTTGCGAAGATAAAAGAAGAAAAGCCAAAATTCAAAGAAGTTTATTCAAAAGCTCTTCAAATGGTAAGTTATCAACTAAAAAGCAATTTAACTGCATTAAATGCATTAAAGGAGAAAGGAAAGAAAGTTGGAAGGTTAAGATTTAAAAAGAAAATAAAAACAATAAACTATAATCAATCTGGATTTTTTGTAGATTTTAAAAAGAAGAAAATAACTCTTTCAAAGATTGGAACAATAAATATAAAGATTCATAGAAAAGTTGAAGGAAAAATAAAAGGGGTTATAATAAAAAAGGAAGTAGATAAATGGTTTGCGATTTTACAAGTTGAAGAACCACAAATACAACAAAAAGAAGAAGAAGCAAAAGAGCAAAGAGTAGTTGGCATAGACCTTGGAATAGATCATTTTATTGTTGATTCTAATGGTTTTGCTATTGAAAATCCAAAAATTATTGATAAACAACTAAGAAGAATAAGAGTTCTTTATAGAAAACTTTCAAGAAAAAAGAAAAATAGCAAGAATTTTGAAAAAGAAAAATTAAAGATTGAAAAATTACATTTAAAGATAAAGAATATAAGATTAGATTTTCTTCACAAACTTTCAAAATATTATGTAGAAAATTATGATGTAATTTATTTGGAAGATTTAGATATTGAAGATATGCTTAAAGGAAAACATAAAGAAAAACTTCACATGCACATAAACGACGCCTCATGGGCTACATTCAAGCAACTTCTCTCTTACAAGGCTGAAAGAGCTGGTAAGAGGGTAGTTGCTGTTGATGCAGAGAATACAACTCAGAGATGCAGTAACTGTGGTTATATAAATAAAAAGAAATTGCAATTAAAAGATAGAATCTTCGTTTGCGAAAAATGTGGATTTGTAGCTGATAGAGACTACAATGCTGCAATGAATATTTTAAAGTCAGGGCTGGGACAGCCCGTTGAGCCTGTCAATACCTATGACCAC
>Ga0080006_1124751_pt1 | contig 10720 bp, 7 predicted proteins | sample RS3BMetagenome_FD_69209 | JGI IMG/M metagenome (GOLD analysis project Ga0080006, IMG submission 69209) | Ferric oxide microbial mat and aquatic microbial communities from Rainbow Spring, Yellowstone National Park, USA - RS3B (SPADES... ... | reverse complement strand
CCACGCTCAGCGATCTGCCCAGCGCCGGTGGCACCGGCGGGCCCCTCGTGCGCGCCCTGTCCGAGCTCATTGCCGCGCTCGTGGCCGTGACGGTCGGCCTGTTTCCCCCCGCTTTGCTGACTGCCCTCTACCCCGCGCGCGCCGAGCTTAAGCCGCTGGTCATCGAAGGCGAACAGCCCGGTGGACAGCTCATGATCACCACCGACGTTGAAAACTACCCTGGCTTTGCCAAGGGAATTCAGGGTCCGGAGTTGATGGAGATTTTTCGCGCGCAGGCTGAGCGCTTCGGAACCACGTTTCTTACCGAGGACGCCACCGCGGCAGATTTAAGCCGCTGGCCCTTCGAGATTACGGTTGAGAAGCAGAAAATCAAAGCATACGCCCTGATAATCGCTACCGGCGCCCGGGCCAAGCTCCTCGGGCTCAAATCCGAGCAGCGGCTCATGGGCTATGGTGTCAGCGCGTGCGCGACCTGCGACGGCGCGTTCTTTAAAAATAAAGAGGCGATCGTCGTCGGCGGCGGCGACACCGCCATGGAGGAGGCCATCTTTCTTACTCGGTTCTGCGCCAAAGTGACCGTCGTGCATCGGCGCGACCAGCTGCGCGCCTCAAAGATCATGCAGGAGCGGGCCAAAAGTAACCCTAAGATCTCCTTTATTTGGAATTCCGTGGTCGAGGAGATTTACGGCGAGCCCAACCAAACCGGGGTCACCGGCGTGCGGCTCAAGAACGTCAAGAGCGGCGAAAGCCAGGAGTTCAAAGTTGACGCCGTGTTCGTCGCCATCGGGCACGAGCCTAACACCGCGCTCTTCGCTGGCCAGTTGGACATGGACGAACTCGGCTATCTTAAGGTTGTGCCAGGAACGACGCGGACCAACGTCGAGGGTGTTTTTGCCGCGGGCGACGTCGCTGATCGAGTGTATCGCCAAGCAGTAACCGCCGCTGGCACGGGCTGTATGGCCGCTATCGAAGCCGAGCGCTGGCTTGAATCGCGCCACGCGTAGTTTGCATCTGAGTCCCGCCGCTTAGAAGCGTCTGGTCGCAGCTTAACGCGCGCGCAAACGGACGCGCAGTCCGGGGTTCGGGCCGCGTGGGGTTAAGGTCGAGTCTTGGCTTGGCCGCGCGAGCCGGAGAAAAGCTTTCCGAGCAGCATCGCCAGCGGGTCGTAATGCTGGTCGACGACCCGCTCCTTGAGGGGAATTATCGCGTTGTCGGTGATATGGATCTCTTCCGGGCAGACCTTGGTGCAGCACTTGGTGATGTTGCAGTAGCCGATACCGTGCCGATCCTTGAGATCGGCAAGCCGGTTTTCGGTGTCAAGCGGATGCATCTCGAGAGCCGCTGCGTAGACGTAGCTGCGGGGTCCGGCAAATTCGTCCATCAAATGGTGCTCGCGCAGCACGTGGCAGACGTCCTGGCACAGGAAGCACTCGATGCACTTGCGGAATTCCTGGATGCGCTCTACGTCCGCCTGCGCCATGCGCCAGGTTCCGTCGCGCGCATCCGGCGGGCGCGGGTTGAAGCGCTTGATAGTCTTCTTGACCCTGAAGTTCCAGGAGACATCGGTCACCAAATCCTTGAGCACCGGAAATGTGCGCAGAGGCTGAATCGTGACCGGACGATTAAGGGGCAAATCGTTAAGGCGCGTCATGCACATCAGTCTGGGGAATCCGTTGATCTCGGCCGAGCAAGAACCGCATTTGCCCGCCTTGCAGTTCCATCGCACGGCGAGGTCGTTCGCCTGGTGGGCTTGGATTTGGTGCACTGCGTCGAGCACCACCATTCCTTCGGATATTTCCACCTGGAAGTCGCGAAATTCGCCGGCTTGAGCGTCGCCGCGCCAGATTCTGAACGTTGCGGATGAACTCACTTCATCTCCTCGATAATCTGCCGAAGCTCGGCCGGCATCTCCGGAATCGGCTCCATCCGCACCTCCATCGCGCCGTCGCGCCCCAAGCGAGTGACCATGTTCACCTTGCCGAAGCGCTCATCCTTGTCCGGGTAGTCGACCCTGAAGTGGGCACCGCGGCTCTCCTTACGCTCAAGCGCGCTGCGGCACACCGCCTCGGAAACGATTAGCAAATTGCCAAGGTCGATCGCCGTATGCCACGCCGGATTGTACATGCGATTGCCGTCGATCTCGACCCGTGCCGCTCGCTCCTTTAGGCTTTGGATTTTCTCCAACGCGCGGCGCATCTCGTCCTCCGTGCGAACAATCCCTACCAGTTCCTGCATCGTCTCCTGCAGCTCGCGCTGCAAAGCGTAGGGTGATTCCCCGCGGGTCGCATGGCCGCGCTCGAACACCGCCACGGCGCGGCGCGCGATCTGCCGAACCTGCTCTGGGTCGACGTGGCCGGCAGAGTTTTCCTTGGCGAACTGAGCGGCGAACTGGCCGGCTCGCTGGCCGAACACCAAAAGGTCAGACAGCGAGTTGCCTCCCAGGCGATTGGCACCGTGAAGACCACCCGCGCACTCGCCAGCGGCGAACAGCCCGGGCACGGTCGTCATCTGAGTGTCGCCGTCGACCTTGATTCCGCCGTTGAGGTAATGTGTCGTCGGCCCGACCTCCATCGGCTCCTTAGTGATATCAAGGTCGGCGAATTTTTTGAATTGATGGTACATGCTGGGCAGCTTGCGCTTGATATGCTCTTCGGCGTTGGGAATTTTCTCCTTGATCCAAGCGATATCCAGGTAGACCCCGCCGTGGGGACTGCCGCGGCCTTCTCTAACTTCGCGCACGATGCAGCGGGCGACGTGGTCGCGGGTGAGCAACTCGGGCGGACGGCGCGCGCTTTTATCTCCTTGGGTGTAACGCCAGCCTTCCTCCTCGTTGTCCGCCGTCTGATTGCGGTAAAGCGGCGGGATGTCGTCGAATAAGAAGCGGCGGCCGAGCTTGTTGCGCAACACCCCGCCTTCGCCACGCACCGCTTCGGTCACTAAAATTCCCGCCACGCTCGGCGGCCAGACCATTCCGGTGGGATGAAACTGCACGCATTCCATGTCGCGCAGCTCGGCGCCGGCGCGACAGGCAAGCGCGATTCCGTCTCCCGTATACTCCCAGCTATTACTCGTGATTTTATAGGCGCGGCCGATGCCACCGGTGGCGAGCACCAGCGCCTTGCACCGAAACAGATGAAAGCCGCCCTTTTCGCGGTCGTAGCCGAACGCGCCGACCACGCGGTCGCCGTCCCGTATCAACTCGACAATGGTGAATTCCATGAACACGTCGACACGCTCGTAGATCACTCGATCCTGGAGCGTGCGAATCATTTCGAGCCCGGTGCGGTCACCGACATGAGCCAAGCGGGGGTAGCGATGGCCGCCGAAGTTGCGCTGCAAAATGCGGCCGTCCGCGGTGCGGTCGAACACGGCGCCCCATGCTTCGAGTTCCTTGACCCTAGCCGGCGCCTCCTTGGCATGCAGCTCCGCCATGCGCCAGTTATTCAGATATGCCCCGCCGCGCATAGTGTCGGCGAAATGAACCTTCCAGTTGTCACGCTCGTCAACGTTGCCGATAGCGGCGGCCACCCCGCCTTCAGCCATCACGGTATGCGCCTTGCCGAGCAGCGACTTACATACAATCCCCACAGAAGCGCCGGCCGCTGCCGCCTCAACCGCGGCGCGCAGCCCGGCTCCGCCGGCGCCGATTACGAGCACGTCGTGTTGATGTTCGTCGTACTCGGCCATCAAAAAAGTATCCTCCAGTCGCTGATCACTCCCATCGCGCAAAGGCGGATGTACAAATCCGTGATACCGACCCACGTGAGACTGGCCCAAAACCAAGCATTATGGCGGGCATTGAGCCTACTGGAGCATCGATAGAACTTTCCGCGAAGCGGACATTCAGAAATGCGATCGACTCGACCTCCGCAAAGATGGCGCAGCGAGTGACAGCCAAAGGTGTAGCCCAAAAGCAAAAACACGTCCGTCGCCAGCATCAGCGTGCCCACGCCAACGCCGAACCTGACCGCTCCGTCGGAAGTAGGGAACCAGAGGCCGTCCCACACGTCCTTTAGCAGGATTAGCACCAGCGCCACCGCCAAATACATGAAATAGCGGTGGATGTTCTGGATCAGCAGCGGAAAAAAGTTTTCGCCCCGGTAATGCTTGCGCGGTTCGCCGACAGCGCAGGCCGGTGGATCGGCCCAAAGCGCCTTATAGTACGCGCCGCGAAGGTAGTAGCACGTCAAACGAAACCCCGCCGGCACCCACAACACCAGCACCGCGGGCGAAAAGAAAAGCCATCGGGGATACCAGCCAGGTCGCCCGGGACCGAACCAGGCTTGAGGCGAACCCCAAAGCTCGGGCGAATAGAAGGGCGAGACGTAGGGCCCGAAGCGGTAGTGGTCGCCCTGAAGCGCTGCCCAGGTGGTGTAAATCACAAACGCGCAGAGGCCTAAAAAGACCGCGAGCGGCGACGCCCACCACGCATCGCGCCGCGCCGTCTGGCCGAAGTGAACCTCCTTCGTGATCGCTGCTGCTTGCTGAGCCACGGTCTCTCCCCGGCATTGTAGGCAATTATGCCGCGCGATTACGGCAACGCAAGTTTATCACGCCGCGGGCCAGATTGCCCCTGGCGAGGGATGAAAAATGCTGTGATCCTGCATGAAGCGAGCTAAAGAGAACAGCTCGCGGCGCGCGCCGGCGCTGGCGCGCGGTATCCGGGTGAGCCGCTCGCTACAACTTGTGTGAGGCTTGGGCGCTGGCTTAAGATTTAACCTCGGATGCAATCTTTGGAATTACCCCTGCGGCCTGCGCAGCCGCGCGTTTACCTTGAGACGTACGGCTGTCAGATGAACCTGGCGGACTCGCAGCTTGTGATGGGCATCCTGCGCAAGGCGGGCTACGAGCGGGTCGCACAGCCGGAGCAGGCCGACGTAATTTTGCTCAACACCTGCGCGATTCGCGAGCATGCCGAGGAGCGGGTGCTGGGCCGGCTCTCCGACTTGGCTCGCCTGCGCTACCGGAGACCCGAGCTTAGGCTGGGGCTGCTCGGATGCATGGCGCAACATAAGCGGGAGGCGCTGCTGGAAAAAGCGCCGCACCTCGACCTGGTTGCCGGTCCCGACACCTATAGCCGGCTGCCACAGATGCTTGATCAAGCAAGCTTCGATCCGGTCGTTGATGTGCGGCTTAATCGCGAGGAAACCTACCTCGGCGTCGTGCCCGAGCACGCGCCCGGCGTGCGCGCGTATGTAACCGTAATGCGCGGCTGCGACGAATTCTGCGCGTTCTGCGTAGTGCCCTATGTGCGCGGGCGCGAGCGCAGCGTTGCACCCGACAAGGTGCTCGATGAGATTCGCGCGCTGGCACGCCGCGGAGTTAAAGAAGTGGTGCTGCTCGGCCAGACCGTAAACGCTTATCGGCACGCAAGCATCGGTTTTGCCGAACTGCTGCGGATGGTTTGCGCGGTGGACGGGATCGAAAGGGTCCGCTTCACTTCGCCCCACCCGCGCTTCATGAGCGCGAGCGTGGTCGAGGCAATGGCGAGTGAAGCGAAGGTGCAGCCGTACCTGCATCTGCCGCTCCAGTCGGGCTCCGACCGGGTGCTGCAGGCGATGGGACGCGGCTACCGCGTCGATGAATACTGCGCGCTGGTTGACCGCCTGCGCTCGGTCATCCCGCAACTCGCCCTGTCAACGGACATCATCGTCGGTTTTCACGGCGAGCAGGACGATGACTTTGAGGCAACGCTCAAGATTTTGCGTGAGCTGCGCTTTGACTCGGCATTTCTTTTCAAGTACTCGCGACGCGAGCATACCAAGGCCTACAAACTCGGCGACACGGTGAGCGAAGCGGAAAAGGCTAACCGGCTTTCGACGGCGATCGCGCTGCAAGAAGCGATCGCGCTTTGTCGCAATCGCCAGCTTATCGGACGGCGGTTTCCGGTTTTGATCGAAGGCGAGGCGCGCCGCGGTAACGGCATGCTTTGCGGCAAGACGCCTCAGTTCAAGACCGCTGTTTTCCCCGCCAGCCACGGTTGGGCTGCGGGCGACACCGTCTGGGTGCGCATTGAGTCGGCCACCTCCCACTCGCTCGGCGCCGTGGCGTTGCCAAGATGCCGCGACGCTTTGGACAGGCCAGCGCGCGAAGCAGATCGCACAAGCGTATAGCTGGAGCTGGGCGCTTCGGCGCGCTTGAGCGCCGGTCGACTTGCGGGTGTCTGTGCCGAAAGCTTGATCTCGACTTTCCAGTCCGCCGCGCCGAAAGCACGGCAATATTGTGGGCTCGTCGGCGAAAGGCATCGAACAAGTACGCCGTTTTTTGGACTTCCGTAGCAGCATCCAAATGTGCTTTGCTGATAGTCGTCAGCGACCAGCGATGAGGCCGCACGCAGCAACTGCGCGTATACTCCTGGAGAAATGAGTTCTCGCGCTTTGTTACTGAGCCACGCGCGTTTTTGCGCTGAGGCCTAAACCGCATCTAGCAGATGTCATCCCATAGAGAATCACTCAGCCAAAGAGCCAAGCGGCCTTTGCTTACCTGGGTTGCCAGCCCAAAGTTGAAAAGCGCGGCAAGCAAAGTCGCTGATGCGCCGCGCAAACTGCTGTCCCAAAGAAGCAGCGCGCGCCAACTGGCGAGCGTCGTGCGTGCGACGGGCTAATTCAACTGATGGAGGTTCAACCAAGCAAGGACATGCGGTACGGCGGTTGGTTTCAAATAGCGTTCGAGCGCGATCTGCTGCAAGAGCTGACGACCATACGCGTAGGGCCGCTAAGGCTGCTGTGCGTGCGCCGCGCGTCGGGAATCGAGGTCTACGACGGTGTCTGTCCCCATCGCGGAGCCGACCTCAGTGTCGGCGGCCGCCTGCTCGGGCAGACCGTAAGCTGCGGCTACCACGGCTACTCAGTCGCGCTAGGCGAGCGCGCCGGAACCCGTTTCTGGGTGCGGCAATATCCTTCGCTAACAGTGGGCGGGCTGGTTTTTGCGCTCATCGGAACCGAAGAGCGCGGCGAGCTGCCGTCTTTTCTTGAAGCCCTGGAGCGCAGCCACGAAATAATTCCCGGGTGGGAGAAGACCATACGCGTCGCGCCCGAATTGGTGATCGAGAACGCTTTTGATGCCGCGCATTTTAGACCGATTCATGACGTCAAAGAAGTGCGCGCGAAGCCGCCGGTGATCGAGCGCGGTGTTTTCACTGTCGACGCGACGCTTCGCGTCGGACCTTCCGCCTGGCAAGGCGCCGGCCAGAGCGACGAGCAGACTTTCTTGGATGTTCCCCTGTTGGCGCGCGCTTTCAGTCCGAACCTGACGATCACGGCGATCGCCATGGGCGGCGACCATCCCCATCAGGTGATTGCCGGCGCCGTGCCGCAGCCGGACGGCACCTCGAAGGTGCGGCTGTCGATCGCGATGCCACGGCCGGCGGACGGCTCGCCGCCTAATCGAGAGGTGGCGCAGCTCATCCTGCAATTCGAAAGCATGGGCTTGGAACAAGACCGCCCGGTTTGGGAAAACCTCACAGTCGATGCGACGCCGAACTATATCGCCGAAGATGCGACCGTGGTTGCTTACCGCAAGTTTTGTGAACGCTTTAGCCTCGACCGCACGCCGATAAACCCGTGCCGAAGCCGCGGACAAGGCGTGGACGCCGGCCTAGCGGCCGACGTCAATCGCGGCGCGCGACCGCGCAGCCTCTAATCGGAGGGTCTAACGCTCATGGCAGTAAACGAGATCGCGGCAGGCCGACTCGATCTGCGGCGCACCTGCATCAACCCCGATTTCTGGTATCCCGTGGCGCGGTCCACAGACCTGCGCGTCGGCAAGATGCTCGGCGTGTCGTTCGCCGGCGAGCCGATTGTGCTGGCGCGCGCCAGCGCCGGGGCTGTTTTCGCGCTCGAAGATCGGTGCGCCCATCGCCAGGTGCCGCTGCACATGGGTCTGTTCTCCGGCCAGACAATACGCTGCGCCTACCACGGATGGTGCTACGACCTCAGTGGCAAGCTGAGCCGCGTCCCCTATCTTTCCAATGGCTTGCCGCAGCGCGGCCGGGGGGTGAGAAGCTACCCTTGTCGCGAGGCTTACGGCCACATCTTTGTCTTTCCCGGCGAGCCGGCAAAGGCCGACCAGGTCCCCATGCCGAGCATCGCGGAGTGGGGCTGCGCGCAGTATCTAGCGATGCGCTTTAAGCGTAAGGTCAACTGCCACTATACCTTCATGCATGAAAACCTGATGGACATGAACCATCAGTTTCTGCATCGCAAATTGATGGGCAACGTGCAGCCGGTGATGCTCGATTGGCGCCAGGGAGAGACCTGGATCGAAGCGCGCTATAAGTTTCGCAACAACGACGCCAAACCCCACCGCGGTTCGTCTTTCATGATGGCCGGCGCGCAACGCAGCGAGGCCGCCGCGCAGCGAGATTTCGAGTTGATGGTCGTGCGTACGGAGTACCCGTACCAGACGCTCAGGGTGTACCCGGCACACTCCGACACGACGGCGGTCAGTCTGTGGGCGGTTTATGTCCCGCTAGACCGCGAGCAGCGCGTCAACCAAAGCTTCGGCATCCTCATGGTGCGAAAGCCGCACATACCGGGCCTGGCTTACTTGCTGTGGCCTGCGATGCGATACTTTGCCGAGCTGGTCTTCCGGCAAGACAAGATGATCGTCGAGGTAGAACAGAAAGCCTACGACGCGCAAGGCGCCGACCTGAATCAGGAGGTTTTTCCCGTTACCTTGGGGCTGCGGCAGATTCTGTTGCGCTGCGGCGTCGATTCCTCCGCGCTGTCAACGCCGACGTTCGCAGCAACCTTTGCGTAACGCGCAGGCGCCGGCGGCCTACTTATCACTCTCTTTGACGGGGAGGGACGCGAGCTACTTAGGGATGCGCTTTGCTTCGCCCGACGCTTGCGATAAGTTCTTAGCGGCGGGGAGGGCAGATGAGAGCTGGGCCAATCGTGCCGCAGCTGGAACGCGTTTTCTTTTAGCGGAGGTCAAGGCGCAAGCCATGTCGTACAACTTGCGAAGCAGAATAATTACCCAGGGCCTAGAGCGGACACCGAATCGCTCAATGCTGCGGGCGGTGGGCTTTCGTGATGAAGACTTCGAAAAGCCGCTGGTCGGCATCGCCAACGGCTACAGCAACATCACTCCGTGCAATCTCGGTCTCGGCCTGCTGGCGGACCGGGCGAAGGCGGCGATCAAAAGTGGCGGCGGAATGCCCCAGGAATTCGGCACGATCACTGTAAGCGACGGCATCTCGATGGGCACCGAAGGCATGAAGTATTCGCTGGTCTCGCGCGAAGTCATCGCTGATTCCATCGAAACCGTCTGCAACGCGCAAGCGCTCGACGGCTTGGTCGCGATCGGCGGATGCGACAAGAACATGCCGGGCGCGCTGATCGCAATCGCGCGGCTCAATATTCCGGCGATCTTCGTCTATGGCGGAACGATCAAGCCCGGGCATCTGAACGGCCGCGACATCAACCTGGTCACCGCCTTCGAGGCCGTGGGAGAACGCACCGCTGGTAAAATCGGCGATGCCGAGCTGCTGGAGATCGAGCGCCACGCCTGCCCGGGCGCCGGCTCGTGCGGCGGAATGTACACCGCGAACACCATGTCCTCCGCTATCGAGGCAATGGGAATGAGTCTACCTGGCTCCTCTACCATGGCCGCTGTTGACCAAGAGAAAGCCGAGAGCGCCGCGCGCTCAGCCGAGATCGTGCTCCAGGCGATTCGTAACCAGTTGACGCCAAAGCAGATCATGACGCGCCAGGCGTTTGAGAACGCGATCGCGGTGGTGATGGCGGTGGGTGGCTCGACTAACGCCGTGCTTCATCTGTTAGCGATCGCGCACGCCGCAAAGGTCGAGCTTTCCTTGGATGACTTCGAGCGAATTCGCGAGCGCGTCCCTGTGCTGTGCGAGCTTAAGCCCTCCGGCCGCTACCTCACGGTCGATTTCCATCGCGCCGGCGGCGTGCCGCGTGTGATGAAGATGCTGCTTACCCGCGGCCTGCTCCACGGAGACGCTCTAACCATCACCGGTCAGACCGTGGCTCAGGCGCTGGCCAAGGAACCTGCCGAGCCTCCCCCGGGTCAAGACGTGATCCATCCTTTCGACAGCCCGGTCTACCCGCAAGGGCATCTCGCCATTTTGCGCGGTAATCTGGCGGAGGAGGGCGCCGTGGCCAAGCTTTCCGGCGTCAAAAACCCGGTAATGACTGGTCCGGCGCGCGTCTTCGACAACGAGGAGTCGTGTCTGCACGCGATTCTCAACGGCGGCGTCAAGCCAGGGGATGTAGTCGTCATCCGCTACGAGGGGCCGAAAGGTGGACCGGGGATGCGAGAGATGCTGTCGCCAACTTCCGCCCTGGTCGGCACTGGGTTAGGCGCCTCGGTGGGGCTGATTACAGATGGGCGTTTTTCGGGCGGCAGTTACGGTCTAGTCGTCGGACACGTAGCGCCCGAGGCGCAGGTAGGCGGCACAATCGCGCTGGTTCAAGACGGCGACTCGATTACGATCGACGGGCGCCAACGCCGCCTGCAACTTAACGTTGCGCCGGCGCAGTTGGAAGAGCGGCGCAGACGCTGGCGCCCTCCCGCGCCGCGCTACACTAGCGGGGTGTTGGCCAAGTACGCGCGCTTAGTCTCGTCGTCGAGCCTTGGCGCGGTCACCGACTGAAATCCCGCCGCGCCGCTGCGGGAGCCGCGTGAGATGGGCCGATGGACCATACGGACGTCCCAGCGTCATCGTTCGAGTTCGCTCTGCAATCCTTCAAGC
>Ga0080006_1156808_pt1 | contig 10724 bp, 11 predicted proteins | sample RS3BMetagenome_FD_69209 | JGI IMG/M metagenome (GOLD analysis project Ga0080006, IMG submission 69209) | Ferric oxide microbial mat and aquatic microbial communities from Rainbow Spring, Yellowstone National Park, USA - RS3B (SPADES... ... | reverse complement strand
AAGCTGGGGCCTTTGACTCACTTGGCCATTCCCGTAGAGGGCTCTATCTAGTGTTCGAGAAGGTGATAGAGCAAGTGCTTGCAGCCAGGAAAGAGCGTGACGCGGGTATCATGTCTCTTTTCGCCGTTACGGGTGAGGATGAAGATGACCAAGATGGATCAAGTAGTATAACAAGACTAGGGTACGATCATCTAGTAGTAGAAATATCGAATCAGGAGTTCGATCACAGAGAAAAGCTAGCTCACGAGAAAGAGATGTTAGGTCTTTATGTTAGTGATCATCCGCTCTCTTCCCTCAAGGCCCAGTTGGCACGCCAAGTCGATTGCTCTATAGGGGAACTTGTCGAAGGTGGGCTCGATTCTTCTGCAAACACTCAGGGATGGGTAGGCGAGCAAGGGAAAGGGGTATACACACTAGGAGGCATAGTCAATGGCTTGAACAAGAGATTGACGAAGCAAGGAGCGCAGATGGCGACATTCGCTTTAGAGGATCTCACTTCCTCTATAGAAGTAGTGGTATTCCCCAAGGTAATGGAGGCTAGAGGCAGTCTTCTAGCTGAGGATGAGGCTGTGTGCGTGAAAGGTCGGTTGGATGCAAGAGAGGACCGCACGGTATTCATAGCTATGGATATCACCCCTTTGGAGTTGAGCTCGGCACAGCTGGCAGAGCTCAGGGTAGCACTACCGCCAACAGCTACAGATGAGTCGACTCTCGATGCTCTGAAAAATATTTTGCTAGAACACCCAGGGAATGCACGAGTGTATCTTCAAGCAGGACAACGCATATGGAGGCTCCCGTCCAGCTTCAGTGTAGAACTCAAGCCAGGTTTGATGGGGGAGCTGCGTGAGCTTCTGGGGGCGAGTGCAGTCCAATGAGACAATGAGCAATGAGACATTTATTTGGCTATCGGCTTTGACTGCTCGCTTCGCTCTAGTCAGTGTTGCTCCTCTCAGGGGTCGCGATTTGGTAGACTATATTTAAATGGTGTTGGCAGATGTTGCCTATGCCGTAGGAATGAGCTGGTCGGCGGCAAGGCGGCTCGAAGTAGCTGCTTTGAATGGGTATAGAGTTGGGAGTCGAACGGGTCATGCCCATTGAGGTTGAGACCAAGGATTGTACCGCGCTAGCCGATGCAGAGCTGGCCGAGATGGCTGATCTGTGTGCTGCGGCAACAGCTGGCTTTGACGTTGGTTATCTTTCCAAACAGCGAGATGAATGGGTTCTGGTCACTCAGGCTAGAGAGAAAAGCAAGTTGCGAGGGTTTTCTTTCTGCACGTTGGAACGGATAGGAGGAACGCCAGCACTGCTTGTAGGGGTAGCGGCGGTTGATCGAATTGCCAAGGCAGATCAAATTCTCCGTCAAATCATGGGTGATCAATATCGAAGGGCAGTGCTGGCCTTTCCTGATGAAGACGTATTGGTTGGCACGCGGTTGTTTACGCCTATGGGGTTCGCCGTATTGGCCGGCTTGCACGATGTGATTCCACGTCCAGGACATAAGGCAAGTGGTGAGGAACGGGCTTGGGGGCGTCGATTAGCGAAGCGCTTTGGCGTCGAGAATCATCTAGATGACAAGACATTTGTTATCAGCGGTGATGGGTCGGTTACTGGAGGGGTTGACTTCATCAGTACCAAGGTGAAACTTGACGAAGGGATCGCCGAACTGTTCAGATCGGTCGTTAATGAACGCCACGATTCGGTTGTGGCTTTTGGTTGGGCTATGGCAGAAGATCTAGCCCACAATAAGCTAGGTCGATGATCTGGCTCAATAGGTCGATGATCTGGCTTTGGCCTATGGTTTCGGCAGAATAGCTGATACTACTTTGTAACAGTGGCCTTGACGTGGTTTTGTCAAAGATATCACTAGGTATGATGGCTTGAAGCCCATAGACTTCTCTAATGCACGACCAGGGATTCGTCCATACCTCCCTTCCGGTATGACTGTTTGGGAGAGAGGATCTTCTATGACGAGTTCGTGTAGGCGTGGTCCCCAAGGAAAACGGGCGATCAAGGGATCGTGTTCAGAACGCCTTATGATAGTCATATCTCCGTTTACATCTATGATGGTAAGGGAGGGTTGAGTCCCATTGCGATCCCAGTAGCTTGTTGCTGGGCCATGGAAACCTAGCAAAGGCTGTTCGGAACCGGGGATCAAAGCATCAAGAAATTTTCGTAGTCGCCGCCGCCGTAGTGGTACGCGTCGTATCTCGAGAGCCTCTATGGTGATGTTGTCTGGCTCACTGGGATCGTTCACCCCCTCTGGATCGTCACTAGCTACAGTGGCTACGACGGTGTCAAGCGGATTAATCCCATTATCCATGAATACGGACTTGCCGTCTACGCTGCCTGCCAAGGAAACTCTTGTAAGAGCTCCAGAGGCTAAGTCTATGCCAGCAGACACCTCACTAGTTGCCGCCAGGACGCACATCTGTAGTTTACTGCCGGGTCGATCTTCGCGAACTGCTGGTCGCCCATGTTTTTTCTCGGATGTAGTTCGTGTCGTTGTCATGGGAGAGGGTTCATCGACTATCGATTCTCCTGGGTAGTGTACTAGCTTCTGGGTAGTGTACTAGCTGATGTTCGGTTGTTGAGGAGACGGCTATGTTGTCTCATGCCAGAGATAGCATATCGTGTTATTACTGCATGTTGGGAACAGTGGTGGCGTTAGTAAGGGAACTTTCCTCAACCAGCATCCACGTCGACTATTTGCCAAGATAAGCGAGGGTTTGGATATGGAACTTTCACTAGCGGGTAAGACAGCCTTGGTTACAGGTGGGTCGAGGGGAATTGGCAAAGCGGTTGCAACCGTGTTTGCTTCGGCTGGTGCCAAGGTAATGATCTCTTCGCGTAAGCCCGATGCTCTTGCTGAAGCCGTTGCCACTATGGAGGGAGAGGTTGATTTCTATGCTGCCAATGCAGGTAACCCTAACGATGCTGAGCGATGCGTAGCGAGAACTATAGAAAGGTTCGGCAGTTTGGACATCTTGGTGAACAATGCGGCCACTAACCCGTATATGGGCGCCCTTATCGATGTGGATGTATCGCGCGCAGACAAAACCGTTCAAGTCAACCAAATGGGCGTGTTGTGGTGGTCACAGTGGGCCTGGAGATCGTGGATGAGCCGACATGGTGGGACTATCTTGAACATAGCTTCTGTGGGTGGGATGAGCGTGGAGCCAGGTCTAGGCATCTACAACGTTACCAAGGCAGCTGTCATCCAGTTGACCAAACAGCTTGCCTATGAGTTGGCCCCATTTGTACGGGTAAACGCTATAGCTCCTGGGTTGGTAAAGACCCAGTTTGCACGAGCGCTTTGGGAAAATGCCGAGGATACGATAGCTGAACGCTTACCTCTTCGGCGTTTAGGCGAGGTGGATGATGTGGCCAAAGCAGCATTATTCCTTGTCTCCGAGGCAGCATCATGGATCACTGGGACGGTCTTAGTAGTAGATGGGGGCACTTTGACAATGCCTTCCGGTGGGATAACCGCCTAAGGTATCAGTTTGCCCTATGCCCTAGTGGTGGAGGTGCAATCCTGATCGGCTAGCTTTGCAAGTCCTTGCAAGTCCCTGGCTTCAACCGTGTGGAGGAGTCACTCGTGCATCAGCTGGTACCTAGTCGAGCTGCCCAGTTGGCAAGGGCTGAACGCTGCAGTTTGCCTAAGTTGGTGCGGGGCAAGTCTGAGACATTGAAGGCTCTTTTTGGAGCAGCGTAGGGAGCAAGTTTGTCAGATACCATCTCGCGGAGCTCATCTAGAGATGGTGCGTTGTCGATATCAGTAGGAACTATTAGAGCAACCACTGCCTGTCCCCAGTATGGATCGGGTATTCCGGTTATGGCTACCTCTCTAACTTTGGGATGCTCGGCAAGCACCCTTTCTACCGATTGTGGCCAAATTTTTTCTCCACCTGAAATTATGAGCTCGTCGATACGGCCATCCACATGAAGCCTCCCATCTTCTCCGAGATGACCCAGGTCCTTTGTAGCCAGCCATCCGTCAGCAGATTTCGGATCATGTCCGTCACGGTAACACCTGAGCAACATAGGTCCTTTGAGTAGGATCTGACCATCCTCGGCAATTCTCATCTCAACGCCATCGAGAGGGATGCCATCATAGACTACGCCCGATCCAGTCTCGGTCATCCCGTAGGTCGTAACTGCATTAGGGGGTAGTTCATCCAACATGGCAGAACCACCTATTAGGATTTTGAGGAACAAGGACGGATCGATCCTTTTTAGCGCGGTTGGCACGAGAGAGACCAGGTTGGCTCCACCATGAATAGCAGCCTCTTCCACTGCGGCTGGGGAGAACTTCTCTAGCAATGTAACCTTGGTTCCGGTCAGTATGGCTCTCATCACTACCGATAGACCCCCTATATGAGCAAGAGGTAGGCAGGCCAACCAGTGATCCTTATTCGGATCTACCTCCAGTCGTTTGCTAGTGGCTAGGGCAGATGCGAAGACGGCTTGATGAGTGAGAACTACCCCTCTCGGCTCCCCAGTGGTCCCACTGGTAGCTACGACCACTGCATCGTCCTCCTCGACGGGAACTCCATGTGGTAACTTTATGTGATCTCCTTTGGAATCGATTAGCTCGCTGGGCTCCATCTTCTCCAAGAGGATTCGTGTTGATTCCTTGGATGCGCGGGTATCCAAAGGCAACAAAGCATCTCCGGAATCCCAGATTCTCTTCAAGGTAATTGCAAACCGTTCGTTGGCAGGCATTGCTACCGCAATCAACTTATGCACGTCTAGAGATTAATCTATTCGCTGTTCTTTTCAGGCATTTGAGACGCGTTTCTCCCATAGGGCTCTTATTGGCTGATAGGGAAGTCCAAGCCAAGAGGAAGGTAGGAATGATTAACACCTGTCCGGTGAGTTCTTGTTGGACTCGCTGAGATTCTGTTCATGGACTTGAAGCCAGGGGCTTGCGAGGCGCGCTCGGATCAGGCGAGGTAAGTTATTTTCGTGAATACTCGACCATCAGATACTGCCAGCGCTAACCCTCTGCCTGCTTGGAGCAGAGTAGGGACTTGGAGCGACATCCGGTATGAAGTTGCAGAAGGCATAGCCAAGATCACTATCTCTCGTCCAGAGGTCCACAATGCCTTTCGCCCTCGCACCTTGTTCGAACTGCAGGAGGCATTCTCCATGGCAAGGGACGATACCAATGTAGGAGTGATCATTCTGTGCGGGGAGGGTGACAAAGCATTCTGCTCGGGAGGAGATCAGCGTATCAGAGGTAGCGATGGATACATAGGCGATGATGACCTTGGCAAAAGCGGTGTTGGAAGGCTGAACGTACTGGATTTGCAGATTCAGATTCGTAGACTCCCAAAGCCGGTCATTGCGATGGTGGCTGGGTACGCCATTGGAGGTGGACACGTACTGCATCTTGTTTGCGATTTGACTATAGCTGCAGACAATGCCCGGTTCGGACAGACCGGTCCTAAGGTAGGTAGTTTTGATGCTGGCTATGGAGCAGGATTGTTGGCTAGGACTATAGGTCTTAAAAGGGCCAAGGAGGTGTGGTTTCTCTGTCGCCAATACGATGCCTATCAAGCTTTGGATTGGGGTTTGGTCAATACTGTCGTTCCTCTAGAAAGCTTGGAACAAGAGACGGTAGCTTGGTGTAGAGAGATCTTGAAGCTCTCTCCCCTTGCACTGCGGATGCTCAAAGGGTCGTTCAATGCAATAGATGAGGGACTAGCAGGCATACAGCAGTTTGCAGGGGATGCCACTATGCTTTTCTACATGACAGAAGAGGGACAAGAAGGTCGGGATGCCTTCTTGGAGAAACGACCTCCAAACTTCTCCAAGTTCCCTAAACGACCTTGATCCTCCGGGAGTTCTATCTTGCTCACTCATTGGATATCTGGAGCCCGACCGCGTACTCTTGGTGCTGCAGTTGCTGCGGTAGTAGTAGGCACGGCTGTCGGGGCAACAGAAGGATCAATAATTTGGTGGCGCGCTCTCTTGGCGCTTATCGTAGCAGTTGGTATCCAGGTTGGAACCAACTATGCTAACGATTACTCGGACGGGAAGCGAGGAGCCGATGCTCGGCGTTCTGGACCGGTCAGATTGGTGGCTAGCGGTCTTGCGTCACCGATGGCTGTCAAGAGGGCGGCAATAATTTCATTTGCTATAGCTGCAGCTGTTGGAGCAGTGTTGGCAGTAATTGTCAATCCGCTGTTGTTTTTGTTTGGAGGGGCCTGCATCTTAGCGGGATGGCTTTATACAGGTGGACCTCGGCCATATGGTTATATAGGCCTTGGCGAACTGTTCGTGTTCCTTTTCTTTGGCGTAGCTGCAGTCTGCGGTACGGCGTATGTTGTTACATCTCGCCTAGATCTTGTGGCCTTGCTGGCATCGTTGCCCGTTGGCCTGTTGGCCACCGCTCTTTTGGTAGTGAACAACCTACGAGATATCGATACAGATGCCAGCTCAGGCAAGAGGACAGTAGCAGTCATGATAGGAGAGAGAGCTACCCGTAGTTTGTATGTTGGGTGCGTAATTGGTGCTTTCTTGCTAGTCATACCTTTGTGGCCGTATCGTCACTGGGCATTACTTTCTCTGATTGCTCTAGTAGTTGCTTTTGTGCCGTTGAAGAAGGTGATAACAGTCACAGATAAGGGAGAAGGGCGTAGTCGGGAACTCGTGAAGGCCCTAGGTGCTACTGGGGCCCTGCAAATGACTTTTGCTCTGCTCCTGGCCGTAGGTCTAGTAATTTGATTCGCAATTTCCTTGATATTATTAATGATTTGGTGATGTCAGATCCTGTATCTGCTTCACGCTAACACTACTGTTCATAGAGCCAACCCGACTCTATCCGTGAAGAAGACTCCCACTCCTACACAGTGGTCCGTATATCCGATGAGGGAGGGGCCAACCCGACTCTATCCGTGAAGAAGACTCCCACAGAGGCAGTGCAACATTTTTCTACTTCAGGGCTTCATAACGATTGTTACTTGGGTTTATACTGGACTTGATGCATAATTCAACGATGAATGTAGACAGCCCGGAAAGAACTACGGTCATGAGCATATCGCCAGCAGCTGCAGAGATGGTTATGGCAGCACTAGCAGAAGAGAGTGATGCGGCTCATCTTAGGCTGTGGGAAGAAGTTGCAGGAATCAGTCAAGGTCATTATACATACGACCTTTACTTTCAAGCTGTCTCAGATGCAGATAGCTCTGACGTCATTGAGCATCAGGATGACCTGGCAATAGTGATACCACGTGACAGCGTTGACAAACTGAGAGGTGCTCGTTTGGACGTCTCCGGCAGTGGCGAGGAAGCGGGAATGGTAATCATCAATCCCAATACCCCATCAGACGGCGGAATTAGTGGACTCGAAAACCTTGTGGATGTAGGGGATCTGAATAGCGATCTGGCCCGAAGAGTTCAGGCTGTTTTGGACCAGCAAGTCAATCCAGCCATAGCCGCGCACGGAGGGTATGCGTCTTTGGTCGGAGTTCGTGAAACTACAGCCTATCTGCAACTTGAAGGAGGTTGCCAGGGCTGTGGTCTGGCACGCATGACGCTGAGTCAAGGCATTGAAGTGGCTATCAAAGAAGCAGTTCCAGACATAGAAGAGGTGGTTGACGTCACCGACCACACACGTGGTACCCATCCATACGCCTAAGACTACCTACGGCATAATCACCTATGGCAGACCAATTCGATCCAGAGGCAATGGTTGAAAGATTTAGGCAGCGAGCAGAGGCTGTACGGAATCGAACAATTCCACCAGTAGAAGGACCTGAACGACGACGCTTTATTGAACAAGCGCAGCTGGATTACATGGACTTTGCCATGATCGGAGATGCTCAGGCTTCTCTAGATGAAGGAATACTCACGTTGCGAATCGATCTCCGTCCTCGATCGAATGAGAAAGGCTAGGGTCCACTGTTCAGTTGGATCACCTATCGTCTCTGATTCAGTTGCCACCCGGTGTTGCTAGTGCTTTCTCCGCTACTATGGCTTGATTGAGCTGAGCCAACAGAGATCTTTCCGGTGCACGCTCTTTCGTTGACAAGCCCGAACCATGCTCGGTCGACTCCACGTAACAACTGATAGCCCATTTGTAAATAGCAGAGTAAGCATTGGCTAGCATGGTGCTCAATCGTTCACTCGGAGTAGGTAGGGAGTCATTGGCCTTTCTCGCGTCAATACCCATGACTTCGCAGAGGGTTCGTACCCCTTTTTGGTTGTTTTCACGAGCTAGTCTCGCAACCGTTCTCCCGTCTCTCTGCAACTCTGCTGTTCTCGTTGCAAACGAAGATGCAGAAGCCCAAGCACGTATCCTGGAACTCAAAGAACCCTTCATGTCTGCTCCAGTGCTGCAGGAACTCATGACCAAGGCTCCAACTATCAATACGGCTACTACTGGAATAGCTCTTCGGATACCATCCACTTGCTTCGACGACCTCTAATTTTTTGCTGATCTCTAGTCATGAATTGCTGTTCAAATCATTGCAACTATTGGAAAATCATTGAAACTATTGGAGCCCTTGCTCTCCCAATTGTCGCTTTATTGCTCAAAGCGTATCAAGTGATGCTCCTTGCGTCCCTTGCGCAAAAGTACGTATCGTCCACACAGAAGATCGCTGGATCTGATAGGTCGGACAGGGTCTTCCACGCGTCGATTGTTCAAGTAGCCACCTCCTTGAGAGATGATCGTGCGAGCCATTTTCTTGGATGGCGCGAGTCCTGTGGCAACAAGGGCGTCGCTCATGGTGAAATCACTGTTCAGAAATGATCTAGGTAGTGCAGTAGAGGGGGCTTCCTTGAACACTTCCAACAAGGTAGCCTCCTCTAACTTGTCCACATCGGTAGAGAAAAGAGCTTGAGAGGCTACCTCCGCTTGACGGGTTGCGGAATCACCATGAACCAACGTGCACACCTCATGAGCTAGCATCCTTTGAGCCTCTCGCTTCTCCGGATGAGATCGGGTTGACTCCTCCAATGCTAGGATCTCCTGATGATCAAGGAAGGTGAAGTACCGTAGATAGGTACCCACCACAGAGTCTTCGGTTCTCAAAAAGAACTGATAGAACTGGTATGGGCTTGTCTTCAGTGGATCGAGCCATACCACACCCGTCTCCGTTTTACCGAATTTGCTTCCATCGGGTTTGACTACGAGAGGAGTGGTAAGACCCCAGACTGTGGCTCCCCTGATCCGACGGATTAAATCTATGCCCATGGTGATGTTGCCCCACTGATCAGAGGCTCCTAATTGCAGGCGACAGTTGTAGTGGTCGAATAGGTGCAGGAAGTCGTAGGCCTGCAAGAGCATATAGCTGAACTCGGTAAAGGACAATCCAGTCTCAGGCCTTTCCAGTCGAGCCCTCACGGACTCCTTGGATATCATCTGGTTGACAGTGAAGTGCTTCCCTATGTCCCTCAAGAATGAGATGAGGCTTAAGGGCTCCAACCACTCCCGATTATCCAAGAGCAAGGCCCGCCTCCTAGAAGAGCTCTCTGAGAAGTCGAGGAAATGAGAGAGCTGAGCCCTGATGCCCGCTACATTAGCATCCAGCTCTTCGGAGTCGAGCAGAGGCCTTTCTTGCGACTTCCCACTAGGATCTCCAATCATGCCGGTTCCTCCCCCGGCAAGTGCTATAGGTTGATGACCGGCCTCCTGCAATCTTTTTAACAAGCACAACTGCAGCAAGCTTCCAACATGGAGACTGTTAGAGGTAGGGTCAAACCCTATATAGGCTACTAAGCCACCTGCATCAAGTTTGGTAGCCAACTGAGGATCACTCATCTGATGGACGAGTCCTCTGAACTGAAGATCAGTGAAGAGACTAGGCATCAATAAAACCTTTCAAGAGCAACATGGGTGATCGTCTCGAGCTCCTTGTCTAGCGCCTCTACTGCCTTGCGATTCAACTCCTCGTGAAGAGCTGCATTCTCTTCAGGCGAGAGGACCTCTGCATAGATGACCCGTAGGCCATTACTTGGTTTGTGGAACGCCTTCATCAAGTCATCCATGCTCGATACAGCCTCCACATCGACTTTGAATCCTCTAGCCACTGACACGACATCTGCCTCAGGGGGGGTGAGAAAAAGCTTATCGAACATCTCCTTGTCCAACAGCTTTCCTTGAGGAAGAAGAGAGAATATTCCACCACCCCTGTTGCCTAAGACAATGAGGATGGCATCTATCCCTAACACTCCAGGTCCAACTAGTCCAGACACGTCATGAAGAAAGGCGAGGTCGCCAATCAAGCCCACAACTCTACCCGCTGTATCAGCATGGTCAACCTCAGGATGACCATGGTTGCCGGGGTTGTCGGTATGCCCACGACTGAGATCAGTCTGGACAACACTGTCATCTTCGCTTGTCTCCGTACCGTCATTCTCGTTGTTCCAGCTAACCTCTGTAGGCTTTTGACTGATCGCATGACGCCCTGCAGCTAGTCCAAGCATGGTGGAAACAACTCCGTCTATGCCATTGACGCCTCTATTAGACTCCACCAAGAGCGAGTTGGGACGAGGAGCTCCAAAATACTCGACGTCTCGCACCGGCATCGACGAAGACAAAAATAAAAGATCTGAACTGGCCAACTCGGCGAAGAGCCAACGGGCGATCTTGGGTTCGTTGAAAAGTTCGACACCACCAAGTATCTCTTCGAATACCTGCTGCACAACATGTTCTGCACCTTGCCACAGTTGGAGCCAACCAGAGTTCGGAGCAAGGAATCCCCTATCCGGAT
>Ga0080006_1156806_pt1 | contig 10726 bp, 5 predicted proteins | sample RS3BMetagenome_FD_69209 | JGI IMG/M metagenome (GOLD analysis project Ga0080006, IMG submission 69209) | Ferric oxide microbial mat and aquatic microbial communities from Rainbow Spring, Yellowstone National Park, USA - RS3B (SPADES... ... | reverse complement strand
CTGCGCAGTGTGCTCTCGCCCCAGGGTCGTTGTGGGTAGGAAACGTGTTTGTGTTGGCCGCCGGGCAAAAAAAAAGGGGGGACCTTCTTGGCTATTTGACTGGCTATGCTGGTTACTTCATCAACGGCCATGGTGGTCTGCGATAAAAGCGCTACCTTGGACCCTGCAGGTATCGGTAACATATCTACTTCCTCCGCAGTACTAACCAAGTGCATACCAGGATGATGGCCCATGGTGCCTACTGTCTCTTCATGACCACGATGACCAATCAAAATGACCTCATGCCCTGAGCTGCCAAGTCTACTGGCTTCCTGATGAACTTTAGCCACCAACGGACAAGTGGCATCGATCACCTCCAAATGCTTTGCCTCTGCTGCGGCAACTACCTCCGGAGCTACGCCATGAGCAGAGAAGACAACTCTGGCACCGTCGGGAACTTCGTCGAGTTCATCTACGAATATGGCTCCTTTATCCTCTAATGAGGATACGACTGCTTGATTGTGGACTATCTGTTTGCGGACGTATATAGGGGGACCGAAGACAGCCAAAGCGCGCTCTACGCATTCAATGGCACGTTCAACCCCGGCACAGAAGGATCGCGGCTTGGCAGCTACGACCCGACGTGGCCTGGTGCTTTCACTCCAGTCTTGAATTACCCTTCCTACGGACATCAAGACTTTAGACGCCCGTAACGCCCTGACCGCCAAAGCAGGACTTATTAACTCCTCATCTCCCGTGTCCAGCACAACTCTTACCACAGCAAAGGCTCCCGACCTTTTCGCAGGGACTAGCCAAGCTGATTCCATATCTACGGCCAAAGCACCTCTTTTCTCTATCTCGATACGCTCGTCCCCTATAACGATGTGATCGGTGCTTGCAATGTTCCCTACATGAACTCTATGACCAGCTTTTCTCAATGCCCTGGCCAACAAGGATACGTCAGGAAGATCAATGGGGTCTCTATTGCTATCACCATCGGTCAAAACAGTTATCGAATCCGCCAGCACAACATCGCCGACTCTGAGTCCTTTGGTCACCCCACCACAGAAACCAGCAACTACAACAGCAGGAGCCTCAGCTAGAACATTGGACATACGGGTAGCTGCTTGCTTCGCTCGCTGAGGACCCATCCCTGTACGAACAATCTTGGAGTTGCGTATAGCCAGCATGAGCGCATAGGCTTCGATACGCATAGGCGCGAAGACAATTGCGTCACCTTTGCTGGAGTATCCTAATTTGCTGGAGTATCCTAACGGTGAACTCATGCACACCTCACCTACAACCTGCTCTTGGACACGGTTCAAACTGCATGAAGAGAGTTGACAGGTCAGCTGCCCATCCAGCCACGAACCTAGATTCTCCCCCTCTGAAGCGGTCGATCGAAAACAAAGGTTTAAGATAACTCACTCTCTACCCTCGCTAGCAACTAAATAACGACCTAGTGCCATTACGGGGAAGACCAAGCGATAAAGATGATAATTTATGTAAAAATCGCCAGGGAAGCCTGTGCCCGTAAAGTACGGTTCATCCCAGCTCCCATCTTCTCGCTGATGGGTTACCAGCCATCTGACTCCCTTCTCAGTAGCCTCTCCTAAATCAGAAACAGCTATTAGCCCTAGCAAAGCCCATGCAGTTTGCGAAGGAGTCGACTCTCCTTGGCCCTTCAATGCCGAGTCGTCATAGGAGCGCATATCCTCTCCCCAGCCCCCATCGGCATTCTGGTGATCTCTCAGCCATTCCGCTGCCCTTTTGCAAGCTAACCTTGCAACCCCTCCTGGTAGTTGAGTGATAGCCAACATCGCAGCTGAAGTGCCATAGATGTAGTTACTGCCCCAACGACCGAAAAAAGAGCCATCCGATTCCTGCTCCCCAAGCAGGAATCGGAGCCCGTTCGCTAAAACCGTACCGAACCTCTCTTGTTGATCAGAAAGCATCTCCAATGCATGTGCAGTGACATCAGCACTAGGGGGATCTATTACCTCACCGAAATCACAGAAGGGCAGTTTCCTGATCACCGTAGCTGTATTGTCCGCATCAAAAGCACCCCAACCCCCTGATTTGCATTGCATACCCACTACCCAGGCTCTGCCCAACTCGATAGAGCGCTTTGCTCTATCGACTAGCTGCTCGAGGTCATAGGAGGAGTTATGTGTAGCAACTCTGCTACTAGCTGAGCTGGCTGAGTAAAGCATCCCCTTACGATGATCCAATAGGTGGGGGTGGTCTGAAGTCTGCCCTACCTCAACTGCTTGAATGAATTTCCGCAACGCTATGATCACTATAGCTGTATCGTCTACATCTGGGTAGTTGTCATTGGCGAATTCGAATGCCCATCCGCCTGGTTCTAGACGAGGACGACGAAGCGACCAATCACCTGGACGAAAAATTTGCTTGGAAAGGAGCCAGTCGACTCCGGACAGTATGCTTTCATGATCTACAGGTAAGCCAGCATCCAACAGAGCGGTTATGGCTAGAGCTGTATCCCACACGGGCGATTGGCATGCTTCCAGCCATCGCATTCCGTTCTCTTTCACGGTAAAGGCATCAAGTCCTCTTATGCCTGCAGCCATCACCGGATGATCGAGAGAATATCCTCGCAGGTAAAGAGCGATCAAGGAGTACACCCAGGGAGGTTGTATACCTCCCCAAGATCCATCTGCCTCTTGTCTCCTCACGATCCATTGCTCAGCAAGAGAAAGAGCTAGTTCTCTAGAAAATTTGATCGGGAAACGTTCGTGCAATTTGAGAAACTTGTCCAGAAGCAGGAACCACCCCTCGACGGTGCTCAAAGAAGGTGAGTCGCATGTGGGCTTCCCGGAGTATAGCTCGTCCAACGAGCAAGGAGAGCTGAACACCGGCCTATAAGAAGCAACAATAGTCAAGGGGACCACTGTCTGACGAGCCCAGCAAGCAAAGTCATAAATGTTAAGGGGAAGCCACTTGGGCAAGAACATTACCTCTGGAGGAAGGGCAGGGAGCTTATCCCACGGCCAGAGGCCAAAGAGGGCAAGCCAAATACGAGTAAACACTCTTGTGGACTCGATACCGCCAGCATCCAATATAAATGCTGCAGCTTTACGCATATGTGGTGCATCTTTGGGATCTCCCGCCATTGCCAAGGCAAAATAAGCCTCAACCGTCGTGGATAGATCCGCTGGACCTTCGTAGTAGTTGGCCCAAGTGCCATCTGATCGCTGGTGAGCACGGATCCAAGCCGCTGTTTCTCTGGTCACCTCATCGGTTCTGATCCCAAGGATCTCTCGCAACATCAAATCCTCGGCCTCGATAGACACGTTGGTCTCCAAGTTGCCCTTGAAAAACCCAGCAGGATCCTGAAGGCTGAGCAAGTGATCGATGGCTCGCTCCAGAACACCGTGCACGTCCATATGACCATTTAGTGAACTGTTCAATAGGCGATCATGTAATTTGGCATTCTGTGACTGTCGCGATATCGAGACGTTGCCAGCCAGGGGAGAAGCACCTGAAGACAGAGTGGCCGCCATCTTACAGCTCCCTGTTGACCACGAAAGTTGCCATCTCGATCAACTGCTCGCGTACATGAGGATCCAGCTGTAGTTTATCCAGTTCGCCAACTGATAGATCCATACAGCTCAAGGCCAGTTCCACCGTTATCTCTCTGCCACCACACTGTTCAATCAGCTGAGCGGCTCTAGCCAACTCTCTATCGCTCAAAGAAAGTGACGAATCTCCCACTAGGACTTCTTGGCCTCCGAACAACGACCCGTCCCGCTTGAGGTCACCTTGCAACTTGCCCCTGGCAGCAGTACCTGAAAGCTCCGCCTCTTCACTCGAATGAACTGAATTTGCCCCATCGGATAGGTGCATGTCGTCCAGTGCTCCGTGCTTTAGGTCCTTGTGCTTGTTCAGAAGGTGTTCGAGTTCTTCAACTTCAGGACACCCAGAGGCCAAAGCAGCCACCAATGGGATGGTCTTCTTGCCTTGCCTCAGGTCGCTGTAAATGGGTTTACCCGTACGAACAGGGTCACCCCAGATACCCAATAGGTCATCCACTGCCTGAAAAGCCAACCCGACTTGCTCTCCGTAGCGGCGCAAACCTTCGACTGTGACATCAGGAGCACCGGCCATCATTGCGCCAAGACAAGCTGCACAACCGAGCAACGCACCCGTCTTGCCTGCCGCCATCGTCAAGCACTCACCAAAACCTACTTCATCGCGACGCTCGAAATCCATGTCAAAGCACTGTCCGTCTATCATTTGAGAGGTCGCATCCATGAGTACATAAGCTGCTTCAGGGTGACCAGCTTCCATCAACAGCTTTGGGGCTAGGGCCATCAATGCATCCCCAGCGATGATTGCTGCTCCAACTCCAAACTGAGCCCAAGCTGTACTCCTGTGGCGTCTGGTACGATCCACATCTATGACATCGTCATGCAACAGCGAGAAGTTGTGCACTAGCTCAATTGCAGCAGCTCCTGGAAGTGCTACCTCCCAATCTGCATAACATGCCTCTGCAGAAAGTACTACTAAAGCAGGTCGAATGAACTTCCCCGATGACCTGTCTTGTTCATTGCCCTGAGCGTCAGTCCACCCCAAGTGGTACTTTACTACCTGGCGAGCCAAGGGAGCCAAGCGAGTGATGGCCTTCGACAGTACAGGGTCTAGTACCGCTCTCACTTTGTCTACCACTGCCGGCAACATAGGGGAATCGCCCGTTTTCTTATCTGTGCTGCGTCCTTTCGCTGCAAGCTTTTCAGTTCCCTCGATGGTATGAGCGGTCATGCTGACTCCTTGAACATAGTCTCGTGTTTAGCCTGCCCCCCTTGACAATCCCCCTCTGACCTATCTACAGCAAGCGATGGTTCCTTAGATGATCTGCTGGGGACATCGAGTTCAGTATTGGTATGACCACCTAAGAACTCAGCTGCTGCTGCTGCTGCCGAATACCCCGAACGTACAGCGCTCTCCATTGTCGCAGGCCAACCAGTATCACACCATGCACCAGCAACGAACAAGCCTTCAAAACGAGTAATGGGACCGGGCCTCAGTTCAGCGCTGTGAGGGGATGCCCGAAAGGTAGCTGCTGCCTCACGCGTAGTCGTAACATGCAGGACAACTGCTTTGGAAGCCCTAGGAAGCAGAGCCTCCAGAGCAGGAAGCACCTCGGCTACGATAGCGCTCGTTCTCTTGGATACAAGAGGGTGGGCAGCCGAGATAGGAATGGTCAGATACTGGGCTCCTGGCTTTACCTTTGAACCTGCGACTCTCAGGTTCTTTGACCTATCGAACACCCATTGAACAGAGGTGTCCAAGGAAGCCATGAGTGGATGGTCCATTACCTTGCGATCGTATAGCACATGGACCGACACAACTGCAGATGTACCCAACGAGTTGAGCCTTTCCTGTCCGTATATGGTTCCACGAGGTAAAAGTCTCTGGGCCGCACGGTGATCTACGGCTACTATCACAGCATCGGCCTTCATGCTTCTGCCATCAGCGGTATGAACCAAGGGTGCTCCTCCGGCTCCAGCCTCTATATAACTAACCTTCGCAGGACTAGCTATTTCTACACCCATAGCAACAAGCACTCTTCGTGCCTGACGATCATGAAGCTCCGAAAGAGGCAAGGTTGACCAACCTAAATCAGCACCATCAGCTCTAGTTAGGAAGCCTGTATTCACTACCTTTGCTACCATTTGCAAAGAAGCCTCCTCTGGAGGGAGATTTAGCGTGGAACGAACCAGGAGGTCAAAGAAACCATCGACTGCACTTTCCCCGAATCCGTGCATGGACAGCCACGATCCAAAAGAGTGCTCGTCCAAGAACTTGCTCGAGGGGTCCATGCGGGAAAGAGCGAACATCGCCCTAGCAACGCCTAGCTTTCCTTGCCAATCAAGATAGGAGTACAGCAGAAGGGCCCTCAGCAGGTGAAAGGGTGGTTGTAGGTTATCCCTACGTATCCAACTTATTCTTCCCCCCGGACTTACTACTGGCACCTCGAGCCTATCTTGCAAGTAGATACTGTCCAGGGATCCGATCCGACGCAAAAAGTCGAGATAGGCGGTGCAACACTTCATGAACACATGCTGCCCGTTATCGACTAACAACCCCTCTTTCTCCAACGATCTGGCCATGCCACCGAGATAAGGCTTCGCCTCGAAAACGGTAACTTGAATACCCTTGCTGGCCAGTTCCAGTGCCGCTGCCACCCCAGCAAGGCCGCCACCTACCACCACCGCCTTGGCAGTCATAAAATAGCTCCTAGCAGGCTTTGACCAGCAACTACTGCTTTCCTCCAAGGAGAAAGGTGTAATCTTCCTCGAAGAACTATGCTGGGATCTTTCTCCACCATACTGAGCAGTCTTTCATAAATGCCCGCCATAGCCGCTACGCAAGCTCTCGAGCGCGCATCCAGCAAGGAAAGAACCCCAAGACCTTCATCTATGTAGAATCTTGCCCTGGCTGCTTCCAGTGATATCACTCTCTCTAAAGCCAATGTCGGTTCCAGGAGATCTGGAGAGCAACCAAAGCGTCTTAGATCGTCGACTGGTAGATAGACCCGACCAAGCTCTTCTTTGTCAATGACCACATCCCGAAGGATGTTCACGAGCTGAAGCCCGATACCTAAGCTATCCGCCAACCTAGTACCTAGTTCAGGCTCGCTCACTCCCAATACGCCTATAGTGAGCCTCCCTACGGAACCTGCTACAAGACGACAGTAACCTACCAGTTCATCAAAGCTGTCATATCTTTTCCCTAATGCATCTGCCTCACACCCGTCCACCAGCTCAAAAAGAGCTGCAACTGGTAGTGGATATCTCTGTAGTACATCTGCAAGGGCTGCTTGCAAGGGATCAGGGGAATCTACACTCAGTGTAGTTAAGCTATGACGAATCTCTTTTATGCGAGTTAATTTGACCTCAACTTCATCGGAGCAGTCCACAACATCATCTATTCTACGAGCCATGGCATACAGGGCAGCCATAGCCGCTCGCCTGTCCGGATCCAGTAGCCTTATCCCGTAGTAAAAGTTTCTAGCCTGCTCTGCCGTCAAAGCCAGACATACTCGATAGGCGTCAGCTAAGGTAGGTGAACTGGGCGTTCGACTGCCTTCAACTAAAGGCAACGACTCAGCTACGCCGAGATTGACATCGGCAACTACCTTCTCTGAGGCATCGGCAGTACCTGAAAAGGGAGTAGTTTTCGGTGCCTCATCCTTCATTGAGGAGAGATGGAACGATGTGGTAAGGATCAGTCTGACCATGTGCTTTGAAATGGTCGCCCTGGTCGGCTTGCAACTCTCGGCCAATACATCGTTCCCGGCATCTCTGATGGCATCGAGGGCGGCTAGCCCACCGGCAACGAAACCAGCTACTGCCACTTTAGCCCAACCGTTCAACATCCCTACTAGCTCACTCCCTGCATCGAGTAGTTGAGCTGCTTGTTTGGCTTCATGCGCTACCAATGCCCTTAGCGAGGGAGAGGATGCTAAGCCGATAAGCTCATCCTCTTTAACCGAGAAGAGTTCCATGTCTTCTTTCGGCAAGTAGATACGTCCATTGAGAGCATCTTCTCTTACATCTTGCAGGTGCTCGATTATCTGCAAAGCAGTGCAGACTGCATCGGAAAGATGGTTGGCACGGGGATCGGTGACGTCGAATACTGCGAGCACCATCCTGCCTATTGGATTCGCCGAAAGGTCACAGTAACCGAGCAAATCCTCGAAATTGGAGTATTTGAGCACCACTTGGTCTTGGATGTTCGCCTCTATCAGCTTGACGAACAATTCAATATCCAAGCCCTTGGCCTCTTTCACCAGCCAAGCCTCATTCAAAATAGAACGAACGGCAGTTTCCTTCTCTAAAAGCTCAGATCTCAATGGCCTCAATGAAGTGAACGAAAAGGGATCTGCTTGCTCTGGAAGAGTTCGTGCGAACGAAATAGCCACCTCTTCTTTGAGAAGATGCAACAAGGTCAATCGTTCAGACACTGACCAAGGGAGCTCGTCCCCTATATAATCGATCAAACGAGCAAACCCATAGATACCCTGCAAATAACGTCGATAGCGCAGCGGGAGAACCCTCATGGCTACAGGAAAGTTCTCCCCCGAGCTGCGAGCCATAACCATCTCCACAGTAGGAAGAGCCTTTGACCTGCCTTCCAAACCCAAAGGAGTATCTACTCCTTTCGTGACTGACTCGCTAGCTCTCGAGATCTCTTCTCCCTGGTCATGAGGTGTGTAGTGCATAGTTAGTAAAGGTGACCGTTCAACTGCAATCACTACCTCCGATCATTGCAGTCTTGATGCGAACAGTCAAGAGAGCTCGGGATCCAAAGGCTCTGACCATGTCGAGAGAAGCTCCAACAATGTTCTCACTCCAAATCCGGTTGCCCCTTTGGGCACAACCCCCTCTACCTCCGAAGAACGAGCTGGACCAGCTATATCAAGATGAGTCCATGGTTTGCCGTCGACAAATTCTTCCAAAAATAAACCGGCCACCAACGCGCCTGCTTGTCCTCCTGATTTTCCAACGTTCTTCAAATCGGCAATTTCAGAGGAGAGATGCGACTTGTACTGGCGTGGCAAGGGCAAGCGCCATAACAGCTCTCCAGCCTTGGCAGAGGCTGCCTCCAGCTTCTCGCACAACCGACTATCATTACCCATTAATCCAGCGACCAAAGGACCCAACGCTACTACACAGGCCCCCGTTAGAGTTGCCAGATCGATAATAGCGTTGGGATCTGTCTCTGCAGCCAAGGCAAGTGCATCAGCAAGGATGAGTCTACCTTCGGCGTCGGTATTGAGTACCTCGACCGTCTTCCCGTTCCTCATCTTGAGCACATCTCCAGGTTTCAAAGCAGTTCCAGAGGGCATGTTTTCGGTAACTGGCAGTACTCCCACTACTTTCAGCTGTACTCCAAGCTCAGCTAACCCTGACATGGCAGCGAGAACGACGGCGGCCCCGGCCATGTCAGTTTTCATTGCAACCATGCCCTCTTGAGATTTGAGCGACAAGCCACCAGAATCGAAAGTTATCCCCTTCCCTACTAGGACAACTGTATTAACCCCACCTTCCACCTGGGGATCGTAGGTTAGCTTGACCAAACGGGGTGGCCTGCTCGACCCACTAGCAACTCCCAATAGGCCTCCTAACCCCTCTTCCTCTATACGCTTCTCATCCCATACCTCGATAGACAGATTTGACTCCTCTGCCACCTGTCTAGCTATCTCGGCAAATCTAGTTGGCGTCATGGAGGTAGCCGGTTCGTTGACCCAGTCTCTAGCCTTAGAGGTGGCACGCGCCATCAACTGGGCTTTGGAAAGTCCTAGTTCTGCCGAAGCTACGTCCTCTACTACTATTTGGATCCTGTGTGTAGACTCCTGTTCAGGATGGGATTTCAACCTCGTGAAAGAGTAGGCGGCTAGCAGCATGCCTTCGCTCAGTACTTGAACGGAACGCTGCCAATCGAGAGGTGAACCTCCTTCATTGGTACTGGAGGAGGCTCTAGATTTTCGAGTGACCCCATGATCTCCTGCCGAGAGATCTCCTGCCGAGAGATCTCCTGCCGATTGAGGAGGAGAGGAAGCAAGGTGAACCCTCTCTCTCCTGAGCGAATAACCACCGAGCTCATCAGAGCTAGCTAATATTGCTATCTCATGAGGGAGAAGGAATGCCACATCAGAGATGTGACGCAAACTGCGAACAAAGCTAGCTCCACTACGACGGAGGACATCTGCACAGAACTCCTCCCGAGATCCTAGCCCCACTAGAAGATAGAGGTGGTTCTCCAAAGTGAGCATCAGGGTCTCATCCTGCTTGGCAGTGAATCCTAGATGGTCGATGTAGCTAGCATCGACTGCCTCCCCTAGGCCCAGGAGATTGACTTTGGAGGCGACACTCTCCCCTTCGAAGACAGGTACCCCCAACAGAACTGCTTGGTCAGGTATGTTCTCCCCTACCGTTATATTCAGCAACATTTGCCACCTCCGTTGCGCTGACAGCTCACCGTCTGAACGAGCAACTATTTCACCTGTTAGATACGCTTATCGACATCGACTTTGTCCAACTCAGAGCGTGTAGGAGCGTGTAGAGGATTGCGAGCAAAGACCTACCCTCCAACGGAAGAATCGTGCTGTTCCCACCGGGCAAGGGACCAGAGAAGATCGGACAACCTATTCAGATAAGCCACGATTAGTCCTTCTCTGGGAAGAAGCCCATCCTCTCTCGCTCTGACCGCCCACCTCTCCGCACGTCTGACCACCGTTCTCGCAAAGTCCAACGCTGCAGAGACCTCCGTTTCACCAGGCAGTACAAACCCTTTGGGCATAATAAAGTGCTCCGTAGCCCTATCGATCATCCTCTCCAAGGAAACGACCATCTCCTGACTCAGCCGTTCCTTGCCGGAACGGACAGAGCCTGAGGAGAGCTGGCTATTCGATCCACTGTCAGCTCTCTCGCCTTCCAGGTCAGCTCCCTTGGCTACCTCAGCCATAACTATCCACAACTCGCGTTCCAGCTCAATTAGCAGCTGAGCAAGGTCCGATGATGGGTTCAAGTGTGAGCGCGCTAACCCTATAGCAGCCTGAGCCTCGTCAATAGTGCCATTGAGCTCGATCAAAGAAGAATCTTTTCCTATACGACCACTTTGACGAATGCTGGTAGTACCATCATCTCCGCGTCTTGTATAAATTCTCATTCTCCGTAGCCACTCCCTACACTGCCTATACTCTCCCTTGCCGAAAGAG
>Ga0080006_1148814_pt1 | contig 10726 bp, 9 predicted proteins | sample RS3BMetagenome_FD_69209 | JGI IMG/M metagenome (GOLD analysis project Ga0080006, IMG submission 69209) | Ferric oxide microbial mat and aquatic microbial communities from Rainbow Spring, Yellowstone National Park, USA - RS3B (SPADES... ... | reverse complement strand
GCCTATCGGGGGCAATCGCTCACGCCGTCAGCGCTCGAAGAGCGCTGCTCAATGCCGAAACGGTGTCCAGTGCCCTCGATCGAGCACGTGGCTACGCGGGGCTGCAATATCAGGGTCTGAGTAAAGACCGCCGCTACCGACCGGGCGCTGGGGGGAAGTGTGCAGGGCGACCTGGACGAGCTCGCTGCGGGATGCGGGCTCCCGAGCGTAGAGCGTGCACGTCGGCGGTGCTCCGGCGTCGTAACTGAGTAGCTGGGCGATGCTGGCTTTGGCGTAGGGGCTGGCGGCTGCCGCAGGCCACCAGTCGACGAGGTGGTCGGACAGAGCTACATGTCCAGAGTCGACAAGACGCAGAGCTTCGGGGAGGGTGACAAGCACCTTGGTCAGGCTGGCTAGGTCCCACCAGTGATCGAGCGTGGCCGGTTCCCCAGTTTCGAGGTTGGCAGTACCCCCGACCTCGATGGCCAGCGTCCCCGCCGGATCGACCACCGCGATCCCCACCGCGGGGGTGGGAGACGCGCCGACAGCGCGGCGTAGCAGTTCGTCGAGAGCGGTGATGGTCAACCCCGGTTCGTGTCGGTGGGCATGCTCGCAGCGGCGGCATGTAGCGCATGGACACCGCGTATCGCGGAGCGGATCTCTTGGAGGTAGTTGGCCGGGGTAAACGACTGGCGAAGCGCCCCGAGCCCCGGGTCAGAGAAGTCGATCCCGACGGTCTCCACCGAACAGCCGTGGGGCAGTGCGAGCATTCTCACCGCGTCGCAGTGCTGATAGGGCAGATAGATCGACGAGGTCACCAGTAGCACCGAGTCGCCAGGGCCGAGGTGCACGCAGCTATCCGCCCAGTAGGCGTAGGTGTCGGCGGTGTTCGCCCGTCTGATGGTCGGCTCAGGAGACGGGGCGATCACCAGCTTGACCGGCAGCTCTCCAGCGCGCCAGGTGCGGACCAACGCAGTGGCGAACTCTGCACCTGGCTCCTCGTGGCGCTCCTCGTCGACGGGTTGCCCGAGCTCGAGTGCTGCGGTGAGGCCGGCCTCCATCACCTCCATCTCGTTGGTCTTCCCCGACTGGCCGAGGGCTTCGACCAGTTCGATCTCGTCGCCCAGTAGCGGCCGGTAGGCGCTGAGCGCGCTCACCGAGCCGACGGCGAGGCCAGCGTTCAGCAAGTCGGCGGCGAAGCGGGGACGCAACAGGCAGGCGCGGACCAATCCGCCAAGGATGAGCAGATGGGTATAGGAGCGTCTCGTCGGTGGGGTGGAGCTGGTCATGCCAAGCGCAGCCGCGACATCTAGGATCAGCGAGGTCGTCTCCGCGTCGAACTCGGCACTGCGGGCAAGGTTGCGTTCCTGACCGCCTCGGAAGTCCCAGTGGCGAGCCGAGAACTCGTCGAGCCACCCCAGCCGCTGTCCCGTGTCTCCATCTGGCACCCGACCACCGAAGCACGACACCAGAGCGCCGAGGGCGGCGTTGTCAGACCAAGCGTCGATACTGGTCAGGACCGCTGCCGCGGTCTTGGCAGCCTGCCCCCACGCTGGAGGGCTCACCGGTGCAAAGGTGTGCATCATGTCCTTTCTGCTGCTATCGGTCGTGCCCGCGAAGGGGGCGGGCTTCTCCGGAGCCATCCTGACAGCTGCGGTTCCCTCGGTACGGCAGCTTTGCTCTGTCTGGTAGCCGCCAGCGGCGCCAGAGCAGGTTCCGGTGCGCGTGCCGTCCGGGAGGCGGTTGGTCGTGGTGGGTAGCGAGTTTGGCGAGTTCTCTCCGTTGGGTGCTGGCCCGCTCGCGCAGCTGCAAGCACGGGCAGGCCGCCGCCAAGCATGGTCGTCGCCTGGCCCTAGCGAGGCTGACCACTCTGCCCTCTTGAACCTCCGTTGTGCGGGTTGCTTCCCTTCTTGAACTTGATCGATCCACGCTCGGCCTGGGCGGCCTTGCGCGCTGCGGCTTGCCGAGCCCTCTGGCTGACCGCGAGCTTGGAGGCGTTCACATGCTTGTTGGCCATCGTGTGTCTCCCTTTCGCCTTTGTAGTGGTAGACCGCGGTAGCTACGCAAGTGCCCGCCCGACCGCCAGGGAGCTCAACCCGTCCGAGACGCGAGGCCCGAAGGCAGGAGGGTCGGCTTTCGTAGCCTTTGTTCATGCCGTGTGAGCTGTGTGGGAGCGGCTCCTCTCGTCGTGGCCGGAAGGATCCGGCTGTGCGGCTGTGTATCGAAGACGCCGACGAAGGGCCGGAGGCAACGACCTCGGCGGCTCACCTCGACTTGATCGTGAGCATCAGCGCTCGGTGAGCCAGTCCTCGAGCTGGCCGGCGCTGACCGTCTCGACCCGTGAGACGACTGGCGGGCAGAGGTGATGGAGGAAGGCGATGCAGCAGTCCAGCGCGACGGCGAGCGTCTCGACCAGCAACTCGTCGTGGATGCCGGCGGCCAGCGGCGTGTGGTGTTCGGCGATCAGGCGGGCCAGCGGCGGCTGGCCGGGCCGGGCTGGGAGATAGTCCAGGTGCCCGGTTGGCCACCGGTGCTCACGATGCCAGTCGTTGATCGAGGCGAGCAGCCCCGGCCAGTCGTCGGGGCCGAAGGCTCGGGCGATGCCGGCGTGGACGTCGAGGACGGTGTCGTTGGGGCCGCCGACGGCGAAGAAGGCCTCGACTTGCAAGTCAGTCGCGCTGGCAGGCGCGAACAACGCGGCAAGGGCGCCGCAGTCGGTGTGCAGGTAGTGCACGTCCATCTGGCGGAGCGCAGCCGCCAGCCGTTCTCGGCTGAGTGGGGACAGTTCGGACATCTCGCCTCCGTTTGGTCCAAGGTCCGGGACCCTCCCGGCTCTTTGGATACCAAGACGCCCGGCTCCATCTGCCGGCAACGACGCCGATCAGGGCATCGAGAGCTCTCGGCCCACGTCGGCGAGCACTTCGGCGAATGCCTCAGCGTCGACTGCCCGGACTCTGGTCAGCGCCAGCTTCGCCAAGATCGACGCCGACTTCACCACGTCGTCGCCGTCTCGGTCGCCGTCGGTGACCCGGCGCTGGCTCAACGCGAGGGTCGCCTGATCGGTCGCCTCCACCAGCAACAGATCTCGGTCCGCTTCCGCGTCGAACAGCGCCCGGTAGTACAGGCAGGTGGCGAGCCCGTTGTGCGATGCTGCGGTCAAGGGGCTCGGGTTGGGGTAGGTTCCGCGGCGAAATTCGAGGGTCTCCCGATACACCTGCTCTGCGACCCTGAGGAGATCGGCCGCCTCTGAAGGCACACGCTGCGCGAGGTCCAGGCGGACTCCGGCCCGGTTGAAATAGGCACGGTCGACCAGGCGCTGATCGACCTCCGGCACCGCGCGGCGTTCAAGCCAGGACTTCTCCAGGATGTCACAGGCTTCTCGCAGGCCGGCGATCTGCTCGTCGCTGCCGGGGGGCAGCTGGTCTCGGGCGTGGCGTTGCAGAAGCAGGCCGTCGAGAGCCCGATGCTTGCTGAGTCCAGCGATGTCGGCGTGGTCGCGGAGCCCGATGGCTTTGGCCATCCATTGTCGCGCCCGGGTTACCGCATCCGGCGGAGGGCGGCGCTGCTGGTTCACCTGGCGGGCCTGCCCGTGCAAGCAGTCCGCGATGAGCGGCCGGTCGTCCGCCTGGTTCTCGTCGAGATAGGACATGGCGTGCTCGAGGGTGACCGCAGAGGTCTTGACCCCCTGGTACATCTCCTGGATGGTGCCGAGCGCCCACAGAGCCGCACCCCGCAAATGGTCCCTGGGGGTGCCGGCGCCCGGAGGCTTGTCGTCGATCAGGGACTCGGCCAGCTCCGCGGTGATCTGTGGGTCTGCGCCGACGAGTAGCAGCTCCTGCACGGCCCGCAGACCGAGCAGCGCGGTGACGATCTTCCGGTCCTCTGCCCGCTCTCGCAAGTCCCGGCGGATCGCTCGGCCGAACAGCCGGTGCATCGAGGCGAGCTGCTCGCGGCCATCAGTCGACCAACTCACCAGGCCGGCGGAGACCAGCTCGTCGACGGCGGCGGGCGCATCGGCGTGCGCCTGATTCAAGATCCTGACCGGGGTGCGATCGGGCAGCAGCCAGGCCAACGCCTTCGCCGCGTCGGCGGCGGGCTCGCTGAGCGCGACTGTCAGCAAGTCCCACAGCGCCCGCGGTCCGGCCAGATCCTGCGGACCGCCTGCTCGGGCGCTGAGGCGTTCGGCCAGCTCTTCGAGCGACACCTGCAGGTGGGCGGCGGCGGCAAGGAACGCCTGGATGAGCAGCGGCCGACCGGAAGTTAATTTCACCAAACGAACGTCGCCCAGCTGAGCCTCGACCTCGTCTGGCTGCAGCGCCTCGATGGCGATGACCTCGCCGCTCTCCTCCCGCCATGCGGACTCGGTGGTCGTGACAATCAACACCTGACCAGCGGCGCGATCCGGCCGCGGCAGCCACCTGCGCAGCTCCGACGGTAAACAGTCGGCATTGTCCACCACCACCGCCCACGGGGTGTCTGCCCGCCCGAGCCTGCTCAGAGCAGCACGCGCGAGCTCTATCCGCAAGACCCGGTCGTCCGGTAATCCGAGCTCCCCGCCGCGCTCGGCAAGCTCCGCCTCCGCCAGCGAAGCGATGAGCGCGTCCTGGTTCGTCGCGGTCAAGAACCAGCCCACGCCGTGATCCACTCGGGCAGCCGTGTCACGAGCGAGCTCGCTCTTGCCCACTCCTGACTCACCGACCACCACCATGAGCGGTGAAAGCCCTGCCAGGCGTTCCTGGGCGTGAGCGCGGCTGGCGAACCGCTCGACTGGGTGTCGCGGGCTGGGCAGGCGTCGACGCAGCGCTGCTCGCCCCCTCGGCGCGGGCAAAGGCGTGTCACCAAGATCGTGGCGTCGCGCCACATCGACCAGGTGGACATCGCCGTAGACTGCACGGCGCAGCGTCTCGCCAGCCGCGGCCACGGAGCGGTCGAAGCTCAGCTGATGATCGCGGCTCGCGAACGTGGGATCTACCAGCAACACCGCCGGGTCCTCGACCAGGAGGGTTCGATCGACCACTCGTGATACGCCAGCCGAGGGTTCCTCGGCGCACGCCGCCAACGGCGCGGCGTCGGTCAGCGCCTCAGGGCCCCGATCGAGGTCCACGCCGACCATCACGTGACCGACCGGTACCCTATAGCGTTCGCCGCGCAGCAGGACCAGGAACGGCGCCAACCGCTCGCGCAGGCACATCGCCGCGAACATGATCGCGAAGTCCACGCAGGTTGCGCTCTCTTGAGGGGAGAGCGCCCAGCCGGGATGGCGCAGCCGCTGGCCTGCGCCCGGCTCCCACGGCGCCGTGTCGTAGCGGATCGCACAACCAGACAGCTGCTCGTAGAGACGCTCGGCGATCGTCCGGCAGGCCCCCGCCCCCCGCATCCCGCCAGCGCCCGTGCGTACCGCCGTCCCGACCCCAGCTGAGAGGCCTCGCAGGCCCTCAAGGGCCTCGGGTGAGACGAAGCAGGCAATCTGCCCGTAGCCGTCCCTGACAGGAGCGGCTGGCACCACAGGCGCCTGCCACAGCGGCCAACGGCCGTAGTCGTCCAGATGCAGAGCCACAGGGCCTCCTCATCGGCGTTGCAGGAAGCAACACGCTACCTTCCGGCGCCGGCACCCTGGCGCCCTGCGCCGTGTCGGCTGGACCGCCCCGCGGCCCGTGTCGTTGCGCGGGGAGAACCGGCGACGTCTACCTGTAGGTGAACTCGGGAGCGGCATGCGCGGGCGTCGTCGGGCGCTGCAACCAGGCAACACACGCGCTGATCCCCGATCAGCGAACATACTGGCCTCACCAGGGAGCCATAAGAGAGCGAGGCAGCGTGGACCAAGAAGACCGTGACCGCATCGCCGAGCACCTCGTCGAGGTGTTCGAGCTCTACAAGCTACTGAGCGAGCGCCGCGCTGCACTCGCCCATGACGGCCTGCAAGAAGAGCGCGCTCAAGTCGACAAGGCCATCAAGTCCGCCGTAGCCGACTTCGCCGAGACCTCCTACCCACTCGCCTGCAATAGCGCGCTCCGTTGGTGGAGCCTTGCGGAGCCGCAAGAGCTGGCGAACGAAGTGATGGCACAACGGCTACTTCCACGGGCTGAGAACATAATGCAGTTCGGGGCCGATGTTCCTATTGCACTCGTGCAGCAGCACATTAACTGGGCCATCAGCGACATCCTCGGCAAGGCGCACACGCGCGCCACTCGGGAAGACAACTTGATCAAGCTGCTTGGTCACCGCGACACCCGCAACACCACAGCCAACACGGATGAGATCGCCTTGGCGAACCTGGATTGGAACGAATTCCGCAAGGAGTTCGTTTCGCACTTCCGCAAAGAGTTCGGGCTGATCGAAACGGATCTTGTAAGCGGTGAAGACGTATGTGTGTTTCACCCCGGCCAAAACAACTCCCTGGATCACCAGCTGGTGGCAGAAGTCCTGCAAGAAAACCTGCCACCACTCGACCTAGCTAATCGACAGGACTTCGAGCAATACATCCAAGACCTTCATGATGAAATACGCCTTCGTGTCTCTGTTAAGAACACCATCACGCTCAGTAGAAGGTGGTATCGCTGCCTTGATTGCTTCCTTTACCGGCTCTTCCGGAGCACGGACTCCGCTTACCGTTGCTACGCCGCGGAGAGACTGGCTGGCTACGTCAAGCTGGAGGGAGACCGCGACAGGGTAAAAGCTGCCTGGAACCGCCAAAGCTGCCAGAGACAGGCCGCCAGGGTGCTTTGGCGTGAGTGTCCCGACGTTAAAGATCGGATCGCCAACTACCTGGCGGACAAACGGGCCAATGGACTCAGTGACGGCGATGTGCGCCGCCTGATAGCTGAATTGGAGGATTGAGACATGAACGCAGACGTGGTGTTCGACCATGATCGGACGTGCTGGGTGATCCGAGATTCGCCACGTGGTCCCGCTGGCTCGGCAGTGGTGCGCCTCGGGGGTCTACTGATCGCCGTCGACGTCGCCGAGGGACACCTGGTGGAGGTCGTACTCGATGAACATGAAGCCGACGTCCGGCTCAGTGACGCCGATGTGGGATTGCTCGATGCCTTGTTCGGCGAGGGCCTTGCCCGCTGGTTGACCTCGGCTCGAATCCCAGAAGGCTCTCAGGCGCAGCTGGTGGAAGGCTCGAGGTGGGAAGCGGTGCGAGGCTTGGCTCTGAGTTTGTTGTTCCAGCGCATCCGGCCGGCGCAGCGTCGACTGGTGGCCCTGGATGTGGCGCTTCACGCCCAGCGGGTCGGCGACGCAGCGAGAGACCTGCTAATCGCGGCCTGCTGGGAGGCCCTCCCGGCGTTGACCGCCCTAAGCCAGCTGGTAGAGCGCCATCCGCAGCTCTTGCAGCGACTGAGCAAGGCTGCGGTCGTGGCACTGAGCGAGCGGGCCGGCGTGGCAAGCGCTGTTCTCGCCACCGAGGGTTTGGCGGAGAGTAGTCCGGTGGCTTCGAGACGGCTGGCGGGGCTTGCAACGGCACTGTCCGCCACGCGGATCACGATGTCTGACTCCGAGGTGGACCGGCGCTGGAAGGACCTCGAAGCGGAGCTTGCTCAACGCCCCGAGCGCGAGGCCGTCACTGGCCTTGTCCCTGACTACCAGTTCGTCGCCGCCCCCGAGCCATCGGCCGAGGCGAACAGCCTCGCGCCTAGCAAGGTGGTGGGCATCAACTGGTCGGCCACCACGACTGACGTGGCGGTCCGGATCGGGTCGCGCGCTGGGGCGCTGCTCGACGGAGGGCGTTGCGTGGCCGTGGGTCGCGTCCCGGGCCAAGTGCTGGTCCGGGTACCGCTGCGTCTGGGCGCTTGCGGCGAGGATCTTGCGGACATCTCCGTCCGTCTGCTCACCCGGCGCGGCGAGTTGCTCGCCCGGGCGTTGCTACAACTGGACACCAGCGAGGCCGACCTCCCCCTTGCCGTGGCAAGGTTGAGGGTAGAAGGCGCTGCTGGCAATCGGCTAGCAAGCGACGGCGACCAGGTGTTCGTGGACCTCGCGCTCGATGCTCTGCCCGACCTCGACTCGGAGGGCGTCGCCGGACTGACCCGTGGACAGGGCTTCCGGGCCGGCCAGCACGCCGTGGCCGCCCGCAAGGCAGGGCGGAGGCCCGAGGCAGTGCGGGGCTGGCAGCGCGCTGCACGACTATTCGAGCTGGCCGGCGAGCCGGAGCTGGCGCGTCAAGCCGAGGCTCAGGCCCAGGCGACCTCCGCTGCCGACTCGACTCTGGGGTGGATGGCCCAGGTGATCGAAGCTGTCGACGACCTCGCCCGACGGGTCCTCGCTGCCGAGCCAGCGGAGTGGGATGAGCTCGGGCGCCTCGGCGTCGAGTTGCCCATGCTGACCGGGGCCACTTCGACGCTCGCGATAATTCACTCCCAACTCGGCCGGCGTGCCCCCCGACCCGGCGCCGTCGAGAACAGTGAGAGCAAGGCCAACAGAGCCTCCCACTTGGCAGAGGCGATCCGCATCCTTCGCAGCCTCGGAGATGAGGCCAGTCTGGAGCAGGCCAGGGCACTGGCCCAGGGGGCCGATCCGGGCTTGTAGCCGCTGTCTGCCCGGTCGGGGTGGCTGCAGCTTGTCGTGCTGGCCGCGGATAGCAGGAGACGGGCCTGCCAGTGCCTGCCTCTTCAAATCCGTTTATTGGTGTTAGGCTTCTCCATCTAACCGGAGCTGTCCAGGTCAGCGATCCGCCAAGGACGATCGGCCGGTAGTCGTTCGAGGCTGGGCGGGTTCCCCCGCTTCTGCGGGGGTGACGGCATGACCTTGCGAGGTCGTCCGCCGATCGCGATGTCGTGGTAGCGGACGGGGCCATGGTCGACAGCGAGCTCAAGGAGCCGGAAGAAGAGTAGCCCCCGGCTCTGGGAACGCCGGCGATTGAAGCGGAATACGAACTCGTTCAAGTAGCCGGGGAGATGTCCAGGATCGAAACGGCCCTGGTGCGTACTCGCAAGCCAGCGCTTGGACAACGACGCGACACGGTGCACGCCGGGGAGCAGAGCGCCCATGTCCTCTCCACGTGCCTTCGCCGCTCGTTGGCTGCGCGGCTCATGAACGTATCCGAGCCTTATGACGCCGTTGTAGCTCGGCCACCCATCGGTGATGACCGTCGTTCCCTCTTCGACGTTCTCCGTCACGAACGGCACGAGCGAATCGGCCGATCCGTCGTGGAGCACCCCCATGCGGCACCGTCCAAGACCATGCGGCTCCCTCAGCTCGACTGCCACGCCGACCAAGACCTTCTTGCCCTTCTGGCGACCACCGCGGAGACCCGGCTCGTCGCCGCCGAAGTAGGTCTCGTCGACCTCGACGGTGCCTGAGAGCCGGTCACGCCCGGGGCGCACGAGCACCGACCGCAGACGGTGCAGCATCGCCCACGCCGTCTGGTAGGAGCCGATCTCGAGCGTGCGCTGAAGGCTGAGTGCCGACACACCGTCCTTTGCCGTGGTGAACTCCCAGCAGGCTGCGAACCACACGGTGAGCGGTGTCCGGGTCCGGTCGAAGATCGTCCCGGCGGTCACAGACGTACGGCGGCTGCATGCACCACACTCGATCCGTCCATCGCTCAGCCGCCAGCCCTCGTAATGACCGCACCTGTCGCACACGAAGCCATCACGCCACCGGAGCCACGCCAGGTAGTCGAGGCACGCCGCGTCCGTGCCGAACCATGACCGCAGCTCACCGACCGACCGCGGGTAGTGAGCGCCACCTCGAGCCTGAGCCACCTCCTGAGTCTACTCCGGTTAGATGGAGAAGCCTAATTGGTGTAACTGTTTAGGTCCCGGTACCTCAGGTTTTCGACCGGAAAAGCGGCCGGCTCAGGGCCCAGCGCCTGGAGTGGCGGGCATCCACGGGTCCTTGTCGAAGATCCGCTGAAGCGCTTCCAGTCGGTTGACTCCTTGCTTGGCGACGGTCGAGAGGTAGCTCCGGAAGGCCAGGAACGCTTCGGCGCCCTCGGTGCTGCGGAAGCCACCGGAGACCCGCTGGGCAATCTTCACCATGCGGATGTCTCGCTCGCAGAGGTTGTTATCGAACGGCACGGCGAAGTCGGCGGCGAATCGGAGCACACTGTCTCGGTGGACGTCGAGACGCAACAAGAGGTTGTGCGCCTTGGTCCGTTTGGGTCGTCCGCGCTTTCCCGTCGGCGTAACAGGCGGGTTGGCACGATGGCCGGCGGCGATGATCTCCTCGTAGCTCGCACGGATTGTGGCGAGCGTGTCGTCATCCAGCGCGCCCTGCCCGGCCGCCTTGGCCTCGAGGACGACCTGCCAGGTCTCGCCGAGCAGTCCGGCCATGTCGGTAGCCCAGGCCTGCCCGGTGGTTGCCGCGGCGGCATCGAGTTCACGTAAATGGTGCGCATTGCATAAAGCGTGGGTGACGTTGTCGTACTTGCGATAGGGCGCCCAGCCGTCGTGGACGAGTACGCCGTTCAAGTGCTCCAAGACGCCCATCGCATCCATCGCGTCGGTGCCACGTTTGTGGTCGAGGTGGTACAAGGTGAGGTCGGTGGAGGAAACCGCGTGTACCCAGGCCAGAGCGGCTTCGACACGGAGTCCGGTCTCATCCGCGTGGACGACCTCTGATGCAGCGAGCAGGTCTTTGACCTGGGCCAAGAACGCCTCGAGCATCGTCGCGCCTTCTTGCGCCTGGCTTCCGCAGAATGTAGGCAGGCAAACCATCCCGATATAGCTGTTGAGCTGGGAAGATGTCCGCGTTAGCGCGGAAGCGCCGTGTTACTACGCGAACCGGTTCGGACCGAGGTCGC
>Ga0080006_1156784_pt1 | contig 10727 bp, 11 predicted proteins | sample RS3BMetagenome_FD_69209 | JGI IMG/M metagenome (GOLD analysis project Ga0080006, IMG submission 69209) | Ferric oxide microbial mat and aquatic microbial communities from Rainbow Spring, Yellowstone National Park, USA - RS3B (SPADES... ... | reverse complement strand
TCTCTCGGAGCGGGACCGCCGACACCGTGGGGTTCTGGCGGGCCTGGGCGGGGGAGGGGGCGACGAGCGCCGTCGTGCCGCCGGCCGAGCCGGCGGTGTGGACCCGGAACATCGGCTTGCCGACGGCCCCGAGGGCGTCGGAGAGGTACAGCTCCGGCTTCATCACCCCCTCGAACAGATCAGGGGCCTTGCCGAGCACCACCGCCTCGATGTCGGCCATCGTCATCCCGGCGTCGTCGAGCGCCCGGAACACCGCCTCACGGACCAGGCCGCCGAACGAGACGTCGAGGCGCCGGGACTTGTGGTGGGTCTGGCCGACGCCGACGACGGCGCAGCGCCGGCCGGTCACGGCCGGTGCTCCAGGATGCAGACCAGGTTCTGCTGGAGGCACGGGCCCGACGTCGCATGGGCCAGCGCCCGGGTGCCGCCGCCGGCGACGTGGTCGGCGGCGGCGCCGATCCGGCACAGCCCGGTGGCCATGATCGGGTTGGCCCGCAGCGCCCCGCCCGACGGGTTGACCGCCACCTCGTCGCCGAGCCCGAGCACGTGGCGCAGCAACAGCTCCTCGTGGGTGAAGGCCGCCTGCAGCTCGGCCAGCTCGACGGGGCGGTCGCCGAGGCCGGCGGCGGCCGCCGCCAGGCGGGTGGACGGCGAGTCGTCCAGCCGGCGGAAGCCGGGGTTGTGGCACTCGGTCCGGTGGTCGATCCCGGCGACGAAGGCCGGCCGGTCGACCAGCCGGCGCGCCCGTTCCCCGGTGGCCAGCACCATCGCGGCGGCCCCGTCGGTGATCGGCGGCACGTCGTGACGGCGCAGCGGCTGCCGGAGGTAGTCCTCGGCGAGCAGCTCGTCGACGTCGCCTCTTCCCCGGCTGCGCACCGCCACCTCGGCCATCGACCGCTCGTCGGCGATCCCGGCGGCGATCACCGCCCGGGCCTGGAGGGCGGCGAAGGTCAGCGGGTCCACCCCGAGCGGCGCCAGGAAGTAGGGGTCCATCTCCATCGGGTAGATGAGGGTCGGGTCCCCGGTCGACGACCGCCCCGAGCCGGTGACCACCGCGATCTCGATGTCGCCCTCTTTAAGCCTCAGCCAGGCCTCGTAGAGCGCCCACGCCCCGTCCATCTCGACGTGCGAGTCGCGCTTGGGCGGCCAGGCGCCGATGGCGTCGAGGTTCGAGACGAACGAGAACGCCTGGCCGGTGATGTAGTCGCAGCTGCCGAGGCAGGTGAAGTCGACGTCGGCCCGGCTGAGCCCGAGCGGCGCCAGGGCGGCGGTGATCGCCTCCATCAGCAGCTCGGTCTCGGAGCGCTCGGTGTGGCGGACGAAGGGCGTGTGCGCCCATCCGACCACCGCCACCTCCACCGGATCGCCGGCCTCGGGCGCCATCAGAAGATCCGGTTGACGAGGTCGGGGTCGTCGATGTCGGGGTCGCCGGTCGGCCGCCAGCCCTCGAGCGCCCCCCAGGCGCCGCCCATGCCGCCCTGGTCGCCGGCATCGGCCGAGCTCGCCCAGACCGCCTCGACGCGCTGACCGACGTGGACCTCGTCGGCCGGGAGGTCGATCACCGGCGAGTACGGCAGCACGACGTCGGTGCCGTCGAGGAGCACGAACGCCCGGACGAACGGCTCGGTCTCGGTCTGTCCCGGGTACTGCACCGGGGTGACGATCGAGTAGTTCGTGACCGTGCCGGTCTGCGGCAGGTCGACCTCGCACTCAGGACCGAGCTCGACGGCATCGATCGGGCAGTAGCCGCGTCCGCCGGCGTAGACCCGTCCACAGTGGGGGCAGCCGAGCCCGACGAGCCGGCGCTCGAGCGAGGCGGCGACCACCCGGTCGGTGGCCGCCGGGACCGGGTTGGTGTAGGTGATCGACGCCCGGTAGTCCATCATCGTCACCGGCCCCTCCGCCGGACCGCCGTCCTCGCCGTCGATCGCCGGTTCCTCGCCGGGGGCGAAGCAGACGATGTCGTCGATCCGGCCGACCCGCTGTCCCCGCCAGCGCGGCGCCACCCGCATGCCGACCTCGACACCATCGGGCGAACCGGCGTCGACGGCGTGGAGCAGCGGCGTGCTGGCCCCGTCGAGCCGGATGAAGGCGAAGGCGAAGGGGCGGTCGAGGGGGTGCTGGACCGACGGAGCCGGGACCCAGGTGAAAGACTCGACGGTCCCGGCGGGCCCGACCTCGACCAGGTCGTGGGGCAGCTCGGCACCGGTCATCGGGTCCCACTCGCTCGGCGGGACGAGCACCCGGTCGCCGTGGCGGATGCCGAGGATCCGGCGCTCGGTCAGTGCGGTCATGAAGGCCCCGAGCACCGGCCCGAGCGACCGCTTGTAGGGAAAGGTGATCGTCGACTCGACGAACCGGGTCACAAGGAGCCGGCCGCCCGCAGCAGCGCTTCGTTGGGGTGCTCGGGCAGGCGGTCCAGCGGCACCTCGAGCTCCTCGACGGTCGGGCCGACCCGTGCGGCCAGGGGCGCCAGCTTCACGAGGTCGAAATCGTAGAGGGCGGCGCAGTTCCCGGCGAGCAGCCGCCGCATCTCCTCCTCCGGGGTCCCGTGGAGGACCTGGCGGAGGTGCTCGCGGGTGAAGGGGTAGGTGCCCTCGTCGTGGGGGTAGTCGCTCCCCCACATGAAACGGTCGGGCCCGAGCACCGAGCGGACCGCCACGTCCTGGGGACGGGGCTGGCTGATCCCCATCCAGACGTTCTGGGCGAAGTACTCGCTCGCCAGGCGAGGCAGCTTCTCCTTGTCCGAGTAGCGGATCTCCCCTGTCTGACCCTTGGACCGGATCTGCTCGATCATGGTGTCGAGGTGCTTGAGCAACGGCGGCACCCAGGCGCAGCCGGTCTCGGTGAGCACCACCCGCAGGCGCGGGAACCGCTCGAGGACGCCACCGAGGATCAGGTGGACGAGCGGACGCTGCGAGTAGAACCCGGCCTCGGCGATGTAGAGCAGCATGGCGATCGGGGTCTTGCCGTAGTCGGGCACCCCGGTGCCGCCGTGGACGTTGACCGGCATCTCGAGCTCCTCGAGCACCGCCCAGAGCGGGTCGTAGACCGGGTCGTAGAGCGGCGCCACCCACTTGGCGTCCGGTGGGACGTTTGGCAGCAGGATCCCGCCTCTCAGCCCGTGCTCCTTGATCCACCGGACGTCGGCGATGGCGTCGTCGACGTCGTTCACGAAGATCTGCCCGACCCCGGCGCGCCGCTCGGGGAACTCGGCACAGAAGTCGACCAGCCACCGGTTGTGGGCCCGGATGCCGGCGAGGCGGCGTCGGTAGTGCTCGGGCTCGGGTGGGGCGGCGAAGAGCACGAAGCTCGGGAAGAACGGCGGGACGGTGTTCGGGAAGATCACCTCGCCGACGATCCCGTCCTCCTCGAGCTGGCGGTTGCGCAGCTCGCTGTCCCAGTTGCGCAGCCGGCGGTAGTCACCGAGGTCCTTGAACGGGTTCTTGTACCGGCCGCGCCAGGCGTCGAACTCCTCGAGGTACTCGGGGTCGAGGTACTCGCGGTAGGCGGCGTGGCTGCCGCCGGCGTGGCTGTCGGCGGTGATGATCGTGTAGCGGTCGGCCGGCGGGGCCGACCCCTCCTGCTGGTTCGCCACGGCAGACCTCCGTATCGGCAGCGTACTAGAAGCTGATTCTAGTTGCTCGGGCCACGACCGGCAATCGGTGCGGTCTCGTAGCACGACCACCGATCGGGGTGGGCACTGGTAGGTCGACCGGCCTGGATTACTCGCCGGTCACCGCGGCGGTGCCCTACCGTGGGACCCCGATGACGCCGCCGGTGGGGACGACGATGACCGGCTGCACGATCACCGGGATGGGCACCGCCCTGCCCGAGCGGGTGGTCGGCAACGAAGAGCTCGTCACCCTGTTCGACACCAGCGACCAGTGGATCCGGGAGCGCTCGGGGATCGTCACCCGCCGGGTCGCCGCCGGCCCTTGGGCCGGCGCCCCGGCGCCCGTCCACGTGCCCGGCGGCCTCGGCACGACCGGCACGCTGGCCGCCGAGGCCGGTCGCCGGGCGCTCGAGGCGGCGGGGCTCACCGCCGACCGGATCGACCTGCTCGTCCTCTGCACGACCTCGCCGGACCAGCAGGTGCCGGCCAACTCGGCCGCCGTGGCGGCCGCCCTCGGCATCAGCCGCGGGGCGATGGACCTCAACGCCGCCTGCGCCGGCTTCACCTACGGCCTGGTGACGTCGGCCGGCCTGCTGGCGACCGGTGCCCGCCACATCCTGCTGGTCGGTGCCGAGACGCTGACCCGGATCACCAACTGGTCCGACCGCACCAGCGCCTTCCTCTTCGGCGACGGCGCCGGGGCGGCGGTCGTATCGTCGGTGGCCGGCGAGGGGTCCCTGCTCGGCTGGGACCTCGGGGTGGACGGGTCGCTCGTCGACCTCCTCTACGCCGACCACGGCGACGGGATGGTGATGAAGGGCCAGGAGGTGTTCCGCCGGGCGGTGCGGGTCACCGTCGACTCGGCGGTCGCCTCCCTCGAACGGGCCAAGGTGACCGCCGACCAGCTGGCGCTCTTCGTCCCCCACCAGGCGAACCTCCGGATCATGGAGGCGGTGGCCGCCAAGCTCGGGATCCCCTCCGAGCGGATCGCCTCGGTGATCGCCGAGACCGGCAACACCAGCTCGGCCTCGATCCCGCTCGCCCTCGCCCGGGCCGTCGAGGCCGGACGCCTCTCCGACGGCGACCTCGTGCTGCTGGCCGGGTTCGGCGCCGGCATGACGTGGGCCTCGGCCGTCTGGCGCTGGCAGGCCCCGGGCTGAGCCACCCGCCGGCGGCACCGGGCCGCCGCCCGAGCGCGCCGGCGCTCAGGCCGGCGAGGGCCGAGGGGGCCGGCGCCAGTCCGGATGGGTGCCGTGCTGGCGGGCGAAGCGCTGGGCGAGCACCGTCTGGCCGTTGAGCTCGGCCGCCTCGGGACGGGTGGCCAGCCAGACGATGACCGAGGCCGGCACCGACGGCGGCGCCCCCGGGTAGCGCCCCTCGAGCCCGAGGGCGGCGGCGTTGCGCAGCTGCCGTTCGGTCTCGACGTAGCCGGGGTCGAGGTTGAAGCAGCGCAGCCCGCGCCTGCCGAGCTCGACCGCCAGGATCGGGGCGAACCGGTGGAAGGCGGCCTTCGAGGCCGCGTAGGCGAGGCCCCAGCCACCCTGGCCGACCGGCGCCGGCGGATCGCCGGTCGCCACGTGCGAGGTGACGTTGACCACCGTGGCGCCACCGCGCTCGAGCATCGGGGGCAGCAGTGCTTCGAGCAGCACCATCTGGGCGACGACGTTGGCCCGGAGCTTGCGCTCGAGCTGCTCGACGGTCAGCTCGAGGAACGGCACCATGCTCCCGGCGGCGGTGTCGACGGCGTTGTTGACGAGCACGTCCGGCGCCCCCCACCGCTCCAACAGCTGGGCGGCGGCGTCCCGCAGCGACGCGGCGTCGTGGAGATCGGCCACGAGCACCAGGCAGCGGCGGCCCCGGCGCTCGACCTCGGCGGCCGTCTCCTCGAGGCTGCCGGGCAACGGCCGGCCGCCGCCGGCGTCGGAGTCGTCCCTGCTCTCCCCGGCCCGCCGCGTCCGGGCGGTGATCGCCACGTCGAACCCGGCATCGGCGAACGCCACGGCGGTCGCCTTGCCGATCCCGCGGCTCGCCCCGGTCACGAGCACCGTCGGCGTCGAGCCGGCTGCCATGGACCTCCCGAGGCTCGGTTCGGTCCGCTCCGCCGGCCCGGCCGGTCGGCGTCGGTTTCCGAGTGTGCTCTCATTAGCCGCCCCGGCACCGCGAAGGCAAGCGACGGTACCGTGCGCCCGCGACGAGCACGGCGTTCCGTAATGTTGTAACACTATCGAAACGCCTCGGAACGGCCCGTCCGTCCCGGGCACGACACGACGACAAGGGGAGGGATCGTGGCACTTCGGGCACTGCGGGCGGCGCTGGCGTGCGGCACGCTCACACTGGCGGCGACCGCCGGGACCTGGTCGGCCGCCGCGGCCGCAACCGCCGCCTCCCCCGGCATCACCGCCCATTCGGTGACCGTCGGCCAGGTCGACACGCTGTCGGGACCCGTCCCAGGACTGTTCGAGGGCGCCAAGGACGGGACCGAGGCGTACTTCGCCTACGTCAACTCCAAGGGTGGGGTCAACGGGCGCAAGCTGATTCTCCAGACCGACGACGACCAGTTCTCGGGCGCCAACTACGCCGCCGACACCGCCCAACTGGTGAAGAGCGACTTCGCCCTCGTCGGCGGCTTCTCGCTCTTCGACGCCTCCGGGGTGAGCGCCATCGACCAGGCGAAGATCCCCGACATCACCTTCTCGCTCTCGCCCCAGCGCGAGTCCGACCCGTACAACTACAGCCCGAACCCGATCCCGCCGGGCGGCAGCCGGGTCGGGCCGTTCAAGTACTACAAGTCCCACTACGGCGACGCCTACCAGCACATGGCCACGATGCTCAGCAACGTGGCCAGCGCCGAGGAGCAGACCCAGGCCGACCTGTCGGCGATGAAGTCGCTGGGCTACAAGGTGGCCTACAGCCGGGTGGTGAACCCGCTCGAGACCAACTTCATCCCCGACGTGCTCAAGATGCGGGCCAACGGGGTGAAGATGGTCTACATCGTCGGCTTGGCGGTCGGGCAGGTGGCCGCCCTTGCCCAGGACATGGCCCAGGAGAACTTCAAGCCGGCGCTCTTCTCGACGAGCGGGGTGGCCTACGACTCGAGCTACATCCCGACCGCCGGGAGCGCCGCCAACGGCACCTACTCGGACATGCAGACCGCCCTCTACGCTGGCGAGGACGCCAAGGTGGTGCCGGCGGTCAAGCTCTTCGACCACTGGGTGAAGAAGGTGAACCCGTCCGCTCACCTCGACGTCTACGGGGTCTACGGGTGGGCGGCCGCCGAGATGTTCGTCCAGGCCCTGAAAGGTGCCGGGGCCGACCCGACCCGGGCGTCGCTGTTCGCACAGCTGAACAAGATCACCAACTTCGACGCCGGTGGGCTGCTGGCGGCCGACAATCCGGCCCAGAAGGTGCCGTCGCAGTGCTGGCTGCTCGTGAAGGTGGCCGGCGGCAAGTGGCAGCGGACCGGTCCGGACCCCAAGTCCGGCTTCGTCTGCAACCCGGCGGGCTACCACCCGGCGATCAAGCCGTACCGGCGCCCGGCCGGCGCCTGAGCAGTCCGGCCTGACCCGGTCGGTCCATCACACGCAGCGAGGAGGGGGTCCCATGCGCCGAGAGGACGACAACCGCCGGGGTCGCCAGCGTGCCCGGGCGAGGCCGGCACCGGCCCTCGTCCTGGCCGGCCTCGTGCTCGGCGCGGCCCTGGCGACCGGGTGGTCGACGGCCGCCGTCGCCGCCCCCGCGACCCCCGGCATCACCGCCCATTCGGTGACCGTCGGCCAGGTCGACACGCTGTCGGGTCCGGTCCCGGGGCTCTTCCAGGGGGCCAAGGACGGGACCGAGGCCTACTTCGCCTACGTCAACTCCAAGGGCGGGGTCAACGGCCGCAAGCTGATCCTGCAGACCGACGACGACCAGTTCTCGGCCGCCAACTACGCCGCCGACACCGCCCAACTGGTGAAGAGCGACTTCGCCCTCGTCGGCGGCTTCTCCCTCTTCGACGCTTCCGGGGTGAGCGCCATCGACCAGGCGAAGATCCCCGACATCACCTACTCGCTCTCCGGCCAACGGGAGACCGACCCCTATAACTACAGCCCCAACCCGACGCCGCCCGGCGGGTCCGAGCTCGGCCCGTACGAGTACTACAAGTCCCACTACGGCGACGCCTACCAGCACGTCGGAACGCTCGTCGGGAACGTTCCCAGTGCTATCGCCGGGGCCGACGCCGCCGAGGCCGCCATGAAGTCGCTCGGCTACAAGTTCTCCTACAGCCGCATCGTCAACCCGATCGAGAGCAACTACATCCCCGACGTCCTCAAGATGAGGGCAGCGGGGGTCAAGATGGTGTTCATCTCCTCGATCTCGGTCGGCCAGGTCGCCGCACTCGCCCAGGACATGGCACAGCAGAACTTCAAGCCGGCGCTGTTCACCACCAGTGGCGTGGCCTACGACTCGAGCTTCATCCCCGACGCCGGCACCGCCGCCAACGGGGTCTACAGCACCACCAACGACGCCCTCTACCTCGGCCAGGACGCCAAGGTCGTGCCGGCGGTCGGGCTGTTCGACCACTGGGTGAAGAAGGTCGACCCGAAGGCCCACTTGGATCTGTTCGGCATCAACGGCTGGGCGGCCGCCGAGATGTTCGTCCAGGCGCTGAAGGGGGCCGGCAAGAACCCGACCCGGGCCTCGCTCTTCGCCCAACTGAACAAGATCACCAGCTTCGACGCCGGCGGCCTCTTGGCCAACGACGACCCGGCGCAGAAGCTGCCGGGCCATTGCTGGCTCTTGGTGCGGGTGCACGACGGGAACTGGCAGCGCACCGGTCCGGACCCCAAGTCCGGCTTCGTCTGCAAGCCGGACGGCTACCACCCGACGCTGCGCCCCTACCAGCGCCCCGCCGGCGCCTGACCGGGGCTGGCTGCTGGCGACCCGGCGGTGCGCCGACTCCTGGTCGTCCACCACACCGCCTCGCCGGCGACCCACGCCATGCTCGAGGCGGTGCTCGACGGCACCGGCGATCCGGCGATCGACGACGTCGAGGTCCGGGTGCGCCCGGCGCTGGCCGCCACCGCCCTCGACGTCCTCGAGGCCGACGGCTACCTCCTCGGCACCCCGGCCAACATCGGCTACATGTCAGGAGCGCTCAAGCACTTCTTCGACCAGGTCTACTACCCGTGCCTCGACGCCACCGTCGGACGCCCCTACGCGTTGTGGGTCCACGGCAACAGCGACACCGCCGGGGCGGTGCGCGCCGTCGAGGCGATCGCCACCGGCCTGCGATGGCGACGGGCGCAGCAGCCCGTCAGCGTCGTCGGGACGCCGACCGCCTCCGACCTCGACGCCTGCCGCGAGCTCGGGGCGGCGGTGGCGGCCGGCCTGGCCGAAGGGCTCTGACCTGGGCCGCGAGTTAAGTACGAGGGCGGCCCGCCACAATGGAGCCCGGCCACGGCCGGGACGACCTCGACAGTCTCTTGCAGCCGCTCGCCCGGCTGCAGCCGCAATGGAGCCCAGCCGTGACGGCCGGGAAGACGCGCTGGCTCCGGGTGCAGCGGTGGCACCCACCACTCCCGCCGCAATGGAGCCCGGCCGTGACGGCCGGGAAGACCAAGGCGCATCATGGAAGCAGAGACCATCCCAACCAGCCGCAATGGAGCCCGGCCGTGACGGCCGGGAAGACCTGTGGCCGGAGTTGTTCTCGTGACCACGTGCCCAAACGCCGCAATGGAGCCCGGCCGTGACGGCCGGGAAGACCGGCCAGAGCTGCAAGGCGCCCCAGCTCGGGGTCGAAGCCGCAATGGAGCCCGGCCGTGACGGCCGGGAAGACACCGGCTTGATCGCCGCAGTGTCGTCGGGCACGGTCGGCCGCAATGGAGCCCGGCCGTGACGGCCGGGAAGACGACCCACCTCCCACCAGATCTCATCGCGGAGGCGGGGGCCGCAATGGAGCCCGGCCGTGACGGCCGGGAAGACGCGCGTAGCGATTCTCGGACTCGGTGGAGCCGGTGAAGCCGCAATGGAGCCCGGCCGTGACGGCCGGGAAGACGTCCAGGTGATCGTCCTCGGGCGAAAGCACACCGGGCCGCAATGGAGCCCGGCCGTGACGGCCGGGAAGACACTCGCCAGGACCACGCCGTCGGCGGCATCGGCTGGCCGCAATGGAGCCCGGCCGTGACGGCCGGGAAGACGGCGACCGCTGCTTGCACCTCGCGCAGGCCCGTGAGCCGCAATGGAGCCCGGCCGTGACGGCCGGGAAGACGGCAAGGGAGGCACCCTGCAACTGCACTGGTGGGATGCCGCAATGGAGCCCGGCCGTGACGGCCGGGAAGACTGGCACCGGCGTCCTGCAGATGGTCGGCAACACGTTGCCGCAATGGAGCCCGGCCGTGACGGCCGGGAAGACCTCACCATCCAGTGCCGCCACCCTCACGACGGGGCTGCCGCAATGGAGCCCGGCCGTGACGGCCGGGAAGACACTGGACCGCTCTTGTGGCTCAAGGCGAAGTTCCTGCCGCAATGGAGCCCGGCCGTGACGGCCGGGAAGACCAAATGCTCGCCGCCGGTCGACTCTCTCCTTTTATTAGCCGCAATGGAGCCCGGCCGTGACGGCCGGGAAGACGGGCAACTAGCGACGCTCGCGTCGAACTACAGCAAGCCGCAATGGAGCCCGGCCGTGACGGCCGGGAAGACCTGCTGCACCAGGTGACACAAGTGCAAGGCGGGCTACCGGCCGCAATGGAGCCCGGCCGTGACGGCCGGGAAGACGCCCCCCAGGGGGCCGCCCTGAGGAGCTGCTAGGGCCAGCCGCAATGGAGCCCGGCCGTGACGGCCGGGAAGACGTCGTCAACGACCTGAAGGGGGCGTTCGATTGGGTGCCGCAATGGAGCCCGGCCGTGACGGCCGGGAAGACCTGGGCCGCCGGGTCTGCGACCACTGCGGTGTCGAGGTGGCCGCAATGGAGCCCGGCCGTGACGGCCGGGAAGACTCGGTGATGATCCAACCTCTGATCAACGAGTTACAGCCGCAATGGAGCCCGGCCGTGACGGCCGGGAAGACATCGTGTGGTTCGGGGAGCACACGTTCGGTGACCTAGCCGCAATGGAGCCCGGCCGTGACGGCC
>Ga0080006_1121627_pt1 | contig 10728 bp, 7 predicted proteins | sample RS3BMetagenome_FD_69209 | JGI IMG/M metagenome (GOLD analysis project Ga0080006, IMG submission 69209) | Ferric oxide microbial mat and aquatic microbial communities from Rainbow Spring, Yellowstone National Park, USA - RS3B (SPADES... ... | reverse complement strand
GCGTGACGACATAGCCGGTGATCGCCGTGCCCCCGTTGCTGGAGGGGGCGGTCCAGGTGAGGTCGGCCGAGGCGTCGGCCCCGGTGGCGGTGACGTTGGTCGGGGCCCCCGGGACGGTCGTCCCCGTGGCGACTGCGCAGAGTAGCGGCGACAACCCGGCTGCGTCCGGGGTCCCGAGGCCCGAGGCCATGTCGTACGCCGGTCCTGCGGGATACAGGCCGTTATTGGTACTGGTCGCGTCGTTGTTGCCGGTGGTGATGTCCTCGAACGCCTGGGCATAGGAGGATCCGCCGGCGATCGCGTACAGGGATGGGTTGGCGAAACCGACCGGTTTGCCGCCACACGAGGTGTCCGCATTGGTGAGTGCGACCAGAGCGGCCCACAGCGGTGCGGCGGCGCTGGTCCCCCCGACGGCCTCCCAGGCGCCCGAGTAGTAGATGATGTATCCGGTCGACGGGTTCGCGTCCGCGCTCACGTCGGGGACTTCGCGACAGTAGGAACCTGCAGCCGTCCCACACGGAACCGCCGACGAGTTGCTGTTGACCACGTGAACCGTGGCGGGGGCAGAGGACTGGTATGCGGGCATCGACCAGAAGGTCGAGACCCCGCCACCGCCACCGTTGCCCGGGGTATCCCAGACCACCTGTGACGGCGGTGGGCCGAGCGCGCTCATCGTCGTGCCGCCAACCCCGGTGACGTAGGGCTGGCTCGCCGGGTCCAGCACGGCGAGGGCCGTCGAACCCGTCTGTCCGTAGCACGCTTCCGAGCCGTCGTCACCGGCAGCCGCCAGGACCGATTGCCCCTGGCTCGCGGCCTGTTGGAAGAGCGTGTTCTCGGATGCAGCGAGCGAGGAGCCCAGGCTCGACTCGCACTCTCCCCAGGAGGTGGAGACGACTTGGGACGTGTCGTTGTTGAAGATGGCACTGTACGTGTCGTACAGGCCCTGGCCCGTGTTGGGACCGTCGTACACGTCGATGGATGCCTTTGGCGCCAGGCCGATGACATCCTCGATGTCGAGTGTCGGCTCGATGGAGTTCGCGGATAACGCTCCGGAACCCCCGTCCACGTTGGTATACGAAACCGAGGCACTGGTCCCGAAGCACGACTGGTACGCCGCCACGTCAGACGTAGAATTGGAGGCCAGCTCGAACAGGGCGATCGTCTGACCGGCTCCCTCGTCCCCTGCGGCGTACCGAGACGAGAATTGATACGCGGACGCGAGCTGGTCGGCCGTGTAGGCACCGGTGCCCGAGGAGGCGTTGACAGCCGCACTGCAGGGTTGGGGGCCACCGGTGACCACCTGGGGTGCGACCTGGGGTGCGAGACCACCCCCTGCGGTGTTCGGCACTCCGGAGGCGGTCGCGCTCTGGGGCACATCTTCCGGACGGGCGAGGCTGACGTCGTCGAGGCCGACGATCGCCTGGACGAGCGGCGCAACGGAAGACGGCAGCGAAGGCGCCTCCGTGTTCGAGTAGACCTCCCGTCCATCGGGCAACGCGTAAGTGCGGAACCCCGTGGAGAAGGCCTGGGAGAGCTGTGCCGCCGTGGTGTGGACCGGGATACTCAGATGATTGGCCGAGACGGGGCCGGGTTGGAGCCCTGCCGCTCGGAGCGAGGCCTCGACCGCCCCCACGGTCGAACCGGTCGGGCCGAAGACGGAAGCGAACTGGCCCGGAGCGAGAAAGTGACGGAACAGGGACGACCCGGGTGTCGAGACCTCGGCGGCGAACGTGGCAAGTGCGGCGGGGTCGCGGGGCTGGAGCACCACGTCGACGGTCAGACCCGAAGATCCCGGGAGTTGGCCGATCGGCTGGGCACCCTGGGGAACGTGCGGTCCCGATCCGATCGGCTGCAGAGGCCCGGATCCCGGAGTGACCGGGAGCGGACCGGCAGACGCCGTTGCGACGCCCAGCGGCGAGCCGACGCAGCCCACGACGAGGGAGACCGCGGTCGCCGCCAACGCCCACAACGGGCGGGACGACCACCTGCGGCGTCCACTCATCATTGCCTCCTTGTGCTGCCCCACACTCCCGATCGAACCGCGTGACCTCTCTGGGTTCGGGCTATGCCGGTCCTCGGCGACCTTCGAAGCACCCGACCCCGCGACTGTACATCGGCACATCCGGCACACCTCTTGAGACCCACCCGGCGCCTTCCACGCCAGGCAAGGGGCGAAGCGCCACTGCCGGAGCCACGAACGTCCCGCGATCGCCCCTCCGACGCGGCGACCGGTGCCGGGAGATGCGTGGAGCAGCGGATGAGATCCACGGGCCCCGCCCTGGTCAGGCTTCCGAACTCCTCCGGACCGGTCGACGCGGAGCACGACCGCTCCCACCGCACGGCGCTCCGCCGACACTCGGGAATGCTCTCCGCGGCGTGCGGAGGTCGGCCGAGACCTCCTGGTAGCGTCGAACACCGTGGCCGGACTTCCCTTCGACCCGGCCCGCCGTGCGCGCCATTGGTCCGACGTCTACCAGGGACACGACGTGGAGACGGTCAGCTGGTACCAGCCAGAGCCCAGAGCGTCGCTCCAACTGATCGACGCTCTGAGTGTGGAGCCCAGTCAGGCGGTCGTCGATGTCGGTGGCGGGGCATCACTCCTGTTGGACCGGCTCCTGGTGCGGGGGTTCGCCGACGTCACCGTGCTCGACATCTCGGCCGAGGCCCTGGCGGCCAGCCGGCGGCGGATCGGTAGCGACCGGCCCGCGACGTGGATCACACAGGACCTCCTCTCGTGGCAGCCTCGACGGCAGTACGACCTCTGGCACGACCGAGCGGTCTTCCACTTCCTCACGTCCGACGCCGAGGTCGACGCGTACCGGATGGTCCTCGACCGCTCCGTCGCCGCCGACGGGGCGGTGGTGATCGGGACCTTCGCACCGGATGGCCCGACGACCTGTTCGGGCCTACCGGTCGCGCGCTACGACGCGGACGGGATCGCCGCCGCCCTGGGTCCACGTTTCGCGGTCGTCCGCCAGATGCGGGAGCTGCACCTCACCCCCGGAGGTACCGTCCAGCCGTTCACCTGGGTGGCGTGCCGGCACACGGCTCCGCGTCCGCAGCCGGGTGCGGAACCGCACCACTATCCTGTCTCCATGGCACTCGAGGGCACCTACGAACCGAGCCCGGCCGCCTGGGTGCGCGAGCAGGTCGAGGCCTACGAGCGGTCTGGGGGAACCGAGGCGAACACCCTGCGTGACACCGGTCTGCCCATCGTCATCTTCACCACCGTCGGCCACAGAAGTGGCAAGGTGCGCAAGACCCCGGTCATGCGGGTCGAGCACGGAGGCGAGTACGCGCTGGTGGCCTCGAAGGGCGGAGCACCCGCCCATCCCGAGTGGTACCACAACCTCATGGCCGAGCCGGATACCGTCCTCTTACAGGACGGCCCGACCCCGCTCCCGGTACGGGTACGCCTGGTCACCGGAGACGAGCGGTCGCTCTGGTGGGAACGTGCGGTGGCCGCGTACCCCCCGTACGCCGACTACCAGCGGGCGACCGAACGGGAGATCCCGGTCTTCGTGGCTTCCGTGATCGATTGACGCACCGCCCGGTCGGTCGCGTGGCGGCGGCCCGCAGGCATCCGGTACGGCGGGGTGGGCGTGCCGCGAAGATCGGCCCGGCCGACGATACTCGGGGCATGGAGATCGACGCGACGGGCGCCGGGGAACGTCAGGACCACGCCATCGTCGAGGCCATCATGGGTGCCAGCCGGGTGCTGGTCGCCGTAGCCGCCCGGTCGCTCGCCGAAGTGGGCGAGGACGTCACCCTCTCGCAGTACCGGGCTCTGGTGGTGCTTGCGTCCCGGGGTCCGCAACGGGTGGCGTCGCTGGCAGACGCACTGGCGGTCACCCCACCGACCGCCACCCGGATGAGCGACCGGCTCGTCCGCAAGGGCCTCGTCCGGCGGCGGACGTCGCGGGAGGACCGCAGACAGGTGCTGGTGAGCCTCACACCCACCGGCAGGGAACTGGTCGCCGAGGTGACGCGGCGCCGGAGGATGGAGATCGCTCGGGTGGTCGACCAGATCCCCGCCGGAGACCAGGCGGCCATGATCGATGCCTTCTCCACCCTGGCCGGGGCGGCGGGCGAGGTCCCCGACCACGACTGGGCGGTCGACTGGGATCTCTGAAGGCCGCACCGACGGTGCATCGCTTGGTCGGCCCGGCCATCGCGCCGGTCGAAGGACGGGGCGACGATCGGGAGGATCGACCCCGGGAGCTCAGACCAGTGGTGGACCGGGAGCCGGGCCGCGTGGGCCGGGCTCAAATGTGCCACGGAGGAGCAGGCGGAACGCGTCCTCGTGCTGCGCCCCGGTCAATGCGCTCACCACATCACCTTCCGCGAACGTCGTATCACCGGTGGCGAACAGCAATTCGTCGCCACGCTGCACCGTCACGATCACCGTGCCCGGCGGGAATCCCACGGCACGGACCGACTCCGCCACCACGGGAGAGCCCGACCCGACACGTTCCTCGAGCGCGACGACGTGCGCGGTGACATCGGCGATCCGCCCGACGTTGGCTGCGAGCGCGTCACGGGACCCGCGGACCACTCCCCCGGCCGAGAGGATCCCCACCACGTACCGGTCGACACCTGTCACCGTCACCCACCGACCACCGGCCTGCAGCAGCGCTTCGAGCCCGACGTCGAGCGAGGAGCCAGCCGCCACCGTGGGCGTGGTGGTATCGAGCATGGTCGCCACCGCGGCTTCCGGCCGCTGTGCGGCGGCGACGGTGAGCTCCGCCAGATCGACAGTGCCGACGTAGGTGCCCGTCGGGTCCACCACCGGCGCTCCGGGCACCCCTGCCTGGCGGAGGGATCGCAGGGCGTCGGCCACCCGGTCGCGGTCGCCCAGCACCACGGTCGGCTCGTCGGCCACGCTGCCGACGCTCACGGTTCCGAGCGTCGGGAGCCCGAACTGCATCCTTGCCGCCGCGGAGTCCGCCCGGGTGCGGAGCTGGGACCGGTAGATGCTGTCGTCGGCCCGCTCGACGACGAACCAGGCGATGGCGACAGCCACCATCGCCGGAGCAACGATCGAGATGCTCCCGGTCATCTCCGCCACCATCAACATGACCGCGATCGGCGCACGCGAGATCGAACCGAAGACCGCCATCATCCCGACCACGACAAAAGGCGCAGGGTCGTGGCCCACCCCCGGAGCGAACGGCTCCAGGACACGCCACACCGCCAGCCCGGTGAACGCGCCGATCACCATCCCCGGTCCGAACACGCCACCCGATCCGCCCGTTCCGATCGAGAGCGACGTGGCAACGATGCGGGCGAACGGCAGTGCCACGATGATCAACAGCGGGGGGTGGACGAGCTCGTTCCCCAGCCCCTTTTGTACCCAGCCGTACCCGGTACCCAGGACCTCGGGAAGGCCGAGCGCGATCAGTCCGACCAGCACACCGCCGACCGCGGGGCGCAGCTTCTTGGTGAACGGCAGGCGTGACGACAGGTCGACCGCTCCGTAGAAGGACTTCGAGTACAGCAACCCGATGCCGCCGGCCAACAGGCCGATGAGCGCGAACCACACCAACTGCACAGGCTGGTGGAAGTGGTACGACGGGATGGCGAACAGCGACCGGTAGCCGTAGACGGCGCCGAACACGCCGTAGGCGATGATGGAAGCCAGGGTGCCCGGGAGCAGGGCCTCGTACTCGAAGTCGTCTCGGTAGACGATGTCCGCCGCCAACACAGCTCCGCCCAGGGGTGCGCTGAAGATGGCGCCGATGCCGGAGCCGATGCCGACGGAGACCGCGATGCGTCCGTCCTCCGGCGACAGGTCGGCCAGCCGGGCGAGGAGGGAGCCGAACCCGGCGCTGATCTGGGCCGTCGGGCCCTCACGCCCGCCGGACCCTCCTGAACCGATCGTCAGCGCAGAGGCGATGATCTTCACCACCACCGCTCGGAGGCGGATGCCCCGGGGGTTGTGGTGGACGGCGTCGATCGCAGCATCGGTACCGTGGCCCTCCGCTTCGGGTGCCAAGCTGAACACCAGCACCCCCGACAGCAGCGCCCCGAGACCGACGACGAGCGGGATCGCCCAGGGCCGGGCGTAGTGCGCCGAGCCGGCGGCGTTCCCCTCGCCGGCGGGTGTGGGCACCTGGTAGCCGGCCAGGAACCCCAGGAAGAAGTGCGTGGCGAGCGTCAGCGCCTCGTAGAAGACGACGGCGCCGACTCCGGCCACGAGACCGATCGCTGTGGCGAGGATCACCCATTTCGGCAGGTAGGGAAGCACGTTGATCCGAGCGCAGAGCCGAGCCACCTTCGGCCGCCACCGCGCCCGCCCCGCCGGCAGCGTCCGCCCCGCCCGCGGATCCGCTCCGGAGTCGGCCGCTTCGCCAGATCCTTGCATAATCTTAGTATTGCACTACGCATCTACTTCGCCGCCGCACGCTCCCAGCGCACCACGTCGTCGATCTCGCCACTCTCCACGTTGAAGACGAACCCGGCCACCACCTTCAACGGCGTCAGGTACGGAGTCGAGGCGAGCAGCCCGATGTCCTCCCGAAGGGCTTCCGCGTGCCGGTCGATGGGAAAGAAGCCCAGCTCGGCCCCGGTCAGGTCTCGCAGCTCCTGGTCGGTCACCCCGGCAAGGCCGCACTTGGTGTGCTGCATCACCACCACGGTGTCAACTCCCAGGACGTGACTGGAGAGCGCAAGGCTCCGGAGGACGTCCTCGGTGACCCTCCCCCCGGCGTTGCGGATCACGTGGGCCTCCCCCAGGTGCAGCCCGAGAGCGGCAAACACGTCGATGCGGGCGTCCATGCAGGTGAGCACGGCAAGATGGCGACCGGGGTGCGCGTCGTGCACGTTGGCCCGGGCGGCTGCGTAGCCCTCGTTGGCAGTCAGGAGGCGGGCGATCTCGGTCATGCCGCCGTGTCTAGGCGGTGCGGTCGAGGGGCGCAACCGGAGGAGCGGGCGGCGGGCCTTCGCCGCTATGGTCTGGGCCGGGGCAGCGCGGGTCGGTGGCCCCTTTGTCGACCGACCTGCCCGACGACCGGCCCGACGACCGGCCCGACGAAAGGACTGCATCGTGGAGCGACCCGTCCTCCTCGTCACCGGCACCTCGTCCGGTATCGGACTCGCCACTGCGGTGGCCGCAGCCCAGGCCGGCTTCCAGACAGTGGCCACGATGCGCGACCTGGGACGTGCCGCCGCACTCCAACGGACCGCAGACAGTGCCGGGGTCGAACTCGACGTGCGCCGGCTCGATGTCATCGACCCGGCGTCGATCCGGCTGTGCGTCCACGGCGTGCTGGCGGACTTCGGAAGGCTCGACGCGGTCGTCAACAACGCGGGTGCAGGCCATGTCGGCACCATCGAGCAGGAGACGCTCGAAGATGTCCGCGCGGTCATGGAGGTGAACTTCTTCGGGGTCGTCGCCGTCACCAAGGCGGTCCTGGCCGCCCTCCGGGACGCCGGGGGTCGCCTGGTGACGGTCACCAGCGTCGGTGGTGCGATAGGCCAGCCCTTCAACGAGGCCTACTGCGCTGCGAAGTTCGCCGTGGAAGGCTTCATGGAGAGCCTGGCTCCGGTGGCGGGGACCGTCGGCGTGCGGGTATCCATCGTGGAGCCCGGAGCGGTCTCGAGCGAGTTCATCCGCAACATCGGGGCCGACCCCGACGCCATGATGGCCGGGGCCGGACCGTACGAACCGGCGATGCGCGGCTACCTGGCCGTGGTCACCTCGAGCTTCGGCGACGCGCAGAGCGCCCAAGGCGCCGCCGAGACCATCGTGCGGCTGCTCACCGACCCGGTCCCCCCGTTCCGGATCCAGACGTCGGAAACGGCCCGGGAGTTCGTCGGAACGAAGCTCCGCGATCTCGACGGCTCCGCGGTGACCACGATGACGGGAGGCTGGGTGGGCTGAGTGCGGCGCGCCCGGCGCACGCTCCCGGGACGGTCTCCGGCTCCGGACGGACCGGCCGTACCCTGCACCGCCTTCGCCCGGTCCCGCATTCAGTGCAGGCCGCGCACCACCGCTCCCGAAAGCCGCCGCACCGCGCTCCTCGGCACCAGGCGGACGCCGAAGGCGGCCATACGGTTCAGGGCGCCCGGCACGACCACGGCACGGTCGGAGCGGAAGCCGGACCACCCGACGGCGGCGACCTCGGCCGCGTCCTGCCACATCGGACCCCGGAGCCCCTGGGTGCGGACCCCGGCCCGGGCCTGGAACCCGGTCCGGGTGAACCCGGGACAGAGACAGGTCACCCGTACCCCGCTTCCCCGCACCTCCTCACGGAGAGACTCGGTGAAGCTCAGCACAAAGGCCTTGGTCGCCGCGTAGGTGGCCATCCCGGGGCCCGGTTCGAACGACGCCAGCGATCCGACGTTCAGCACTCCGCCCTCGCCCCGGGCCACCATCCCCGGCAGGGCGGCCCGGGTCAGCCGGACCATCGCCACCGCGTTGAGGGCGATCTGGCCCGTCTCGCCGGCAACCGGCAGCGACACGAAGGGGCCGACCGTGCCGTAGCCGGCGTTGTTGACCAGCACATCGACCGGTCGCCCGTCGTCCGAGCCGGTCAACCTCCGCTCCACCCGCTCGAGCCCGTCCTCCTCTTCGAGGTCGGCCACCACCACCTCGGCGTGGATCCCGAGGTGCCCGAGCCCGGCGGCGACCTCCTCAAGGCGCCGGGCCGAACGCGCCACGAGGACGACGTCGTAGCCCTCCAGGGCGGCCTGGCGTGCCAGCTCCTCGCCGATCCCCCCCGAGGCCCCCGTCACCAACGCAGTCGGTCTCCCGGAACGCTCCGGTCGGCCGCGACGAGGCCCGGGGATCGGAACAGGGCGGACGGTCATGACAGCACCGCGTCCGGCCCCGCCGCAGCCACCGGGCCGCCGCTCCTGATCGCCATTTGCAGGCGCCGACGGGTTGCCGGCCCGGCGGCCAACGCGGCCGGACCGGCGGAGGCGGAGGCGGCTGCCAGCTGACCGCATGCCGCGTCGATGTCGACCCCCCGGGTCACCCGGACCGTCGCCTTCACCCCGGCCTCCACCACGAGGTGCCGGAACGACCGCACCCGCTCGGGCGGGCTCCCGCGCACCGTGTAGCCGGGCGTGGGGTTGAGCGGGATCAGGTTGACGTGGGCGCGCAGCGGCCGGGCGATCGCCGCCAGCTCCTCGGCGTCGCTGTCCCGGTCGTTCACCCCGTCGATGAGCGCCCACTCGAAGGAGAGGCGTCGACCGCTCGTCTCCACGTAGTGGCGACAAGCCTCGGTCAGGCGCCCCAACGGGTAGCGCCGGTTGAGCGGGACCAGCCGATCGCGCAGCTCGTCGTTACCTGCATGGAGGGACACTGCCAGGGTGACCGGTAGCCTCTCCCGGGCGAGGCGCTCGATCCCGGGGACGACGCCGACCGTCGAAATGGTGAGGTGGCGCGCCGAGAGGCCCAGCTCCCCGTGCAGTCGCTGGACCGCCGGCCACACCCGGTCGTAGTTGGCCAGCGGCTCCCCCATCCCCATGAAGACGACGTTGGACAGGCGATCGGGTGTTGCGGCCCGCCGGGCGGCCACGACCTGCTCGACGATCTCGCCCGTGGTCAGGTTCCTCTGGAAGCCGGCCTGGCCGGTCGCACAGAAGGAGCAGGCCATCGCGCACCCGGCCTGCGAGGACACGCACGCCGTCACCCGCCCCCGGTAACGCATCAATACCGTCTCGACCTGACGCCCGTCCCACAGGTCCCACAGCCACTTGACGGTCTCGCCGCCGTCCGCCGTCCGCCGGACGACCTCGGTGAGCGCGGCAGGAAGCAGTTCGTCGAGGCGCCGGCGCAACGGCGCCGGCAGGTCCGTCATCTCTGCCGGACGGAGGCCCCGTCGGTAGAGCCCGTCCCAGACTTGGCGCGTCCGGTACGCGGGTTGGTCGTCGAGCAAAGCGCCGAGCTCGTCGGGACCCGGTTCGTAGGCAGTCAGCACCGGCCCCACGCTAGGCGGAGCCCACGGACGACGCTCCCTACAGGCCGGTCTCCGCCACGATCCGGCCGCTGCGCACCGCGCGCACCAGCTGCTCGTAGTCGCGCTCGTTCTGGTCGGCGTAGGCAGCGGAGAACCCGGCGACGGCCCGGTCGAAGGCGTCGCCCCTGCCGAGGTAGGCGGCAATGGCGATGCGATCGCCCCAGCGGGCGTGGGCCCGCGCCAGGGTGGCCCCACAGATCCGCGAGTAGAGGACCGCTCCGGAGAGGCGCATCTCCTCCACGGCGGCACTCCCCTTCCAGTCGTGGAGCTGGCGGACGTAGTAGTCGCGGGTGACGCCGTCGAAGCCCTTGATCCGCTGCCAACCGAGGAAGGCGTCGGTGGCGCCCTGCATCAGGCGCTGGCCGGCCACGACGCGCCGGCCCTGGTGGGCGTGCTGGCCGGGCCCCGCGAACGGCTCGAGCACGGAGTGCGGTGCCTCCTTCACCTGGAGGAACAGCGGATCGTCGTCATCGCGCCCCACGAGCAGCATGAGGTAACACCGGGTTCCCACGCTCCCCACCCCGACGACCTTGCGGGCCATGTGCACGTACCGGAACTCCTCGAGCGGGTGGTGCTCGACGGCCAGGGTGCGGCGGTAGGAGGCGAGCAACCGCTTGATGACGACATCGGAGCGCCCCCACTCGGAGTCGGGTTCGACCAGGTCCTCCAGAGGCACGATTAGCGGAGGGTCCGGCTTGATGCGGAGCTGCCCGTCCACCGCGCCGGCACGGCGGGGGAAGACCCGGACGCTGTCCCCTGTCCG
>Ga0080006_1231659_pt1 | contig 10734 bp, 11 predicted proteins | sample RS3BMetagenome_FD_69209 | JGI IMG/M metagenome (GOLD analysis project Ga0080006, IMG submission 69209) | Ferric oxide microbial mat and aquatic microbial communities from Rainbow Spring, Yellowstone National Park, USA - RS3B (SPADES... ... | reverse complement strand
GTCGCGGCGTAAATTAGTTCGGACTCCGAACTAAATTCCCTCTTGCGCCCGCGCTCGCCCCAGCGCATCAGACACAGCGCGGGCGCGGGCGCGGGCGCGGGCGCGGGCGCGGGCGCGGGCGTAACTCGCGTCAGCGAGCTCCGGGAGAGCGCGCGGCCGACTCCTCCGCGCGCTCCCCCGTCACTCGATCCACCTCGATCAGCTCTTGACCGGGGTGCCGCCCACGGGCGTCGTGGGCGCTGTCTCGGCCTCGGACATGGCCTGCTTCTGCCGCTTTCCGGCCGTGTGCCGCTGCCGGCGCGTCGCCTTGGCCTTGGCTTGCGCCTTGACCTTGGTCGCCACCTTGACGGGACGGGGCGCGGGGACCGTGAGCCCGAAGTCCTGCAGAATCGCAGGCTCCTTGCCGTAGGTCGCCCGAAGCCACCGCACGAAGGCCACCATGACCGGATGCGCCTTCGCCTCCGCAGACTTCGCGGAGCTCACGCTGCTACGCCACGCCTCCTTGAGGGCGGGCGTCGCGTCGATCGCGTCGGCCACGCCGTCGAACAGCTTGACCAGATCGGCGGGCGCGTACGTCTGGTTGTCCAGCGTGATGCTGCTGGCTCCCGACAGCCGCTTTCCGATACCCGCCGCGAGCGGACGATATCTCGAGCTACGCATGACGTTTCTTCCTCCTTCCCAGCGGGCGCACCCTCGCCGTGCTTGGCGAGCCCGCACCGGAACCGGTGCCCCGAGCGGGTGTGTCTTGGGGACTTCTCGTTTCCTTCCCTCCACCCCCTGTGCCCGGCTCGCAAACCGTTTTCCGCGCGGGGTGCGGCTCGTTTCTTCGCAAGTGCGTGAAATCGCAGGCGAAGAAAAATTCTCGCGCTTCGTGGACGCGGCGCGGGTCGATGACGGAACCGACCACGACGTGTCCCATCGAGGAATCGTCGATCGAGGAGCCGATCACCACGTGGTCGCGTGCGAGATCGTCGATCGAGGCACCGCGCACGACGCGTCATCGAGCAGGATCGTCGCGCAAGGCTCCGATCGCGACGCATCATCGAGCGGGATCGTCGCGTATGGCTCCGGTCGCGACGCGTCATCGAGCGGGATCGTCGCGTATGGCTCCGGTCGCGACGCGTCAGCGTGGCGGATCGTCGCTGCCATCAGCGATCACCTCGCATCCGCCTACGGGATCGTCGATCGAGGCACCGGTCGCGACGCGTCCGCATGGTGGGGCGTCGATCGCGGCGCCGATCGAGACGCGTCACGACGCGAGCACGTCCAGACCGGCCGCGACCGCGACGTTGGGGTCTGCGGACGCGCCGATCACCGACGCGATCGCGGCCCTTCGGCCGCGCGGGCGCTCAGAACCCGTACTGGACGCTCAACTCGGGCGCGACGCCGAACAGGAATCCGCCCGAGCCGCCGAACGCGCCTTCGAGCTTCAGGTCGACCGGGATCGCGATGCGCTTGTCCTTGCCCAGCGCGAACCGCACGCCGCCTCCGGCGTAGACGTAGCCCGGGCCGGTCATGACCCACGCGTCCATGGGAACGTCGGGGCTGTTGCACGAGCCCGCACCGGGCGACTTGCACTGCACGTGGACGCCGACGTGCGCGTCCATCTCGCCGAAGCCGACGCCCCCGAACGCCATCGGCGCGATCTGCTGCAGCAGTCCGTCCGGCCCGAACAGGTACGTGAAGCGCGGCTCGATGTTCAGCCACGGCAGCGGCGACGCGGGGCCGCCGATCGATCCGGGAAACGTCATCAGCTCGACGCCGATCCGGCCGCCGACGAGGATGTTCTTGGTGAGGGCGTAGTCGATCGCGGCGGTCAGGTGCAGCGCCCCGGGCGCGAACCCGCTCGACGCGACCTGGTCGGCCCTGCCCTGGACGATGGAGTTGTTCGCGTTCGCGTCGGTGCCCGGGAAGTCGTGGCCGTTGCTGTCGACGCAGCTGTACGGGTTGCCCTGCGTGAACGGCCCCGTGCCGCCCTGGTTGAGCAGGCAGACGTCGTTCTCGCTCGGTACGAAGAGGACATCCATGCTGACCGACGCGCCCACCCAGATGCGGCGGAACTTCGCCCCGCCGCCCGCGCACTTGCTTTCCTTGCACGAGCCGCTGTCGCACTCGTCGTCGCCCTCGCAGTCCTCCCCCGCGCCTTTCTTGGCCGCCTCGGTGCACGAGCCGTCCGAGCAGCTGCCGCTCGCGCACTCGTCGTCGCTCTCGCACGACTCGCCGCCGCCCTTCTTCTCGGCGCACTTGCCGCCGACGCACGAGCCGCTCGAGCACTGATCGTCCTTTTCGCAGTCCTCGCCGGCCGCCTTCTTGTTGCTGCAGCCGGGGAAGTCGGGCGGGCACTCGGCGCCGGTGAGCTCACTGCACTGCTTGGGCGGCTCCTGTCCCGGGAGGCTGGGCGGCGCGCTCGTGATCTTCGGCTTGATGGGGACCGTGTACGGGTTGTTGCGGTTGCCCGACGTCGCCACCGGGTCGTTCTGCGCGTTGAAGCCCTGGACGTAGTACTGCATCGGCCCCTGCAGCACGTCCTTGCAGGGGATCAGGCCGCCCCACCCGTTGCCCGTCTTCTGCAGCTCGAGGGGCTTCCAGTCGGTCATCCCGAAGCCCTTGTACTTGGCGATGACCTTCGCGATGGACTCGCTGCCCGAGTACTCGACGTAGATCGGCAGCGGCGTGCGAACGAGCTGCTCGGGCGCCGGCGTGTGCGTGAAGTCGCCGCTCGGCTGCGACGTCGGGCCCGCCGCCGCGCCGCCGCCCGCGGCCGCGCCGCCGCCGGCCGCAGCCCCGCCGCCCGCAGCGGCCTTCTTCTTCACGTCGTTCCAGACGGCCTCGAGCTGCGGGTTCTTGTAGGACGGATCGAGCTCGAGCGACGAGTCGATGGCCAGGGCCTGCGCGAAGCTGGCGCGCCCCTCGTCGTTGTTGCCCGCGAGCACCTGCATGGCGCCGAGATCGCGCAGCAGCGCCGCCTTGAGCGCGGGGCTGCACTTGTCGGCGCCGCACTTGCCGGCGGCCGACTGCAGCTTCTTGATCGCGGAGGCGTAGTCGACGTTGAGGAAGTCCTCTTCGATCGCTTTCTTCTGCAGCGCCTTGGCCTCGCCCTCGACGCGCGCGTCGGCCGCCAGCGCGCCGACGGCGAAGAGGCTCACGAGCACGACGACGATGCAGGTCAGGAGCCGCCGCGGGGACGCGGCGAGAAAGGTGCCTTGCACGAGCATTCCTCCGGCCGGGCGCAGCATAGACGAAAATCGTCCAGCGCTGGCGGCAAACCGCGCGCCGCCCTGCCGCCGCCGCCCCGTGCCCGTCACGCGCGCCCGTCAGGGCGCGGCGCCGCCGATGCCCCCCGTGCCCTGCGCCTCCGTCCGAATGAACTGGACGCGGCGATTCAGCTCGCGGTTGGCCGCCGTCGTGTTGGGCACGAGCGGCTGGTGGAAGCCGTAGCCCTTGGCCACGAGGCGCGAGGGCGCGATGCCCTTGGAGACGAGGTACGCCCGCACCGCGTCGGCGCGCGCCTGCGACAGACGCATGTTGTACGCGTCGCCGCCGACGTTGTCGGTGTGGCCCTGGACCTCGAGGCTGATCTTCGGGTTGTCCTGCAGGACCTGCACGACCTCGTCGAGGATCTTGAAGCTGATGCCCGGCCGGATGACGGCCTTGTTGAACGCGAACTGGATCTGCTGCGTGATGCGGATCTCCTTCTCCGTCACCACGACCAGCGAGTTCTTCTTGGGGCAGCCCGGGTGATCGCCGCCGCGGACGCCCGGCGTGTTCGGGCAGTAGTCCTCGAGGTCGGCGATCTGGTCGCCGTCGTTGTCCGGATCGGGGCAGCCGTCGTCGTCCTGGAAGCCGTCCGGGTCCTCCGGCGCGTTCGGGCACTTGTCGGCCGTGTCGGGGATGCCGTCGCCATCGTTGTCGGGGTCGGGGCAGCCGTCGTCGTCGAGGTAGCCGTCCTTGTCCTCCGGCTCGTCGATGCACTGGTCCTTCGAGTCGAAGATCCCGTCGCTGTCGGTGTCGACGTCGGGCGGCGGCTTGGGCTCGGAGGCCACCTCGACGAACTCGCGCGAGGTGCAGCGGTCGGGGGGGCTCAGGCTGAACGCCGCCTGCGCGTTGGGCTCGGCCTTGGCGAGGTGCGCCTCGGCGGCGCCGAGCTGCCCCTGGTCGAGGTCGATCTCGGCGAACTCGAGGTTGCTGCGCGCGATGGCCAGCTCTCGCGGCGCGCACTTCATCGCGCCGTTCTTCTCGGCGTCGTCGACGGTCGTCGTCAGCCCGCGGATCCTGCCGCGCAGCGCCGGACCCTCGGCGCACGCGCTCGTCAGCAGCAGCAGCGCCGCGGCGGCAGGGAGGAGGCGACCGAAGGCCGTCATGGCCGCTCTCGGCGCGCGCTCTGCGCGAGCTCGATGGCCTTGCTGGCGTACTCCTCGGCCTCGTCGGCGAGGTTGGCCGCGTCCGAGTAGCTGGCCTGGGCCGCCTCGACCTGCGCCTGCTCGAGGTGCTCCATCTTCTTGACGACGTCGTTGCCGACGACGACCTGCCCGAACACCGAGTGGCGGTTGTCGAGGTGCGGCGTCGGCCCCTCGGTGATGAAGAACTGCGAGCCGTTGGTCCCGGGCCCCGCGTTGGCCATCGAGAGCATCCCCGGGCCGGAGTGGCGCAGCTCGGGGTGGAACTCGTCCTCGAAGCGGTACCCCGGGCCGCCGGTCCCCTGCCCGAGCGGGTCGCCGGCCTGGATCATGAAGTTCGGGATGACGCGGTGGAAGATCGTCCCGTCGTAGTAGGGCACGCCCTTCTGCGCCTGTCCGGTGCGCGGGTGGACCCACTCCTGCGTTCCGGTGGCGAGGCCCACGAAGTTCTTCACCGTCTTGGGCGCGCGCTGCTCCTCGAGGCGCGCGACGATCGTGCCCTGGTTGGTGGCGAAGCGCGCGTAGAGCTGCCCCTGGCCGGGGACCTGGATGGGAGGGAAGGTGGCGGTCGGCATGGCGCGGGAGCGTATCCCCCACCGCGCCCGTCGAGAAGCCACGGCAGAGATGCATGGCGGCCACGGCAGAGGCACTTCGGGCAGCGGCCAGCACGGCAGAGCCGCCCGATGGGGGCGGGGCCCCATCGGACAAACCCGGGCAACGCCCCATCGGACCAACCTGGAGCGGTCGTAGTTCGCTTGACCCACGGGGTGGGGCGTAGATACTCGGATGGCCCGAGTGGGCCGCGTGCGGAGGCGAGGGTGATCACCTGTCCGAAGTGTTCGAAGGACAACCAAGACCACTACAAGTTCTGTCTCGGCTGCGGCGCCGAGCTGCCGCGTGACGCGGCGCCGAAGCCGTTCTCGCCGCAGACGCCGCCGCACGGGGTCAAGGCCGCCGCGCCGGCCGCCGGCGCGCCCAACCCGCTCGCGGGCACGGCCGTCGTCGGATCGTCCTCGGCCGCCGCGCAACCGCGCGCCCCCGCCACCGCCGCGGTGCCCGTCGCGCCCGCGCCGGCCGCCGTCGCTCCGACGGCTCCGGCCATGGCGGCGGTGTCGCCCGCGGCCGCGTCGCCCTCCACGGCGCCGGCCGCCGGCGGCGCCACCGTCGTCTGCCCGCAGTGTGGCCACGTCAACGCGACGAGCAACCTGTTCTGCGGATCGTGCGGCTTCCGCCTGGGCGGCGGCGTCCCGCGCTTCGCCGCTGCCCCGGCCGCTGCGCCGGCCCCGGTCGCCGAGCCGGCGGGCGCCACCATCACGCTCACCGCCCTCCGCGCCGACGGCACCGAGGCGGGCACCTTCCAGCTCCCGGCCGGCGGCGGCACCGTCGGACGCGAGACCGGCGGCATCTTCGCGGGCGACAGCTACCTCTCGCCGCGCCACGCCACCTTCCGCACCACCGGCCCGGGCCGCGCCGCCGTCAAGGACGAGGGGTCGCTCAACGGCGTGTACAAGAAGCTCGCGCGCGACGTCCCCGCCGAGCTGCGACCGAGCGACGTGTTTCGCATCGGCCAGGAGATCGTCAAGTACGAGGCGCTGGCGCCGCAGCCCCCCTCGGCCGACGGCGTGGAGCGCCTCGGCGCGCCGAGCAAGGGGTACGTCGGTCGCATCGCGCTCGTCGTGGGGCGCGAGGAGACCGGCAACGCCTTCCCCATCCCCGAGAGCGGCGTTCACCTCGGGCGCGAGCGCGGCGACATCCTGTTCCCGGAGGACGGCTACGTCTCGGGCCTGCACTGCCGCCTCTCGTGGGACGGCCAGAAGCTGTTCCTCACGGACCTCGGGAGCTCGAACGGCACGTTCCTGCGCGTCGCCGAGACCGAAGTGCGCGCCGGCGACGTGCTCCTGATGGGCCAGCAGCTGTTCCGCATCGCCATCTGACCGGGCGCGCGGGACCCGGGGCCGCGCGCGCGGCCGCGGAGGTCATCCGTTCGCGCGCGTGGTACGCTGCGCGAGGGGCGAGATGAGCCAACCACGTACCATCCGCGTCGTCGCCGCGGTCCTCGAGAAGGACGGCCGCTACCTCATCACGCAGCGGCGGGCGACCGCGGTGCTCCCGCTCATGTGGGAGTTCCCCGGCGGCCGCGTCGAGGAGGGCGAGACGGACGCGCACGCGCTCAAGCGCGAGGTGCGCCACCGCCTCGGCGCCGACATCGAGGTCGGCAAGCTCATCTCGTTCGTCAGCCACCCCTATGAGCACTACGTCGTCGACCTGTTCCTCTACGAGTGCACGCTGCTCGGCGAGACGCTCGAGGCGCGCAACGTCAACGCCTTCAAGTGGGTGACGAGCGCGGAGTTCGACCAGTACCCGTTCACGCCGGCCGACGAGGCGTCGATGAACAAGCTGCTGGGGGTCACCTAGGCGATGCGCGTTCGCGCCGCGTCGCTCGCCGTCGTCGCCGCGCTCGCCGCCAGCCACGCCACGGGCCTGCCGCTCGCGCGCGCCGACCAGCCCCTGCCGCCGCACCCGAAGATCGAGGACCCGAGCGGCGTCCCGGTGACGTTCACCGCCAAGGACCCGTCGATGGAGATCTTCCTCGCGCACGGCGACGTGCCGGCGGGCACGTTCCCCGATCCGTTCGAGCGCGTGGGCCTCGCGCCCATCACCGTCAAGCTCGCGCCGGGCACGTACACGATCGAGACCGCGAGCCCGAAGACGAGCACGGGCCACGAGCGCTTCTCGGTCGAGTCCGGGGCGCCGATGACCGTCGACGTGCACGGCGGCGACGCGTCGGTGAAGGCGTTCGGCGGAATCTTCATCGCGCTCGGCGTCGTGGCGACGCTGCTCGGCATCGTCGCGATCGTGTCCATCTCGCCCGACGACCAGAACTACAACCGCTGGGGCGTGGGCCTGCCGCTCGCGATCGGCGGCGTCGGGCTGGCGGGGCTCGGCATCGGGATGACCGCGATCGGGTCGACGAACATCGAGGTCCCGCACCTGCCGCCCGGCGGCGCGGCGCGGCCGGCGCCCGCGGCGGGCGCGTGGGGGCCGACGCTGACGCTGCGCTTCTGAGCTGAGCGCTGAGCGAGAGCGCGGGCCTGGTCGTACGTCACCGCCGGCAGCGCCCGGCGCCAGGGGTCGGTCTCGTCACTGGCACTGACCGCCGACGCACGTCGTGCTGCCCGGGCACTCCCAGTCGGCGTTGCAGCCGGCGACGCACGCGCCGTTCACGCAGATCTGGCCCGAGCCGTCGCTGCCGGGGTTGCAGTCGCCGTCGGTCGTGCACGAGGCGCCGGCGCTCGCGTCGTCGCCGCTCGGGCCGCCGCAGCCGGCTTCGCCGGGCGGGGCTCCGGCATCGTTCGAGGCGGGCGGGGGCGGAGGGGGAGGAGGCGGGGGCGGCGGAGGCGACGGCGGGGGCGGGTTTGGTGGCGGTCCTCCGCTGACGGGGCCGAGCGGAGTCGACGGATCCACCACGACGGCGTCGACCCGCGCGTGGTCGCCCCAGCCCTCTTCGGAGCCGAACAGGTACTGGATCGTCGGGTACGAGACGTCGAGGACCCAGAAATTCGCGTCGTTCTCGACCGTGCACGAGGGGCCGTCGTCCAGGACCATGACGACGACCGCCTTGCCGTTGGCGGGGTTGGTGACCTCCAGCCGCGTGCCGCAGCCGTAGCTCGCGCCGCCGACGGAGTACCAGTTGACCGCGCGCTGGCAGGACGCCTTGCTCTGCCCGCTCGAGCACACGCCCTGGTCGTACGCGCTCTGGATGCACGACGCCGAGCCGCACGTGTCGCCGGGATCGGTGAAGTACGGGTTCGACGAGCAGCCGAAATCGGTCGCGTAGTACGCGCCCGTCGGGCTCGGGTTCTTGTTGAACAGGCCCGTGCAGCCGGGAAATCCGCCCACGGCGGTATTCGAGGTGGCGGACGGCTCGGCGGGCGACGGCGGCGCCGACGAGCAGGACGCCGCGAGGAGCAGGGCGAACAGGGAGAGCATGGGGAGCAGGGGGAGACCGCGTCGCAGCTGCATGGCGTGGCGTGGCCGAGCACCGCGTGTGCCAGTGTGCGCGGGGACGGCGACTCGCGGCCCACCGCGGGACGACGCACACCGCGCGCGGAAGGGTGAAGTGTCGCCGGACGGGATCGCGGGTGACGGCGAGGCGCCGGAGGCCCCCCCGCGACGGGCGGCGAGCGGCCATGTTCCGCCGGGGTGGCGCGGCGATCCATCACGAGGCGTCTTCGTCCTGGACGCGGCCGTCGGGCGGCACGACGGGCGCGGCCAGACGCGTCGCAGGGAATCGCGCTTTCCGTCGAGGAATCCAGCACTTGCTTGTGCGTGTCGACGTTCCTCTCGACGCAAGACGCGTTCATCTCGAAGAAAACCGTGCGGCGGGTTCGACGGACGCAATCCTTCTTCTCGACGGAAGACGCATTCCTTTCGAGGAATGACGCTTCGGTCGCGAGGGAAGCGTCATTCCTTCGAACGGACGCCGCTTCCTTCGCGAGGGAAGCGTCGTTCCTTCGAGCAGACGTCGCTTCCTTCGCGATCGGAGGCTCATTCCTTCGAAGGGACGCCGCTTCCTTCGCGATCGGAGGCTCATTCCTTCGAAGGGACGCCGCTTCCTTCGCGATCGGAGGCTCGGCTTTGCCTATAAACACGACGATCTGACGTCGTATGGGGGCAGCTCCGATCGTTCGTAGGCAGCGTCCTCGCCGCGCCCGCGTCGCGCCCGCTTGTTTTACTCAAAAGCCCATTAGGTTTCGCGGGGTTTGCGCTCACGCGCGGCGCATGGAAATAGGTCCATCGCGCCGATGGGCCTCATCAGCGATCTTCTGCGAAGTGCGCGCGAGCGTGAGCGTCGGATCTCACGTGCCCGTGAGGCGATCTCCGCCCTCACGTTGGAGGAGAAGGCGGCCGTTCTCGCAGAGGCACTTGAACAGCTCGGACCGAAGCTCGAACGCAGCCGAGGGCTCCGCGGCCAGTTCAAGCCGCGCGCGCCCGACCCGAAGTCCGACCCTAGAAACTTCTCGGATCTCGCCGAGGAGTTCGTGTGTGCGCGCACAGACGGTTCCACGCTCTCCGAGATCGCCGCCGGCATCGGTCAGGCGCGTACTTCTGCGAACGCCACGCTGCATCGAATCGCCAAGTCACGCGGCACCGTCGCCAAGCGTAGCGATGGCAAGTGGCACCCGACGGGCAAGACACCACTCACGCCGATCAAGTCGACGCGCGAACGCATCACGGAAGCGCTGGCTGCGCATGCGCCGATGAATGTCGCCGGCATCCACGCTGCGGTCGAGCGCACGTCGCCCGGTGTCGCGACGAAAGAGGCCATCGCCGCCGAGATCGAGCGCATGCGCGCCGAGGGGCTTGTCGCCACAAGGGGAAAGGCGGCGTTCGCGCTCGCCACGGGGGGTGCGACCTAGGCGCAATCACCTGGACACCCCCAAATTAGAAGAGGCCCCGGGGGTTGGAGCCCGGAGCCTCGTCGCGCTCGGCGGTGATCCCGTGTCGCGCTCCCTACAGGGTGCGATCATGGTAGCACGCGCGCTGCCGAGGGCCATCCATTCGCGTGCGCCGGAGGTAGCTCGTGATCTCGATGAGGCAACAAGTCTAGTGGCGCTGTAACCGAGCGGCGCCTGAAGCCAAGTCGGGGGCGGCCGAGGGCATCATCCTTTGCCGCCCCCATCGGTTCTGCGGGCTTCCTTGAGCCCGAGGGAGACGAGCCAGGACGAGACGCTGAGGCCCGCGTGGGTCGCTGCGGCCGTCAGCTCGTCCTTCTGGCTCTCTGTCAGCCGGAGGTTGATGTGCGCATCCTTGCGCACTGCGGCTGGCTTTCTGCGCTTCGCACCCATGACCCATATTGTGCGCACAAAAGAACCGACGTCAAGCGTCAAAGATTGAACACTAATGTGCGCACAACGTCAAACGGAGCATGGACCAAGTCGCGCTCAACCCTCGTCAGGAACGCGGCCTCGCGCTCGCTCGCGGCAAGCGTGGCCGGTTCCGTCAGATCGCTGCCGACACGTACTTCGTGCCGTCGCAGACGAACACCGGCTCGGGCTACGTCGTGGACGTGACCTCTGGCAAGTGCTCGTGCCCCGACCACGAGACGACGGGCGGCACCTGCAAGCACCAGTGGGCCCTCCGGTACTTCCGCCACGAGATCGAGGCGCCGGACGGCAGCATCACCGTGACCGAAGGCATCCGACTCACCTACACTGCGCGCGCCGCCCCATCGTGATCGCACAAAACGCCGCATCGTGATCACCCGTTTCGCCGCATCGTGATCACCGATTTCGCCGGTCGTGATCACCCGCGCTGATCACGCCCGACGGCGACG